>Ga0079992_135085_pt1 | contig 20275 bp, 14 predicted proteins | sample FaiFalFF_MnMetaG_3_FD_69197 | JGI IMG/M metagenome (GOLD analysis project Ga0079992, IMG submission 69197) | Freshwater microbial communities from Yellowstone National Park, Wyoming, USA - Fairy Falls B (FF_Mn_B) MetaG (SPADES assembly) (version 2) | ecosystem: Environmental > Aquatic >... | reverse complement strand
AAATCGCCTATTGACGCAGGAAACAAAAGCATCTGCTTGTTGTTATAGTCCCTCACATTTAATTTCTTCTGCATATTTTTCTCCTTTTTGTCCATTTTTTGGCAATTTAATCATCAAGATTTTCAAATAAAAACCTAATTACGACACAGCCACCGCCGTGGGAGAGGGCAAGGGTGAGGGGTTCTGTTAAAATCTTTTCATCTTTCCTCTCTCCTCTCCACTCTGCGGGAGAGGGTAAGGATAAGGGGCTCTGTTAAAAAACAAAGAAAAAATCAAAACGAATACCCATCAGCACTTAAATATTTAATATCACTATAACATCCCTCACCCTTAATCCTCCCTGTTACCTTGCGAATATACTCCTCCCAATCCTCATCCTCATATTGATATAAAACGAAATCATCGCCAAACTATACTCAGCTAACCACCATAAAAATTGATTTCTAACGAAAAAGCCCGCATTAAAAAATCACATGATACACAAGTGAAGGAACTTCCTCTTATTTCGTTATCTTAACCACAACTGAATCCACACTCATAGAAGCAAACAACCCGTATGAATTTTCAACACCAACCGACGGAAATCTATATTTGGAGGCAACATAGTTCGCATAGTTATCGTCCGTTGCATAAATTCGCACAATATAATCACCATACCTTTTCACATTTATATCTATATTAGCCCATTCATCGTATGTAAAGAATTCTTTTATTTTCCCCCGCCCGCAAATAACTGTATCAGGATATTGGAAACACACCGGCGGACTGAGAACCTCAATGATATATAAACCAACCCCTGTACCCCTTGACCACTTCAAATTTATATGAACTGTATCCCCTTCAACTGCCTTTATTTCAATATACTTGTTAACTGGCTCTATGATCTCAAAACTATCTGGCACCACGGTTTTCCCAGATATTAAATAATCATTTATGATAATCTTTAACTCGTAAACTTTACCCGGCTTTACAAACCCAATTGAATCAACGGTATATACCCCACGCCATAATGTATCCTCATTTAATCTCACCCCATTTATCTCCACAATTGCACCACTTACTCCTTGACTCTTATCTAAATTCGCTGAATTTATCCTAACAGTTTGTGAACTGGATGATGTCAAAAGTATGGAGAAGACGCTATATTTAAATTTGTTTATCGGTTCAACTGGAATGGAGCAAGACGAAAACATCGCAGCTATGAAAATGGAAAAGCTAAAAATTGAAATTAAAACCAACAACCGCTGAAAACGGAAAACCATCAAAATACTCTTCTTCGTATGTCCTTTCATCATAACCGATCAATGTTCTGTTTTTCCTGGCATATAAGTTTATAACGGTTAAAAATGGCTCTATTTTTAAATCCTTACCATAAACCTTGATATTGAACTTACTTTTAAGTGTAACATCAAGTCGGTGATGGTTTTGCTCCCTGAAGTTATTTAAGTATATGTAAATTGGCTCATATTTTAAATAAGGGGGATATCCCCTCGTTGGCATTCCCAATAAATACGGCTTTGAATAAGGCAATCCACTATTAAATACCCAGCTAAATGATACATCAACTTTTGGGGTTAATTTGACCATGGCCAATATCTTTAAGTTATGCATTAGATCAAAATTCCCTGGAAATCTTGCCCCTTCTTGAGCTCTTATAACTCTGTTAAATGAATAACTTATAATTGAATTAAATCCTGAAAAAGCAAACCTCACAAAAACATCAACCCCATAAGATGACTCACCATAAAATTTTTTCTCCAAATCAATTTCACTTATATACGGTAACCTTAAACGCTTCTGCAAGTATAACTCACACTTTACATTCAATTTCCCAGCTGGGTCATTGCTCTCTATCCCAAAACTTAAATCCGTTGAATACGGGTATGCGTCTCCCTCAGACGGAAATGGCAGTTTGAATTCACTGTATACCTCACCCCTGAACCTTTCCCCAAATTGGACGAACATTTGAAAATTTCGCTTGAAAGCCATAAATATGTCAAACAATTTGTAAAGATAATCAACTCTAATATATGGTGTCAAAATCGTTCTATTAAGCCATTTAAGATAATCACCCCTAAAGCCAAGGTCAATGTTAAATCTATATCCCGTCTTGAATTTAAAATTCAAAAAACCACCCGCTGACCAATTCTTCCAAATGTAATCATATAAAGACGGTGCAAAATCAAAAAAAACTTCTTGTGGTGGGTTCACAATACCAGATAATACCTCAGAGTTGATGTCCCAGGCATATCTTAAATTCATCATATCAAAATTAAAACTGGAATATATATCAATCGCTTCACCCCTAAAATAAAAATTAAATTTCAGACCGTAATTTGCAATTTTATTCCTAACATTGATTATCTCCACTCTCTCTACAATCTTTGACTCCCTATTTAACCAGTCAATCTGTACATCTGTGCGAGTTGAAAAAGATGTAAAGTAAAATAAAACCTCACTTTTTACCCCCTTATCAGTATAAATCCATCGCAAACCATGAATTGAATTGCCCCAGGTCAACGGCTCATCTCTAACCCTCCTTTTCCAATCATTGAATTTCTCCAACTTTAAAATGTCGTAAACATCACGACTGAAATAAACGAAATATCTAAAACTTGATTTGCCTAAGTCGTAAAATGTCTTCAAATGGAAATCATAAAAGTAATACGGGAAACCGAAAATATCATAATAAGTTCTCCTGAACCCAGATATAAATCCAAAAGAAGAAATCGGCAGATTTACACCTATCCTTGTGGTTAAAAGAGACAAAGAACCATTTAAGCTAAATTTTGATGTGTCTAACTCCTTGGTTGATACATCTAAAATGCCAGAAAGTGTTCCATAATAGTAAAGCGGATATGCCCCCGTGTATAAATTTACGCTACCTACAATGTCAGGGTTAATAGCACTAACTAAACCACCAAAGTGATATGGATTTAATATCCTGACGCCATCCATCATCACTATGTTATAATTTGGATCTCCACCCCGAATTGAAAATTTAGATGTAAGGTCATTTACCCCAATAACCCCGGGCAAAAACCACGCCCCTCTTAATACATCCGTCTCAACAATTGTTGGAGCATTATGCAAATCAACCGCCTGTAATCTGTATGTTGCCATGCTCGCCAAAAAAGTTTCCTTCGCTTCCACCGTAACCGTGTCAAGGTGATATTCAAGCGGGGATAAATATATATCAAACTTTAAGTTTTTTACCCCAATATCAATTCCCTTCTTAAAATCGTGATAACCCCCCTTTCTTGCTGCTATCAAAGCCCTAAGGTCTTTTAAATCAAAGGATGAACCAAACCTAACAATATAATAACCTCTCTTATCCGTCGTTGCCCTTTCCTCAGAAACAAATCTTTTTCCACTTGAAAACTTAATCGTAATTTCTACACCTTCTATCGGTTCATATGTCCTGGCATCAAAAACAAATCCTTCTATCCTCACCTGCCCAAAACAAACACCCCAAAGTAAAATCAATATTAAAGTGAATCTCCTACTCATAAACCCACATCAAACATAAATCAACATTGTTATTCCCTCCAAAAAATCAATTTACCCTTAACATAAATCCAAGCCCAAACCTATGCGTTGTCCTTCTGAAAATGCCTCCACTCTTTGCAAAATTGTATGCATATCTTAACATAATCCCCACCTTATTACTCTCATACCCCAATCCAAACCCATAAGAAAAAACATTAACCCTCCCATTAAAATTAGTATGCTTATGGACATAGCCAATGCGATCCCCCAAAATTGTTGTATCCTGAAAACCAAACCCATAACTTAATTTCCCAAGAATAGACATGCTTAATTCCTGTGTTAAATTAAATCGCCCAAAGCCAACTTTAATACCAGCCCCTGTTGTCAGTGCCCCAATTTCATTTCTACCTGATAATAAATCAGTCCCAAACCATTGCCCCGTGGCAACACTACTTAGATTTTCTATGCTATGCTCATAGCCGAAATGAAAATTCAAAATTTTCCAATTGTATCTAACTCCAACCGAAAAGCTATGTGTATTTCTGCTAATATCCCCTACGATTACCTTGCCCAACACCTCATCTTCAACTCTGTGATAACCTCTGATGAAAAACGGAGAAATTTTTGAAGTTGAAGCTTTAAGGGAAAAAGTAAAATCTTTATAATCCATTTCAACTAAATAATTGTGAAGGACTAAACCACTTGTTTTTAAATTGGGCTCTAAAACCTTCATTTCCTTCGTACTCCAATCTTCATAATAAAACTTAACCCCTTCAAGGAAAGAGAAATAGACATTTGAAACATCATACATCGGCTGTGCCTTAAAGGAAATTTTAATTGAAGATTCATCCTGTGCCTTTGCTGGGAAATAGCTTAAAAGCGCCAAAATTAACAAAACATAAATCATTTTAAACCTCCTTTTTTATTTTTTAAAAAACGCGGGGGATAAAGCCCCCGCTTTTAACTATTACGGAATAGGTGGATTTATCCATTTATCATACCAGTCAATGTTCCCCGTTTGATAGGGGTAATTGTTCCTATAAGGATCAGAAAAGTTAACAACCGACCATCCAAGCTGATCATCTTCATCATACCACGTTCCACCAATTCTAAAAGTAAAAACTTTTAAATTCACGGTTATCTCAACAGGAAGATTAACACCGCCAACATCTTCTTCATACCAGAAATAAATTAAATAATTGCCATAATTATTAGTCCACCAATTCATGAGATTTCTATTTGGATATCGCCAACCCGAGCCATCATTGTAACCATCAAAATATTGACAAGTTAAATCCATACCTGGGTTTGCTTCGCCCTGAATTTTAAGTCTAATTTCAGCATCACCCTTTGTCCAAGGTTCAGCATCATATAGAACATTAACAGCCTCAAGTATCTCAAGACATCCATTCTGCCGTGGTTGTTGATCATTTGAACCACCTCTACCTCCAAAACTCCCTCCACCCCCACCATCATCTTCACTTTCTCTCATATTAGGCAAACTAAAATATCTCACATTACCATTATCATCTACCCTCTCATTTACCCCAAGAACTATAACAGGAAAATCTGGCGCCTTCCACGCATCTAACCAATACTCATTACCCTCACTATCAAACGCCTTAACCCTCTTAACTAACTTATCATCTACACCAACAGGGCGATATGCAACGAGCGGAACATAATTTTCAGCATCCCACTTTTCAAAATTTACAGGAACCGCAATGTTAAATTTCGGAATCAATTCAACAAGTTCTTTTACCCTTGAAATACCCTCATTAAGACCCTGCTTAAAAACTTTTGAATATCCCTTCCCAAGCTTGATTTCAAAACTTTCACCATCAATAAACCTCTTTTCCCGCGCAAACTTATACAAAAATTCATAGTCACCATCAAACTTTTTCCCAACCTCCGCCTTTATAAATTTTCTGAATTCAACATCCTTAACAGCCAATGCAAATGCTCTGGCTAACTTCTCAAGCGCCTGATTTACTACCTCCGGATTTACCTTCCCCGAATTACCCTCCATCTTGAAATCCCCGACTTTGTCGTTAAACTGAACCAAATTATCACTATTACGAGAACAACTAATTAAAATGAGAGAGAGAGAATACTAACAGAGGAAGTACAGTTTTGTAGTTCATAGTAATCACCTCAATATTTTGTTTTTACTTCATTTTTAATTTAATAATTCAAATTTTTAAAGTCAAATACCAATATCATTAAAACCTCACCTCTTTAACCTGAATACATTGAACCTACCATATTCTGAAATTTTCTCAAGATGCCTCTTTATATCCTCCCTCTCCTCAAAACCCCTATCATCGCAGATGAGATATTTCGCCCCTTTGTCTATCATCTCAATAAATCTTGATTCGCTCACCTTATCAGTTATTGACCACCCCTTCCTGTGCGCAAAATAAAGATAAACACTCGGCGATTCATCACAACAAACTATAACAAGTGACTTTCTATCAGGTATAACCTCATCAAGATGCGACTCAAGCGTTAAAAGCTCACCAGGCATTGACTTTAACCCAACCTCAAACCTTGATAACCCCCTTATAGACCCAAGCACAGGTACCAAAATTAAAGCGAATGATAGAACATATCTCAATAGCTTTTTGAAAAATGTCGCCTCACCCTCCAAAATATCACTTATAAAAAACTTAAAGCCCACCACACAAATTGAAATTAAGAACGGCAAAGAGGCTACCATATAGTAATCATGCCAGTATAACGCTGGATAAAACATAATCATGTAAAATATCAAACCAACCCCATATAGAAAGACAAAATTCAAAACATCACCATATCTAGATTTAAATTTCAAACCACTATAAATTCCCAATAAGAAAAAGATAAATTGTGCGTAATTTATGTAAAGCTCTGGCAACCACTGAATGAAAACTCTCTTCGTGGAATTCAAAATTTCATCTATATCATGAGGAAGATTTGGCGAAAGCCGAAAGTCAAAGTTTTTATAAGTGTAACTCAAATACCTCGCATAAAAATACCACCCCGCAACCAAAGCGACTGAAAGAAAAACGAAAAACAAATTTTTAAAATCCAATCCCCTTTTCTTATAGAGCAGAAAAAAGAAAAATGGCAAAGATATAAGAGAATTAACCTTGATCAAAGCGGAAAAACTGAGAAAGAAAAGGGATAAAATTAAATGATATGCCCGTGAACTCCCCTCCCATAACTTAAGATGATAAAGTGAAACGAATAGAAAAGAAAGAGATGGCACCTCAGGCATAACAACAAATGAGTAATAACAAAATAGGGGACTAAAGATAAGAAAGAACGCTGCGACAAAACCGTAAAGCTTTCCACCAAATAATAACTTGAAAAATAAATAAGAATAAGCAATGGCAACTAAACTAAATAAAAGTATAATATACCTCGGCGTTATATCATTCAAACCAAAAATTTTATAAGAAACCGCAATTAAGTAATTCACAACGGGAAACTCCATACCAGTGATACCCGTCAATTCACCCCTTGAGTCCAAACGTGGCTTCAAAATGTTCATCTCCTCCTCATAAAAATTCCTCGCAACGCTCAACCCCATCGTCTGCCTCCAAAGATGAAAACCAACAGGTGGATAATTTGAATATTTTACATGGACCACAAACTGAAGCAAAAACAAAAATAAAATCAACTTTATGTCTCCCGCCTTTTCAATTAAATAAATTAACCTCTTCATCAGGTCTAACTTCTATTTTAATATTGATATGTCCTCTTTGGTCCGGGCATCGGCAAGTCCATATCCCCAAAAGCGCTAAAAAATGCACCAACCGATATAACAGGCGTAAACCTTCTATAAATTGGATTATATGCGACCTCAATCCGAAAAATTTTCATCCCAGCCAACAGGGAATTTTCAATCATAAGACCAAACCCTACATCAGTTAAATTATTAATATGCGACGATTTCATAAGGGCTTTTTCAAAAAATATATCAATTCCAAATGAAAATTTCCAAAACCTTAACACATCAAAAAATCTACCCTCAGCGTTGATAATTACCTTATACCTTCCCCAATATCTCTCAGAGCCAACACCCCTTATGTCCTTAATGTCTATTAAAATTGGCTCCCCATCTTTCGGATTTTTCAACGCCTGAAATCTCATTGTAAAATTATTCTTTTTCAAAAATATCTTAGTTAAAACAAACTCAAATCTAAACATATCCTCCTTTCTTGGATAAAACCTCCCAAAATAACCCATCATATATAAATAATTCGTTGCCCCGAAAAGATTGGCAAAACCAAAAGATAAATCGCTATACCATAAATCAGACCTTAAATCAAAACCAGTTGAAAGCCCGAAAAAATGTCCAAGTTGAACATCTTCATAATCAATGGAAAAATTAAAATATCTTGATCTTAAATACCTTAAAGCCCAAGTATAAACGCCAAGGTTAAACATCTCATTCTCCCTTTTGTACCCTTCCCCCCTGTCCTTGTCAAAGTAATATCTAACTTTTAAAGCCCTCCTATTTGATATTGCCTCTGAAGAGTTGAGATAAGAAACCTCGCTTGACAATCCAATAGAAGTTAAAAATTCAAAAAGGTTATTTTTCAGGAACATTCCTTTATACGATTCGCCTTGAAATATGTATTTTTGCCCGCTGAAATCCTGATAGTACAAACTTAGCTCATGACCCGATTCTAAAGAATAAAATCTCCTGTGAAGATGAATTGTTTTTATCCCCCACTCCGGATATAACTTATCCTGAAATTTAAACTCATACCTTGTCCCAAATAAGTTTTTATCAAAAAAGATGAATTCCCTGCTTTTCCCAAAATTTAAAAACGCCAAAGATAAACTCACATTGTATCCAAAACCAAACAAGTTAAGGTCTTTAAATGTCAACCCATAGTTTCTGTAATCCCCCTGCCTCCTGTATGAAAAATTAACATAAGTTGACCATTTATCAGCAAAAGATATAATCACATCAACGGAGTCGTCACCAACCGGGGATAGATCTATTTTAACATTCGCAAGGAATTCCCTCTCCCGTAGAATTCTCTCGCTCTCATATAATTTATACAAATCTAAACTATCCCCAGCTTTAAAGGTTATATCGTTAAATATAACTGCGTCCCTCGTTGAAAATTTAAGATCATTTAAAAATGATAGAGAATTTGAAAAACTTTTCTCTTTCACAATGATTATCTTCCTTATCCACTTCGCCTTATCAGCCGAAATCAAACTTTGCGAAAAAACACCTATAATCGCAATTACAACTATAACAATCATTACATTTCCTCATTGAAATTTCAAAAACACACTTCCATTTTTCCACCTAACTTATAAACTATCTTAATACCCCTTCCCAATCACCTCCCACCGATTTCTGTACCTCTCATAATCCTTTGGTTGTAACCAATATGAAACTCTGTTATCTTTCATCATCTTTTTCACCATTTTCTTAACTTCCTCTCCCTTTAAAATATATACCTTCGGGCTCTCACTGAAAATCTCCGCACATATGATGACAAAATCAGCCATTACCTCCAACTTTGAACCAAAAGGTACGGGATTTTTTTTACTAAGCGTCTTAACTTGAATTGTTAACTTCCTCTCACCATCTAAATCATAAATTATGATGTCAACACCCCTCGCATTCCTCGTCGTAGGCAAACAATTCCATCCCCTCTTTGACAACTCATAACATACATAAAAAAGACCAGTATTTCCGACCAATTGATTACTTATCTTCCTACCTAATCCTTCTGCTTCCTTCAAATTTTCCTCCTTTATTTTCTTTTTCCAATTTATTTATCTAATTTTTTTGCTTCAACTCGCCCTGAAATACCTGTTAACCTTTAATCACACCCCTTCCTGCAAATACGCCGGCTTCGGAAATACAATTTTTACCGGCTGTCTGAAAATAGCATGACTCAAAACAAGCTCCCCCTTCTCCAAACGCGTTATATTCGCCTTCACCGCAGGATCAAGAAAACGATAATGCACCGCCGATAACTCCGCCGAACCACTCCTCCCTATAACTAATGTAGAACTGTTCCCCGCCACCCTCTCATGTACCGCACTCATAAACTGCTCAGCCCCAAACAAAACAACCCCAAGCGACCTCCCCCTCTCAGCTATATCCAAAACCTGCTCAATTATCGGCGACTCCTTCTCCCTCGTCGGTGCATACTTGTTTAACTCATCAACGAAAATTATAACCTTCTCCGGCAAATCCTCCAACTCACTCCCCTCCTCAGCATAAAGCGAATAAATCGTCCTCAAAATATCACCAAAAACCAATGTCTGCTCATCATCCGTAAGCTTCGCTATATCAACTACAATAACCTCACCACCCTTTATCTTCGCTATCTCCTCACTGATGCTCCTAACATCCTTCCTCCGATTGCTAACAAATATCCCACTCTGCCTCGTCTCAATAATCCTACGCAATATACGACGAAAACGACCAACCGTGACCGCAGGGACTTCACCAACTTTTTGACTTTGACCCGTCTTTGCATCCACAAGCGGCTCCCCGTTTAATAATGTACTCCAATCACTAACTTTTCCCCACCTACCACTCGGACCCCACTGACCCGTCCTCGGATCAGAAAGTCCAGCGTTTATCTCACCTATCAATGCTCCAAGCGTGTCCCAAGGATCCGGAATCTGCGACAAAAGCAAATCAAGCTTATTATATGTATCCTGTAATGAATACGCATATATCATCCAGTTCTTTTCAGGCAAACGAAAACTATTTGGTCTACCCGTCCTCAATGTCTCCTTCCCATAAGGCAAAAGATAACGAACTCTGTCAAACGGCTTCGGCGTCAAACCCAACCTCTCCCACATATCTAACTGCTCCTTCTCTAACCCTCCCTTCGGTGGCTGATCAATTGAAAGTAAATCACCATGCTTCACATTTAAAATTATAACCCCAATCTTATCCCTCATCCCCACTTTCTCCGCCGTCTGCAAAATTGATTGAATCAAAAACATCGCATAACTCGTCTTCGTCGCCAACCCAGAAATCCCCGTTATGTTCACATGCGCACCTTCAGGACCAAGAACATACCTCAAATCTAAATAAACAACCGCCTGCGTCCCATTTGACAAACGTATTAACCCAGCTGGCACACGATACCTCTTATCAATCTTATCAACCCCAAGAGCTACCTGAATCCCCTCCTCATCAGCAAAACGAACCGACCTGTCACACGCAAGGGGCATGTAAATATCCTTATCATTAGATAACACCGCTACCTTCGCTATCGTCGTCCCCTGCCTTACTGTGTTCGGCTCACCACCTACCTGCCCGAAATCATTTGAAATGTAATTCGCAAGATGCGTCGGCGCATCCGTAGTATGCTCCAATGTCGTGACAATGCCAAATGTCCTGCTCATCCCATCATGCGCTATCTGCTCCGCCTCAACAATATCAAATGGATTAACAATTACCCCAGGCGCGAGCCAAAATGTAAAACTATCCGAACTCGTCGGCTCATTTGATGTAGCCGACACCAACCCAATTATTGCCCTTTCCTCCATTTCCCCTTACCTCCAACGAATTAGTTGTTGAATTACCTCCCTTGAATAAAATGCACTTTTTATCGCTTGCTCAGCTAAATAAATCGGATAAAGATGTGAATGCCACCTCCTATCACGCCCATACGGCGCCACATTACGCTCCGATAAAAGTGAACCCGAAACCATATCTATCAACTCGCTGTCCACCGGCTCCCTGGTCGGACTTACTAACTCACACTTTATCACCCCCATCAAAGGATAATCCACCTTCCCCTGCGGTCTTATCCTCAAATACCAAAAAACGATCCTACCATTAAGCGCCTTAAAAGCCATCGTCCGTGCCCCCTCCTCAAGCTCCGACAATAACCTGTATATCGTAACCCTGTCCCTCCTCGCTCCACCACCAAAACTAAATATCGGATCCTTCCTGAAATTCTTCGCCACCCCAACAATAGGCGGAACATCACTATACCTCTTGCATAACCCATCCAAAATTAAATCAAACATAAGCGAACCATCCTTCACCATCCAAACCCCACTATCCTTTATCCTCTCCACCAACCCCAACGCCAAATCTGCCTCAAGCTCATGCATTTTATATCTTACCTTCCCCGCAGAACGATTCCTCAAATCCTCCGAACTATAAAAACGACCAAGCGCCGAATTTGGTATCTCAACATCCTCCAACTCAATGCCAGCTTCTTTACACAAACTCTCTATATTACCCCACGCCTCATCAGATAACCGATACCTTGAAAGAATTAGATAATTCCTAACCTCTAGCCTATCACGATTGACACTGCCATCATCTTTCCTGTAAATTACACACGCACCCACCTGCGCGAAATTTACCGGCGTCTCACGATCCCCCTCAATCACCGTCCCGAGAAAATATGTCCTAAATGAACCATCCAAAAAATATCTGAAAACCTGCCTCTCTCTCCTTGAAACCTCCTTAACTTTACGATATCTACCCTTCTTAACATCAAACCCATCCTCCCATACAATATCAAAAACCTTCTCATCAGTATAAGCCCTCTCCTCCTGCTCCTCCGCATCCGCATATAACAGGTCCTCCATCGCCCCTCCTACAGCAGGCAATATATCCACTACCCCACTCCACGACTTAAATATCTCCCGAATCCTCCTTAATTCCCTCATCTCCCCTCCTTTCTTTTATTTCCCAAACTTAACAATTCTTCAAAACCCTCCTTCCTTACTAAAATTATCACTCTTAAACCACTTCCTCAAAATATCACGAATTTTTTTAAAGCTCAAATCTTTACAACCCTCCAAACTCACCTTCTCCGCTACTAATTCCTTCATCCGAGAATGCCTCCCGCTAAAAGTTCTCCAAGATCAACCTCACCACGCCACTCTTTTAATATCGGATGCTCATCCCCACGAACTATAACGCTCGCCCCTTCCGAACTCAATGTAAAACATAATAAATCCCTCTGCTCCGCCAATTTCAACAACAAAGGTGACTGTGTCGCAATGAAAACCTGCCCATCATAAATTGATGAAAGCGACTGATACACTAACTCCAACGCCCTCGGATGAATACCGTTCTCCGGCTCCTCAATCAAATAAATCTTATCCTCCGAAGGTATATACGCCAAAAGCGTCAAAGCTAAAAAACGAAGCGTCCCATCAGAAAGCATCCAACTCGGTGACCTCAATCCACCCTGAAAATGAACCTCTAAATATACAAAACGATCCACTTCTCGCTCACGAATAACTATATCTTCAATATTTGGCAAAGCTAACTTTACATGCGAAAGCCATCTGCGAAACCTCTCCGGATTTTCCTCCTTCAATTGACGCAGAACAAGCGGTAAATTGCTACCATCCACCTGAAAACTCCTCGGAGCATCAGGACGACACGGCTCCCGCATCCGCTGACTGTTAAGCATTAAACTATGTACCCCATCCATCATTAACCTCCTCGCCCACAACGCTACTGGAAACCTCTCCTCATCCTCAGGCAAATTTGATAAACCTGCTTTCTTCGGACTTATCCGAAACGGTGCATTCCACTCTGTCCTTTCAGATCGAAAATAAACTTTCATCCCAACCCCTCTCTGAACAACTTTACGCCAACCCAAAGGCGCCCTTTGATATGGCTCCTTTACTATACTACTTGGCGTATCCCAAGAAAACTTCTCCGTCCTCGTCTTATCCCCACTTTCCTTCTTTAACCACAATGTGTCCCTCAAAATCTCCACCCCATGCTCACCAACCCCAATCCTAACCTCATACCTGCAAAAACGATAACCCTCAAACCTTATCCTATCAGGGATCTCTAACTCAAGGGCGATCTCAAACCAATCCGACTTGCCCATCCACACCAACTCATTTAACGACCCAACCCTTGACTCCACCGCCTTCCCAACCCCATCATCAAGCAAATCCCTTACAAAACTAAACACATCTAAAAATGTGCTCTTACCACTGGCGTTCGGTCCAACTAAAATTTGAAAACGCCCCAAATTCTGCCTGACCTCCCTTAAACACTTGTAATTATTTACCTCCACCCTCTTAACCATCACTCCTCCTCTTCAATTTGTTCTAACTCCCCGCTTAACTCCTCTAAATTCTCCCTTATCTCCTCCAACTCATCTTCGCTCAACCCCCAAATCTTACCCGCCACCCTGTCTATCTCCTCCTCTATCTCCCTCAACCGCTTCTCATCTCCCTCCCTCGCCACCTCATGCGCCTTCTCAGATAACTTCGCTAACCGACGATGCAAATCATCCTTCGGATCAAAACGAGGAATGCGAATATTATCAAGGATATGCATAGAACCCATACTTTTACCTCCCTCCTGACTGTAAGAAATAGCCGCAAATTGAAATGGTGAAGAATTCACAAGCGAACAGATGTAATGTGCTTCATTTGCGTTTGAACATTCAACCAAAGTTATCGTCTCTTGTGGAACAATCGGCTTATTTTCATATAAGCCAACAACCGCAGCTTCAATTTTTGCTAACCGCGTCCACACCACCTTACAAGGGGCGAAAGTGTAGGTGCCGACATCAAACATAGAGTAGAACGGTCCTGTTTCAACAACTTTGTTGTATCTGTCTTTGCGAGTGAAATACCTTTTAAACGCAGCTCGCTCCCTCAAAACCTTTTCAAAATGCTTCAGATAACCATAAGTGCGAGGATATTGAGTTTGCATTTCTTTCTCAGATATCGCGTTAAGTCCCATTCCAGGCAAATGAGTAACTAAAATATACGCCGACGGTTCCGCCACCCAACGCTGAACATCCCTCCCCCTCAAAAGCAGATAAAGTAAATCCGGCTCAATTGTTTCAGTCACCTCCTGCACTTTCACCCTTCCGCCTTCGGTAATATTGCGAACCACCACCAACCCATCAGGACGCTTGTAAACTATATCAACCCAATAAACTGCATTCGCACCGCCTGTGTTAACCCCTTCGTGTGCTTCATAATCCGACTTGCCTAAAACCTTCCTGATCGCTTTTATGGCTTTTCTTCTTGCAGTAAGCCAAGGCGATGTCAAATCACCCGGGTCAACCGGCTCCGCAACGAAGTTTAATCGCACCGTTGCTTTCGTTACCTCCTCTAATGTGCTATCATATGTGAATCTCGCCCCCCTTACCTTCCGCCAAAGAGTGTATGGAACTGGATAACTCGTCTGCTTGCCCTTCTCCAAAACCATCACCGCAGTCCTGTTGGAAGCGCCCTCAAAGGGCTGAAGCGAAACCATATCATCAACATGTAAAACTCTCAACGGTACCACACTTCCATCTGATTTTGGAATTCTAAATCTACGAAAACCTCGTCCTCCTCCCGCTGTCTTAAAAACCGATTGCGTAATTACAAAACCAAGCTTTCCTCCGCTTTTCAACAATTTATCCGCAACAACATAAGTCATAAGAATTGAAATATCATCCTTTGATTTCCCCAAAATCGCGTCAAATCCTTTATGTGGGAAAAGTTGATAATTATTCACCCAAAGTGGCGCTATAGACCTGCGATACTCATCCGGCAAATGCTCCCAATTCACCCATGGAGGATTACCAACTACATAATCAAATTGCCCAACCGTCAAAGGCGCGAAATTATTCTTCAATAACCTCGCCCATAAACCATTCATCCCCTGTTCGTGTAAATCATATATCCTCTCATATACCTCCTTAACCTTCTCAATATCACCCCTCTCCAACTTCACAGATGATAACTCCTTCTTCAAACGATTTAAAAAAACTTCTACATTAATCCCTGAACGAACTCCCTCCTCCAACATATCACAAAAACGATCAAACACCTCCCTCCTGCACAATACCTCAGGAATGCGAAATGTACCAACAGCCGTCGGAAACTCATACGAATCCTGCGCCTCTAATCTCTCCCCAATCGCCGGCGTCCTGACAGAATCCGCAAGATAAACGGGTATCGTAATATCCCCTCTTCTGTGCTCAAGCAAATCAGCAATCGCCAAAAGATAGTTAACCCTCGCCGTCAATACAGCCAAAGGATTCAAATCAAAACCAACTACATTATTCAAAATCGCATTCAACAAATCCACCTCCCTCACCATCAACTTCTGCCCTAACTCCTTCATCCGCGAAATTATTAGCACAAGAAATGTCCCCGACCCACAAGCTGGATCAAGCCAACGCAAATTAAAAAGCTTCTCCCTGAACCTGCCCTCAGCCCTCCCACTCGGATTCCCCTCAAAAAACTCATGATCAACCTGATTAAGCAACCTCTGAGCAAGCCAATCAGGTGTATAATACTCACCAAGATTATGACGAACCTCACGAGGCAATAAATAATGATATAACTTCTTGAATAAATCACGACTCTCCTCCGGCAAAATGGAAAGCGTAGCCGGGTCATAATCATCCAAACGCCTCAACAACTCCCTTATGCCATCCTCAATGTTGCTATCCCAAGCATAAAGATACCAAGCGAAAAAATCCCCCTCAAGCAAATTCATCAAACCATACTCGCGAAATATACCACCCGACTCCAACCTCCCCATACTACTGCGAAGGACATCACTTTCTAAACTGACTAACTCACCGAAACCCGGCACACCCAACTTTACACCCATATGCCTTGAAAGCGAAAGCCAAGCCAAAAGCTTAACCAATAAAGCGAAATAAGTGTGAAGAACGAAAAAGAAACGCTCCGCATCATCCGGTGCCTTTATATCCAATCCGGCTTTCTTTACCCACTTCTTCAATGGCTCAAGCTTCCTCCCACCAAACGCCTCACTATAATCAATTGACTGACTGAAAAAAATCCTCCACTGCTCAAAAAGGTTCTTCACCATCGGAACAGAACCCCCTTTGAACGCCCTCTCCAAACCCCTCATCAACGCACGCAAAATATTCTGCGTCCGTAACTGCTCAATTGAAAAATCATTGTTTAAATTCTCCGCTGTCAACGCTATCCCTGACGCCGTACTTACAAGCCAATTCAAGAACCTCTCCAACGACTCCCTCGTAACAGGCACCGGCTTCTCAACAAGAAAATCACCTTTAAGATAACGCACAAAAATAATATACCTACCATCAAACACCACCCCAGCCACACGACTTATCTCATGCCTCTGCGCCTTTGCAAGATCCAAGATATAATCCCTTACCTGCTCAACCGCTTTCCCCGTCATCTGATGCACCCTTTCCTCACTGATGACACCGGGCCTCTTATACTCAATAACCAAACGATTGAAAACAGTGTCCGCACGCCCACTCGCAAGCGTATATTCCAAACGCGCCAAAGGATTTAAACCTGCCTCTTTACAAAAATCAATAAGCAACGGATCAATCACCTCCCTAAACTCCGCCTCGTTCACCCGCCTCGCAATTAAATCCTTAACTTCACCCTGAATTTTAATCGCATACTTTTTAACCAACTCCCTTATCTCCATCTTCCCTCCCAACTTTTATTTTTACTTTAACCTTTTACCTTAACCTCCCTCAATTCTATCTTTTAACTTACTATAAGTTTCAGGAATATCATTTTGCTCAAAATACTTAGGTAAAACCTTTAACGATTGCTCTTTTGTTAATTTTAGACGTTCCTTTCTGTCTTTTTCAGGTTCCATTCCCAACGATATAATTAAACTTTTTAATTTTTCTCTGTCCAACATCCCCTCCAAGTCCGGCTCTTGCTTAAAAACATTCCCCTCACCTATGAGCTTTTCCAATTCAGAGATTTCCCTTTCAGCATCAGCGTCAATTAAAACATATGTTTTAATTCCAAAATGTTTCAAAATTTCGGAAATCGGTTTTATCTCTTTCTTACCTCCACACTCAATTATTGATATATTTTTTAAATCAAGATCTAAACCCAATTTTTCCAGCGCAATCTGACATGCTATTTTATCCGAAAATCCCTCAACTAAAATTACATGCTCAGCGAAAAACACCTCATTGATATATTCGTTAAATTTTGAAGAACTTTTAATACCGTCAAATTCAGATTTGTCTTGAAGGTTTATACCTGAATAAACCCTCGTTTCCTCATTCTCTTTCCTTACAATGTGAATTTCTCTATAATTAGAAATGTTTATAAATGACCTTTCATGTGTTGTATAAATAACTTGTAAACCTTCTTCGTTTAAACCTTCTTCGGTTAAGTTCTTTAAAAGTCTATAAAAATGTCTGCAACCGTGGGGATGAAGATAAAGTTCCGGTTCCTCAATTGCAATGATTAAAGGTTTACGAACTATTTTAGCATAAGCTATTGCAATTGCAATTGCTAAAGCACTCTGTATGCCCGCTCCCATATCTTCTGAATCGTATTCTATCTCACCCTCTTTAAAATACGGTCTTAAATTACTAAGTATTTCCATCGGGTCTAAAAGAGAAAACCTCAAAAAAATTTCAAGCCCGGTCTGGGTTTTAACATGCTCCCTTAAAATCTCTTCTAAACTTTTTACCTTTGAATATAAATTATCTTTATAACCTCCCTCAAGCACTTTTCTAAATTCATCTTTATTTTTCTGCTCAACTTGATCATTTAAATATCTTAGCAATTTACCATATAATGTCCACTTGGAAGGTCTTACCTGCATAGATGCCTGCCGTTCAAGGGATAAATACATCAAGCTAACCTCTTCCTTCATCTCATTTGAAACTTTCTTTGTTCGCTTAGATCCATAAATAATTTCTGAACCTTTAGAATCAATTGGCACATATTCACAATTATCCCCATTATAAGTCAACCTAAATCCATAAACTTCTTTGTCACAACTTAACGGTTTATCAAAATATACTTCAATTATTATTGGATTAGTTTTATCATACCTATAAAAATCTTTGTCATCAAACGACCTTGGAGATGGCCATGTTTCACCAAGTACTAAATTTAATGCCCTCATTATATTTGATTTGCCAGCATTATTAGGACCTATAAAAGCATTCATCTTTCCAAGCTTTATCTCTAAATCCCTAATTGAACGAAAATTCTGTATCTTTATTCTATCAATCATAAGCTATTGCCCCTTTGTTGCCCCTTTATCGCCCGTTTCGCCCCTTTGTTGCATCTTTAAAACATAATAAGTTCCTTTTCCAGTAGTGCCTACTTTTTTAAATATCCCCTTTTCTTCTAATACCTTTAAGTCATCCGTTGCCTGTCTCTTTTTTATCCCAAAATTTTCTTGATACTCCTTATTTGAAATCTTTCCTCTCTCCTTCACATACAAAACCGCCTTTATCTGCCTTTCATTTAACCCCATCTTCCTTAAATTTTCCTCAGTGTAAATGTCCTTGTAAAACCTCACCGAAAACCCTCCCATCTCCTCCTTAAACTCCGGCTCTAACATTCCTTGCCCCCTTAAACTCTCAACCATCCTCCCAATCCCCGACCCTACCTCCTCAATCAACCCCGCAAGATAAAATATATGAACTATCAATGGATTCCTCGGAACCGATGAATGCGGTCTTTCCAAATCCTCAATCGTAATACCCTCCTCACTTATCAACCCATCCCAATTCACTCCCTTTAAGAAAAATTCCCTCAACCTCTCCGGATTCATCTCCCTCGTCGTATTACCAACCCTCTCATAATACCTCCCATTGAAAGAAATCGGAACAAGCGATGGCTTAACGGAAATTTTTATCACCTCCTTCCCCTCCCTTTCTTCAATCTCTATCTCAGGATGAATCCCAAGCTTTGAAACGATCTTGTCCGTCATCTCCTTTATCATCTCATTACTTAAATCAACACCAATAACCTCACCATCATCTGATATGCCGATATACAAAGTCCCTCCACCACTATTAGCAAATGCACATATCGCCTCCATAACCCTATCCGTAAACCTCTCTTTATATTCCACATCCCTCGTCTCTATCATAACCCTTCCCGTAATTTTTTTAACAATTTTCATGCTAACCACTTTTCTAACTCCCCAAACTCACAATCACTCTATCACATTCCTCATCCTCGCCCACTCCTCTATAGAACGCACCTCTTCCAATATAAAACAAAATTTTCTCTCTTTTCCTTCTCTTCCCTCTCTCCGTCGTGGGAGAGGGCAATGGTGAAGGGTCTGTTAAAATCTTTTCTCTTTTCCTTTCTCTCCCCTTGCGGGAGAAAACAAAAGTGAGAGGTGCCGTTAAAAAAATTTCGCTCTTTCTCCCTCTCCACCTGCGGGAGAGGGTAAGGGTGAGGGGTGCCGTTAAAATCTCTCCTTTCCCTTTCTTCCCTCTCCACTCTGCGGGAGAGGGCAAGGGTGAGGGCTCTGTTAAAATTTTTCCTTTCATCCCTTCTCTCCCCTTGCGGGAGAAAACAAAAGTGAGGGGTGCCTCTAAAATCTTTTCCTTTTGACAACCCTCTCCACTCTGCGGGAGAGGATAGGGTGAGGGGTTTGTTAAAATCTTCCCTCTCCTCTTTGCGTGAGTTCCTTTTTAACTTTCTCTCCCCTTGTGGGAGAGAACAAAAGTGAGGGGTGTAGTTAAATACTTTTCTCTCACCTTTCCTAACTCTAAAGGATTCCAACACCTTGTTCGTTACATCCGGACCATATGTCTTTTGCTTTGGTATTTTATTTGCAAACTTATCTCTCTTAATTTCCTTTAACTCAAAAATGCTCTTTAACCTAAATGACGCCCTGTCAATCCTTTGCGCTACTCTCGTAATCAACTTAACTTTTATTTGTGCTGGAAACTCACCTCCCCAAGCTTCAGGAACTATATTTAACCTGGCAGGCCCCACCGCCTCAAAGATTCCAATAATCTCATCCTTTGAAATGTTAATTAAAAAACCAATATCACCTTTCTTTATCACC
>Ga0079992_132205_pt1 | contig 20326 bp, 20 predicted proteins | sample FaiFalFF_MnMetaG_3_FD_69197 | JGI IMG/M metagenome (GOLD analysis project Ga0079992, IMG submission 69197) | Freshwater microbial communities from Yellowstone National Park, Wyoming, USA - Fairy Falls B (FF_Mn_B) MetaG (SPADES assembly) (version 2) | ecosystem: Environmental > Aquatic >... | reverse complement strand
CGGTCAATGTCCCACGCCCTCAGTTCCGCCAAAACGGCTCGGTAAGCCGTCGCCGAAGCGTCCGCATCCGACAAAACCCCTTTCCCTAAGGGCATACCGAACAATGTCACCACTCCGATGCTAAAAATTGTCTTCTGGACAAGGAAGGCAATGAGAAACGGCTCGTCGTCCATATGCCGACAGAGTTTCAGGATGGTTTGGCAACTTTCCAATGCCCCATCCACATTTCCCTTCCGCTTCCGCTGCAACGCTTCCGCCCTCAAAAGGTGGGCAAACCCACGAAGATGTCTGAAGGCAGGTTGCAATCCACCTCTGGTGAAAAAATTTGTCGGGTCAACCACACGCCAATGAGGGTATGCGAGGGCTTGACGGAAGGTTTTTAGGGCGGGTCGGGCTGCCTCAAGGACTTGGGCGTTGTATGTCACCCAAACATCGGGTGGAAATTTTTGCTCCGCTGCGCCTAATTGCTCAAAGGCTTTGAGAAGCAAGGGCGTCCCATCAAGGTGCTTCGGGACGGGAGGGGCAATTTCCTGCCAACTTGTCGGCTCACCTTCCCGTTTCAGCCTCGCAATTTCCTCCTGAACTTTCCTGACAGGCGAATTTTTGCGCGCATTGTATGCCACTAACGCTGTGGCAATGATAAAGGCAGCGAAGATACCGATGACCAAAACCCATCGTCGCACCTTCAGTCACCTCAAACCGAGAGCGTGTCCCGAAACTAACTATGTCACTGGCTTTAACCAGTGGTTGATGACGGATTTTCTGAGCGCCGAATTCATTCGGCGTTTAAGAGGGCGAGGCTCCTGCTGAGCCAAAAATGGCAGCGAGTAGCGAATAATTTTTCTGGAGGGCAGTGCTCCTGCACTGCCGAAAAACTTCTGAGGGCACAACTATTGCTGTGCCGAAATTTTTATGCGGTCAGGCAGGAGCCTGCCCCTCCAATAACTTCGCCCAAGCAGGATTTGAAGCACTTTTGCTGCGGAGATGATGGGCAATTTGTCTTGCCTCAGTTAGGATAGCGAGCGAAAATTTTTGTCGGTGAGGGAAAATGCTTCGGAAATGGAAAGGCGTCGTTAAAGGTGGAGCAGTTGTTTTGGAAGAGCCGTTGCCTTTGCCCGACGGAACGCCCGTTTTCATCGTCCCAGAAACGGAAGAACGAAGTGAGTCTGAACCAGTTCCTGACCCATTCTTGAGAGTTGACGAATGGGCAGTCTCAACAGGTATGCCCAACTTGGCGAGCGATTTTGAGCGGCTACTTTATGGCACCGATGAGGAGGAACGAGGGTGAAAAGAAAGGTGAGAGGAAATGCATGGGAAGTTTTCGTGGACAGTTTCGGCTGGATCGCTTTGGGAAACCGAGACGACGCTTATCACGAACAGGCTGCTGCCCTCTACCGAGACTTGAAGCAGCAAGGTGCAAGGATGGTCACAACCGATGATGTCCTCGTGGAAGTTTGCAACGGTTTGAGCCGACTGAGGTTGAGACACTTCGCCCGGCAACTCATTGCCCAAATTGAGACTGCCAAACAGCAAGGTGCTTTGGAAGTCATCCATGTGACTGAAGACCTGTTTGCCGAAGGTTTGGCTTTGTTTTTGTCCCGCCCAGACAAAGAGTGGAGTTTGACCGATTGCATAAGTTTCGTGGTGATGGAGAAGCGAGGCATCCGTCAAGCCTTCACCGCCGACAAACATTTCGCCCAAGCAGGATTTGAAGCAATGTTGCTTTAAAGTAACACTCAACGGCGAATCAGCCTTTGGAGCAAGTTGCGATTTTCCGCTCCATCGTTATAATCCCGACGCTGCGCTTAAAGCCAAGTTTTTCGTTCAAGGCAAGCATCTCGGCATTGACGCTGGCATTTTGAGTTACGATAAAGCGGTAACCGTGATTGCGGGCATACTCAATGGTCTTTACTTTCAAAGCCGTTGCAATGCCACGCCTCCTATACTCACGCAAAACCCCTGTCACGCCTTGATACAACTTTTCAGGTTCACCTCTGGAACGCCACAAGTTGCTGATGCCGATGTATTGGTCGCCGTCTTTAGCGATGAAGTAAGCATCGGGTAAAAATTCGGAGTGCTTCATGTGCTCCACAAACTCCTCATAGGACACGAAAGTAATCTGGTCAGGCGCGGGAATGTCTTGTGAGATAAGTCGTTGCAACTCATACAACTTTGGGAGGCATTCTGGGTCGGCTTGAAGTTCAGCCTTTAAGGTGGTGATGGAAATTCCCTGAGAAGCCACTCGCTCCACTGTAGACAGGAAGGCTTGAAGGTCACAATCTCTGACATCCAACCGCAACTCCCATGAACGAAACACTTCATTAAAACCACGCCTTTGAAGGAAAGTGATTGCTTCTGTGCGGTCTTCAAGAACCCATGCCTTTACCGAGACGGCATTTAGTTCCTGCAGGTCATTTGCGAGCCGTTCGTAAAGTTTGCTACCAATCCCTTGCTTCCGCCTCTCAGGGTGAACCATCAACCCCATTTGAAACTTCTGCGGGTGAAAAGCGAAAGGCATGTGAGAGACGGAAGCGTAACCAACCAATTCCCCAGTCCGCAAATCCACTGCCACATACCTGCGACGAAGATACTTGCCCTCTCGGTCAAAAAACTCATCATCTTCCCTAAGCCCCTCAGCAGTGACGCGATATTCTGGATAGACAGCGTTTGACAAATCAGCAAGAGCATTGTAATCCTGCCCACTGAAAGGGCGGATTTCCACAGGCAATTGCGACATTTTGCATCCCTCCTAAGGCACTACGACCAACTTTGCGAACTTTCGCTTCCCAATTCTGATGATGTCGCCCGTGTTGATTGGGATGACCTTTCGCCAATCGGTGATTCGTTCGCCGTTGATTTCAACAGCGCCCTCGCTGATGAGCCTCTTCGCTTCGTTTTTGCTTGGGACAAGTTCAAGGGCGACGAGCAAATCGGCGATGGGCATTTGCCTTAGTTCACTTTCAACCTCAACGGTCGGGATTTCGCTGGGTAGTTCCCGTTGTTGGAAAACTCGCTCAAACTCCGCCTTCGCTTTGTTTGCCTCATCTTCGCCGTGATACAACTTGACAATCTCCCAAGCCAACCGCTTTTTCGCTTCCATCGGGTGACCCGCCAAAATTTCATCAACTTCGCTTTCAGGGACATTGGTGCAAAGGATGAACCATTGACGCATCAACTCGTCGGGGATTCGCATCACTTTCCCGAACATTTCCTGAGGCGGTTCGGCAATCCCGATGTAGTTGCCGAAACTTTTGCTCATCTTGCGAACGCCGTCCAAGCCAATCAGCAAAGGCATCAAAAACGCTACCTGCGGTTCTTGCCCATAAGCCCGTTGGATGTCCCGCCCGGTCAGAATGTTGAACTTCTGGTCTAACCCGCCCATCTCCACATCGGCTTGGATTGCAACGCTGTCGTAGGCTTGCATGAGCGGGTAGAGAAACTCGTGCAGAGCGATGGGCTGTTCGTTTTTAAAGCGTTGGGCAAAATCGTCGCGCTCAAGCATCCGAGCGACAGTCATTTGAGAAGCGATGAAGACCAACTCGCTCAAAGTCAGTTTATCAAGCCACTCAGAGTTGTATCGGACTTCCGTCCGGTCGGGATCAAGGATGCGGAAAATCTGTTGGGTGTAAGTTTCAGCGTTTCTGCGAACCTCATCAAGGGAAAGTTGCGGGCGAGTTTCGCTCCGTCCCGTTGGGTCGCCGATGGTCGCCGTTCGGTCACCGATGATTAAGACTGCCGTGTGCCCTAAATCCTGCCACTGACGCAGTTTCCTCAGGACGACAGCAAAACCTAAGTGAATGTCGGAAGCAGTAGGGTCTATGCCCAATTTGACCCTCAAAGGCTTGCCTGTTTTGACGCTGCGCTCCAGTTTAAGTCTCAATTCGTCCTCAGGCACAATTTCAGCCACGCCCCGCTTCAGGACTTGAAGTTGCTCGTCAACGGTTCTCATCTGCCATCACCTGAACCCAAGCAAAGGGTGTGTGGTTTCGTGATTGGGCTTTTGTCCAGTATAGCGCAAAGATTGGGCAAACAGTGGTGAAAGCGAGCGTTCACCTCAAATTTGGCGAAGGCATCGTGGACATGTCTGAGACGCCGAAACCTTTACCGTTCGCCTGCCCCGACAGCCGTCATTGACTCCCTGAAAGCCTGAAGTCATAATTAAGCAAACACAAGCCAAGAGGTGAGAGCCATGAGACGGGGACAAACGATCACCGAGTATCTGTTTTTGCTCTCTTTGATAGCGATTGGGGCGATTCTGGCGCTCACAGTGTTCGGGAACGGCGTGGGCTTCCGATACGCGAACATTTTGAACCGACTCCCGTTCCCATGAATGCGGGGAATTGTCGTCAATGTGATTGCAAGATCAATCAAACTGACCAGCCCTCATGTTTCCCCCGATGGCGTTGCAAGCCATTTTGGGCGATAAACTCATCCAACTTCTCCAACGCCCAAAGAACCATCAACTTGTAGCGGACCTCTTTTGGTCTGATTTTTCGCTCCAGCGGAGGCAGTAACCCAAAGTTGATGTTCATGGGAGCAAAGTGTTTAGGGTCAGCAGTGGTGATGTAATGAGCGAGCGAACCTATCGCTGTTTCTCGGGGGAAGACCAGCAACGGCTCATTTCGGATTAACCTCGCAGCGTTAATACCGGCGACCAAACCTGAAGCGGCTGATTCAATGTAGCCTTCCACCCCTGTCAACTGACCTGCGAAAAACAGGTCATCTCGCCCCTTGAATTGATAAGTGGGCTTCAAGGCGATGGGGGAGTTGATGTAAGTGTTTCGGTGAATGTAGCCGTAGCGGAGAAATTCTGCGTTCTCCAAGCCCGGGATGAGCCGGAAAACCCGCTTTTGTTCGCTCCATTTCAAACTCGTCTGGAAACCGACCAAGTTGAACATGGTCATTTCGGCATTCTCGGGACGCAACTGCACAACAGCGAACGGACGCTTCCCAGTCCTTGGGTCAATCAAGCCCGTCGGTCGCAAAGGTCCGTAAGCCAAAGTCAAGTAGCCCCGCCGTGCCATTTCCTCTATGGGCAAGCAACCTTCAAAGAAGATGGCTTTCTCAAAATCGTGAGGTTCATGGCGCTCAGCGTTGATCAATGCCTCCCAAAACCTGCGATATTCGTCCTCAGTCATCGGGCAGTTCAAGTAGGCAGGTTCATCTTGGTATCGAGAACCCCAAAAGCACTTTCCGTAATCAATCGTCTCAGCGTCCACAATGGGCGAAACGGCATCGTAGAAGTAAAGGAAGTCAGCGCCGATCAGGTCGCGGATTCTCTCAGCCAAAGCATCGTGAGTGAGAGGACCGGTTGCGATGATAGTTGGACCTTCCTCTGGGATTTCAGTGACTACATCACGAACTACGGTGATGAGCGGATGGCTTTCTATGGCTTCGGTAACTAACTGGGCAAACTTTTCCCGGTCAACGGTCAAAGCCCCGCCACCTGGCAGCGCTGCTTGGTCCGCACAGCGGATAATCAACGAACCGAGCCTTCGCATCTCTTCTTTCAGCAAACCTGCGGGCTTGTCAATTAGGTCACTTCGCAGGCTGTTGCTGCAAACGAGTTCCGCCAACTTGTCAGTTTTGTGGGCAGGGGTCATAAGTTTGGGTCTCATCTCGCAAAGCAAAACGGGCACTCCCAACTGCGCAGCCTGCCACGCCGCTTCACATCCTGCCAAACCGCCACCTATAACGGTTATCGGTTTGTCGGTTCGCAATCCCATTGTGTTCACCTCTACGGTTGCGGAAAGAAATGCGTTGGATTCGCCAAACATTTTGAGTTCATCGGAAAGGCTTTCGCTACTCATGCGCTCAGTGGAAATTTGGATGACACGGTTTTTGCCGTGCCGAAATTTTTAGGTCGGGCTGGAGCCCGATCCTCCAAAGGTTGGCGAAACTGGAAGGTGCATCTTCTGATGCGCCGAAGTTTTTCGGCAGTGCGGGAGCACTGCCCTCCAGAAACGAACAGATTCGGCTGCTCAAGAGAACAGCCCTCCAGTTTTGTTCCTGCATGACCGAGATTTTTCGGAACGACAGGAACCGTGCCTCCACTCCAAAACCATTCGCCACTCGCTACTCGCCATTCGCTGTCGTTTTCGGCATTAACGCAAAAGTTTACGGATGGCATCACCCATTTGTGCCCGAAAGTTGTAACCCTATCGTGTTAATGCCCTCCTAAAAGCAATTTAAGCCAACTCCTGTCCCGAGTTTAGCCTGATGACCTATAGCCGCATCACTTTTCTCCGTCAAAACTTTCGTCGTGAAGGTGCGAAAAGGGGTGAAATTTTTCCTGTGAAAGTCAGGGGACGAGGGGCAAAAAATTCCAGCCCAAAAACCAAAGTGCAGCGCATTGGTTTTAATTTTTACTATGAATTGCCAAATTTGTTTTGACTTTATAGATTTCCGGGATGGGTTAAGCCTCTTTGAGGAAACGGGTTAACACCTCGGCGGACGATTTGGTGAGTGAGAGACCATGACAAAGCGAGTTTTGCTCCTTTCTGGAGAGTTCCCCCCATTTGCTGGAGGAATTGCCAACGCTGCCGTGAATTTGGCGAGGGCGTTGGTGAAGGAAGGTTGTTCCGTGTCAGTTATTGCGCCGGCTTATGGGGGAAACGATAACGAGTTTGACAAAGGTGCAAATTACCGCATTTATCGCCTCCCGTTGATGCGTTTGAGGTATGTCCGGATGCTTCCTATGACGCCAGCCATTTTGGCGATAGCCCTCAAAGAGCGCCCAGAGTTCGTTCTCGCAATGAGGGCAACGAGGGAAGGAGTGATTGCGCTTATCGTCAAGAGACTTTTGGGCATCCCATATTTGGTCTTCGCTCATGGGCTTGAGTTCGCTCGGTTTAGCCCGAATTCCTTCTCGTGGCGGATTTGCAGGCAGATTTACGAGCAGGCGGAGGCAATCCTCGCAATCAGCGAGCCAACGCAAACCATTCTGGCTGAAAGGGGTTTTGACAGGGGCAAAGTCCACATTGTCCGCTTAGGTGTCAGCGACCAGATTTTTGAGGCGGTTCCACCTCTGACAAACTGGAATGGGCAATCTTTTGACGGCAAACGAGTGATTTTGAGCGTTAGCCGGTTAGTTGAACGGAAAGGCGTGGACAAGGTGATTGAGGCGTTGCCTTTTGTCTTGGAACGGTGTCCCAACGCTTTGTATGTCGTTGTCGGCGATGGTCCATATCGGGAGCGGTTGACGCAACTGGCTCAAGAGAAAGGTATCGCTGACAAAGTTTTGTTTGCAGGTCGTGTCCCTGACATCCGCCCCTTCTACCGCGCCTGTGATGTCTTCGTTTTGCCCACTCGTGAGGGGCGAAAGGGCGACATTGAAGGGTTGGGCTTGGTTTACCTTGAGGCAGCAGCCTGCGGCAAACCCGTCGTTGCCAGCCTTGTCGGCGGCGTCGCCGATGCAGTCGTCCCCAACGAAACTGCTCTCATCGTCAACCCGCTTGACCCGAAAGATATTGCGAACGCTATTGTCAAGGTCTTGACGGACAAGGAACTCGCACGAAAATTAGGTGAGGCAGGAAGGGAACGGGTTTTGAGGGAGTTCACTTACGATAAGGTTGCTAAAAGGGTTTTGCAAATTGTCGGGCAAGTTGAAAAGCAGCGAATTGAAAGCGACGGACGAAATGCCCGGTGAGGTGCTGCGAGGATGCTTCCAAACTGGCTAATCTACGGTGTGGCTGTCATTTGCGGTTTCCTCACTTGGAGGGATGTCAAGTGGGGATTGACCGGAATCGCAATTGCCATCGGCATATCGCCCGAATACCGAACCGAGTTCGCCAAAGATTTGAGGTTGGAAGACTTTGTCATGGTGGCGGTCTTCCTCGCTTGGCTCATCCAGAAGGCAAGGGACAGAGAACCGCTAATCCCGTTCACTCCACTCAATAGGCTCTGGGGCTTTTGGCTTTTCACTGGTGCAATATCGGTTCTGCTCGGGCTCGCTTTGGGGACTCTGCCGAGTTGGAAGATTGGCTTCTTCCACTGGTTTAAACGATTGGAACTTGCGCTCCTGTTCTGGATGGTGGCGGACAGAGTCCGTTCCCTCGCCGATGTCAAGTGGTTGGCAGTCAGTGGCATGGTCGGAGCGTTGCTCAGCAGTTACATTGGATGGCAACAGAAATGGCTCAAATGGAGCGACACTAACGGTGAACCGAGCGGGAATTACAACGCATACAAAGTTTCAGGTCCTCAGGGCGAAAAGCCCAATGTCTACGCCCAATATCTGGTTTTCAATGCCCTTGTCGGACTCGCTCTGGCGTGGAGTTTGCATCCCTTGCCCGGAAGTTGGTTTCCGGCAGCGTTAGCAGGGTTGACAGTTGTGCCCATCCTGTTTTCCTTCTCCCGTTCGGCAATCGCTGCTCTCTTGGTGGGAATTTTCAGCCTGACCGGTGTTTTCCATCGCCGATGGCTTCCGTTGGTTCTCATCGCTATGGTGGTTGTCCCATCCATGCTGCCGTCGTTGCTTAAGGAGCGATTGGAAGGACTTTCATGGGAGCGGTTCAAAGTTGAGCGGTTAGGCGGCTACATCGCTGCGGTTAAAGAAACGCTTCCCGTCAACCCACTGACGGGACGAGGCTTAGGTTTTGCTGGCTTCAACCGTTACGAAAACCAATACGCCAACACTCTCGCCCGTGAGGGCATCTTGGGCTTGATTGCTTTCTTGGCTCTCCTTTGGGGTGTCCTGAAGATGCAAAACGAAACCTTGCAAATGGTTAGCGACCCATACCTAAGAGGCATCGTTCAAGGCTGTTTTGCTGGAACGATTGCTTACTGCATCGCTGGGCTTTCCGGTGTTCCGTTACTCGCAATCCGTCCCAGCGAAACTTTCTGGTTCTGGACAGGTCTTTGCGCCGGAATTTGGAGGTTGGGGGTTTTCGGGCAAGCAGAAGAGACAACAGAAGAATTGGAAAGCGAATTCGCAACGGAGTTGCAGGCTTACGAGAGTCGCAGTTAGAATTTGGTTCGGTGGTGAACGAGCGATGATGACCCTTGAAGAACTCCAAGAAGCGATTCGCAAACTTTCGCCAGATGAGTTGAGGGTGTTCAGGGAATGGTTTTGGGAATTTGACGGACAGATTTGGGACAAGCAACTGGAAGAAGACATAGAGGCTGGAAGATTGGACAAGTTTGCTGAGGAAGCCATTAGAGACCGAATTGAGGGACGATGCACTGATTTATGAAGCACAAAGCAACCCCGAGGTTTTGGGAGTGTTACAGGCAACTGCCCCAGAGTGAAATTCTGCTTCTGAGAACTCGGTGAACCCCAATGGATTTCCGAAAATCGTCCCTTCGCGTCTGGTTGCGTTACATGGGGGCAGTTTGTTTGCCCCCTCGGGCTGTCAACGGGAGTCTGAGGGTTTTGACTTATCACCGCGTCCGTCCTGACGCCGATGATTTGAGGAGTGTGACGCCGAAAGTTTTCCGAGAGCATTTGGAAATTCTGAAGGCAGGTTGGAATGTGGTGGGCATTGACGATGTTTTGGCAGCAATTAAAGGCGAAAAGCCTTTGCCTGAACGGGCTGTGCTCATAACTTTTGACGACGGTTACGCTGACCTTTATGACCATGCGCTCCCGCTGCTTCAAGAATTTGGCTTCCCAGCAGTTGTTTTCATGTTGGCTCGTTATGTCGGTAAGGTCGGGCGAACTTACAGCGAAGCCAATTACCCCGAAGCACCTTTCTTGAGCGCCCATCAACTTCGCGAAATGCGTCAAGCGGGCGTTGAAATTGGCTCACACGGTCTCTGGCATGTCCCTTTGGCTCATCTGCCTCCGAGAGAAGCGGAGAAAGAGGTGCGAGAGTCAAAGCGTATCCTGAGCGATTTGCTTGGGGTTGAAGTTCGGGCTTTCTCTTACCCTTGGGGTCGGGCAGGGGATTTCCACAAGGAGCATGTGGAGATGGTAGAGAAGGCAGGCTACGAGGTTGCTTTCACCATGCTTCATGGGCTCAACTCCCCACCTTTTGAACGGCTCAAGATGCGCCGCTGCCATGTCTATCCGTGGGATGTGGGGCGGACTTTCAACGCCATTTTAGAAGGGAGGTTTGACGGATGGTGCCTGAAAAACTCGGCGCTTTGGAACCAACGAAGGAAGTTACTGAGGAAATTGCTGCGGAAGTTCCTCACGAAGGACGGCGCTGGCAAAAGGTCCTGAAAGTTCTGCGTTGGACCTTCTCGCTGACTATGGTTCGTTGCCTCATCCGATGGTGGGGCTATTATGTCCACGAACATGTCTCGCAGGTCGCTCAAATCAAAAAGGGGCGTAAAGTTTGGATTCACCCAACGGCTTCCTTCCGCAACGGTCAAAACATCGTCATCGGCGACTACTCCCATGTCAACCGAGACTGCTGCCTTTGGGCAGGTCCAAATAGCCGCATCATCTTGGGTCGATATGTGCTGATGGGACCGGGTGTTCGCATCCACGCGACCAACCACACTTTTGACCGCACTGACATTCCCATGATGCTTCAACCCCTTCGCGAAGCCGATGTCGTCATTGAAGACGATGTTTGGCTCGGTGCAAATGTCATCGTCACCGCAGGTGTTCGCATAGGACGGGGCGCTATCGTGGCTGCAGGTGCTGTCGTCACCAAGGATGTCCCACCTTACACCATCGTCGGTGGCATCCCTGCAAAGCCGTTGAAGTCGCGAATCCCCCAAGATGAGGGAGGGATGCAAAGATGAAGCCTAAAGATAAGTTGCGAACCGAAACGGCTGACAATGTTCGGGATGGGCAAATCACCCAAAACCAAACCCAACCCAGTTTCCCCCACACTTCACAATTCACGCATCACGCATCACGATTTACACCTCACGATTCACGCATCACGCATCACGATTCACGCCTCAAAGTCCTCCATGTCATTACCCGCATGATCATTGGCGGCGCTGAGTGGAATACCCTTTACACTTGCCAGTTGCTAAACAGAAGCCGATACGAGCCCTTACTGGCTACCGGTCCAGAAACGGGTCCTGAGGGCAGTTTGATTGAAGCGACAGAAGCGTCCGGGATTCCCGTTTTCATCGTGCCCGATTTGATTCGCGAGATTGACCTGAAGCGCGACTTAAAAGCGTTGGTGCAATTGATTCGGCTTTACCGCGACCTTGAAGTTGACATCGTTCACACCCACACATCAAAGGCTGGGATTTTGGGAAGGCTTGCGGGGCGATTGGCGAAAGTCCCTGTTGTCATTCACACTGTTCACGGCTTTGCTTTCACCGCTCCCTTGCCCAAATGGCAGCGCCAACTTTACATCGCTCTGGAGAAGATGGCAGGACGATGGTGCGACGCACTAATCTTCATCTCCAAGCCGCTAATGGCAGAGGCAGGAAAGTTGGGAATTGGCGACCCCAAAACTTACGCCTACATTCCGAGCGGCATCGACACAAAAGCCTTTCAAAACGGCAACAACAACGGCAATCGGGAACTCAAAAGGCGAATGTTGGGCTTGACTGACCATGTCCCTATCATCGGCACAGTCAGCAGGCTCGTAAAGGACAAAGGTTTGGAGTTGATTTTGGAAGCGGCTGCTCAACTGAAAGCGAAGGGCTTGAAGTTTCACATGGTTTGGGTCGGCGATGGACCGATGCGCGCTGAATTGGAGAGGTTGGCTCAGAAATTAGGGGTCGCCGATAGGCTCTCAATCACGGGCATGTGCACTGATGTCCCTGCATGGCTCAGTTGCTTTGACATTTTCGTCCTGCCAACCATGTGGGAGGGGATGGGAAGGGTTTTCCTTGAGGCTCAGGCTGCAGGCATCCCTGTCATCGGCACTAAAGTCGGAGGAGTCCCCGATGTCGTCCGAGACGGCGAAACAGGCATCCTCATCCAACCCAACGATGTCAAGACGCTTGCTGAGACGATAGAACTGCTCATCACCAACGCCGAACTTCGCCGACAGATGGGAATCGCTGCTGCCCAATTTGCCAGCAACGAACAATTTCAAGTTGAGTTCATGGTCAGGAAGATTGAGGAAGTTTACGAGCAAGCATGGCAACGGCGGGCGAAGGTTCGCCGGTAAACAAAGCCATAAAGCCCGTGCAAAAATCTTTCGCCACAGGAGGTGGCAATCATGCACGGTTTATGCTGGGTTTTGAGGATGTGCAGGGCGGAACTGCCAAAGGAGTTCGTCCTGCGGGTGGAAGGGACTTATTGGCGATGCTTTCTGTCCGACGATGGCTCAGTGAAACTCATCAGCCTAAGAAGCCTCGTCGGCACCGAAGATTTGCCCGTCATCGAACTTTCCGAATTGCAAAAACGCGTCAAACAGTTGCTGGGAATCATGGGGTAGCAAATTGTTCTTCAATGGCTACTGAACAGCCGTTCCGTGTTGGAGGCAAAATTGGCAATGGTCGAAAAATCCAGCACTTGAGAGGCTAAGAGACCATGAAAGCGGCTGAGCGAGAAAGCGGAAAAGTTGTTTCTGGAGCGGGTGAAATTTGCGGCGTTGATTGGCTGTGGGTTTTGCCTCTCACCGCTGCGTTGATTGCTCTGGCGGTCATCTTTCACCCGCTCTCTGTTAACCTTGCCACCATTCCTTTGAGTGGCTCAACCAACGAAAGTCTGGGTGTTTTCGCTCTTTTGCTGTCGGGCTGGTTGGTTTGGAGGGAAAGGGAACGACTCAAAAACTTGCCCGCTCAACCTGATGCGTGGGGGCTTGTTTTCCTTTTGTTGGGTGCGTTGGTGGCGATTGCTGGCTATAGGCTCGTCATGAGGTTTGCCCTCGGAGTCGCTTTGGTGCTGATTGCGACTGGTGCTGTCTGGTGGCTTTGGGGGCGACATTGGGTTAGACACCTCTGGTTTCCGCTGCTTTTACTTGTCGCCATCGTCCCACTACCGCTGGACTTGGTCGGGGCAATTGCTTTTAGGATGCAAACAATCGTTGCCCGCTACGCTGCTTTTCTGGCGGGCTTGTTTGGCGTTCCCGTTGAACGGGTCGGGGTGACACTCAACATTCCAGGGCATGTCATCCAAGTGAACGAAGCGTGTTCAGGTTGGCACTCTTTCTCCGCAGCCTTCTGGCTTTTCCTTTTGTTGCTCTACTGGCAACGACCTCAACGATGGTGGCAATGGCTCTGGGTTATCCCTGTCCTGTTCCCAATCGCCATTGTCTCAAACATCTTCCGCGTGACCACTGTAGTCGTCAGTGCTGCTAACGGGTTTGATTTGCTACTTCGTTCACCGTGGCACGAGATGCTTGGGCTTGGCTATTTTTTGCTGCTCGTTTGGCTTTTGTTCCGATACGCAATCAAATGGCAAAGTGAGGGGACAAGCAATGTGGTGTTTTCGGCGACCGAAGCAAAGGGGCTGCTCCCGGCACGGTCGCGGGCGTGGCAACTGACGGGGCTGCTTTGGGTTGTTGCTGGGTTAGTGCTTTGGACGGGATGGCAGATGGGTCGGGCTGCTTCAAACTTCAAACCGCCAGAGATTCCCAAGCAGTTGGGAGAATGGAAACTTGTCTGGGAAAATGTTGAGGGGCTTGACGACGGCTATTGGTTCGCTCAAGCCCGCTACGAAGCGAAAGGACAACCGCCACTACAAATCCTGTTGCACATACCCATTGAAAACCGCCACCGCCCTAAACGGTTGCTGAACCTATGGCTTGGACAGGGTTACGAATTGGTTGGTTCGGAAACTTTGACCGTTGATTTGCCGCACAGACAAATTCCCGCTCAATTGGTCAGGTTCGCCAAAGGGCAAGAAATCCAATTCGTGGCAGTGACCTATTTGCACCCAAAGCGTGCAGTCACTTCACCGGTCTCGGCGAGATGGCACAGAATGCAAGAGCAACTCCTTTTCGGCGTCAGCAAACCTTGGCTGGCAGTAGGAGTTGCGGGGAACGACGACAAATCTGTCCTGAAAGCCTTCAAAACCCTTGCAGCAAAAATGGACGAATGGCTCAAAGGACAGCAATAGTTCCACTCTTGAGACAGTGCTTCTGCTCTGGAGGGCACGGCTCCTGCCGTGCCGAAAAATATCGGTCGTGCGGGAGCACGACCATCCAGTTAAAGCCAAGAACGGCAGCGAATGGCGAGTAGCGAATAGCGAGGTGAACGAAAACCCTTAACCCGCAACTCACAACTCGCAACCCATTCTTACGCCTTACGCATTACGCTTCACGCCTTCAAAATTTTTTCGGAGGTGCCGTAACCGTGGGACATCAATCTTCTCGGCTGCAAGAAATTCTGGACACCATTGAGGCACTGACTATTGAAGAGCAAGCCATTTTGGTTGAAATCCTGATGCACAGGCTTCATGAATATCGTCGTTCCCAACTCATTGCCGAGGTCAAGGAAGCCCGCACTGCTTACCAGCGCGGAGAAGCGTATCGTGGAACGGTTGAGGATTTGATGAGGGAGTTGGAAGAATGAAGACGCTGGTTTGGACGAGAACTTTCGTCCGAGCATTGCAAAGGACTTTGCGCCAACATCCGGAACTGAGAGCCAAGATTGAGAAAACGCTGAAACAGTTGGCTGAAGACCCGTTCCATCCATCGTTGCGCAGCCACAAACTTAAAGGCGAACTGGAAGGCGTTTGGGCTTGTGCAGTCAGTTACGAACATCGCATCCTTTTTGAATTCGTCCAAAATCCAGAGACAGGCGTGCGGGAGCATGACCCTCCAGTTAACAACGAAACTCACGGTAGCGCCAGGGCTTTTCCCGAAAGATGTTCAACAGCCGTCGCTTACAAGGTAAGTGACGAGTGTCGCATAATTTCACCAGAGTGAGCGGTTGATTCCCTGTCAAAGGGTGTGATTTCCCTGTGCACAAAGTTCGGGCGTTTGGGGCGACTTTGAGACGATGGTTACAACGCGGTTTGGAAAAATTTGTGCAGGCGTGGCAATGGGCGCAGCAGCGGACGGAAACTTGGCTGTGGGGAGTTTTCGGCTTTCTGCTCATCGGTGCGGGAACTGGCAGCGCACTTTTCATGTTCCGAAGGCAAATCGGGACAGTCTTAGACCCAGAGATTTTGGACTTTTGGCAAGTGGCTGCCAATGTCGCTGCTGGCAAAGGTCTCAAAACCTTCGTGCTGCGCCCCATCGGGTTGACCGCAAATTTCACGCCCGAACCAGTTCCCGACCTTTACCATCCGCCACTATCTGCCATCCTTTGGGGAGCAGCGTTCGCATTGAGAGGGCGAATGGACGAGAGAATAGCCGTCTTGCTTGCAGGCTTTCTCATCGGAATCACAGCAGCATCGCTTTTCTTCGTGACGATGCGTTTGGTCAACCGATGGGCAGCGTTGATTGCAGCGGGATTGCTTCTCGTCGCACCCGTAACCCTTTCAGTCGGTGGGATGGGACAACCTGCCGCATTGGCTGCCGCACTGTTCACACTTTGGCTCGTCTTGCTGACGAGGAAAGCCGTGTGGGACAAACGGTTCGCTTTGGTCTCGGGCATCTTGCTTGGCGTTACCGGTCTTTCCAACGGCTTGACCTTACTTGCGGCACCGTTCGCTTTGGCGAGCCGGAGATGGATTTCGTGGCGTGAGCGAATTTGGTTTCTCGTTGCCCTTCTCCTCGTCTTGTTGCCTTACGGTTGGCGAAACTATCGGCTTACTGGCATCCCGTTGACTCCGTGGAAAACCTATGCCTTGCTTCTGAACACAAGGGCATTTCCGGGCGACAGCATTTACAGGCACGCGTTTGAAAGTCTCCCGTCACCAATCACTCTGGCGATTCAAAACGCCGGCTCAATCGTTCGGAAAGGTTTCGCTAATTTGAGGTGGCTTGACCAATTCGGGTCAGCGTTTGGCTGGCTCGTCCTTCTCGGTGCGCTCACTGCGCCAATTTGGTGGCTGAGATGGAAAGGGACTTTCCTTCGGACAGTCACGGCAATCACTTTGGGCACAGGCGCATCTTGCTTGATCATCCTTCTACTTTCGCGCCCGTCATCGGAGTCGCTGTTTTTCCTGCTCCCGCCATTTTGTTTGCTGACAAGTGCAAATATGGCGACCCTCGCTGAACGGGTTCTCGCAACTCGTTGGTGGCAGTGGTTGACAAAACCTTTGCTCAACCGACCATATTGGATTTGGGCGATGGGGAGAATGTTGCCGGCTTTCGCTCTGGGAGTCATCATCGTTGCAGCGCAAGGAGTGGCTGGGTTGATTTTCATGAAGAAACTCGTCCCAATTCGTTGGGACCCAGCAATTCAAACTTTGCCGCTCGCTGAAGGTTTGATGAATGCTTGGAAAGGCGAGAAGTTGCTGGCATCGGACGAACCACGATGGCTGGCAATTCGTTGGCAACGACCCGTCGTTTGGCTGCCATGCCACCGAGAAGATTGGCAGCGGTTGAAATTGACCGAGAAAGTCACCCATATCTGGCTCAGCCCTGGCGCTTTGATGCAAGTTGGTGGCGATGCCGACACATTGCTTCGCAAAACTTTGCTCTTGGGATTGCCTTTCCTTGACCGTTACTACCCAACCCTTTTGAGGGCGCCGCGAGTTTTGATGCCCACACCCTTCCTGATCGCAGGGAAACCTCAAACCAACAACCGACCGAGACTTGACAAGTCGTTGGAAGCAATGTCGGTGGACGAGTTGGTCAAAAAAGCCTTGGAACATCAACAGCGCAAGGAATACGCTCAAGCGGAACGGTTGCTTTTCGCCGCTCTGATGAAGCAGCCTTCAGATTCGGGTAAGATGGGCGCAATTTTCTTCTACTTGGGCGGGATTTGGATTGAGCGTGAACTTTACCCCTTGGCGATAAGGGCGTTGCAAGCCGCGTGGGGCGAAACGCCCGGTAACTTCGCCGTCGCCAACAATCTGGCTTGGTCATACCTGCAACATTACGAGCGGTTGAGTCAACTGCCTCAGCAACCGCCGTTTCTGGGAACACTGCTTGCAGCAGCGGAACAGTGGGCAGAAAGGGCTTTAGCCAATTGCCCGCCAGACCCACAAATTCGCGCCCATGTCTTGGACACCGCCGCTTGGGTTGATTTCCTGCAAGGGCGAACGAAAGCAGGACGAGGGCAAGACCGGTGGCGACTTCGCCGAGCATTGAGACGCTTGGGAGAGGCATATCGCCTCGCACCTGACAACAAACTAATCCGAGAACACCTCGCAGCCGTTTACACGGAATTGGGCATGAGCGAAAAAGCAGAGCGCCTTCTCTCGGCAAAGTGATTAGATTGACAGGGAGCATGGGGCACGGGGCATGGAGAGACGGAGAAGCGGAGAAACGGTGACACGGAGAATTTACGCTTTACGCTTCACGAATCACGCTTCACGCATTGACCTCCCATGCAAAAACTTGACATCCTCAAACAATCTTTGGAGCAAGTGAAGCGGTGGCGCTGTCCGCCTCACTGGCAGCCTGACGACTGGCGTGAAGAAATGATTGCCGTCGCTTGGGCTGCCTTGTGGGAAGGGTTGAACAGCGGCATCCGCTCAGAAGGCAAACTCCGTCAGTTCGTCGTCAACGCCTTAATGCGCCGATACCGTGAAGAATGGAACTATGGCGCCCGCTGGGTTCAAAAGCCAAATCAGCAAGAGAACGAGGACAACGGCGAAGACAGAACTGGTTGGGACTTGTGGGATTGGGTTGGAGCCGAATTTGACATTGAAGACGACGAAGAAGAAATCAACTTCCTTCGGATAGTCATCCGACAAGCACTCGCACAACTTCCCGAAGAAGACCGATACTTGATTGAGCGCAAATTCTGGGACGGGGCGACAGAACGAGAAATCGCAAGGGAACTCGGCATCAAACAACCCTCCGTCCACAAACGCATCAAGAGAATCCTTGCAAAGTTGAAGGAAATTTTGGGATAGGCGAAATCTCGTCAAATCGTGAAATCGGCAAATCGGCAAGTCGGGAAATGGCAGCGATTGGCGAATAGCGAATAGCGAATGGCGAGTGGTGAGTAGCGAATGGCGAACATCTTTTCTCACCCACCCGAGGTGGGTGGCTACGAAATCAAAGCAGGTTAAAACCCGCTACATGGGTTGCGCGTTGTGGGTTGAGAGTTGCGAGTTAAGGCTTTTCTCTGAACGCACAACACGCAACTCGCAACTTTTCAGTTAGCCTGCTTCAGCAGGCTTCGTCAATGCGGACGCCGACTTGAAACGGGGCGTGGGACGCGGGACGAGGGACGAAACAAAAATGGGAGGGCGAGGCTCCTGCCGAGCCGAACTTATCGGCAAATCGTGAAATCGGCAAATCGGCAAGTCGGGAAACGGCAGCGAGTAGCGAATGGTGAGTAGCGAATAGCGAGTAGTAGTTTTCTGAAGGGCAGTGTTATTGCTATGCCGAAAAAATTTTCGGCGCTTAACAACAGCACCATACACACCATTGCACTTCGCACTCAGCACTCCGCACCTGATTTACGCATTACGCTTCACGCATTACGCATCACGGTTTACGCTCAACTCAAAACCCTCAACCCGCAACGCACAACCCGTAACCCATTTTTACGCTTCACGCTTTACGCTTCACGCTCAACGCGCAACCCGCAACTCATTTCGGGGCTAACGCCCCTCCTACCCGCCAATTTCACGCTTTACGCTTCACGCTTTACGAGTCACGCTTCACGCTTTACACCTCACACCCCACAAGGCTATAATTTGGGCATCAAAGTCGTAATTAATAAGTGGGTGCGCAAAAAATCAAACCCAAAGGAGGGGTAAACGATGAAGTGGCTTCGGTCGTCGGGCATCTTCGCCGTTGCCGTCCTGCTGTTGAGCATCTCATCAATCAGGGCGTGGGCAGTTACGCACTATGTGCGGATTCCGGGAAAATCTCCTTATTACGACAGTATTCAAGCAGCCATTAACGCCGCTTCGTATGGGGACACTATCTTGGTGGGAGCGGGGGAATACTATGAGCAAATCACTGTTGAGAAGGACGGACTAACGATTCGTTCACAATCTGGACCTGGGCAAACCATTATCCGCGCCCCAGAACTATTCCCAGCAGCAGTGACCATTAAGGGCAACGATAACAAGTTCAGGGGCTTTACAGTGGTGGACTCTACAACTGGACATTCTCACACACACCGGCTCATCTTCGTGCAAGGGGATAGGAACACAATTTCCAACAACATCTTGATTGGGCGGGGAGAAGTTAGTCCTGTTGATGTCGGTATTCTTGTCCGTGGAGAAGAAAATGTAGGTGACGAGATTGCAGAAGGCAACATTATCAGCAGCAACGCAGTTTACAATGTCCGCCACACACAAGGCAACGCTACTGGCATCCTTTCGGTAAGCGTGATTAGAAACGGAAAAACTCTTGCTGCCAGAGGAACTCAAATTCGCTCCAACATTGTCCACGATTGCAGCCAAGGCATCTATATTGACCGCTCACCAAATTGTATAGTGCGCGGCAACATTGTTTACGATAACGATCTCGGGATTGGGGTTCGGTCAAGGTTAACAACAGAGGGACTTTCGTCTGCAGGAACTCAGGTTTTCGGAAACATTGTCTCTTACAACACAGTGGGTGCAAGGTTTGTCGCTTGCAGTAATGTCACAGTAGGCAGGAGCACTAATCCCAATGACTTTACTGATAATGTTGTCGGCATCCTTGTAGAGTGGGACGATAGAGGAAACACAGGAGCACCCACCATAAGATACAACAACATTGAAGGAAATGTCATCGGGTTGCAAAATGAAGCCAACCAAACTGTTAACGCCAGGAACAATTGGTGGGGTGACCCCAACGGACCAAGTGTTCCCAGCAATACGAATCCTACAAATGGTGACACGATTGAGGGAACTTATTGGAATCGCGTGCTCTATAGCCCATGGGCAACTGCACCATTGTGAAAAAGAACTGCTCTCCTAAGCACCCAAATTCAGCCGTTTCTGGAGGGCAGTGCTCCCGCACTGCCGAAAAATCTGGAGGGCGAGGCTCCTGCCGAGCCGAACTTATCGGCAAATCGTGAAATCGGCAAATCGGCAAGTCGGGAAACGGCAGCGAGTAGCGAATGGTGAGTAGCGAATAGCGAGTAGTAGTTTTCTGAAGGGCAGTGTTATTGCTATGCCGAAAAAATTTTCGGCGCTTAACAACAGCACCATACACACCATTGCACTTCGCACTCAGCACTCCGCACCTGATTTACGCATTACGCTTCACGCATTACGCATCACGGTTTACGCTCAACTCAAAACCCTCAACCCGCAACGCACAACCCGTAACCCATTTTTACGCTTCACGCTTTACGCTTCACGCTCAACGCGCAACCCGCAACTCATTTCGGGGCTAACGCCCCTCCTACCCGCCAATTTCACGCTTTACGCTTCACGCTTTACGAGTCACGCTTCACGCTTTACACCTCACACCCCACAAGGCTATAATTTGGGCATCAAAGTCGTAAT
>Ga0079992_133069_pt1 | contig 20340 bp, 19 predicted proteins | sample FaiFalFF_MnMetaG_3_FD_69197 | JGI IMG/M metagenome (GOLD analysis project Ga0079992, IMG submission 69197) | Freshwater microbial communities from Yellowstone National Park, Wyoming, USA - Fairy Falls B (FF_Mn_B) MetaG (SPADES assembly) (version 2) | ecosystem: Environmental > Aquatic >... | reverse complement strand
AGTGCGTCCTCTGGGCTGAGCCTTTTGCCCTCCAAAACCTTCTCACCGATCCGCCTTAAAGAAACATCCTTCTGAGCTTTCATTAAAACTTCCAGTTCCATAGATTTAAGGATAAGCTAAGGTTTTTTAAATGCAAGGAGTTTTTCAGACCTCCGTTGCCTTTACTTGTATCGGAGTTAAAATTAACCTCATGGAAAAGCTTGGCACCTTGCAGATCATAGGTAGCCTAATATTAATTTTAGGTGGGATTGCGGGAATCTTTTGGTATTTCACAAAGCAGATGGAAAAAACCTTTGATGTATTTACCAAACAGATTGAGGAAAGGTTCAAAATATTTACCGATAACATAGATAAGAGGTTTGAAACATTCATCCATAACAACGAAAGAAGGTTTAACGAATTCACTCAACAGGTTAGCAAAATGTTTGAGTTCCACACCCAGCAAAACGAAAGAAAGCTTGAGGAATTTACACGGAATAATGAGAGAAAGTTTGACGAATTCACTCAACACAACGAGAGGAAATTTAACGAATTCACACAGCAGATCGGTAAAATGTTTGAAATTCACACACAGCAAAACGAAAGAAGGTTTGAAGAATTCACTCAACAAATTGAAAGGAGGTTTGATGAATTTACACAACACAACGAGAGGAAGTTTAACGAATTCACACAGCAAATCGGCAGAATGTTTGAGTTCCACACCCAGCAAAACGAAAGAAAGTTTGAAGAATTCACTCAGCAAATTGAAAGAAGATTTGACGAATTCAGACAGCAGATCGGCAAAATGTTTGAACTACATACACAACAAAACGAAAGAAGGTTTGAAGAATTCAAACTCTACAGCGAGAAAAAATTTGACGAATTCACACAGCAGATTGGTAAAATGTTTGAACTATACACACAGCAAAGCGAGAAAAAACTGGACATATTGATATACAAAATTGAAAAAAGGCTTGATACAACAGAAAGGCAATTAAGCGAAAGAATTAACGGGCTTGAAAAAAGGATGGATGATATAGAAAGAGGGCTAAAAGTCTTGGCGGATAAGGTGGAAAGCTTAGAAATAAAGAAGGCACCCAGGGTTAGCTATATCCTTACAACTCAATCCACCCAGCTTTTACTCCAATTGCTGGAAAAACTCCAAGAAAAAGAGAAGGAAGCAACGCCAGAAAAATCAGCTTAACCCTCAAGGTTGTAATATACTGTCCCAAAGCTTAAACAAACACAGAGAGCAACATAGAGGGCATAAGGTTTAGCAGTTTGACATCCTCAAGCAAGCCCAAAATTTTTAAACCAAGGGCAAGCATTAGCCCACCACCCAAAAAGAGGGTATTAGCCATAGCCTGAGGGCTTATAAAGTTTCCAAAAAAATAAAAGGCAAAGGTCAAAGATAGCTGAAAAAACAGCACATAGAAGGCAGAAAACAAAACGCCCTTACCAAAGGTGGCACTCAAAAGGGTGGATGAAATGCCGTCCATAAAAGCCTTTGAGAGCAAAAGCCCACTGTCTCCTTTTACCGCCTCCAAAAGACAGCCGGTGAAGGTAAGGGGACCCACCGTAAAGAGCAAGGACGCGGTCAAAAAACCAGAACCTCTAAAGCCCTGGGATAATCTCTCCAGCCTCTCCTCCAGTGAGAGCAAATAGCCAAGCCCGCCTCCAAAGACCAAAAGAAAGAAAACCTTTATGGTCTCCGGCTTATTCTCCACCAAGAGCTTTACTCCCAAAAGCAGGGTAAATATTCCGATGGCATGCATAACTCCCACCCTTAGGCTTTCGGGAATGCCCCTCCTTGCCCATAAACCAAAGGAAGAGCCAAGCAAGACCAACCCAAAATTTACAACCGTGCCAAAGCCCAAAAACATCTACTGTGCCTGCTGGGCGTTTGCTAGGATGTTAGAAAAGAGATCATACAAAAAGTCCGCCCTGTCTTCAAAGGTGTATCTTTCAAAGATCTTTTGGCGAGCCCTTGCACCTATCTCCAGAGCCTTCTCTGGGTTTTCAAGGTAAAACAGCACCTTTTCTTCAATCTCTGCCCTGTCTAAGGGAAGGTATGTGATCACCTCCTCCTCTGGCACAAAAAAGCCCGGCAGAGTAGCCCTATAATCCACCATCAGAGCACAGCCCATGCATGCAATTTCCAAGGGAGAAAAGCCCACACCCGTTGGCACACTGTGAGGATAGGAGGTTATAACCAACTGGGTCTGTCCCAAAAGTTCCAAAAGCTCCGTCCAATCCTTTGGGACGATGGCTTGATGCCCTTCAAAGAGCGTGCCCTGAATTTCTCCAAAAACCTTTAGCTCCATTCCATCCAAAAAGCTCAAAAGAAACCACCTTTTTTTTGCGGTGGCGTAGACGGAAATAAAGTTCAAAAAGTTCAAAAAGTCCTGAGGGTTTTCTTCCCTCCACTTGGCGTATTCCTCTTGCAAGGTGGGATTAAACATAGAAAGGATATAATCGTGGGCGTGCAAAACATGAACCTCCGGGTTTCTAAACAAAAACTCCCCCACTTCAAAGAAAATGCCCAAAAATTCCTGTTTGTAGTTTTCCGACACCTGCCCCGCAATGAGGTTTGGGTCTATGACTGGTCCAAAGAAGGCTAAGGATATCTCCCTGTTCTGGGCGGGCTCTTTCATCTGGCTTGGGTCCAAAAAGGGCGTTATGTAAGAGGGAAGCTGTTTGATGCCAAGGAATGCCAAGCTGTCTGCGTATTTAAGGTCGCAGACCACCGGCAAAAAGTTGTTGGCGTTTCTCATATCCAAAAGAGGCGCAAAGTTAAAAAGAGGCTCATCCGCAAAGATGGAAACATGCACAAAGCCCATGGCATCCGACAGGGCAAGCCTTTTGTCCTCTTGGCTGACGGTTATAACCCCGTTGGCGTTCAGGTCAATGCAGAACATAGGACCAAAGTCCATAAGCTCTTTTACCCTCTCGTTGAGGTCCCCCTGCCCTATGTCTAACTCCAAAACCTCCGCACCCTTTTCTTTGAACCTGCCGGCAAAGGCTTTAAAGTGCCTGAGCGTGCCCTCATACTCTCCCACTTTCAAAAAAGCAACTCGCATGGAAAGAATTTTAGCATAAATGAACCAAACCCAAAAACTTTGCCACATACATATTGACACAACCCAAGGGTTGTGGTAAAATTCATATCAAACTTTTTAAGGAGGGTTAGACATGAGCAAGAAGGGCAAGCTTATCTTAGCAACGGCGTTATTTGGCGCAGCCCTATTTGGCGCCTCTTGTGGAGGCGGAGGCGGAACCGAATCTACGCCACCCCCACTCTCATCATCACCACCAAGCGATGTAGCTAGAGTGCTGGTCTTGGCAGCTAAGGGCATAGGCAGTCCTGGTGCAACTGTTGGGCTTTTTGAGGGAACTATTAAGAGCGACGGGACAGTAGTCTGGTCACCAGACAGGCACCCCGGAGACAACCTTCTTGAGTATTGTCATGAATTTTCCGACAGATCTGTCGTGCTCTGCGACATAGCTAATCGATCCGTCTACCTTTACACAGCGGGCTCCCTCAATCAAGTTATCACAGGCGTTACTGTCGCTGGAAGCACAATAACCCCAACTACATTTCCATCGTTGACATTTTTTCCTAATGAAAGATTAATTTACCTACCGAACTTCCTGGTGATGGATTTTGGCCCAGATCTTGATGTTGATTACATAATAACCCCCAACGGAAGAATAGTGTTTACGGAAAGTACTACTGATGAACGCCTAGTATACGCCGGCAGAGATTACCTGGTAGTGGGAGACAGGGCTCCAGACGAGTTTGTATATATAATCAAAAAAGATGGGAGCGTTACAGTTCTTGACTGGGATGATACTACAGCTGGTATTCAGGCTATCGATGATGGCAGTGTGAGGCTCTTAGACAGAGTTCAAGGAACGGACATAATACTCCTTGGACACACTTCCAGTAGTGCAAACGCAGTTTATGTGATATTGGAAGATGGAACTCCTGTTAGGATCACCAACTCAACCAACGCATCCACGGGAGATGACCCAGTGGCAAACATAAGCAGTGGGAAGATAATTAGGGATGCAAACGGCAACATATTTGTTGCCATAAACTACACTGGTGGCACCAATAACTTAATTCAATACTTCAAAATAATTCCTTCCGGATCAGGCTCTATAGTATTCACTCCACCAACCCCTATAAACTTGGGTGCAATTGTAGATAACCCGCTTAGGAGGGGTGGCTACGCCCTTGATGGAAATGGTAGGCTGTATGTGATAGATTATAGTTCGGCGACGGCGGACTATGGCATAAGGACCCATTTCATAGACAACACCAACTCATACGCGGTAGGTCCCAGACATACAAGCTCTCCTGTTGACGACGATGATTTAATGCTCGCCTTTGCCAATGGTGTGTTGGTGACGCATACTCCTGCGATAGGAGGTCCCTCCTTCTATCATGTGATTGGAACTAGCGCCCCCACCAACGTAGCCCTAAGTTCCAGTGTAATACAGGCAGTAAGTCTATGCAACCAGGTGAACAACACATCAGAACTCATTTTTGAAAATAACCCCGCCTACAGTGGTATAGTCCAGGAGCCAGTGGCAGGAGAGGGAACCAACAGGTTGATGTGCGCTTCTACTTTGGTTCCCAACCGATTTGCTTGGGTGGAAGCGTCCGGCACTGGCACCTATAACGGAAACCGAGTTGACGATGTAAATGGTCCTCTTCCTGACTTTTCATACTATCTTATGGCAACAGCAAACAGCATGATATTTGTGTATGACCCTAGCTTTGTTGCCGTTCAAACCTTCCAAGAGTGCACCTTTGGTGCATCCTCCTGCGCCACAAGAGATCTATCCAGACCCGTATACTGGAGGGTTTATAACCCAATTTTGGGGCCGTTTACCTTAGACAAGATCAAATCTGACAACAATGTGATCTCCGACGGTGGTAATTTCAAATACATTGCAGCAGGAGGATACTGGCGGGGTGTGGCACCGAACATAAGGGCGGCATACTTTACAGATGTCGTTTCTGCGCCATACACCGCCAACATACAGACGGGCGCGGTTGATACAAGCACCCTCAATGTGGTCTTTAACATCGCACCTGCAAGGGGTGGAAACATCTCACTGGAGCTTGACAAAGCTGCCAATGTAAGGAGCCCAATAAGTGGAGCCCAGTGCCCCAGTGGTTACTTTGACCATGTGTGGTATAAGGATGCAACCAACAACTTCACCAACCTCACGAGACCTACCAACACTTGCCTGATTACAGTCCTACAGGTTAGGACTCCATAAGGTTGGGCTTGGTTCCCCCTCCGGGGGGACCTTAAAAACAAGGAGGTAATCGATGAAAAAGGTTATGATCGGTTTTTCAGCCCTATTTGGGGTGCTTGCCCTCCTGATGTTTAACATTGGAAAGGGGGAAAAGACGGATGAGGGGATGGTCCAGGCTTCTAAGCAGGAACCCCTTAACGAAAACGAAAGGGCAACATCTCAAACAGGTGAGCAACCAAATTCTCTGCAACAAGGAGCACAGGAGGGAGAAAAAGCATCCAACCAAAAAAATACAGCGGAGGGTAAAGACATGAGGGTAGAAGGTGGAGCATACAACTGGATGTTAAAAAGGCAAGAGGCACTTATGGAAAGGCAGAGAAAACTGGAGGAATACAAAAACAGCCCAGAATACAAGGCTATGGAAAAGTGGAAGGAGGAATACAGGGCTTGGAGAGAAAATATAATAAAGCAGATGCAGGAAGCATACGATGCTGGAGATTTTCAAAGGCTTAATGAGCTAAAAATGAAACTCATTAGGGACGAGGGTGCACCACCAAGGCCACAGAGAACTGAACGGAAGAAACTTTAAAAATGAGAATTATACTTTACCTCTTTTTACTCTTTTCCTTTTCCTTTTCTCAACATGTAAAGGTTTTGTATTCAAACGGTAAAGTTGAAGTAGTTGATACTAAAAAAATACCCCTTAGCACCCTCCAAAAAAAATCAGAGGTTATATACATAGAGCCACCCAAAAGGCTCAAACTACTTGACGACATAGCCTACTCCTCCTCCGTAGCCATAAGAGGAACCGGAAACTCCAGCTTTAGCATAAATACCCAAAGTGGGCAGACGCTCTCCATCTTAGTGGGTGGTGCATCTGTTTCCTTCTCCGGTAGCTGTTCCGGAAGCATAGATAACCTAACTTGCAACGACGGAACCCTAAGCCTTAGCGTATCTGCCTCCTCCGACTGGCGACTTATAGTCCAGTCTTTTGGTAGAAACCTTCAGCTTTCGGACCTTTCTGCCACCGCCCACTACATAGGCACGGGTGCGGCAAATACTGGAAGGACCGGAAGAAATGTAATAATAGGAGTTATAGACACGGGCATAGACTGGTGCCACCCTGCCTTTAGAAGGTCCGACGGCTCTTCTAAGGTTCTTTATTTTTACGAGCCAGCAACTAACACAGAATATACAAAAACACAGATAGAACAGTTTATAAACCAAGGAAGATGCAATGAAGATTACGATGGACATGGCACCCATGTGGCTGGCATAGCCAGTTATATTGCAAAGGATGCAGACCTTATTGTGGTGCGCACAAACCTTTATGACACAGACATAATTCAGGGCTTGGAATATCTGAGGAACAAGAAAGATGCCCTTGGCAGACCTATGGTGGTGAACATGTCCATTGGAGGGCACTTTGGACCTCACGATGGAACCAGCATGTTGGAGAGGGCAATAGCCCAGTATTCGGGAAGCGGTTTTGTTGTTGTTGCTGCGGCGGGCAACGAGGGCAACAGAAGGTTATACGCAAGGGTCAATAGCATAGCATCTACAGTTTCTGTGGGCATCAGCTCTTCCACGGGCGATATAATAGACGGCTGGTATAAAAATGGCACCCTTAAAGTTGAGTTTTGTGATAGCTCCAACAACTGTATTTCTGCAGAACCAGGCTCCTATACCAGCGGTAATCTCTCCGGAGGATGCTATGTAGAAATTGACAACACTATCACAAACCATCCACTAAACGGAGATGGAGAGTTCGTGGTTGGGTTTGAGTGCACTGGCAACACCACATTGAAGCTAACACCCAGAAGCGGATCACCCACCGCAGACCTATACTTGGCTTATAACTTTGGAAATAGTCAATTTACAAACTACTTTTTGGAGGATGGTCTTGGTGGCTTTCTTGGAACCGTTGGTATGCCTGGAACATCCCCCTATGTTATAACAGTTGGTGCCTTGACCTCAAGGTTTAGCACCATGACAAGTAGGAGCTTTACAGATTTGGGCAAGATCGCCTATTTTTCCTCCCGAGGACCTACGAGGGATGGAAGGTTAAAGCCAGAAGTGGTAGCACCAGGCTACTTTGTGCTTGGTCCGCTTGCAGGAAGCACTGATTACATAACCAAAGCGGGAACCTCTATGGCTACACCGGTGGTAAGTGGGTTAGTTGCGTTGATTTTTGAAGTTAGCCCCAATTTAAGCATACAGGATGTTAAGCAGGTTTTAACCTCTCAGGCTCTTTCAGATGGCTCTACTGGCTCTCTACCCAATAACATATACGGTTATGGAAAGGCTTTCTTAGGGTCTGTGGTTGGCTCTGGTAGTGCCGGTGGTTCTGCCGGCGGTGGAGGAGGTGGAGGTGGATGCAACAGTGCCAGCCCAGACCTATACACCGCCCTGTTAGCCCTTGTTCTGACTGCCGTTCTCAGAAAGAGAATAAGAAAAGTGCTATAATTTAGAAAAGGGAGGAAAGGTAATGAAAAAATGGGTTGTCTATTCAAGTCTTTTTGGAATGGCAGGCTTTGGGCTTTTTGGATGCGGTGGCAGTGGTCTTTCGGATGCGGGGGGGAGCCTAGCAGAGTTCAACACGGTTGTGTTCTCCTCCGCGGGTGCAGATGTGAGCCCGGGCATAGTCCCGATAGTGAATACCCAGACACAGCAGATTGACGAGTTAAATTCACTAAGAGCCTGTGTTGGAGATGCAAACAACAACGGAAGGTGTGATGCAGGAGAAGCTGGTTGCCAAACCTGTGCGGATGTGACCCCGGGAACACCCTGCGACGGTGGGGATTTTAGAACGGTTTGCTGTGCGCAGGTGGATAGATGCGTGGGAACACCCACGCAGTGGACTATAACCTTCAACTTTAGGTCAGTCCCGCTTTTTGACGCCAGCGGGAACCCCCTGCCAAGACCCACATCCCCAGTCATAATCCAAGGCTACACCGCGGTTTTTAACTATTCTGCCGGTTGTCCCTCCCTCCTTCCCACATCAGACACAAAAACCGTCTCCGCATTCGTCCCGGCACCATCTGGTGGAGAGAGCACAGCACAGGTTTCCATCACATACCCCACCCAACCATTTGCGACATCTGTTGGTATATCCAATGTATGCATGACGGTCACAATGATAAGCTTTAGACCACCGCCGGGTTTTTCTGGTGTTTGCAATGTGAACGCAGTGTATAACTGGACTGTAATGGAGCAATACACTGGAAAGGTAAAAACAGTATCTGTGCCCGTGAGCTTTCAGATCGTGCCCAGCGCTGGCACATGCGTGCCTTAATGTGGGGCAGTAGGGCACTGTTCTTTCCTTGCGTCCCCCTCTTCCCAAAAGCAGGTTAGCTTGTAGCAGGGTGTGGTTTCAAAGAACCTATCTGAAAGCTTGGAGAGCTTTAAATAGGTCCTGTGAGGCGGGATCCTTGACACATGGGCGTAATAGTTGGCGGAAAAAAGCTCAAGGCTACAGTATTTTGGTCTTTGGTTTGTGGAAAACTCAAACAGCAAATAGTCTTTTGTTAGGGAAAGGGACGCATCTTTTATTCTAAAGGGATGCATTTTGAACTGTCTAAAACTGGAGGGGTTTTTTATGGTCGTTCCCACCCATTGGTCGTCAAGCAACGCCTCCACCCGCACGCTTTCACCTTCCTTTGGAAAGGTCAAAAACTCCCTCCTACTGACTCTGCACTCATAGGTGGCAGAAAAGCCCTTTGAGTATGCCCTGAGGTTCTGAAAGGGTGGGTCCATTGATATGGGTATTGGAGATATGCTTACACTGTGCTCCGCGGGGAGTGGTTTTGGAAGGTCCGCAAAAACGTTCACATAAACATTACAGCCTTGACTTCCGATGAGCCTTTCTAACCGCACCGAGTAATCAAGGAGGTCCAAAAGGAGAAAGCCATCCGGTTTGCCCACGGGAAAGGTGATGCCTTTGTAAGTGGCAAGCATTTGGGTGGCGTCCAAGCCAAAGCCTCGCACGCTAACTCTTACCTTTCCACAGTCTGGCTCGGAACCGCTCCTGCAAGTGGGACCGCTCAGGCTTATGGGCTGTTCAAGACTACTTCCCACCGCATAATAAAGACCATCTCCAAAACCCACAAGGGCTACCCTTTTGTCGGAGGTTACCCTTGAAGAGCTTGCGGTAAGGTTCCCTTGGGCTGGTCCCTCCACACTGCCAAAGAGTTCCACATCCGCGGGTGCGTCCTGAAGGTTTAGGGTGTATAAACTTTCCACCGCCAACCTTTCGCCCACGAGTGCGTAAAAAACGCCCTTTGGAGTTATAAAGGCAAGGTATGCACCAAGGAGAAGGTCTTTCGTGTTGGCGTCCAACTGCCAGTTGGTTGAATACAGGTCTTCACTAAGAACAAACACCCTTCCACCGACCTTTACCATCTGGTCCGAAAATCCCTCAAAGACATCCGCACTCCCACCCGTGGGCTTTAGCCCCAAAACCACATAGGCATCCGGGGTAAGGTCTGAGACCGCGTAGGCATAATATACGGGCTTTCCATCCTTGTCGTAAAGGGTCGCCTCTATCAGCCTTTCACTTCCCTGCGGGACGTTTACATTAAAGATCACCTTTTGACCGGGCTGTAGGGGTCCCTCCTTCGAGTAGGTCAAGGGTTCAAAGTCCTTGCCGGATATTCTCAAAGTGAGCCTTGAGTATGGACCTTGGGAAACCTCCGAGAGCTTTAACACAATTCCCCTGTCTTCTCCTCCAACATTACCCCCACCACCGCAAGCATAGAGTAAAAGGGCAAACAAGGGCGCCAGCAATCTTAAGCTCATTTTTCAGATATTTTACACGCCAACCTCCCTGCGTGCAAGGCGGAGGACAGGGATGTGCCAGAGTGCACTCCGTAGCCCCCGGGCACCGCCACCAAAAGGTCTTTGTAAGGTTCCCGTGCTTTGGCTTTCTCGCACAGGTCCTTTGGCTGGCAAGGAAGCCCTGCCACAGAGATCACATGGGGACTGCTGGCGGGGAAGGGTAGGGGTCCGGGCTCGTTTCCCACCGATGCGGTGATAAAAACTCCCCTTTTACTGAGCCTCTCCAAAAGAAGGCTAACCAACCTATCCTCTCCATACATCCCAAAGGACATGTTTATCACATCCACCCTTTCCCTCAGAAGGCTCGTCAGCGCCTTGGCAATGGGAAAGCTATAACATGTTCCTCCCTCGCAAACTCTAAAAAGATAAAGCTCACCCTGCACCGCAACACCCTCCATGCCCACCCCGTTCTTCCGAGCACCGATAAGCGATGCCACCGCAGTTCCGTGCTCCTCTGCCCTGTAGGGGCTTTTAAGAAGGTTCTCCACCCTCAAAAAGGCGGTTTTTAGGTCCTGGTGCTCTGTGTCTGCCCCCGTGTCCAAGATGGCTATTTTTATCCCTTTACCCTCACACTGCCCAGTGTTTTTTAAATAGGGCTGTCTTTCCTTTAAAGGGTCATCAAAGGTCTGATAAAGGTAGTTGGGCTGCCAAAAGAGGACCTTTGGCAATGCCTTGACCTTCTCTGAAAACTCCTCTAGGCTAACATCAGCCTTTATCAAGGCAAAGCTTATTCCCTCCTCCATATCTACCTTATCCTCCACCTCCCCCAAGGAGGAAAGGTCCAGCGGACCCTCAAAAACCACTATGAAATAGCCGGGCAAAAAGGCGGGTCTTTTGTCTCCGTTCTTTTGAACATTCGGCTTTGCTTTGCCAAAGACTGCTTTGGTGATCAAAAGGCTTATGCCCAAACCCACCAAGGCACCGATAACCAAACCTATGGAACTGCCACCACCCCCGCCGTTGGAGTTCTGCCTGCCGGGTATTTTTATCTCAATGGTCTGGGCGTTGCAAAGGGCTATGCCAAGAAGTATAGAAATTAAAAGCTTCATTTAAAAACCTCTCTTATGTATCCCCTTTTTTTGAGCTCTTGCACATCTTTCTCTTTTGCACCCTTAAGAAGGTATGTGCCCGTGGGCGTGGGACCCTCCATGGTTAAACCCCTCTCCTTTAGAAAATCCTCCACCTGAACTATTTTAATGTTTCTTTCAAAGACCACGTGAACACCCTCTTCCTTTTTCTCACTCATGGGCACATATACCTTTTCCACATGCCACAGCTGGGTTATGAAAATACCTATGGCAAAGCCCGCCGCCAGGGCACCAAGGGGCACAAACCATGCCAAAAATCTTTGCCTACGCCCAAAGAGCCCTTCCTCCAATCCATCTGGCACGGGCAGTTCTTCTATATCTCTGCTAAAAGCTTTCTTTATAAGCTCATCCTCTCTCATGGCTCATCTCCTCAATGATTTTTTTTAGCTTAGCCTTTGCGTTAAAAACCCTGCTCTTTACAGTTCCCACCGGTATGTCAAGGACCTTTGCTATATCCTCGTAGGGAAGCTCCTCGTAGTATGCCAAGAATAGGACTTCCCGATCGTGGGGGGCGAGCTTTTCTATTGCCTTTCTTACCAACTCCACATCCTCGTTGATGGGTGAGTCTTCCGATACTGCGTCCCCCTCGTAAATCTCCAGGGCCTTTATGCTTTTGTTTTTCTCCTTTAGATGTTCCAAATATACCCTTCTGGCTATGCCAAAGACCCAGCTGGAGACCTTGCTCTCTCCTCTAAAAGTGCCCGCATTTCTGTAAATCCTAAAAAAAGTCTCCATTGTTAGCTCCTCTGCATCCTCTTGGTTTTCAAGCAGTTTATAAAAGTAGTAGTAAAGTCTGTTTTTGTAGATGTAAAAGAAGGTTCGAAAGGCGTTTTGATCTTTTTTTGCAATTTTGGCTATCAGTTCCCTCTCGTATATCATAAAGTTTTATTTTATCTCTCTTCATAAAGTATGTGGTTTTTATTCTAATGGTGGTTCATGTGGTATAATAATATCCTATGAGGGCTTTGGTGCTTGGTTTGGCTTTGGTTTCTCTTTTTGCCTGTCAGAAGAAGGAGAAATACATAAAGGTCGGCTGTCCCTCCGAGAAACAAGTGGTGGAGGGTCTGAAGAAGTTTAACCCGGAGCTATACATAAAGATAGAGAAGGTTCAACAGTTTGATAAGGTCCCCCTCTGCGAGGTGGAGTTCTGGGCGGGTGTCAGGTATGCGATCCTATATACAGACCCAAAGGCTAAATACTTTTTCCCCAGTGCCTTTGATACATCCACTGGAGAGAATGTGAGCGCCAAGAAGGTTTCCCAGCAGAAAAACCTTCCGAAGGATATTTTGGAGCAGTTTGAAAAGCATGTGAATTTTGTGGTAGGAGATGGCAAAGACTATATCTATCTGATCACAGAGCCAAAAAACGAGAAGGCGGAGGAGACTTACAAAAACCTCCTCCAATGGGCTAAGGAAAAGAAGATGAAGATCAAGATCGTAGTTAGACCCGGAGACTTTAACATTGAGGGCTACAACACAGCCATAAGTGCCCTATGTAAAAAGCAGAGTTTTGACCAGATGTTAAAAGGCTACTATGATGCATCCGCCGACTGTAAGGAAGGCAGGGCTACCCTTGACCAAAACATGAAGTTTGTAAACGCCCAGATGGGGCTTGCCTTTCCAAACCCCATAATCATAACCAGCAATGGGAAGCTCTGGATAGGTCAGTTAAACAAGGACCAGTTTGAGGCACTTTTGAAATAAACCAGATTGGAAACAAGGTGTAAAAAGCTAACAAAAGCCAAGGACCTTGTTTTTTGATAGGCAAAGCCAAAAAGGAGGGAGGGAAAGAAAGTAAGCAGGGAAAGAATACCGGGGTATAAGATAAAGTGGGGTATCACAAAAATAAGAGAAACACTCAGGTTGCTGTATCTTTTCATAAGGTATGCCCTGAAGAAGAGCTCCTCCGCAAAGGCAGAAAGGGTCATGCCCAAAAGCCAAAGGGCATCAAAAAACAAAAAGGCTGTGGGATAAAAGAGCCAAAGAAGAACCCACCTGTCCAGAAGCCTTATCTCAAGAAAGACAAGGGGAAAAAGCAAAAAGAAAATGGAAAGGTTTGGAATGCCCAAAAACTTGTGCAAAAATACGGAGAGTAGCACAAGCAGGTAAAGGATGGGCTCAGAGTAGCTTTTTGTAAAGGATCTTATCCGCTTGCCTGTCATAGACCACCTCAAATACCGCCGACCTCTCTCCGCTCTTTAGCTCCATCTTTATGTGAAAGGTGGAACTTTTCACATCTATTAAATCCCTGACATTGTAAAGGATATCAAGGGTCATGCCATCCACCATCAGCAGGTCTTCGGGCTTTTTGAAGGGTTCTCTGTTTCTTCTCTCTATGATCTTGCTTGCCAAAGTTTCGTCTATTCTCTGGTCCAAAGCCATCAGCACATAAAGGCTTGCGGTATTTATGTTAACCTTTCCCTTGGAATCCACTGTGGTAAGCCCTAAAAGCCCCGGGTAGAACTTTCCACCCAGCTCCTTTCCCAGTAGGTCTTGCTTATCAAAGCCCATGTAATAGAGCTCCTCCTTTGCATCCAAAGTTGCCCTCTTTATGGGATAGTCGGTGTTTATTGTGCCCTTTGATTTGCCGGTCCAAACCAAAAGGTTTTCTTTGTAGGAAGGGTCAATGGCAAGTAGCCTTAAAAGCCTTTCAAAGAATTTGCCGTAGGGACCCTCATCCACCGAGTTTAGGTTTAAGAACCTATCTTCATCGTATATAGTAATAATCAGCTCGCCCCTCTCCGTTCCAAAGGTTAGCTCCCGTGCCCAACTGTCTTGAAGGCTATCCACGGAAGGGTCATCCCTTTTTAAAAGGTCAAGGACAAAGGGCAGTGTGTAAAAAAAGACATAGCTTGCCTGCACCTTAAAGGATACTTCCTCCACAACCTTTTGGGCAGACTTGGTGGTAGAGTATGCATCCAGCACATAATAGGCGGACATCAAAAACAGCATCAGGGCAAGCAATGGGATCATCTCAAAAGCAAGTATATTTCAAAGAGCCCCTGTCCGGTGTTATCCACCGCCCTGAGCTTTTGCACGCTTATGCCCTTCTCCTCCAAGGCATAGATAAGGTAAGGAAGCTTTTCTCCGGGCAGGTTTGTCCCCTGCACCTCGTAGCCCGCCTCCGTTTGCTTAAAGGACTTGAACTCCCCCTGATATTGGGAAAAGAGCCCTCTTACCAACTGCTCGGTGGGTGCTTCCCTCTTTCTTTCTTGATAGTTTGCCAGCAAAAACATAATCTCTTTGTGCTTTAGGTAATCCCTGTAGTAGCTGTCCCTTCGTTTGTAATACCGGTCTAAGAGCAAAAAACCAAGCAATGCAGAAAGTAAAACAAAGAAGATGGTCGCATCCCTCTTTTTCAGCCTCATCGCAGTTCCAACTCAAACTCCAAAGTGCCCGAGGGTGTTTTTTTAACAGACTTGGGCAAAAGACTTCTGACCACCTCCTCCTTTCCTTCTCCCTTGACCAAAAGGCTGTCCTTTGAAAATTCCAAAGAGTATAGCTTTAGGTCCGGGGAAAGCTTGGTAGATAGTTCAGAGAGCTTTTGGGAAAGCTGGAAGGACTCTTCCTTGCTTGCCTTAGAGAGGACTTGTTCCCTTACACCAACCAGTGGTGCGTTAGGAAAGAGTTTTTTAAACTCAGCTTTTTCTTTTTCCCTCAAAGGTTCCACAGACCAGAGCCTTTCTGTGCCAAAGTATGCCAAGCCAAAGAGCAACAATCCACCCACCAAAGAAAAGCCTGCCCACCTGAGCTCCTGAGGAGAGAGCTCCCTCTTCACAAAGTCTGGGTAGGTAGTTTTCACCACATACTTTAAGCTGGCACCAAAGGCGCTCGTGTATTCGGGCTGGCAGTATGGGTTTTCTATGAGCCTGCCAAAGAGCTGTCTTAACCCTTTCAACTTTGCACCACCACCGCTAAGAAGGATGGGAATGTTAGTATCCACCCTCAGGTTAGACAGGATGCCCCGGAGCCCATCCTCCACCTCCTTTAACTTCAAGCCCTTTTCTATCTTTAACATCTCTGCCCTCTGTGGTTCCTCCGGGTCTATCAGAGAGTTTAAATAGTCTCCACCCCTGAGTAGCACCCTGTAGCGAGAGAGAATACCACCCTCTACGCATACCAGTGTGCTCTTTCTTCTGCCAAAGTCCAGCACGCATCCATCCACCCCAAGCAGGTGCAAAACCCTCGCCAAGGAGAATATCTCAAGGTCTATGTCCCAGCAATCTTCCCCCTCAAAGTTTTTATAGACGCCCAAGATGGCAAGGTCCCCATGCAAAGAAACATCCCACTCCACCTGCCCAAACTTTTCGGAAACCTCCAACTGGTAATAATCCCTTAGGTCCGAAAGCTTTTGAGAGAAAGCCTTTTCAACCTTTACAAAGCAGTGGTCTGAGGGCACCACGCATATTTTTTTACCAAGCTTTTGGGTGGGAGACCAGCCCTTGCCCAGCAGGGACTTATTCACGCTAAAGGATTTTTTACCGTCCACTCCCGTGTATATCATTCCACCTTTATAGCCCTTATTAACTCTTCCGAGGTGGTTATGCCCTGTAGCACCTTATCCACGCCGTCCTGTAGCATGTCTTTAAAACCCTTCTCTTTGGCAAACCTTTTTATGGCGGTTGCGTCTTGGGTTTTTAGTATAAACTGCTTTAGGTCTTCGTCCAGCTCAAGCACCTCAAAGATACCCGTCCTCCCCTTGTAGCCGGTGCCCATGCAGTGCTCACATCCCAAGCCCTTGTAAAAGATGTAATCTCCCTCCAAGCCAAGCTCTTCCAGTTCCTCCTTGGATGGCTTGTATGCGGTCTTACACTGAGGGCATATTTTCCTAACCAGCCTTTGGGCTATGACCCCCTCCAAGGAGGAAGCGATCAAAAAGGGCTCTATTCCAAGGTCTGCAAGCCTTGCCACCGCAGAGACTGCGTCGTTGGTATGAAGGGTAGAGAGCACCAGGTGTCCAGTGAGCGCCGCATGGACTGCGATCTCGGCAGTCTCCCCATCCCTTATCTCGCCCACCATGATCACATCCGGGTCCTGCCTGAGGATAGCCCGTAGCCCGCTGGCAAAGGTGAGCCCCACCTTAGGATTAACCTGAATTTGGCTAACACCCTTCACCTGATACTCGGGCGGGTCCTCTATGGTGATGATGTTTTTCTCTGGGCTTTTTACCTGCAGGATCATGGCGTAAAGGGTAGTGCTCTTTCCAGAACCAGTGGGACCTGTAGCCAAAACTATGCCGTAGGGTTTTTTGGCGAGCCTTCGGACCTTTTGCAAGTCCTCCGGAGAAAGTCCCAAGTCCTCCAAGGTTAGCATCTGATTGGAACGGTCCAAGAGCCTGAGGACAACCCTCTCTCCGTAGACGGTGGGCACCGATGAGACCCTTATGTCCATCTCCCTGCCACCCACTTTTACCCTGATCTTTCCATCTTGGGGCACCCTTTTTTCCGCCACGTTCATGTTAGCAAGAATTTTTATACGAGAGACCACCGACTCGTGCAAAGAGAGGGGTATGCTCATATAGTCGTGCAAAATTCCATCAAGGCGAAACCTAACATAGGATGCATCCTGATAGGGTTCTATGTGGATGTCCGAGGCAGAAAGGGTGGTTGCCTTTATGAGCATAGAATTCACAAAGCTAACCGCAGGGCTCTTGTCCTCCTCAAGCAGGAGGTCCTTTAGGGCTTCTTCTTCACCTTCCTCCCCTTCCACCACCACCTCCTCTTGGGCGAGCCTCCTTTGGAGTTCCTGTGCAAAGGTGTTTTGATCCACAAGGACCACATCTATTTCCTTTCCCAGCAAAAACCTGAGCTCTTCCAAGAGAAAAAAGTCATATCCCTCGGGAGCCAAGAGCTTTAGCCTTTTTTCATCCTCCTCAAGAGGAATCACCCTGTAGTCCCTTAGCAAATTCCCTTTCACGGTAATAATAATAATACACCTCGGGTGGTAAACTCGGGATTAACATGGGAGCAACTTCTGGCAGGTTTTATGATTTATATCATATTTTTGTCCCTTGACTTTGGTTTATAATATCCATACAAAACTAAAATGAGGTAGTAGCCTTGCGAAAAAGGGTGTTTTTGGCCCTCTTGCTTATTGCCAGCTTGCTGTCTTTAGTTTGGCTTGCGAGTAGCCGATCAACCGCCTCAATAAGCCTAACAAAGACAGATCCTTCAACCACTCCTTCAATGCCCTCTAAGGAAGCGGTCTCTGCCAAGCTTGCGGACTTAGAACGTGGATGGGTCAAAAACGAAGGGCAGTGGGATGAAAGGGCTCTCTTTTCTGCCCCGGGATACTTTGGCAACACATGGATAACTAAGGATGGCGAACTCTTACATGTGGCAGTCAAAAAAGAGGAGTGCAAAGATAAGACAGAAAAAGCCAAAGCATGCCCTTCCAAAAGCTGGGTGATTTCTGAACGCTGGGTGGGTGGCAAAGTTCAAGCCATAAAGGGAGAAGAGGAACTCCAGACAAAGGTAAGCTACTTTATAGGCAACGACCCTTCCAAGCACAAAACCAACCTTTCCACCTACAGGTATGTTTCTTTAGGTGAAGTTTGGTCTGGAGTGGAGGTCCGGCTGAAAGCCACCCAAAAGACAGTGGAAAAGCTATTTTATGTCCAGTCCGGTGCAGACCCTTCTAAGATTGTGGTGCAGGTGGATGGTGCAAAGGGTTTAAAGCTTTCTAAGGATGGAGAGATAATTATCAAAACTGGTTTGGGAGATTTGAAGCTTTCTAAGCCCATAGCATGGCAGGAAAGGGATGGCAAAAAACTTCCAGTGGAGGTCTCTTACAAGCTAATTGGCAAAAACCGCTACAGCTTTGTGGTAGCCAAAGCAGACCCAAGCTTGCCTATTGTGATAGACCCACTCCTTGCCTCTACCTTCATAGGGGGAAGTGGTGATGACGGAGCCCACTCCATAGCCCTTGACAGCTCAGGAAATGTCTATGTGACTGGTTATACACTTTCATCCAACTATCCCACCACACCTGGTGCCTATGATAGACAATGTGGAACGGATGGGACATGTAATGGTGATTATTCTAATCCCTCTCTTCCATACTTTTATTCTGATGTCTTTGTTTCAAAGCTCAGCAATGACTTAAGACAACTCCTTGCCTCTACCTTCATTGGTGGAGGTGATCATGACTATGGCCGCGCCATAGCCCTTGACAGCTCGGGGAATGTCTATGTAACTGGACATACATGGTCACCCAACTATCCCACCACATCTGGTGCCTACGATACACAATGTGGAACGGATGGGACATGTAATGGTCGTTATGATGTTTTTGTTTCAAAGCTCAGCAATGACTTACGCCGGCTCCTTGCTTCAACCTTCATAGGGGGAAGTAGTGATGACTTTGGCAACGCCATAGCCCTTGACAGCTCAGGAAATGTATATGTGACTGGTAGTACATCTTCATTCGACTATCCTACCGCATCTGGTGCATATAATAGAGATTATAATGGTGGTCATTCGGATGCCTTTGTCTCAAAGCTTGATAGCAATCTTTATTCAGGGACTGAACCTGTAAGTTATACCCTCTCAATAAGTCCAATACCCACAAACGGTAATGTTACATCAAGCCCTGCTGGTATAAACTGTGGCTCAGGTGGTTCCACATGCTCTGCAAGCTTTACTTCTGGAAGCACAGTAACACTGACCGCTACACCAGATGCTGGCTATACCTTTGCAGGATGGACTGGTGATTGCTCCAGTTGTGGCACCAGCACCACATGCACCATAAACATGGACGACGACAAAATATGCTCCGCCAGCTTTATAGCAAGTGGTGGAGATGGTAGTGGCGGTGGTGACGGTTCCGATGGCGGTGGCGGTGGTTCTGGTTACACGCTCTCCATCAACCCAATACCTACAAACGGGAGCATTACATCAAGTCCTGCTGGTATAAACTGTGGCTTTGGTGGTTCTGCATGCTCTGCAAGCTTCCTTGGCACAGTAACACTAACAGCTACTCCAGATGCTGGCTATACCTTTGCAGGATGGGGAGGTAATTGCTCTGGTTGTGGCACCAACACAACATGCAACATAAACATGAATGCCAACAAAACATGCTCCGCTAACTTCACAGCAAGCGGTGGTGGCGGCGGTTCCGGTGGTGATGGTAGTGGCTCTGGCGGTGGCAGTGGTTCCAGTGGCGGTGGCGGTGGTTCTGGTGGTGGCGGTGGTTCCGGTGGCGGCGGCTCCGGTGGTGGCGGTGGTGGATGTTCTATGACTGGCTCTGCATCTTCTGTGGCGGGCTTGTGGAACATCCTTGTGTGGCTATCTGTCCCAGCCTTTGCATTAGCAAGAAGGATAAGAAGGAAATAAAACCCTTGGGTCCCCTCCAGGGGACCTCGCTCTCTGCTACTGTGCTCAGAAGGTTGGCAAAAAGGAAGTTAGCTTGAAATAAACCAGATTGGAAACAAGGTGTAAAAGGCTAACAAAAGCCAAGGACCTTGTTTTTTGATAGGCAAAGCCAAAGAAGAGGGAAGGAAAGAAGGTGAGCAGGGAAAGGATGCCAGGGTATAAGATAAAGTGAGGGATCACAAACATAAGAGATACCCTCAGGTTGCTGAACCTTTTCATAAGGTATGCCCTAAAAAATAGCTCCTCCGCAAAGGCGGAGAGGGTCATGCCCAAAAGCCAAAGGGCATCAAAAAACAAAAAGGCTGTAGGATAAAAGAGCCAAAGAAGAACCCACCTGTCCAAAAGCCTTATCTCAAGAAAGACAAGTGGAGAGAGTAAAAAGAAAATGGAAAGGTTTGGAATGTCCAAAAACTTGTGCAAAGATACGGAGAGTAGCACAAACAGGTAAAGGATGGACTCAGAGTAGCTTTTTATAAAGGATCTTATCCGATTGTCTGTCATAGACTACCTCAAATACCGCCGACCTCTCTCCGCTCCTTAGCTCCATCTTTATGCGAAAGGTGAAACTTTTCACATCTATTAAATCCCTGATATTGTAAAGGATATCAAGGGTCATGCCATCCACCATTAGCAGGTCTTCGGGTCTTTTGAAGGGTTCTCTGTTTCTTCTTTCCATGATCTTGCTTGCCAAAGTTTCGTCTATTCTCTGGTCAAGAGCCATCAGCACATAAAGGCTTGCGGTATTTATGTTAACCTTTCCCTTGGAATCCACTGTGGTAAGCCCTAAAAGCC
>Ga0079992_137716_pt1 | contig 20365 bp, 21 predicted proteins | sample FaiFalFF_MnMetaG_3_FD_69197 | JGI IMG/M metagenome (GOLD analysis project Ga0079992, IMG submission 69197) | Freshwater microbial communities from Yellowstone National Park, Wyoming, USA - Fairy Falls B (FF_Mn_B) MetaG (SPADES assembly) (version 2) | ecosystem: Environmental > Aquatic >... | reverse complement strand
CTAAAGAGGTCATATGGTGAAGGGTGCAGGGAAAGGAGTGAGGAGATGGCAAAGAAGGCGATAATGATGAGGGCGGTTTTGTGGAACATGGCGGTTTTGATGGTGTCAGGTTTTTTGTTGTTTAGGTGTTTGGTCTTGGAAGGGGGATTATTGATTGCTTCTTTCCACGCATGAAGGAAGACTTTTCGAACATACTCCCCCGTCCTTTACATCCCGAAGCGACGTGCTATAATAGCGGGCGACAAAAAGTTCGCCGTAGCGAAGAGGCTGGCGAAGTCCCGACACAGCGATGGTTGAGCACACGCGAAGGACAACTTGGTGGTCGTTGCGGGTTGGTCAGAGCGATTTGGGCTCTCTGACCAAAAGGCAGCGCATTGCCTTCAAATTTGAGAGTTCATTGACACAATCATGAGAATTTTGATCACAACTGGCTTTTCTTACCAACTGGTGAAGGTGAAAAGGAGCATCAAAAGCTATGAGCATAATCGCTGAATGGCTGCCTTCGTTGGCTTGCCCTTTGGATCATTCTGAACTCAAACTGCACAAAGACATTTTGATCTGCGGGAGAGGATGCCGTTATCCTGTCATAGACGGGATTCCTGTGATGTTGGTAGAAGATGTTGAACCTACTCATCATTATTGTTGTGAGACTTTGAGGCAGATTAAGGGAAAAGAAAAAATGAGTTCTCCGATAGGTTTCAACCCAACAGATGGCTCTGAAATAGACCCTTTTGTTCAAAAAGAGATTGTTGGCACCTGTGGACATATGTATCGTTCAGCGCGGTTAACACGCTACCCAATACCTGGGGATTTGCCCTTGGAAGAGGGAAACGGAAAAATTTTCTTGGACATTGGATCCAATTGGGGACGCTGGGCAGTAGCTGCCGCCCGAAAAGGCTATCGGTCTGCTGGACTTGATCCTTCTCTGGAAGCGGTTATGGCTCTTCGGCGAGTTAGTCGTCAATTAGGAGTTTCGGTCTTTCCTTTGGTTGGCGACGCTCGGTTTCTTCCGTTTCGAGATGAAGCAGTAGATGTAGCTTTCTCTTACTCTGTGTTCCAGCATTTTGACAAACAGGTAGCAAAACGAGCTATTATGGAAGCTGGTCGAGTTTGCAAGACCGGAGGTCTTGTGCTTGTGCAGATGCCTAATAAATGGGGAATTCGTCAGTCGATGAACCGTTTTAAGCAGTGGCTTGTGAAAGACAATAATCCTTTCCGTGTCCGCTATTGGAGTCCCTCCGAACTTCACGCCACTTTTAGTTCTTTAATTGGTCCTACAGAAATTTTTGTAGATGGTTTCTTTTCGTTAAATCCTCGACCTTCAGATATTGACTTGTTACCATGGCATTATGCAGCTATTATCTATTTTTCGGCATTTCTCTGTTATCTTTCTAAAAAGTGCATTTGGCTCACTTTTATTGCAGATAGTTTATGGATAAAATCTTTCAAAATGGGTCAAAGTTCGTTATAGTGCGTTAGAAGAATAGCCATATGTTCTTCTCTCAACATTAGCCACGAGAAATCTACAAGCAATCGGTGATGGAACAGGGTTTGATCAATCAATAGGAAAGTTTTGAGTTTTGAGAGGTGTAAAAAATGGAAGTCACGATTATCCGTCCCCGCCGAAGTTGGTGGGACATTGACCTACGGGAAATTTGGGCTTATCGGGAGTTGCTCTACTTCTTCGTTTGGCGGGACATTAAAGTCCGCTACAAACAGACGGTCATCGGCGCTGCATGGGCAATCCTCCAACCTTTCATGACGATGGTCGTCTTCAGCCTCTTCTTCGGCAAACTCGCCAAGATGCCCTCGCACGGGCTTCCCTATCCCATCTTCTACTACAGCGCCTTGTTGCCTTGGATGTATTTTGCGGGCGCCCTGCAAAATGCGACGAACACCATCATTGAGCACCAACGGGTCATCACCAAAGTCTACTTCCCCCGCATCATCCTGCCTTTAGCGGCGGTCTTGTCAGGGCTGGTGGATTTCGCCATCGCCTTTGTCATCCTCATCGGCATGATGCTCTTTTACGGCATCGTCCCAACGATGGCGGTGCTATGGCTTCCCTTGCTGCTACTGCTTGCGGTGGCGACGGCTTTTGGGGTCGGTCTTTGGCTTTCCGCCCTCAACGCCATCTATCGCGATGTTCGCTATGCCGTCCCCTTCCTCATCCAGTTTTGGATGTTCGCCTCGCCCGTCGCCTACCCCAGCAGCCTCGTTCCAGAGCGGTGGCAATGGCTTTACGGGTTGAACCCGATGGCAGGCGTCATTGAAGGCTTCCGTTGGGCTTTGACGGGACAAGGGCAACCTCCCGCCCCCCTGTTCGCCGTTTCCGTCCTCGCTGTCCTGCTGGTGCTGATCGGTGGTCTCTTCTACTTCCGCCACATGGAAGGCATCATCGCCGATTTGGTTTGATGTGAGGAGGTGACCATCATTGAGGAAATATCGGTTTTCGGTCGTCATTGAGCGAGATAAGGAAGGTTACTTTGCTTTTTGCCCCGAACTGCAAGGGTGCTATACTCAAGGCACGACCTACGAGGAAGTCCTTGAGAACATTAAGGACGCTATCCGCCTGCATGTAGAAGACCGTTTGGCGAGTGGCGAGGAAATACCTCAAGTGGACTTCCTAAGCCTTACGGCTTTAGAGGTAACCGTGTGAGATGCCGAGACTTCCAAAGGTAACCGCCAAAGAGGGATTAGGGTTTTGGAACGAGTGGGGTTTTACCTCGCTCGCCAGAGTGGCAGTCACAAGATTTACAAGAACCAAGAGGGCAAGCGAGTCACCGTGCCCTACCACGCAGGGAAGATTATTCATCCCAAAGTTTTAAAGAGCATTCTGCGAGACGCTGATCTTTCGGCGGAAAGATTTGAGGAGTTGCTACGATCATGAGCGACATCGCCATCCGCGTTGAAAACTTGGGGAAACGCTACCGCATCGGGCAAAGGGAGCGCTATTACGCCCTTCGCGATGTTCTTGCCCGCTCCCTGACGGCGCCCTTTCGTTTCCTTCACCGTAACAACCAATCCCCAATCCCCGATCCCCAGTCTCCCAACTTCATTTGGGCGCTCAAAGATGTTTCCTTTGAGGTCAAACAAGGCGAAGTCGTCGGCATCATCGGGCGCAACGGTGCGGGCAAAACGACCCTCTTGAAAATCCTCGCCCGCATCACTGAGCCGACGGAAGGGTATGCGGAAGTGCGCGGTCGGGTCGGTTCGCTGTTAGAAGTGGGCACTGGCTTCCATCCCGAACTGACGGGTCGCGAGAACATCTACTTGAGCGGCGCTATCTTAGGGATGACGAAACGGGAGATTGACCAAAAGTTTGACGAAATCGTCGCTTTCTCTGGCGTGGAGCCATTCCTTGACACTCCCCTCAAGCATTACAGCGTCGGGATGCAGATGCGGTTGGCTTTCGCCGTCGCAGCCCACTTAGAGCCAGAGATTTTGTTGGTGGACGAAGTTTTGGCGGTGGGCGATTTGGAGTTCCAAAAGAAGTGCCTGGGCAAAATGGAAGAAGTCTCCCGCAGCGGGCGAACAGTGCTCTTCGTCAGCCACCAAATGAACCAAATCCGACGACTTTGCGAACGGGTGATTTGGCTGGACGGTGGGCGGATTGTGCGGGAAGGTCCAACTCACGAAGTCGTTAGTGCCTACGAAGCGGCGATGACTTCAGGCGAATGGCTTCGTCAAGAGCGTCCCGACGCACTCCATGTCAAAGCCCGCTTCCTCAAATGGGAAATCGTGGAACCTCGGGGCGATCAACCCAATGTCCTGACCGACCTGGGTCCCGTCACCATCCGCTTCCTCGTCCAAGTTAACGAACCTATCCGCCTCGGCCACCACGGGATCGCCCTCTTTAACAGCGAAGGGCAACTCATGTGGGCATGGGCGGCAAATAGCCTTTCCCTTGATGTAGGTATGCATGAACTTCGCTATATCTTCCCGATGCTGCCGCTTAAACCTGGCTCTTACGGATGGCATGTGAGCCTTTATGACAGCAATGGACTTGTTGATGTTTGGTATGGTGTTCCTGAAATGATTGTGGCAACGCCCAATTATCAACATCCTCATGACCAGTGGAATGGTCCTCTTAATTTGCCCTGCCAACTTCACATCCATAATCACGGGAGACCGAACGATGCAAAGGACTTGGGTCTTTGATGCACCTCATGCCAGGCGACTCATGGCGACAAGACAATCCTTCCTTCGGTCTGTATTGCCTCACTTCAAGCAGCATTTAAATTTGCAAACTGCCCTGGATGTAGGTTGCGGTGTGGGATATTTTTCTGCCTTCCTAAGGGATTTAGGTTTTCAAGTTGTAGGAGTTGACGGTCGGGCAGAAAATGTAGCAGAAGCCCAGAGGCGCCATCCCGACATCCCTTTTCATGTCGCCAATGTGGAAGATTTTTCCGTCACTCAATTGGGGCGATTTGACTTGGTGCTTTGTTTTGGTCTTCTCTACCATTTGGAGAACACTTTCGCAGCCATCCGCAACCTTTACGCTTTGACCGCCAAAGTCTTACTGATTGAAAGTATGGTGATTCCTGCACAGTGCCCCATTTTACAACTTCGCGACGAAGGACAGTCGGAAGATCAGGGATTGCGATTCGTTGCCTTCTATCCGTCGGAAAGCGCAATCGTCAAGATGTGCTATCGGAGCGGTTTCCCTTTTGTCTATCGCTTCCTGAAATTGCCTGACCACGAAGATTTCCACGCCTCAGTATGGCGCCAGCGCGTTCGCACCATCTTAGTGGCATCCCATTTGCCTTTGAATTTCCCTTTCCTTGAACTTGTTACCGAACCCATGGATTGGTCTGATCCTTGGGAAACGAGGATGGGAAAAGTCCTCCGCTTTCTTCAACGACTTCATCGTTTCCTCCGCAAACCTTGGCTTGAAAAGGTGCGTTCTTTGAGTTACCGCTTCAAACGGCTGTGGAATAAAGCAGTGCCTTTCATGCCTTTACCGACGCGGTTGCCTTGGGGAGATTGGTGGTTAGCTTGGAACGATGTTTGCAGTGGATGCCATCTTTGTGGGCAACTTTGAGGAAGCCGAGCGCCAGTTTGTGGAACGGTTTTTGAAACCCAACATGATTGTCTTGGACATCGGCGCCCATCACGGCTTCTACACCTTGCTGGCATCTCACAAAGTGGGACCGACAGGACAAGTCATCGCTTTTGAGCCTTCCCCGCGGGAGCGTCAACGGCTTCTTTGGCATTTGCGCTTGAACCGAAGGAAAAATGTCCTGGCGGAACCTTTTGCTTTAGGGAGCCATGAAGGGACGACCCAACTCTTCCTCGTGCGTGGGCGGGACACGGGCTGCAACAGCCTGCGCCCACCCAAAACGGCTGACCCTGCTTCTCCCGTTCAAGTCCCAATCGTTCGGTTGGATGACTACCTTGAACGACAAGGCATCACCCATGTGGACTTCATCAAGATGGATGTGGAAGGCGCGGAACTGGAAGTCTTGCGAGGGGCTATTTCTCTCCTTTCCCGTAAACCCCGCCCCGTTTGGATGATGGAAGTGCAGGACATTCGCACGGAAGCCTTCGGCTATTCGGCAAAGGACATCGTGGAATTCCTGCGAGAGCGAGATTTTCACTGGTTCAAAATCACCCAACAGGGCAAACTCTTGCTCTTGTCCGACCCTTCCGAATTGAGCGACTGGTCAGGTTACAACTTCGTTGCCGTCCCGACAGAGCGATTAGAAGAAGTGCAATCCCTAATGGATGAGGCGATTCACCCATGCCCATCGTCCGCTTGAACATTCCTGTTTACTTGCCGATGGCGCTCTACCGTCCGTTACGCCGATTAAAGCGTGCTATTACTGACCGCAATCGTCCGACCCGCAATCTTTGGGGCGATCGTGATGTAGAGTATTCCTTCATTGCTGCCCACATGCCAAATGGTCCCGGCAAAGCGCTGGATTTTGGAAGCGGTTCCAGTTATATGAGCCTGTTGGCTGCCTTGCGAGGCTTTGAGGTCATCGCTTTAGACTTGGAGCCTCAAACTTTCCCTTGGCGGCACCCTGCAGTGCGTTTCATTCAAGGAGACCTGCTTAAACTGGATTTGCCCACCAACCACTTTGACCTCATCATCAACTGTTCAACGGTGGAGCATGTTGGGCTGGTAGGGCGATATAGTGTGACCGAAAATAGACCCGATGGAGACTTAGAAGCGATGGCTCTTCTGCGAGAGTTGATGAAGCCAAGTGCCATTATGCTCCTCACCGTTCCCGTCGGTCAAGACGCTGTTTTCGCCCCTTTGTGCCGAGTCTATGGAAAAGAGCGCTTGCCTCGTCTTCTCTCAGGATTTGTCTTAGAGCGAGAGATGTTCTGGGTTAAAGACGCAGAGAACCGCTGGGTTCAGTGCGACGGGGAAACAGCCCTATCTTTTGAAGCGTCTGCAGGTTCATGGGACCCATTGCGCAATGTGTATGCCCTGGGATGCTTTGTGTTGAGAAAACCTGACCAGTAGGCGTTGGGAGATGGAGTGGAAGTGCAGGACATTCGCACGGAAGCCTTCGGCTTTGTCGCCGTCCCAGTAGAGCGATTGATGGAAATTCAAGAATTCGTGAAAAGGATTGTCCGAAAAAGTGGCGGGTGTGGAGGGGCTCGTTGCCCTCTGGTTGTTTGGTTCTTTTGCCTGAGGCAATGGAGCGCCACTCAACTTACCCTGCTATAGGGGCGATAGAAATGGGTGTCTTCTACGAAACGATTTTGGTGCGCAATGTGCTCACAGGCAGTGAGCCAGTGGAATTGATGGTCAAAGTAGACACAGGAGCGACGATGCTTGTCCTCCCTGGTTGGATTCAAGAACAACTTCAATTCCCCGTCATTCGCCGTCAACTTGTCCGATATGCCAATGAGGCAACCGAGGAGCGAGAGGTCGTCTATGGTGTGGAGGTAACTGTTTGCGGGCGGACAGGGGTATTTGAGGCGGTCATTGAACCCGCAAAGCGCTATGGGCTCTTAGGGTCTATCGTGATGGAAACCTTAGACCTCATTGCCGACCCTCGCTCACAGCGCCTTTATGTCAATCCTCGTTCACCAGAACTGCCCATGGCTGAGATTGAGTAATGGTGAGTTTAGCAACACACCTTATGCTTTTTGCATTGCGCTCTGAGGGATGAAGGCGATGCCGACCAAGTTCCAGTTATTGCCGCAAGACATAACTGAGCGGCTCAAGGGATTGTCCGAAAAAGTGGCGGGTGTGGAGGGGCTCGTTGCCCTCTGGTTGTTTGGTTCTTTTGCCCGAAGTGAGGTAACGCCCATCAGCGATGTGGACTTGGCATACCTGCCCGATGAACGGCTGACAGGCGACGCTTTGGAACGGTTTGACAGCCATCTTTATAGGCTCATCGCCGAAACCTTGCACACGGACGAGTTTTCGTTGATCAACTTGCGACAAGCCCCCGCATATTTTGCTTGGCGAGTAGTGGTGGAAGGGAAACTGTTGTGGTGTCGTGATCAACTTGCCCTCGCGCCGGTGGCGGAAGACATTTTCCGACGGGCGCCCGATGAGCGTTGGTTGCACCAAGTGGGTAATGCGGCGTTCTTGGAGGGATTGATCATGGCGGATATGAGGGTGGATAAAGACAGAGTGACGGAGTTTTTGCGCCTGATGAGCAACGATTTGCAAGATCTGCGAGAGCAAGCGCAGGTGTCCAAAGAAGTTTATTTGGCGGACCGTAACCGCCAAGCCATTGTAGAACGGAGGCTGCAAACCGCCATTGAAAGTGCCATTAACATCGGCAATCACCTTATCGCTCGGCTCGGCTTGCGGGCTCCGCAAGATTATGCCGATGTTTTCCGAATCCTGGGCGAAGCGGGCATATTGCCTCAGGATTTAGCCGAACCGATGCAAGACATGGCTCGTTTTCGTAACCTATTGGTGCACCTTTACTGGACAATTGACCACGAGCGAGTTTTCAATAATTTGCCCCATCGCCTCACCGTTTTAGAGCGTTTTGTCCAAATCCTTGCTTCGTGGTTGAGCCAGCAACAAGGAGGATAAGACGATGACTTGGTTCCGTCATATACCCATTGAGAAGGTCAAAGAATTTTGGGACCGCCGTCCCTGCAACATCCGTCATTCGCCCAAACCTGTTGGGACGAGGGGATATTTCAGAACATGAAGGTTCTCGTGACTGGCAGTAGTGGTCTTATCGGTTCTGAAGCGGTGGAGTACTTTGATCGCCGGGGACATATGGTCTTCGGCATTGACAATAACATGCGCCGTCTTTTTTTCGGTCCCTTAGGTGACACCACCTGGAACTTGGAGAGGCTAAAGCGGGTCACCCGCCACTTTACCCATTATGACTTCGACATCCGCGACCGCCAGCGCATCTTTGAGCTCTTCAAAGAGCACCGCTTTGATCTAATCATCCACTGCGCTGCCCAGCCATCTCATGACAAGGCTAAGGATATTCCACTTATTGACTTCGAGGTCAATGCGTTGGGCACAGTGAACCTCCTTGAGGCTACCCGTCAATACTGTCGTGAAGCCGTGTTCATCCATATGAGCACGAATAAGGTTTATGGCGATGCTCCTAATGAACTCCCCTTGGTAGAGTTGCCTACTCGTTACGACTATGCTCGTCCAGAGGACTATGAGGGCATAGACGAAACCTGCCGCATTGACCGCACGCTCCACTCTCTTTTTGGTGCGTCTAAGACAGCAGCCGATATCATGGCGCAGGAGTATGGCCGATACTTTGAGATGAATGTCGGGGTCTTCCGCGGTGGTTGCTTGACCGGGCCATCCCATTCGGGGGTGGAGCTCCACGGCTTCCTCTCATACTTGGTGAAGGTGGCAGTCACAGGGCAGGTGTACACCATCTATGGCTACAAAGGCAAGCAGGTGCGAGATAACATTCACAGCTATGATGTCATCCGAGCCATAGAGGAGTTCTTGAAAAATCCTCGCCCGGGCGAGGTCTACAATATCGGTGGGGGACGGGCGAATAGCGTTTCAGTGCTGGAGGCGATCCAGCTTATTGAGGAGATGTCCGGGCGCAAAATTCGGTGGGTTTACAAAGACGAACCTCGCAAGGGCGATCATATCGTCTATATTACAAACATGAAAAAGTTTAAAACACACTATCCTAACTGGAGCATTACCTACACGCTGGAAGATATTCTCAAAGAGATGATTGAAACTGAGCTAATGAGGTTGAAAAAAGGAGCGATTTCAGGAGGGATGTGATAATGTTGACTATATTCTCGACGCCTAAGCCATTTCGTGGGCATGAGGCTATCATCCAACGTAATGCGATCAAAAGCTGGACCTTATTGCACCCTAACTGCGAGGTCATCTTGTTCGGTGATGATGAGGGTACAGCGGAAGTGGCAAAAGAGTTTGGTATCTGCCATAAGCCTAAAGTGTTAAGAAATGAGTATGGTACAAAGTTACTTAACTACATTTTTGAATATGCTCAAGAGATAGCAAAGCACGACTTACTGTGTTATGTTAACTGTGATATTATCTTAATGTCTGATTTTATAAATGCAGTAAAGCAAGTTTATTCGTGGCGCCCACTTTTCTTAATGGCTGGCCGGCGCTGGGATGTCGATATTACTGAACCTTGGGATTTTGACCAGCTCAATTGGGAACAGCACTTACGCAGCTTAGTATTACAACAGGGCAAGCAGCGCCCAGGGTCGTGGATTGATTATTTTGTTTTTCCTCGTAATACTTATAGAAATATTCCTCCTTTTGTAGTTGGTCGCGTGTGTTGGGACAATTGGTTAATTTGGAAGGCACGCTCTTTAAGAATTCCGGTCGTAGATGCCTCACTTACTGTTATGGCGGTTCACCAAAATCATGATTATTCATACCATCCTGAAGGGAAAAAAGGTGTCTGGCAAGGCGAGGAAGCTCAGCGAAATTACATGCTAGCAGGCGGATGGACTCATTTATATACGCTTGACGATGCCACTCACTGTCTGACCCCTGCAGGTATTAAAAGGAATTTCAGCGTTGCATACTTCGCAAGGCGATTAGAAATGATGCAGCGTTGGCTCATTGACGTAACCCGACCTGTCCGGCACAAACTTGGCATTCGACGGCTGCGAAGTTCACAGGGATGAGCAATGTCCCTTTTGCTAATATGGGACCGATCGCACAGAGAGGCAGGGTTATTTAAAGACCTTCTTAATGCCACCGAGAGAGAATGAGTAGCGTTTTGTTTCTTTGTCGGCTGCATGACTTGAACAAAGAACGGCATGGTTATGCCAAAGCCTTTCGTAAGCGTGGGATTAATCTCGTTTGCGTTCCAGATAAATTTCCTGTGGACAGTGATTTGCGAGTCCTCTTAGATCGGTATCCAGACAAACCTTCCTTAATTATTCAGCCAGAGACAGTTTTTCCTATCCTTCCTTGGGGTCTGACAGAAACTTCGATCCCTACAGCCTGCTTTCAAATCGATGTGCATGCTTATACCCGCCACCGTATTTGTTGGTCTATGCTTTTTGACTACGCGATTTTATTTCATCCAGGTTTTGACGAACAATTCCGCCGGGCTGGACATCCCAAACCTCTCATCCTACCCCATGCAGTGGACGCGGAAACATTTGAGAAATCTGAAGGAGAGCGTGACCTTGAAGTGGGGTGGGTTGGGAGAGTGGACGGACCTATCTATAAAACTCGGAGAAGGGTGCTTCGCTTACTCTCCCAACATTTTCGGATGAATGAATGGTGGCGATCCTATACTTACGAAGAAATGGCAAAGGTATATCAACAGTCGAAAATTGTCGTCAATGTTGGAGGAGATTATTACCTGCAGGATGCCAATCTTAGGGTCTTTGAAGCGATGGCAGCAGGAGCGTTATTGATCACCCAATTACCCAGTGAACTGACCTTGATCGGTTTTGAACCAGATGTGCATTTTATTGGTTACAGAGATGAAAAGGAGTTGCTTGACCTGGTGAAGTATTACCTGCGCAACGAAAAGGAGAGACAGCAGATCGCAGAGGCGGGACGAGAAAAGGTTCTCAAGGAGCACACCTATGACACCCGCGTGGAAACACTTCTCAGCGCGTTGGAACAAGATAAAGGACAACTGTTTGCGCCAGCCAGGCAATGGTCACAAGATCAGGTGCGATTGCTTTATGCAGATTGGTTTTCCGCTAATGGTTGGTTTCGCGAGGCTTGGCGGTGCCTTGTGGGTGTGGAAGATAAGATCTCCACAATATGGTTGCGCACTGCTTTTAAGGTCTTAGCCCGGCAAATAAGATTTAGTGCGAGATCGAAGGGATATCTCCGGCGGTTTTCTGTGAAAAGCAAAACTGGGTCTGGGGGGGTAAAAGTTTGAGACTACAGGAAGTGTCTCAAATCTTTTGGTGCTGCCCTTGGTGCCATCAACAATTGTCAGATGGAATGGATTACCTGACTTGCACCAAATGTGCCCAAACATTCCCTCTTTGTGATGGCATTCCAGATTTCATCGTAAGTGGGCACTCAGATTTTTATGAATTGAAAGGGGAGCAGTTCCATTTCCCTAAGGTCGTTCCCTCTCGGCGACTTAAGACCAGAATCGCTATATTCTTCGGTGATGATGACTTCTCCACCACTTTTTCATTTTTGAAGAGGATGATGCGCAAGCCGGGGGTCATCTTAGACGCAGGATGTGGTGGCGGCAACATGTTTTATGCATCCCTTGGACCGACAATCGGTATTGACCTGGCTTTCTCTTCCCTGAGGAGGGCTAAAGTCATTTACACTTCGGTGGCGCGCGCCTCTCTGGAAGCGTTACCATTACCTGATAACGCCTTTGACTATGTTGTGTCTACAGATGTTCTGGAACATTTAGCGCCCACCATCAAAGATCAATCACTGGCAGAAATGATGCGCGTTTTGAAGCCATGTGGTCGTATGGTCCATGTCTTTCCGGTGGACAGCCACCATCCTTTGATGCAATGGGCAAAACGCTTCCCTCAACTTTATCAAAAGTATTTCATTGATTTAGACGGACATGATGGACTCGAAACAGCAAGGGATATATTGGAACGATTTCGTCGGTTAAGATTGAAAATCGTTCAGGTTTCTATCCTGAAAGGATTCGTTTGGTCTAAATGGGAAGTAGTAAAGCGTTTTGACAATGAATACCGACAGACAGCAAAATGGTTAGATGGATTAGTTCGGATGGCAAAATTTTTAGGACGCAACCGATGGATTAACCACGGGGTCAATCCTGCCCTTTGGGCATTGGATAGGTTGTTAACAGCCTATTTTGGTCTTGATCACGCCTACCGCGTTGGGATTTGCTTGAAAAAACCGTGATGGATTCATCTATAACCTAAATAGGATGATTGAGGGGGAAAATGTTACATGATATGAACTTTTATAGATACCTTAAAATCTGAACTTTGGTTCCGCTTACGCAAAAACAAGATACTTCGTAAACTGCTCCGGTGGCGAGTTTTGCATAATTGGTTGCTTGCTCTAAGTCTTTATTTGGAGCCTGGTCATCGCCGGAGACTCTGTCGTGTGAGGTCGGGTATATGCAAAGGGCTACTGATGGAACTGGATCCTCGATGGGAGATAGAAATTTGGGAAGGAATCTATGAGAGTCACGTCCAGCAAATAATTTGTCAGTTTGTAAAGCCAGGGATTACTTTTTATGACGTCGGAGCTGGTATTGGGTTCTACACCTTAGGAGCAGCCCGCTTTGGTGCAACGGTGGTTGCGTTTGAACCGGACCCAAACAACGGTGCCACACTTCAACGACATATTCAATTGAACCACGACGCCCTTTTTGGCAAGGTATTTGTGGAGGGAAAAGCCGTTTTCTCCTATACGGGATCAATCCTTCTACTAAGGGGTGATCAGACAAGAGGTCACGGTAATGCGCTTGTTAGTCCATTTGAGGGAAATCTCAAAATTGAGTGCATTACACTTGATGACTACGCTATCGGTAAAAAACTTTTTCCCGATTTTATTAAGATTGATGTAGAAGGGGCTGAAATGCATGTATTGAAAGGTTGTGTGCGAATAATTGAATTAAATAAACCTATTATTTTATGTGAAGTTCATGATAAATCCAATTTTGCATTTATAATTGATTGGGCAAAAAATAATCGATATATATTACAACAGTTAATCAATGAAGATAGTTTGCAGAGCAATGAAGAAAAATTTATCTTTCCAGTCCATGTTCTGTTAAAACCTGAATGATTAATGATTATTGAGTTTGTTTGAAAAAGATGACGATGAAATTTGAAATTTTTATTCTCACCACCGAACCTCCAGAACGACCAGGAGGAATGGAACGGTTTGTTAGCACTTTTATGGCGTTGGCAGAGAGGCATGGGTATAAAGTCCGAGTGTTTCATAGGGAAAACTGTGCCTCACCTCGCTGGCGAAATCTTAATCCTTCAAGAAAAATTGAGTGGTTTCTTGCCGGCCTTCTTCAGGGCTATTATATTGGTAAAGCTGCTCGAAAAGCCCTTCACTCAGGCGCCCAGTTGGTCTTATCTAACTCTACTGTCGGCTGGTTTCCGTTGGGAGATGAAGTCAAGCAGGTGCATTTCTATCACGGAACTTATAGAGGACAGGCAGAAGCGATCCGACCCTTCATCACGCGAAGGGGTTATCTCAAGTTGAAATGGTGGGACTCTATGGTCTTGGAGCGGTGGAGCGGGAAGGGGAAGCAGGTTCTTTGTAATTCCGACCAAACTCGGGAAGAAGTGAGGAAGTTCTTTCGCATCCACGGCACAACGATTTGGCTCCCATTAGACACAAAACATTTCTGTCCCAAAGACCGAGCAAAATGTCGCCAAGAATTGGGTTTAGCAGAAAACCGTCCCGTCGGGTTATTTGTCGGAAGCACTCATCCTCAAAAGGGTTTTCCAATCATTTCATTCCTTATTCGTTCTTTCCCCCAGATTCAATGGGTTTTGGCGCTTCGCGGGGCAACCGCGACCGATCAGGATTTGAACGAAAAAGATGTCAGGCTTTTTCAGAATGCATCCTATGAACAACTGCCTCTCCTTTACAATGCTGCGGACTTCTCCTTGTGTCCTTCCCGCTACGAACCATTTGGCTATGTCGTAGCGGAAGCATTAGCCTGCGGCATATCTGTCATTGCCACTCCGGGCGGTGCCAGTCGCTTGTTTTTGGGCTCACCGCCCCTTAATCAGTTCCTGATTAAGGACCCCGACGATAGAGAAGCCTTTGTCAATGCGGTTTCTGAAATCCTATCCGATCCCGAAGGCTATCGGCAAGTTGTGCTTAAAACGGTTCGCCCGCACCTTGAGGAACTCATGGCACCGGAAAATTGGTGGCGAAGGTTTTGTTCAATTACGGATTTGAAGGATAACACCTTGCGTAGATAAAATTAGAGGCGACAAATCATGCACATAAGATGGCTTCTATTGCAGACAAGTCACTACTCATGGATTCGCAATTTCTACCGTATCGCTAAACATATTCCAGGAATTGGTAAAGTTTTATCAAGTGTTGTGCACTGTGTTTTTACTTATGGGACGCGGGTTTGGGTTCGTGTCACTGCCGGCTTGGGCAAAGGGCTGTGGCTCAACATTGACCCACGCTATGAAACAGATTATTGGAACGGCAACCATGAGCCTACAGTTCAACGATTATTAGCAGAGCGCCTGCGACCAGGATGGATTTTCTACGACATAGGTGCCCATATCGGTTTCTTCAGCCTTATTGCGGCACGGTTGGTCGGCAAGGATGGTAAGATTTTCGCCTTTGAAGCAGACCCTGAAAATGCCGCAAGGCTTAAGGAACATATACAAAAAAATGCTTTGCATCAAGTTGAAGTTGTTCAAGTAGCAGTTTGGTCAGAGGACGGTTATGTGCGGTTTCAAAGGTCATCAAAGTTTTCCAGCCGAAATACGGGTGCTGTCGCGTCTGCAGATAATCCGATCAAGACGACAATAGTGGAAGGAGAGATCATACAAGTATCATCCATAACTCTGGATAAATTCGTGCAAGCAGGGAATCCGCCACCCCATTTTGTTAAGATGGATGTAGAAGGGGGAGAAGTTAGCGTCTTGAAAGGGATGAAATGGGTGCTTCAGTCACAAGCACCTATCCTCCTTATTGAAATTCACAGCGAACAGAATTTGTGGGCTGTTTCAGAACTTCTTTCGCCTTTTAAGTATGCTATTCGCCCACTTCTGGGAAAGGCAGACCATTTTCCGTCACATTTCATTGCTGAACCTTAATAGGGATAGTTTCACTAACCTTGCGACAGGAGAGGAAAAAACCGTGCCAGGTGTAATTACTACCCTTCTCGGTCCTCGTGATTACCCTACCGATGGGATAGAAGATTATTGCCTTTGGCTTAGACAAGCCTTGGCAAAGCGGGGTGTGGCTTTGCAACTAGTGCGGGTGCCCTGGGCAGAAAGAGGATGGTTTTATGCCTTGCGTTGGCTTTGGCAGGAGGCAAGGGCATGGAAGGGACGATGGGTGCTTGTGCAATACACGGCTTTATCATGGTCGCGACGAGGCTTTCCTATCGGTCTCCTGCCCGTGCTCAAAATACTCCGAGGGCGGAAGTGCCGATTGGGGATCGTTTACCACGACGCAAGCGGATACATCGGACATCGTTTAATTGATCGCCTTCGACGCAAGGTTCAACATCAAATCATGCGCCTCGCTTGTCAATGGGCAGACCGAGGCATCTCCCCCGTGCCTTTGGAGTCCTTGGATTGGCTACCTGTCTCGGAAAGGCAAAAGGTTTCCGTCATCCCTGTCGGTCCGAACATCCCAGAAGGGACAGGGGAGGCGCGATGGGACAGAGAAGAAAAGGTCGTCGCTGTTTTCGGCGTCACAGGGGGGCGAAACATTCCCAAAGAAGTCGCCGACATCGCTTTTGCGACCCACAAGGCAGCGAAGCGATTGCGGGGCGAGGGCAAAAAACTGCGGTTGGTCGTTCTGGGGCGAGGCTCTGAGGAAGCAGAGGCAGCGCTACGACAGTCCATAAACGGCAACGAGGTTTCCCTTTCAGTGTTGGGCTTGCTCCCTGCTGAGGAAATCACGCGAACCCTCTCTCAAGCGGATGCCCTCTTGTTTGTGCGAGGGCATGTGTCGGGACGGCGAACGACCGCCATCGCGGGGATCGCTTGTGGGCTTCCAGTTGTGGGATACTCGGGAAAGGAGACAGGATTTCCGATTACGGAGGCAGGGGTCCTCTTAGTCCCGCAGGGGGATCGGGAAGCGTTGGCAGAAGCATTAACGCAAGTGTTAACAGATGAAAATCTTTGGTGGGAGTTACACCAACGGAGCAAAGAAGCACAGCGCCGTTACTTTTCTTGGGACGCTATTGCAGGGCGATTTGGGGAGGTTTTGAAGGGGTGAAGGAGAACAAGTATCGGGTCCTAATCATCTCTTCGCATGTCATTCAATATGCGGCGCCGTTGTATCGGCTGATGGCGCAACATCCCAAACTGGACATCCTCGTCGCTTATTGCAGTTTGCAGGGGGCAGAGAAAGGGGTTGACCCCGAGTTTGGTGTGGAAGTTGCTTGGGATGTCCCACTGTTAGAAGGCTATCCATGGGTGCATGTGCCCAACCGATCGCCACGACCAGGCTTGGGACGGTTTTGGGGACTCATCAATCCAGGGCTGTGGCAGCTTATTTGGCGAGAGCATTGGGATGCGGTCATAGCTCATATGGGGTTGGGCTACATCTATGCGAGTTTTTGGATCGCGGCGACAGCGGCGAAATTCAAGAAAATTCCCTTTCTCTTCGGGACAGATGCTTACGACTTCCAGCCCCGAGATGGACGCCAATGGAAAGTCCCTCTTAAGATTTGGATATTACCGCGCCTCTTTCGGTTAGCCGATGTTGTCCTTGTGATGTCCAGCGGTGGGATACAGTTCATGCGACGACTCGGCATCCCTATAGAACGGGTTGTCTTGACACCCTATGTAGTTGATAACATATGGTGGGTGGGAAAGGTTGCTCAAGTTGATCGTCAAGCTGTCCGACAGCGATGGAACATCCCTGAAGATGCTCTAGTAGTTCTTTACTGTGGTAAGTTGCAAGCATGGAAGCGCCCCATAGATCTACTCCATGCTTTCGCCCAGGCCAACATTGAAAACGCCTATCTGGTTTTGGCGGGGGAAGGACCGTTACGCTCTGAATTGGAAATGGAGGTTCAACGGCTTGGGATTTCTGAGAAAGTCCGCTTTTTAGGTTTTGTCAATCAGTCTCAACTTCCCCCTGTTTATCGGGCTTCAGATGTATTGGTGCTTCCTTCTGCTTATGAACCTTTTGGCTTAGTCGTTAATGAGGCAATGTTGTGTGGTCTCCCAGCGATCGTCAGCGATCGGGTCGGAGCGAAATGGGACTTGGTTGAGGACGGGGTGACCGGATTTGTTTACCCTTGTGGGGATGTAGCGGCGTTGGCAAGGATTTTGAGAGACTTATTGTCAAACCGAGAAAAGCTTGAGAAGATGGGTCGTGCTGCACAGCAACGGATAGCGAATTGGTCACCACAAAAACATGTGGATGGGATAGTGGAAGCAGTGGAGAGAGCCATTCATCGCCCCCAGAAGAGAACCCAATAGATCACATGCTTTCCATCGCCTCTAGGTTTTGGCTCTTCTCGGTTCTTTTAACGATAGGGCTATGGTCAGGGTTGCGTGCCTCCCCCCTTTTTGTCCTTTGCCTTTATTTCGTTTGGTTGATTTTTGAAGACCTTGCCCGTAAGTTGGCTGGTAATGACATCACCCTGTATTTTACCAAGTATTTTTTGATGGCGGGGATTGTGTTGCAATTGATCCGTCGGCATCCTTGGCACCGACGACTTTTCCCGCCATTATTGGCGCTCTGGATAGGTCTTTGGGCATTGGTAGTCATCGGCAACAGTTTCAACCCTAACTTATGGCATCCCCTTCAAGCCCTTGTCGGCATTCACGCCGACCTTTTATTCTTGATCGTTTTCCTGCCCGCAGGTTATTGGCTTCTTCAAAAATCGGATGACTTGCGGCGATTGATGGTGGTCATCTGCCTGCTCTCTGTCTTTCCCACGATAGTGGCATTTGTTCAATGGGTTTATGACCCTTCCTTTCTAAACACGACTGTCATGGTGGGCACAGAGTTACGCCCCATTAATGTGCGAGGTATCGGAGAAGTTGAAATCGCTCAGGTCAACTCCGTTTTCACAGAGCACGGTCGTTTCGCTAATTACGCCGAGATGATTTGTTGGTATGGTCTGAGCGCAATCGTTCTCTTCGCATCTCCACAAAGGAACTTTCCCCAAGTGACTGGTTGGTTGGGATTTAGCATGGGTGTCATGGATATGTTGTTACTAGCGAAAAGGCGACCTATTCTTAATAGCCTTGTCGGGCTCTTACTCTTTGTCACGCTGGCGCTACCCCGAAGAAGAATTTTTTCTATTTTTCCCGTGCGCCACCTCTCGCTCGTCGTGGCATTACTGGTAGGGCTTTATCTCCTTTACCCCCAGACTTTTAAATCGGTCCAAGATTTTCTCCTGAAAACAATGATAGGTTCAGATGAGAGACCTTCGGAGATAGCGGTCCGAATGCCGTCCTACCTTGAGCAACTACAGATCATCGGTGATGTCGGTTTGTTAGGGAATGGGACGGGTTCAGTAGCGCTGGGGTTGCAATATCTTCAAACTCGGTTGGGTATTGACATCCCAGAGCCTGTCACGGAAAACGGTTTCGCCGATAAGGCTTGGAACTATGGGCTTTTAGGTCTGCTGGTTTGGTGTGGGCTTTTAGCCCAATTGCTTTGGGAGTTATCTCGGGGACCCACCCATACTCTTGATCCCAGATGGTGGGCATTTCGCCGTCTTGTGCTTTGCTGGGCGCTGCCTTACTTTACCCTCAGCCAGTTAATAGGTTCCCACTTCATGACGGACTATTTAGCCCAATCGTATTATTGGTTTTTAATCGGTTTGGCGTTGCGCCAAATCAGTTTATTAAACGCTGACACGCCACCGTCCCTAAAGGTGGTGGCAGCCCCTTGTCGTTAGTGATGCTTCTAATTCCGATCAGCGACCCAAAACAAAGGCAAGCCAAAGATTTAAAATGCGGATACTGATCTTGACGACCGATGTTTGGGGTGTTGGGGGGATTGAGCGCTACAGCCGCTCTTTTTGTCGGGCGTTGGCGTTAGCGGCATCCGAGAGTGAGCGTTGGCTTGTCTCCGCCCGCCCACGCTCCAGCGGGATGGCAGATCCCGAACTGGGTTGCCCCATCTTGCTGACGAAAGGACCAAAGACATGGACAGCCCGAAAACTTTGGTTGGCTGCTACTTTCCCCCTCCTCGCCCTTCGCCTTCGTCCGACCCACCTTTTCGCTTTGCACATCAACTTAGCCCCTCTCGCTCAGTGGGTGGCAAGGATGACAGGAGCAATTTACTCTGTCGTCACTTATGGCATTGAAGCGTGGAGGGTTTTACCTCCCCTGCAGCGGCGGGCGTTAGCGAACGCCACCAAAGTAATCGCCATCAGCCGCTTTACTTTGGGGGTAATTGCCGAGCGACATAGCCTGCCTCAACATCGCCTTGCCTTCCTCCCCGTCGTCGTGGACCTACCCTTGAGGGATGGAGAAGTTTCCGCCGCCCACCCACCTACCTTGTTAACGGTCGGTCGGATGGCAAAAGAGGAGCGTTACAAAGGGCACGAAGTGGTCTTACAGGCAATGCCTCAGGTGCTCCGCCAAATCCCTGACGCCCGTTATGTCCTCGTGGGCGACGGCGACGACCGCCCGCACTTAGAACGGCTGGCTCAACGGTTGGGGATCGCTGCCTCGGTGGCGTTTGTCGGTCGGGTTTCCGATGACGCCCTGACAAGGCACTACGCTGCTTGCGATGTCTTCGTGATGCCCAGCAAAACCGTCCTTGACCCCAAACGACCGAAGGGAGAAGGTTTCGGGATCGTCTATTTGGAGGCGATGGCGCATGGGAAACCCGTCGTCGGTCCCAACTATGGAGCGCCGACAGAATTTTTGCGGCATGGGGAAAATGCCCTCCTCGTTGACCCCGACAGCCCCTCCGAGGTCGCTGAAGCCCTCGTTTATTTGCTGACTCACCCAGAGGAAGCCCGCCGCATGGGCGAACGGGGACGGCAATTGGTGGCTAAAGAGTTCACGATGGACACGATGGTGCGGCGATTGAAAAACTTGTTGACCGAGTTAGGGCAGCGATGAGTTTGCGCATCCTCAAGGTGACCCAGGCTTATGAGCCTTTTTTGGACAAGGGTGGACCTGCCGTGAAGGTGCCCGCCCTTGCCCGACGCTTAGCCCAGCGAGGGCATGCCGTCACGGTGCTCACTGCCGATCTGGGTCTTGGTGCTTGGGGATTGGGTGTTAGGGATTGGCGATTGGATGTTGGGGAAACGGAAGGCGCTAACTTTCCCCATCG
>Ga0079992_130864_pt1 | contig 20396 bp, 24 predicted proteins | sample FaiFalFF_MnMetaG_3_FD_69197 | JGI IMG/M metagenome (GOLD analysis project Ga0079992, IMG submission 69197) | Freshwater microbial communities from Yellowstone National Park, Wyoming, USA - Fairy Falls B (FF_Mn_B) MetaG (SPADES assembly) (version 2) | ecosystem: Environmental > Aquatic >... | reverse complement strand
TCGCTAGTGTTAGGCTTATAGCTGTGCGTAGAAGACCCAGGTGCCGATCCATAAGTGAGCCCTCTTGACTTTTGTCCTCATTTGTGGTATATAGAGGGTGATAAACTATAAAGCCGCCCATCCCCGCCCATAGCTTTGAGCGCGCAGGGGAAGGAGGGCAAAAGAAGGAGTTATGCGCACTGCTCGCCTGGGAAAGCTCGCCCCCGTTGTCGGTCTGGTCTAGGTCCTCGGAGGAGTTTATGGTCAAGTATGTGCTTGGGGTATTAGGCGTAGTAGGGCTGCTGGTGCTTGGGGAGGGGCTTGCGCCCCAGGTCACTTGGCCTACAGGCCAGCAAGAGCGCTTCGTCGTGCGCGTGCCGGAAGATTTCCCCACTATCCAAACAGCTATAGATGCCGTAGCCGAAGGAGGCACGGTGCTCATCGGGCCGGGCACCTACCAGGAAAGTATCCAGATCTCCAAGAGCATCCGCTTGAGAGGAGCAGGCCAAGAGTTAGTACAAATCCAATCCGTTGATCACGGGAGTGTTACCATCGATATAGATTCTGAGAAGCCCATCCAAGTCTCTCTGGAAGACTTCACGGTAAAGAACATGGGATTCTTATCCTCCCGCGGCATTCGTGTTTGGGGAAATGTCCAAGTCTTGATGGAGCGCCTAACCATCAGTGGCTATAAAGATGGAGATGGTATAATGCTCTCGAACAAATCCGCGATCTTGTCTATGGTCACAGTCTCCCATAATCGCACTGGCATTAGCGTTGGCGCCGGTAGCATTATTATCGAAGATGCAAGCATCACAGATAATAATCTGGGTATAGCTTATTCAGGTTTGTTAGAAGGACCGAAGCTTGTAGTGAGGCGGAGCTTATTTTCGTTGAATACTGTAGCGGCTCTTGTGATCATAGGGGGACTTTATGGCGGGCTGGCAGCCACTCTGGAAGGGAACCAGATCGTTAAGAATTTCAGAGGAGTTTACCTTGGGAGATATTACCAGCCCGATCTAATAACGTTGTTTTTCAATAAACAATCAGAACCAGGTCCTGTAGTAATAGAAATGTACAATAACCAGATTAGTGGGAACTTGCTCTATGGGTTAGCTAGCAGCTTAGAATGCGTAGGAAGGATTTCGTCTGAGGAGGAGGGGCTTCTTCTCTATGTTTCAGGAGGTGTCATCTTTACAGGGAGAGATAACGAAATTAGGGATAATGACAAGGGCGACCTCTGCCCTGCCGACTACCCCTGGCCGCCGGGGTTCAGGAAGTAGGGAAGGCATAGCCAGAGAAGGCACAAGCAAGCGCTTGGTTGTCTTCAGCTTCTTGCCAAGATGATTTCTCCAGAGCTAGCGAAGCTATAATTTTCTTGACTCCACAAGCGTTTTTTATTACACTAGGGCCGTCATGGACGGCGCGAAAGCCCGCTTTGCCCTGCTCTCGGTAGGGGCAGCAGTGGCGACCCTTGCTTTGAAGTTCACGGCCTACGCGCTCACAGGGTCGGTGGGGATTCTCTCCGATGCCCTCGAATCCCTCGTCAATCTTGCCGGGGCGCTCATCGCCCTGATGGCCCTCAAGATCGCCGCGCGCCCCGCTGATAAAACCCACCCCTACGGCCACGACAAAGCTGAGTACTTCTCCAGTGGCGTCGAAGGGACGCTCATTCTCGTGGCGGCGGCTAGCATCGCCTACACGGCGATCAAGCGCTTGCTCCAGCCCGTCCCACTGGAGCAGCTTGGATGGGGATTGCTCGTGACAGGGAGCGCGTCGCTGCTCAATTTCATCGTCGCTCAAGCGCTGTTGAGCGCCTCCAAGCGCTATGACTCCATCACCCTCGAGGCCGATGCCAAACATCTGCTCACGGACGTGTGGACGAGCGTGGGCGTGATCGCCGGGCTTTTGGGTTTAACGATAACGGGCTGGCAGTGGCTTGATCCTCTCATCGCGCTCGCTGTGGCCGGGCACATCGTCATCACCGGGGTGAGCCTGGTGCGGCGCTCGGTGGACGGCCTGATGGACTATAACCTGCCCGCAGATGAACTCGCCCAGCTCGAGCAGGTTCTCCAGAGCCATCGTGATCAGTTTGTCGCGTACCATCGGTTGCGGGCGCGCAAGTCCGGCCCGCGGCGCTTCATTGATCTGCACTTGGTCGTACCAGGGGCTCAGACGGTGCAGGCCGCCCACGATCTGTGCGAACGATTAGAGGCCGAGATCGAGGCGATCTTGCCCAACGCCAGCGTCACGATTCACGTCGAGCCCGCCGAAGATGCCGCCTCCTGGGACGACGAGGAGCATTAGGTCACTGCGGCCCGATGACGTTTGGGCGTGGTCTCTTTCGCCGAAGCTCATTCGAGCACCACCAGATAGCCAATCATGGGACCCTCGTGTTCTATATCGGGATGGTTCAAACAGAGAATAGGGAAGATGCCCGCCTTATCGGCGACAAACTCTACGACCGTGAGCTCGCCGCGCTTGACGACGGCACTCACCCCAAACGCCGGGATGGAGAGCGTATGCAGAGCCCCTTTGACGCCGAAGATCTTGAGGATCACGCGGCTGCCACGGGGGACGACGAGCGTTGCCGGGTCCCACCGATAGGCCTCAATCACGGTAGATCCGTCGGGGCTTTCGTACTTCCACTCCCCAGTGACCATCTCAAACTCTACGGTGGTCGGCTTCAGGGACGTTTTGGGGGGTACCGACAAGCGGCCCATTCCTATTGCTAAGAGAGCTACTAGAGCTGCCAAGATTACCAAGATCGTCTGCGTGTTCATACATGCCTCCTTATCGTTTGCGATATCTGCGGATCCTCGCTACGATCTGAGATATCTTCGGATCATCGCTTCGATCGTTGCATTCACAGCCAGGAAGCCAGCATCTTTGGCTGGGCAATTGAGCGTGTTGGTTGCAGCCAGAAAGGCTGCATTCCGCCGTGGCGCGATCCAGACGACTGCAAACCAATAGCCGTTACTCCCACCGTGCGAAAGCGTGGGGCCATGTGCCCAACCGCGCTCGGCCAAGACCCATCCCAAAGCATAGTAGTTGTGTCCAAACGGATCTTTGTGAAGTCGCTCAAAACTCTCCGGCTTAAGCAACAAGCCTTCTTCCCCTCGGGCGCCACGCAAATGGAGCGAGATGTAGCGCGCCCAGTCGCTCATAGAGCTATGAACAGTGCCTGCCGGTCCATATACCGGTGGGTTATCCGCTACAGGTGAACGTGAACCCGGTGCCACCGGCGCGCAGGAGTCCGTATGCCCTCGAGGCTGATCCACAATGCTGGCTGTGCCCGGCGCACCAAACCCGACCGTCTCCATGCCCAGAGGCTTAAAGAGCATCTCTTGCATTAAGTCTTCCCACGCTTGTCCCGTGACTTGCTCGGCCATCGCGCTGGCAATAATGAATCCGTGATTTGAGTAGTTAAAAAGCTTACCGGCTTCTGCAACAGGAGGCTGAGAGAGTACTATCTCGACCGCCGCGCGCCGTTGCTCTACCAGAGAGCCCTTTAAGCCCCACATTTGTTCATGAAGCTGCTCGTAAGCATCTTGTCCTTTTTGCTGTCCTGGCAGTCCCGCCCGATGAGAGAGAAAATGCAAGGGCGTCAGTTTGTGATACTCTGGTCGAATCTTCCCCAGCAAATCAGGGAAGATTTCTGCAATCGTCGTCTCCCACGACAGCCTCCCCTGCTCAATAAGCAGAGCGATCAGCGTTGCCGTCATGGATTTGGTGCACGAGCCTATATGAAAACGATCGTTCAGTTGCACGCGTTCAGCTCCATTGATTTCGCGCGTGCCAACAGCTCCCAGGGCGATCAAGTCTGCACTGCGCACAAAAGCGGCTGCCAAGGCTGGCACGCCATGTTGCACGCGTATGGACTCTAGCAAATTGTTCAGGTTCTCAGGGCCGGTTTGTGTCCAATCTGCTCGAGAGCCGAGCAACACCGATGGGAAGAGAGTGCACACTCCGGCTACCTTGAGGAACGCCCGCCGATTGATGATCTGAACTGCCATAACTTGCCTCGCTCCTGTGTACAGATACAATCATTATAGCACTCTCTCACTAAGCAAGCACCCCCAGCGCCCGCTTCACCAGCGCCTGCGCCAGCTTCACTTTATAGGCATTATATCGCAGCGGCTGCGCCCCAGCGACAGCGGCCTCCGCCGCGCGCTCCGCGAGGTCTTCAGAAAATTTCTGTCCGCGCAAGATGTTTTCAGCATCTTTCGCCCGCCACGGAATGGCTGCCACCCCACCCAAGACCAGTCGCGCTTCAGCAATGCGCTCGCCCTCGAAGTTAAGCTGCGCGGCCACGCTCACGAGTGCAAAGGACCAAGACTGGCGCTCCATCGCCTTGAGATAGATCCCGCGTGAGTTCTGTTGTGGCGTGGGCACGCGGATCTCCACGATCAGCTCCCCCGGCCCCAGGATCGTCATCTGGCGATGGTTCTCCGTGGGCTTGGTGTAGAGCTCTGCGAGGGAGATCTCCCCGTCGAGATCGGGCCCTACCACACGGATCGTCGCATCGAGGGCCATCAGCGCCGGGGCGAGATCTGACGGGTGCACGGCATGACACCGATCTGCCCCCAAGATCGCATGATATTTATTCTCGCCGTCCTCAGCGAAGCATTTTTCGCCGCCCTTCAGCCAGCAGTGAAAGAGCTTATTACGATAATACCAACAGCGAGGCTTTTGGCAGAGATTGCCCCCAACAGTTCCCATATTTCTGAGCTGCGGCGTCGCGGCCGACGAGGCCGCCTGAGCGAGCAGAGAAAATCTCTCTCGAATGGCGGGGTGCTGCTCGATCTGGGCGAGCGTCACCAGCGCGCCGATCCTCAGGCCCGTTTGAGGGCTATAGCTGATCTCGTGCAGTTCGGAGAGCGTCTTAATATTCACGAGTCTTTTGGGAGAGCGCAGGCGCGCCTTCAGCTCCCCCAAAAGATCTGTCCCTCCGGCGATCGCTTCGGTGTGGGGCTCGCGCAGCAGCGCGATCGCGGTCTGTATATCCGATGCGTTGACGTGCTCAAAGCTTCGCATAGACCTCACATTGTCACCTCAACTCCTGTGAGCAGTTCGTGGCTGTTGACTTCGTAGGTGAGCTTGCACGATGGTTTGGGGATTGGCAGGCCGTCCTCTCGCAGTCCCTGAAGGTGCAGTCGTATAGCTCGCTCCATGTTTTTGATGGTCTGCTCCAGCGTCCGCCCTGTGGCAACACACCCAGGCAGGTCCGGGCTGAACGCCGAGTAGTTGCGAGCTGTCTTCTCTATGATGATGGGATATCGCAGAATTTTCATAGCCCTTTCCTCCGTTTATGCTTCAAGCTCGCTTGCTTTAAGATACTGTTCAACGTACCTTTATCAATATCGTCACCCAAGTTTCCGGCGATGGTCACGCGCCCTTTCTTGGTCGGGTGCTTGAACTGCCGATGACTCCCTTCACATGTTACTTGATACCAACCATCGGCTTCAATCAGTCTAATCACTTCGCGGATCTTCATCAACGTCCCAACGCTTTGAGAACTCTCTCCCGCGTGATGGGCAGCTCGTAGATCCTCACGCCTAGGGCATTAGTCACAGCGTTGGCGATCGCTGCCGCTGTGGGAATGATCGGCGGCTCGCCCACGCCCTTGGCTCCTAGATTATTCGCTTTCGGATCGGGTCTGTCTACCATCTCAAAGACGATCTCGGGGACGTCAAGCGCCGTCGGAACTTTGTAGTTCTCTAAGTTATCGTTCACCACGATGCCCGTGCTTCTGTCTAGAACGCGCTGCTCGAAGAGCGCATACCCCAGCCCTTGGATGATCCCGCCCTCGATTTGACTGGAGAGCGTCAAGGGGTTGATCACGCGCCCGGAGTCGTGCACGGCGACGATGCGCTCGACCTTCACTTCGCCGGTCTCCGTGTCTACGAGCACTTCGGCGAACTGCGCCCCAAACGTATTGACCGTGACGTCTTCGGGGTTGGGCGCGCGCGCCCCGCGCCCGATGATCATAAAGTTTTCGAGATTTTTGAGCACCTCATGCACAGCCACGGGCTTTGGGAGTGCTGAGCTGTGCAAGAGCCCATCAGCAATGGTGAGCGACTCGCGCGGCACTTCGAGCACTTGGGCCGCGACATCTAAGAGCTGCTGGCGCGCCTCGTGAGCCGCCAGGCGCACCGCCGGGCCGACGCTCGCGACGGTCATGCTCCCCGCGCTCAACGGCGCGTAAGGCCCCGTCTGAGTATCCCCGAGCTCGACGGAGATCTTCTCAAGCGCGAAGCCTAGCTCCTCGGCAGCGATCTGAGCCAAGACAGTCCTGGTACCCGTCCCGATGTCTTGCGTCCCGGTGATCACGGTCGCTGTGCCATCGGGGTTGATCTTGACGAGCGCATAGGCAGGCGGCATGCCGTTGCCGCTCCAGATCTGCGAGGCCATGCCAACGCCCCGGCGGAACCTCTCTCTTGTTTCTCCCTTCTTCTTTAAGTTCCACCCGAAGAGCTTGGCCCCGCGCTCGTAGCACTCTCTCAGCCCCTTGGTCGAGTAGGGTCGCCCCGTCGTCTGATCGTATTCTGCGTAATTTTTTAAGCGCAGCTCCAGAGGGTCCATCCCCAGCTCTTGGGCGAGTTCGTCCATCAGGGACTCCAGCGCGAACGTCCCCTCGACATAGCCAGGAGCACGAAACGCCGAGAGCGGCCCTGTGTTCGTAAAGACCGTGTACTGTTCGGTCCTCACGTTGGGGCAGAGATAGAGCTCGCGTGCCGGCCCGCCCACCGATGGCGGCCACAGACAGTACGCCCCAGCAGCAACGATCGCCTTCAGCTCAAGCGCGGTGAGCGTGCCGTCGCGCTTGGCCCCGATCTTCAAGCGCTGCACGCTCGAGGGTCGGTTGCCCGCAGCGAGGTTCTCTTCGTGACGATCTAATATAACTTTGACGGGCCGGCCCGTCATCTTTGCTCCCAACGCTGCGATCACCGTGTATTTCCCCAGATTATTCTTGCTGCCGAAGCCTCCGCCCATATATTTCTTTATTACTCTGACTTTGTGCAGGGGCAGCCCAAGGAGCCGCGCCAGCCCCTCGCGCACCCCGAAGATGTGCTGCGTCGAATCCCACACTGTCAGGGTGTCGCCCTCCCAGAGAGCCACACTGCCATGAGGCTCCATGCAGTTGTGCAGGGCGCACTGCGTCCGAAAAGTCCGCTCGACAATGACATCCGCGTGAGCGAAGCCTTCTTTCAGATCGCCGCGCTCGTAAACTTCGGGCTCGCCGTTGAGCAGATTCCCGGAGGGGTGGACCTTCGGCGCATTGGGCTGGAGCGCCTCTTCGGGATCGAGCACGAAGGGCAAGGGCTCGTACTCGACTTCGATGAGCTCCAGAGCGTCTTGGGCGATCTCTTCGGTGTCGGCGATGACGCAGGCGACTTCGTCGCCGACGTAGCGCACGATCTCATCGAAGAGAAAAGTTTGGCGTCGGAACGCGATCTTTGGAGTGTTTTGAGAGCTGAGCACGGCGCGCACGCCGGGGAATCTTTCAGCTTTGCGAGTGTCAATCTTTTTGATCTTGGCGTGCGGGTGCGGGCTGCGCAAGATCTTGCCGTAGAGCATCCCCGGCAGTTGCACATCAGCTGTGTAGAGCGCTTTCCCGGTGACGCGCTCCGGGCCATCAATTCTGGGCGTGCTTTTGCCCACGAATCTGAGGGCAGCTTGAGGCTCCCAGGGCTCCAGCCCCTCGCCCTCGACGACCACGTACTCTTCGAGGGTCCGCCCTTCGAACTCCGTCTTCGTCTTGATAACTTTGGGCATATCTAATCTCCCTTCGCTTTTTGAATCACGGAAAGCACTGAAGGCAACAGAAAGCACGGAAGAAGGGCATTTCCGTGTCTTCAGTGGCTATGCCGTGCTCTCAGTGATTCTAACAATTCTGCCGCGCGCAGAGCCGCCTTGAAAATCTTTGGGTATGCCCCGCAGCGACAGAGGTTTCCCGACAGAGCGCGCTTCACGTCCTCGAGCGTTGGGCTTGGGTTTGCATCGAGCAGGGCCTTGACGGCCATAATCTGCCCTGGGGTGCAGAAGCCGCACTGCAGCGCATCTTCTTCGATGAACGCTTGCTGGATGGGGTGGAGCTTCCCATCGCGAGCCAAGCCCTCGATCGTCTCGATCGCTCTGCCCTCGCACTCGATGGCTAAGGCCATGCACGCGTAGATGGGCTTGCTGTCGAGAAGCACCGTGCACGCGCCGCAGGTGCCTTCGTCGCAAGCTTTCTTTGCTCCCGTGAGCCCCAGGTCTTTACGCAGAGCGTCCAAAAGAGTGCGCCGGGGCTCGACGAGCAGCTCGTGAGCTTGGCCATTGACAATGAGTGTGATTGGGGTCTTGCCCGGCCCGCGGACGGGAATTTTTACTCTCTTCGGACGAACGGCCTTAGTTGCCATAGAAGGACCTCCACTAAAGTAGTATATCAATCTTGAAAGTAATGTCAATCCTCTATATTATGGCGACATGCTTAATATGAAGAAAGAAAAAGAGCGCCGGATTTTGGAAGAGTTTATTAAATGCTATAATGGGTTTCCGGAGGGAGAGATTGAAGGCTCTGAAGCACCAGACTTTCTTGTACGAACTCCTACACAAGTAGTCGGCATAGAGCTGGTAGAGTTTGTAAGAGGGCAAAGTAATAGGGGATCTCTGATAAGACAAGCTGAATCCTCCAGAGAAGAATTGATAAAACAAGCCCTAAAAGAATACGCGTGCAGGAATAACCCCCCACTGCAGGTTTCTTTCTTTTGGTGTGGGGAGTCGCCGCTTGAGAAAAAATCTATACCCAATTTAGCAAAGGCCATAGCTGATATTGTAGACAAGTATTGCTCATACGGGGAAATTAAGCTAAAGGAACAGCTAGAAAATACCCCTCTTGAAGGCATCTTGGACTCAATAGTAATTCGGCGACTTCACGGACTGCAAAGGAATGAATGGATCTCTCCAGAAGCAGGATGGGTGGGCATCGAACCCCAAGAGCTTCAAAATATAATCTCATCTAAGCAAAAAAATATGAGAAGGTATCTGGCAAAATGCAATACTGTATGGCTGGTAATTTACGCCGAAGGCAATCATATATCTTCAACGGTGGTGCTTTCAGACATAGAAAAAATTGCTAAGCAACATCAGTTTATAAGTCATTTCCAAAGAGTTGTGTTCTTCGATTTATAGACCAGAAAATCGTATAATCTAAAGTAAGTTTAATCTAAAGTAAGTTCTCGATCTCGGCCACGGCCTGCTCAAAGGGAATGACCTCATCAGCTTGAGCTTTGGCTCTGTCATACGCACGGATAGATTCTAACTCTTCGAGCTCCTCTAGCAAATGATGGTATTCATCTATCCCCAAAAGCACGCCGACTCGGTTGCCTTGCTCATCCACTATGAAGCGCTCTTTAAGATCTTTAGACTTCTTGAGACGGACGGCCTTGGTCGCCATAGAAGGACCTCCGGTCCACAGTATAGTCGAGCGCTGCTCCACCGTCAATAGTCTGCGACGCTCTGCTTGCTTGACCCAGCCCAAGACGCTATAATCTCGCCATGGCTACCATGCAGCAGGACGGTCTGATCCAAAAAGCTCAGCAGCTTCAACACCAAGCTGTGCAGGAACTACAAGCCCTCTCCAGCGTCAAAGAGTGCGAGGAGTTCCGCGTCAAATACTTGGGGCGCAAGGGCCAGCTCGCCCACTTATTAGATGGGCTCAAGACCCTGCCCCCTGCCGAACGCGCAGAAGCCGGCCGCATCCTCAATACTCTCAAAGAGACCCTCACAGCCGAGCTTGAGAAGCGTCTGGCGCAGTTTGCCCTCGCCGAGAAAGAGGCGCGCCTGCGCGCCGAAGCCCTCGATGTCACGCTGCCCGGACGGCGCCATAAGCTCGGTAGCCTACACTTAATTACCCAAGTGACCAAAGAGCTCGAAGATATCTTTGTCAGATTGGGCTTTGAGGTCGTCACCGGCCCCGAAGTCGAGACGGATTACTATAACTTTGAAGCCCTCAATATGCCAAAAGATCACCCCGCCCGCGACGACTGGGACTCGTTCTATATCGAGGGCTTCGATGATCTTCTTTTGCGCACGCACACGTCGCCCGTGCAGATTCGGGTGATGCAGCACCGCCGGCCTCCGGTGAAGGTCGTCGTCCCCGGCAAGTGTTTTCGGCGCGATGCCACTGATGCGACCCACTCCCCGGTCTTCCATCAGATCGAGATGCTCTGGGTGGACAGGGGGATCACTTTGGCCCATTTGAAGGGCACGATCCTCGCGTTCATCGAAGAGTTCTTCGGGAAGAATTTCGAAGTTCGCTTCGTGGGGGATTACTTCCCGTTCACCGAGCCCAGTCTTCAAGTGCATGTGCGGCGCAAGGGCAGCGACAGATGGCTCGAAATTTTGGGCGCGGGCATGGTAGACCCTGCCGTCTTGCAAGAAGTGGACTACGACCCCGAAGAGTACACGGGCTTTGCCTTCGGACTTGGCGTCGAGCGCATGGCTATGCTAAAATACGGGGTGGACGACATTCGCACGTTCTATCAGAACGATATTCGCTTTATCGAGACGTTCTAAAGGGGAGGGATTCCACCAGGCTGGGACAAGATGCACTACGAACCCGAAGAAGAGATCCCGCCGCCACGTGCGTTGTGGATGCCTCAGAACTTCGGAGGGCTACCTCCGGAGTTCTCTCGTTTTGCGTCGGCGCGGGCAGTTGTTCTTCCCGTGCCCTACGATCTCACCACGTCGTATCTCGCAGGCACGAGGTTCGGCCCTCAGGCGATCATTGACGCTTCGACGCATCTAGAGCTGTATGACGAAGAACTGCAGTGTGAGCCCTATCGCGTGGGGATTCACACCCTTCCCCCCTTGGAGCCCTCTGCTGCCAGCCCCCAAGAGACGATCGAGCGCGTCGAAGAAGTCATCGCGTGGATTGTGGAGCACGAGAAGTTCCCGGTGCTGCTTGGGGGCGAGCACTCGCTGACGCTTGCCCCGGTGCGGGCGCTGCTCAAAAAGTTTGGGAGTTTTTCGGTCTTGCAGCTCGACGCCCACTCCGATCTGCGAGAGAGCTTTCAAGGCACACCGTTCAATCACGCGTGCGTGGGGCGGCGCATGCACGAGCTGGGGCTGAACCTTGTGCAGATTGGGATTCGCGCCATCAGCCCCGAAGAAGCAGAGTTCATCAAATCTGCGAAGAACGTGCACGTCTGTTTCGATTACGAGCTCCATAGCGATCCCTCGCGGATTGACAGAGCTTTGGAGAAGCTGCGCGATCCCGTCTACGTCACGCTCGATTTAGACGTCTTCGATCCGGCGCTCATGCCCGCGGTAGGCACCCCAGAGCCCGGCGGGCTCGATTGGTACACGGCGTTAAAAATTCTGCGATACGTTGGGGAGAAGCATCGGGTGCTGGGGTGTGATGTGGTGGAATTGTGCCCCATCGCGGGGATGGTGGGGCCGAACTTTCTCGCGGCCAAGCTCGTCTACAAGATGCTCGGCTATGTTCTTGCGAAAGGAGGGCACAGATGAACGGCTTTCCCTGGCTGCCAACGCGGGTCTTCTTCACCAAAGGGGTGGGGACGCACAAGGAGGAGCTGCGCTCATTCGAGGCGGCGCTGCGCGATGCTGGGATCGAGAAGTATAATTTGGTGCACGTCTCGAGCATCCTGCCGCCGCGTTGTAAGATCATTCCCAAGTCCGAAGGGCTCAAGGAGCTCAAGCCGGGCCAGATCGTCTTCTGCGTGATGGCGCGCTGCTCCAGCAACGAGCCGCACCGCCTCATCGCGGCGTCGATCGGGTGCGCTGTGCCTGCCGATCCCGATGCCTACGGGTATCTTAGTGAGCACCACGCCTACGGGCAGAACGAAAAGCAAGCGGGCGAATACGCCGAAGACCTCGCAGCGTCGATGCTCGCCTCGACGCTAGGCATCGATTTCGACGATAAGGCCAACTGGGACGAAAAAGAGCAAGTGTGGAAGATGTCGGGGAAGATCGTGCGCACGCGCAACGAGACGCAAACAGCGATCGTCAACGGCGACGGCTGGACGACGGTGGTGGCCGCGGCGGTCTTTCTCTTCTGAACGCTTGACAGAGCCTGACAAATCGATTAATATATAAGCGTGGGTCGTTAGCTCAACTGGTAGAGCATCCGGCTCTTAACCGGAGGGTTGTAGGTTCGAGTCCTACACGACCCACTTCTTTGTCCCCATCGACTAGCGGTCTAGGTCACGGCCCTTTCAAGGCCGAAACGGGGGTTCGAATCCCCCTGGGGACGGTCGGGTATTGACGGGCTCGCGACCGACCATTACAATTAGTGTGAGTAGGCGGGCGTAGCTCAGAGGCAGAGCACTGGCCTTCCAAGCCAGGTGTCGCGGGTTCGATTCCCGTCGCCCGCTCCACCAGACTTCGTCTGGACTGTTCGCCTTCGCCAGCCGGAAGGCTGGCGAAGATGAACGTCAAGCGAAGCTTGCGCGCAGCGTGCGAAGCTTGTGCGCCCGTAGCTCAATGGGAAGAGCAGGGCCCTTCTAAGGCTCAGGTTGCAGGTTCGAGTCCTGCCGGGCGCGCCAGAGGGACGTAGCTCAGCCTGGCAGAGCACCAGCCTGTGGAGCTGGCCGTCGCGGGTTCAAATCCCGTCGTCCCTCCCAACCTCACCAGGCCCATTGCGAGCTAGACAGACTTCTGATATATTCATGAGACAATGGCTAAAGTTGTGTTGAGCAAGACAGAGCATCCTCATATTGTACGCCACCCCCACATCTGCGGAGGCAGCCCCATCATTCGGGGCACGCGGATCACTGTTAGGTTACTAGCTACGCTGATTCGCGGCGGTGCGACTCCAGAAGAGATCATTAGGACTTACCCTCAGCTGGGGTTGGCCCAAGTCTGCGACGCGCTGAGCTGTTACTTCGATCATCGCGCGGAGATCGATAGAGAGATCGAAGAGAACAAGTTATCTACTGTCATGCGCCGACATAATCTCCGCCTCATTCCCCATTCCTCTGGGGGCTTTGGCCGTCTCGTTACCGAAGAGGAGTTTCAAAAGCTCAAAGTTGATGAAAAGCAGCGGGCTTATACATGGGAAAGTCTTCCAACAGAGCTCAAAGTTTGAAAGAGCAACTCACTATCAAGCTCTATCTTGATGAGATGGTTCCAACTGATCTGGCACGGGTGCTCCGTCATACGGTTACGATGTGGTGACAGCTCAAGAGGCCGGGATGCTCGGCAAGACTGATGTCGAGCACTTGGAATATGCCAGTGCACAAGGAAGGGCCATCCTCACTTTTAATATTAAGGATTTCGCGAAGTTGCACAAGAGCTGGCATAAAGAAGACAAACATCATTCGGGGATCATTGTTTCGCCAGAGCTTGAGATGCGGAGATTCGGTGAGTTGCTCCGATTATGCTTAAATCTCTTAGACCAAGCAGTTCCCGAAGAGATAGCTGATAGGCTCTGCTATCTTCAGGAATTTGCCTGATGAAGATCAGTGCAAGGAGGCTTGCAAGAGTATGCGTAGGAAAGCTCTCTGGGCCAGTTTAGCGGTCTGCGTGCTAATGGGGCTTTATGGCTGCGCCCCCGCCACGATCAAAGAATTTTCACTCGACGAACCCTTCACGCTCTTCGTCCGGCAGAAAGCCCAAGTAGCTGAGTTACAGATTCAGTTCTTGGGCGTCTCTCAGGACTCCCGCTGCCCCGTGGACGTCGAATGCGTCTGGGCCGGAAATGCCCAGATCACTCTCAGAGTCTCCCTCAAAGATAGCACCGAAGAGACCGTGATCACTATCAATTCGTATACAGAGCCCACAGCAGCCGTCTACGAGGGATTTCGCATAGAATTTGTTGATCTTCGGCCCGTCCCCCGCAGCGACCGCCCCATCAATCCCGCGGAGTATCGCGTCACTCTCAAGGTTTCGCGCGTCCCTTGAGGGCTAACGTGATCACGATCACGTGAAGCTCCTGCGGGCCGTGCACGCCAATCACGGGAGTTAATTCTATATCAGCCGTGCGGCTCGGCCCGGTGACGAAGAGAAAATTGTGCGGGGCTTGCTCGAGCTCTCTCTGACAGAACGCGAAGGCTTCATCGAGGGTCTCGACGATCTGATCTGTTTTGATGAGTGCGACGTGCACAGGCGGCAGCGCCGTGACTAATTCTGAAACCCCGTCGCTGCGGATGAGCAGCGAGCCCGTCTCAGCAACAGCAAGATCAGCTCCAGAAATCCCCACGTCAGCGCGGGCGATCTCGCGCCCCGCGACAAGCTCATAGCCAGCTTCGCGCAGCTTACTTTCTAATCTCTGCGCAAGAGAACACGGCGCCAGGGCAACGGTGCGGACTTGGCGGCTACGCAGAAGCTCTAGGACAAGATCAAGGGCTTGCTCTTCAGATCGAGCGCGCTGCACTTTGCCCGCGACGCGCTCCAGCTCGTCTATGAAGCGCCCGACAAGATCGCTCATCCCCCTCACCCCTCTGCTCCCCTCTCCCTCGGAGGGGAGAGGGGCCGGAGGTGAGGGCTTTCTGCAAAGATCTTCCCCGGATTGAGAATCCCGTTGGGGTCTAAGAGCTTCTTGATCTGTCTCATCAATTCGTAACTTGCGCCGTGCTCGGCGCGCATGAATTTGATCTTGCCCACACCTACGCCGTGCTCCCCCGTCGCTGTGCCCCCGAGCTCAAGCGCACGAAAGACAATAGCATCGTTGGCCGCGTGAGCGCGCGCTCTCTCGTCAGGGTCGTCGGGATTATAGAAGATTCCCACGTGAAAATTCCCGTCGCCGGCGTGGCCGAAGACCGGCCCATCGAGATTGTGCTCTTTGAGTTTCTGTCGCGCGAACTCGACCATCGTAGGGAACTTCGAGATCGGCACCGCGACGTCCACCACGATAGCGCGCTTGCCGGGGTTGAGCGCCGCTGACGCATACGCCAAGTGATGGCGCGCCTCCCAGAGCTTGTTGCGCTCCTCTTGTCCCAAAGCGCTGGAAAAGCTTGAGCAGCCGTTCTGCTCGCAGATCTCTTGGGCGAAGCGCAGATCATCTCGCACGACTTCTCGCGCGTGCCCGCGAAACTCTAAAAAGAGCGTGGGCTGCTCAGCCAAGCTCAGATTTTTGAGATAATTAATAGCTCGCATACAATCGGGGTCGAGGAGCTCTAGCGCTGCCGGGTCTAAGCCCGACTGCACGATCTGGACGACAGCGTGAGCGGCTTGCTCAAGCGTCGGGAAAGCAGCTATCGCCGCGGAGACTTCCTTGGAGATGCCCGCAAGGCGCAGCGTGATCTCCGTAAAGATTCCCAGCGTCCCCTCGGAGCCGACAAAGAGCCCGACTAAATTATATCCCGAAGAAGTTCGCATGGCGCGGTTGCCCACTTTGATAATTTCGCCGTTGGCGAGCACGACTTCGAGGGCTAAGACATAATCTTTCGTCGCGCCGTATTTGATCGCCTGGATGCCCGCGGCGTTGTTGGCGACCATGCCGCCAATGGTAGCGGGGGCGCCAGGGTCGGGAGGGAAGAAGAGCCCGTACTTTGAGAGCTTCTGGTTGAGCTCGGTGTGGGTGACACCGGGCTGGACGACGGCTTGCAAATCTTCGGGATATATTGCGATGATTTGATTCATCCGAGAGAGATCGAGCACGATGCCCCCGTGGACGGGGACGGGGTTGGCCTCCAGGCTCGTGCCCGCGCCCCAAGCTGTCACGGGAATTCTTCGTTCATTGGCGAATTTTAAGATTTTGGAGATCTCTTCGGTGCTCTGGGGGTAGATGACGGCGTCGGGCTTATGTTCGGGGTGATGGGACTCATCGCGCGCGTGGATGAGCAATTCTGATTCTCCGGTGAGGACGCGCTCCGGGCCGAGCAGGGCTTGGAGGTCTTGAAGCTCAACGTCTGTCATAGTTTTATAGTAGCTTGCCCAAGGCAGGGCGTCAAATCCCCTTGCAGCGCCCACCCCCTTGATTTATAATTTTACACAGTGCCGGCGTAGCTCAGTGGTAGAGCAACGGTTTCGTAAACCGTGGGTCGGAGGTTCGAGTCCTCTCGCCGGCTCCAGACCCTCTATGAAGCGCTTGTGGACGCTCTTGCTTGTCGGTGGAATTGCTCTCTTTTTTTTGGTCCCAGTGACGTCGTTCGCGGAGCGGCCCTCGCTCTGCTGGCTGCTCGACTCCCCTTGGCGAGAACTCCTCTCAAGCTCAGGAGAATCTGCACTGATCACCATCTGCACGACTCAACTCTCTTCGGCCCGACCGTATAAGACCACTGCTGAAGCTCAGAACGCTCAGTCATGGAAAAATATTCGCGTCAACGACCCTTCGACCGATATCCCCGAACAGACGACCCAGAGCGAGACAACTATAGCTCTCTATAAAGACACGGTGCTCGTGGCGTTCGTGGACACGGGGCAGTATCTGCCCGCCACGGTGGGTGTCTCGAGCTTATCCGGCTACGCTCGGTCTGAAGACGGCGGACGGACGTTCACCGATCTTGGGCGTGTCCCCCCAAGCTCGCGATCTTTGGGGTACTCTGACCCATCTTTGGGCGTGGACAGCCAGGGGAATTTCTACTTCGCAAACATTCAGTTCGTCCCGGCCCAACGCAACACGCTCTCGTTTCTTGGGGTAGCCAAATCCACAGACGACGGAAGGACTTTCGCTGAGCCCGTCTTAATTGGCGGGACCGGCCCGGCCGATGTGCACTTCCAGGACAAAGAGCTTATCGCCGTTGATAATACGGGCGGGCCCTTCGACGGAAACGTCTATATGGCATGGACGGAATTCACTCCCGACGGCCCTCAAATACTCTTCGTGCGCTCGACCGATGGGGGCAAGACGTTCTCGGCGCCCATCGTGCTCTCCGATGAGCTCTCCGTTCAAGGGGCGACCCCGGCCGTCGGCCCCAACGGCGAAGTCTACGTGATCTGGCTTACGCTCGACTCCGGACGCTCTTTGAAGCTGCGGCGCTCCGACGACGGCGGCGTCACGTTTGGCCCAGCAATAACAGCAGCTCAGCTCACTCGCACTTTCGACCCTCAAGCGACGAATAACTGTCGGCGCCAGGCCCTGCGCGGCGGCATCCGCACCCTCGAGCTGCCCTCGGTCGCCGTAGACCGCAGCCCCACAAGCTTCTTTCGCGGTGCGATCTATATTGCGTATCAGTCTGACCCCGACGGCTCCGGCCCCGATATGAGCGATGTCTTCCTCGTCAGCTCGTTCGACGGAGGAAAGACGTTTTCAGACCCCGTGCGGGTCAACGACGATGCCACGCAGACCGATCAATTTATGCCCGCGGTGGCCGTCGCTGCCGACGGCACGGTGGGGGTCTTCTTCTACGACCGGCGGCTCGATCCGAATAATCTCAAAATAGACGTCTACTTCGCGCGGTCGCGCAACGGCGGAAAGAGCTTTGAGCCCAATCTGCGCGTGACCGACGTTTCGTTCGACGTGCCCCCGACGTTTGGGCAGCGGACAAGCTCGCAGAACTTCGATGCCCTGCGGGGGATCTGCTATATGGGTGACTACAATCAGATGGCTGCGGACGCTCAGTTTTTCTATCTGACATGGGGCGACAATCGCTCTATACTGAAGACCGAAAGATATCCCAACGGTCGTCCCGACCCTGACGTCTTCTTCACCAAAATCCCGGTGCAGCCGGGCGTAGAACCGCAATGACACAGACCACAGATCAATTGCTCAAGAGATTCTTCGCAGAAGACACGATCGCTCTGGCGAAGATCATCTCGCTCATCGAGAACCGCGCGCCGGGGTATCAAGAGATCCTCGATGCGCTCTATCCCAAGACGGGAGGAGCGTACAGGATCGGGATCACCGGGCCGCCGGGGGCGGGCAAAAGCTCTCTCGTCGATAAGCTGACCCCGCTCTATCGCGCCGAAGGGAAGAGAGTAGCGATCATCGCGTGCGACCCCACCAGCCCGTTCAGTGGGGGAGCGCTCCTGGGCGACCGAATAAGAATGCAAGATCTCATCAGCGATGACGGCGTCTATATTCGGAGCATGGCCACCCGTGGCAGTCTGGGGGGTCTGGCGCAATCAGCTCATGAAGTCGCGTTGGCTCTCGATGCTTTTGGGTTCGATCTCATTCTGCTAGAGACGATCGGGGTCGGCCAAGTCGAAGTAGATATTGTTCAAGCTGCTGATACGGTCGTCTTGGTGTTAGTTCCCCAATCGGGCGACGTCGTGCAGGCGATGAAAGCAGGGCTGATGGAGATCGCTGATGTTTTCTGTGTGAACAAGGCCGATCAGGGTGAGGCTGATATTGCCGTCAAAAATCTCCAAACGATGCTGAGTCTAGCGATGCGCGACTGGGTGCCGCCCATCGTGAAGACCGTCGCTCTCACGAATCAGGGCATCGAGCAGCTCAAGGAGGCGATCGAGCAGCATCGGGCGTTTCTTGGGGAGGAGGGCTTGCGGTCACGGCGGCGCGAGCGCCTGCGGGCGTTTCTCAGACGACTCATTGAAGACGAGCTGCGCGCTTCTCTGTGGGACGGTGAGGGGCTGAAGGATTTAGAGCGTCAACTAGAGCGGGTCTGGGCAAAGGAGCTTAGCCCGCACCAAGCGGCGCGTGAGCTGCTCAAGGCGACCGCGCGGCGATGAGATAGTCTAGCCACGAGCTAGCTCCTGAATATATAATCGCGCTACAGGCTCAAAGTCGAGATATTCTTTCCACGTGCGCTCGCAGAACTCAACCCACGCGCGTTCCTCGCGGCAGAAGAGCACGCGCCCCTGGGTCACGGCGTAGCGGAAGAGCACCGGAGCCCGATTGACAATGCGAATATCTAACGGGAATTTGCTCAAGCGGGAGAGCTCCTCGAGGCGATCAAGCTCATAATCGAGAAATCTTTCGGACGGAAGCCTGCGCTCGTCAACGAGCAAGGGAGGTCAAAAAAATCAAATGCCCATATTCTCTAAACAATGGATTGCCTGCAGGCTAAGCTGCGCGGCTATGTGCAGAGTTGGGTGCACAAAGCCATCAATTTGTATAGAATACACATGTTGGTATGGGCCTAGTATGCCCACTCCAATGGGAGGTTCGCGCAAGTAATATGAAGCAAGCCAAAGATATAGTCAAAGAGGCAGTAATGGGAGGGGGCGAAGCAGCCCTCTCCCTTGCCCTTGGCATAATAGTGTTGTGGCTCTGCCCTCTCCCTATAGTCGTGTATATTGTCTATATTGTGCTCCTTGGGCACGTTCAATACCAAGCGTGGCATTGGCTACAGCAAGTCCTCACGACCTGGCCACGACTTATAGCTTGTGGAGCCTTAGGTCTTGGGCTGATAGCCGGGTCTTGGCAGCTTCCTCCTCCAGCTCGCGATTGGACTGTTCTCCATCCGCTGACCTTCACTTACTACACGTTGATATTCACAGGGACATTGTTATTGGCTGGAGCCTGGAGATGTCTTTGGAAAATCAACAACGTTAAGTAAAAGCTATGCGACTTATTGATGTGCTTGTCGTGGCTATTATACTTATCGTGGGGGCGCTCGCGGCGCTCTTGTTGCTCTTGATGAAAGGCCATCAGTCTATCAACAACAACTATAGCGCAACTGACCCGGAAGTATTTTCCGTCTGGGATGAGACAAAGCCTCTCCATCGGGTCGATCCCATCGGCCTGGAGATTCTGCACCAAGGCCATTTCACTATCTACTTCCCTTCCCAATATCGGCCTCAAGCTGAAGAAGTGGCCCAAGCTCTTAGCCAAGTCTGGCAAGTTGTCAAGCACCGGCTTGGCTTAGGCTTGGGAGACTTCAGCGTCGTCCTTGTGCTTCTCAAGGAGGATATGGGCGGAGTCTTTATTGAGAGTTGGCCCCGGCGCCCTATACCCCAACCCTTGGTAAGCGCGATGAAGTGGATAAGAGTATCTGAAGCCCCTCTCCCTGTTCGACTCTCTCTCTATGCGGAGTTCCCTCATGAAGCGGCTCATATAGCATTGGGATTAGAATGGCGATGGCTTGAGGAGGGCATTGCTGAATACATTAGTCTCATGGTCGTTCAAGAGCTCGCCCCCGACCTGTGCGAAGAGTATCGGAAGGGTCGGCAAGAACAAGTTCACCTTATTTTACCTAACATGACCTACGACTTAACGCAGGATCCTCCACAACAATTCCGCATCCAAGATCAGGTCCGTATTAAGACCTCCTCCCCGCAAGAGATCGCAGGGTATGGGTTCTCGCTTGCCTTCTGGCTCCAGATTGCGCGAGGTCATGGAGAGGCAGTCATACGTCAGTTCCTAGAGCAAGCAAAACACCTGCAGCAGCCAAGCAAGCAAGAGCTAGCTCGCATCCTTAGTGAGCTGACCGGTGAAGATGTCTGGGGCAAGCTCCAACGCATGAACCTACATGATGCTCTCCAGACGCTGGAGCACGCATGCGAAGCACAAGATTGAAGTTACTGCACCTTGATCTGAGACTTTAGCTCTAGAGCGGGCTGAGCGC
>Ga0079992_141196_pt1 | contig 20448 bp, 15 predicted proteins | sample FaiFalFF_MnMetaG_3_FD_69197 | JGI IMG/M metagenome (GOLD analysis project Ga0079992, IMG submission 69197) | Freshwater microbial communities from Yellowstone National Park, Wyoming, USA - Fairy Falls B (FF_Mn_B) MetaG (SPADES assembly) (version 2) | ecosystem: Environmental > Aquatic >... | reverse complement strand
GTGGGGCAGCATCAGGCAGCGGTGATCGCGATTCGCGCCGATGGCGACTTCGGCTGCGCCGCCACGCAACCCAACCGCTTCGAAGCCCACCTCTGCCGCGACGGAGAGCTATTTTCCATGAAGCCGTCAAGATAGCCTGCTATCCCTTGGTGAACGGCTGAGAGTGTTCGAAAATGGGGTCAATCACCCCCTCCGTTAGGTTCCCCCTGCCAGCAGGGGGAACCAAGTCGCGGTTCCCCTCACGCAGTGGAGGGAACCTGTAGGAGGGGGGCACAATCGCTGAATTTTCGAACACCCTCTGAACGACTTGACTGTGCCCTTTGCGATTGGGTATCCTATTCCTGTCTAACAGGAGGTCAGCATGGCGGCAAAGAAGCAAGCCAAGCGCAAAGAAACCTCCTTCATCTCTTCAGCTAAGCGGGGGGGGGAACGAGATGGCTGATCTCGATCCCGTTCTGCAGAGGGCGATATGCCGCGCCGTCCGACGCCTGCGACGCTCCAGTCCACCTCCTAACTGGGATCACACCGATTGGCGAGAGGAACTGCTGCGCGAAGCCATCCTTGCGGGATTGGAAGCCGAGCAAGCGTTTGATCCCCATCGGGGAGTGAGTTTGGAGCAGTTCGCTTATCATCGCATCTGCGCCCACTTGAAGACCTTTCGGGATCGGGAACGGCGTTATCAGCGGGCAGTGGTTGCGTTTGCTGAAGATGAGGAGACGGGTGAGGTGTGGGAGCCAGTGGATGAGCAGAGTGAGGAGGGTTATCGGCAAGTGGAGGCGCGGATGGTGGTGGAGTATCTGCGTGGTCAGCTGGAGGAATGGGAGTATCAGCTCTGGGTGTGGGTGGAACAGGGGCGGTCGTATCGGTGGATAGGGCAACGATTGGGCATCCCCCACACGATGGCGCGCAAGCGGTGGCAGCAGTTGCAAGCGAAGTTGCAGGCGTTGCTGGCGGGTTCGGGTCAAGGAGGCGGCGTTAAGGTTTCCAAACGGCGATCACGAGGCAACTTAAATAAGTGAGGTGCGCCAATGGTACAGCGGACAGGAAGCGTTTCCCACCGTCGCTATCCGTGGGGTCTGTGGATGCTGGGCATTGGAGGTGCGCTCTGGGTAGGAGGCTTTCTCTTTGCAGAGTCGCACTTTGCAGGCAAGCACCTGTGGCTCAGTCGGGATGTAGTGAAGCTTGGCTCTCTTCCGCCGAATGCGCAGAAGCGTGTTCGGGTATGGGTGTTCAACCCGACAGGGCAACGGATAGTGATACACCCCGAAGCCAGTTGTGGCTGTACAGTAGCAGACCTGCCGCGGTCAGTTTTGCTACCTGTGGATGTGCTGCCGATAGAGATAGTGGTAGATACCTTCGGGCGGCAAGTAGGCTCCTATCAGCAGCGGGTCGAACTGATCTGTCAGGCAGGTGCGTGGTCTTGGCGGGAAACGATCGAAATACGGTACGCTGTGCGAACAAGTGCACCTCCCGACCAACTAAGCGGAACACAAGCAGGAGGGATATGAAGCCATGCGAACATTGCGAGTTGCTCAGAGATTAGGAATCATCGCGCTGTTGGGGATGTCTGCTGGATACTGGATGATTGTTAGTCAAGCACAGGTGTCCCCTTCATCTTCCCAGCCGCTAAAAAACAAGAAGTGTCAACTGATGCAGAGAGAGGATAATTACTATCTGCCTCCGCCTGACTTGTGCGTCACTGACAACAGAGGTGGGTGTAAAGGTAGGTGCCCCACACGAGGCAAAGTCTCCTATTTTGACTGTGTTCCTTCTGATGGGAACCGATGCACCCCGAAGCAGGGTACCGTCCTGTTTGATGGATATTCACAACCCTGCGGCAGAACGACAACGAGTAATTGCGGGTGTACAGGACGGGAAGAGAAATTTACCGGGGAAGCTCCGGGCCCATCGTGTAGTTAAGGGTGTGCCATGAGATTCGCTCAGGTTCCCCTTACTTCCATCCTTTCCGTATGCATTCTTGCAGGGTCAGCCCTCAGGGCTGACCCTGTAGTAGGCGATCTGCTTCAGCGTTTTGACCGTATCGAGGCATGGGCTCAAGACAAGACCTTTATCTGGAAAGCGTCGATGGATGTCCGCATCGATTTTGCAAAGCCTGTGCATCGTCGGGGAGTGTACCCTTTTAGTATTGTTAGGCAGCCGGGGCAGGTTTTCGTCCGCACGCGCCTGCTGTGGGAAGGGGATGCCTCCCAACGGAACGACTACGGATTAGATCTTTTCTACTCAGGCAATACGGCTATGCAATTTGAGAAGCGAGCACCTTCGGAGACGGAAGAAGTGCGATATCCCAGCACGGTCTATGTTTGGGAATGTCCTGGGGAGTGCTGGCGATATGTGAACATGTTTTATATTCCACTGCTCGATGCACCAGCGTTTGCTTTCTTAGCGGGAGCAAACCCGTTGAAGATGTATGACTGCTCATGGCGAATACATAAAGTCGATGATCGCACTATTACCCTTATTTGCTCACAACCGCGACAACTGAGAGAAACATGTCTGTTGGTATTTGACAAGCGATCTGGAAATCTTTTGAAGTATGAAGGTTATGAATCGGGTTACTCGAAACCTATAATTACCTGGGAAGTAAGTGGGTACATCAAGGTCGGGCAAGGTATAGAGATTCCCAGAAGGGTTTCGGTGATAATTTATAGCGATGACCCAGACCAACCAGAAGCAGCATCCAAAATACGAAAGTGTAAGTTTGAATTCGTCTCTTATAAGCGCTCTGAACAGATGGATTTTTCTATTCCGAAAGGCAAATATCTGGAGGATTACCGATTAATTAGTGATAAACTCAGTGTATATGAGACTCGTCCCTTTGACAAAGCCGTTCTTTACCAGTGGGAAGGGGCACTTCCTGATAAACAGCAATTGCGGCTGATGGCTCTGAAGCAAGGCAAGCTTGCGCCCGAGCCATCCCGATTCCGCTTTGCGTGGTGGTTGGTCGCGCCGGGCGTTCTGCTTGTTGTTGTCTCCATCTTCTACTACTGGCGTTTGAGAAGGCGAGTGTCGTGAAAGCCGCGGGTCGCGTGGGAATCGCAGAATCTAAAGAGAGCAAGCGAACCCTGCCTTCTCTTATGGAGGTGGGGGTAGCCGTTTTTCTGGTGCTGCAGATTGCTCCCCGAACCTGGCTTGCCTATCCGTTCCAGGTGCTTGTTGAACGCTTTACCGATGGTTTGATTGCGCTCGGCTTCCAGCAGGTCGCTTCCCGATTGGGTTATGAGGGGTTTCTTTATGTGTTAGGGTATGCGCTGTTTGTCTGGTTGCTGCTGCTTTGGGCTGCGGCGCGCTCGGTCTTTCGCCTATGGGCGTTGCCTGTAGATAGACTGATGGTGGCTGTTGTGCTATTGGGACTGGTTTATGCGAGTGACTGGCTGCTTTCGACACAAGAGCCATACAACTACGCAAGCGTCTGGTGGCTGCCGTACGGCTTTGCACTCTTTTTAGCGATCGTGTTATTGCAGGCGGAGCAAGCAACCCAACGCCTTGCAATCGTGTTGGCAGTGGCTATCGGCATCCAAGCCTTGTACGGTGTGGCCTATTACTGGATGGGGATTGAACAGTTCCACACACCAAACTTTGGGCAACGAACGGGAGGTACCTTGCGGAATCCGAATCCATTTTATCCTGTGGTGTTGATGGGCTTTTGGCTGGCAGTCGGTTTGGGGGCAGGCACGCGAGGATGGCTACGGGTTTTCTGGCTGATGCTTGCATTTGCCTGCTTTGTAGGACTGTGGTTCACTTACACCCGTGCAGGATGGTTAGCACTGGCGTTGACTTTGCCGTTAATAACACTCGGACGCTGGGCGTTGGTGGAATCGCGCGGGGCGAAAGTTGCTCTCTATGGGCTGGCTGCTGCTCTGATTGTGGCGACGATGCTGGTGCGCACGGGTGGGGAGCTGATGGGCAACCCTGAAGACCGTTCCTTCTGGGGGCGCATCGCCATCTGGCAGACTGCTTTGCGGGTGTGGTGGGACTATCCCCTCATTGGGGGTGGCGTGGGCACTTATGCCGCACGGCAGCATGCACATCTATCGGACACACTCCGCAAATACAACCCCATGAATACCGAGCCGAAAAATCTCTTCTTGCACTGGCTTTGCGAATTGGGCATTGTGGGGCTGCTAATGGGATTACTTGTTCTCATTCGTGCGGCCGGTTTGTGGCGGCAGGTGGTGAACCGTTTGCAACATGGGACCTCCACGCACGCGCTGATGGTCGGAATGGGTTTGGCACTGCTGGCACTGCTGCTAACGGGCTTGATGGATACGCCTGTGCTGGAATATGGGCGTTGGGCATCGACGCTGGTGGCGTTCAGTTTGCTGGCGCTCGGCTGCCGATTGGCGAACACGGCTTTCCCCTGCGATGCTCCCTCGGAGGGGGAGATTCGCCAGCGTGAGCGACGCTTTTTCGGGAGGCTTGGCCTGCTGGTGATTGCGGGAGTCGGCGTTGGGCTTGGACTGTGGCAACTGGTAGCGTATCAGGTTGCCCGCTATCGCCCACAACTGGCGGCGTTGCGCTTTCAGAACCCGCCTGTGACTCACTTTACTCCCCTGAAGCAGGTTCCACCTGAGCTGCTGGATGCCGTTGTTGCCAGTGAAGATGGCTATTTTTGGGTGCATAACGGGGTGGATTGGGGAGCCTTGCACCGCGCGTTGCGGGTCAACCTGCGCCACTTGCGTTTCAAGCAGGGCGGTTCCACTATTACGATGCAAACGGCACGCTACCTTCTTACAGGCAGACAGCGCACGCTCTTACGCAAGGCAGTGGAAGTCGCGTTGGCGCTCGAGATGGAACGCATCCTTTCCAAGGAGCGCATTCTGGAACTCTATTTGAACAGCGCAAAATGGGGAATAGGAGCGTACGATATTGCCAGCGCGACGAAATACTACTTTGGCAAGGCGCCGAACCAGCTCACCCTTAGCGAGGCAACCTTCTTGGCAGGGGTCTTACCCGAGCCACCCGCTACCTGCGCCGAACTGACTCCCGAAAAGGTGCGCCGTTGCCAAATGCGAGCCCTCCGTCGCTTAGTGGCTTTCTTCCCGTTTCGTTATCAGCATGCGACCATTCAACCGCCTCGCTTCCGGTGGGAGGTGCGTGATGAGAGCCAAAGGGTTCACGCTCGTTGAGCTGCTGGTGGTGATCGCAATTATCGCGATTATTGTAGCGATTTTGTTTCCCGTGCTATCGCGTGCGCGAGAGAACGCTCGCAAAGCGTCCTGTCTCTCCAACCTGCGCCAGATCGGACAGGCATTGCAGATGTATGTGTCCGATTGGGATGGGGTGATGCCAGGTGGCGCCTACACGCGGTTTGCAGACCGCTACACAGGGCGTAGCCCTGACGGGAAGCGCTACACGGTACTGTGGGGCTTGCTCCCTTACACGCGCAACGAGAATATCTACCTCTGCCCCACGCGCGAGGGCTGGAACTATAGCACCACCGACCCTGCCTTGGATACCCATCGCCCCCGACGCGGCAGCTACTCTACCAACTACCTCATTATGGACATCAGCGAGTCGGTCATCGAGAAGCCCGCGGAGATGATTGCGTTCTGCGACGGCTATAACCCATGGATCGACTGCTACGCGAACTGCACGGGTTGCACAGGCGGCTGCTCCAGCTATATCTGGGATCGGATTGGGCGCGGTTATTATCAGGGCGACCAGAGTAAACCGACAGCGTGGCATCAGGAAGGGCTTAATCTGGTCTTTGCTGACGGGCACGGCAGCTGGAAGCCACTGGGCGCCATCCTCTATCGCCAGTGGGTCCTCGGCTTATCGCCTGAGAACCCACACTATCACCGCCCTATCACCCAAGATTGGTGAACACAAGCGTTCGCAGCGCGCATCCTGAGCTTTCCAACAGCACGCGCTGCACGGGCTGTCCCGTTGCGCTTGGCGGGGTTTCCCGCCAAGCGCCTGTGCTGGTAATATACCAGAGGGTTGGGGTGAGGGGATTAGCACCCGCTGCCAAAGTTGAACAGCACTTGCAGCAGGTCAGCGTCATCCACAACCCCGTCGCAGTTCACATCCACGCGACCGAGATTGCTGCCCGTATTGCCGAACGCGAACAGTACGGCGAGCAGGTCAGCATCGTCGACGCAACCGTTGCCCGTCACATCGCCGTTATGCGCGATGCAGCAGTCGGCTGGATCACCCCGATTCGCGCCCTGCGCGTTCGTCAAGGTGATGGTGTAGATACCACCTGCCGTGGTGCTGCCCGTCCAGCTGTTCACACGCGAGGTGCGTTCCGGACCGTCAGGACAGCGAACTGTGATGAAGGGCGAGTTGTTCCAGATGAACCCCCCGCTGCAGCCCAATGCGTCGCGGTTGTAGCGACTAATCGCCAGATAGTAGACGCCTGCTGGACGACCGCTCAGGCAGCCGGACGAGTTATCGATCGTGGAGAGGGTGCCGCTCGAATCATCGTTGAAGGCCACGCCTTTACCCGCCGAATCGAACAGCCAGAGCTGGGTGTCGAAGCTTGCGCCACCCACCGTCGTGGCGGTAAACGCTGCTGGGTTGGGCAGGTAGATGGCGTACATGTCCACATCATTATCGCCCATGACGCCATCGATCACAGGGAGCGCGCCACTCGGCGTGGATTGGGAGGTCTCTGGCAGGTCACCCGCGTCCCCCACCTCCAGCAGCACCCGCAGCGTGCAGTCCGAACGGCTCCAGCTGAACTGGTCGTTCGACGGGCAGTAGTTGAACTCCACCGTGACGGTGTGGTTGCCGAAGGTGGCGCTGTTCGGGATGGTGTAGTTGAGCTGGGCGACGCCCGAGCTGTTGGTAAAAGCCAAGCCGACATAGCCTCCATCGACATAGAAGTCAACGGGCGCGCTTGCGATGCCGGCGTTCGTGTCGGTGCGGGTCAGGGTCGCGCTGAGCGTGACCGTTGCCCCACGCTGACCTGCCACATAGGCGCAGCTGAGCGCGCTGCGTATCTTGCGCAGGGTAATCTCGTGGGCGGAGGTCATCCATGTGTTGGGGCGGGCATGCTCGCCAGCCAGCCAGACCGTGCGGTAATCGCAGCTATCCAGGTGGGAGCCCGAGTAGTCGCCCCAGCGATTGGCAGTGGAGCCTGCACCCGCGACCCCGCTGCCGAAGCGCAACCCAATACCGCCGCCGATACCGGGATCGCCTTCCAGCCACGGGTAAACCGCGAAGGTCACATAGTAGGGGCTGCCCGCATCCCCGTTGGAGATGTTAAGCCCCATCGCCATATCTTCGTCGCGGGTGGCTTCCAGAGTCGGGAAGAAGCCGTCGTAGCCTGCGCCAAACCAGATCAGCGCATCGCGCGGCGCAGTGTTGTTGGATACATCCAAGCGGTAATACTTGGAACCAACCACACCCGAGACCCCCACATGGTGGCATGTATAGAGGTAGGGGTAATTCAGGCGCGACTTGTCCATGATGCGGTTGTCCACCGTCCACAGCACCTGCCCTCTGCCCGGCTCGCGGGCGTTGGGTGGTGGGGAATACGCGCCGACCCCGATGTCCGCTTGATGCACCAAGTTGGGCGTGCCACTGCCTTGATGCCACGCAGTCGGGTTCTCGATGCGGTAGACACGCACATAGTTGCCCCCGCCGCCCGGAATATGCGCCCAGTAGTGATGGCGTGGTCCTATCAGCACGCGATACCCCTGAGCCGGTGCAATCGTCGGGGGCAGGTCCCAGAAGTCGTACCAAGGCGCTGAGCTGCCGTTGTAGATTTGGCTCTTCCAGAGGATGCGCACCTTCGCGTAGCGGAAGCCACCGCCGACATCGTACATGTTGCCCGAGAGATAGACCGCCTCGTAGTCAAAGCCGATATGAGGAAAGTCCACCCATTGGTTCCGTTCTGTGCCGCCGTCAAAGCGTGCGGGGAAGTCGTAGATCATCCAGTTTCCGTGTGGGTTGCTGTCGTCGGAAATCATCAGCGTCCACCACGACCCCTGCGAAAAGTTGCTTCCGCGTCCTCGCAGGTACAGGATGACCCACCGCCCGTTCCAGTAGTCGTACACCACGCGCGGGTCAAAGAAGAAGTCGCTGGAGTTCCGCCAACTGTTCATATCCACGCGGAACTGCTCGTTGCCGTTGCGGTCATAGATCGCCCAGTCGTCGTTAGTGACCACCACGACATGGCTCGGTCCAACCGCGACATTGGTGTCGGGTGGGGTGAGGTCGTTGGGACCTATGGCGTCGAACCAGCGGAAGGCGTCGAGCGCTTGGGGGTAGAAGTCGCTGAGCGACGGCTGGAAGATTTGCGCAGCAGTGGAGTCGCCCGGTTCAAGTCGTGTCTCAATTTCGTGGCGCGGCGCCTCGCGCGGGCGGAACGGCTCGCGGAAAATCGGTTTCGCAGGGAACCAGTCGGTGGAAACGAGGATGGGCATGACGCCGCCGGGAGAGCCACCCTGGGCAGACGGGTCATGCGGAATGCCCCCGAAGGCGGAGGCAGGCAGGTCGATAAGCCGACGCTCTCCGTCGGCTGAAAGGACAACGCCTTTCTGATCAGCCAACATGGGCACGACAAGAAGCGTGCCCAACATAGTGCCCAGCAATAGGGCACGACCGCTTCGTGATATCGCATGCATCAAGTGTTCCTCCTTTGAGCCGTTCCAGTAGAGCGGTCGCACCATAAGCGGGCACTTCCTCGAGCGATCGTCCTTTTCCTGAAAAGCTCGACTCTATTATACCCCACTTTGCAGGGCTGTCAAGAGGGGTAGGGAGGGTGTTCGAAAAATGGCTTCTCCTGCGTGGTTTTTGATAAGGGTATACACCAGCCACCCTTGTTCGGCGCGCCGAAGGGGCTTTTTGCAGGCAGAATCCCCCCACTCCCGTACCCTCTCCCCCTTAAGAAATGGGGGAGAGGGCTGGGGTGAGGGGGGATTCGATACCCGTTTGTGCCTGCAGGCTACAGGTTCCCGCGCATGGCTTGTTCGCGCTCGATGGCTTCGAACAACGCCTTGAAGTTGCCCTTGCCAAAGCCGCGCGAACCCTTGCGCTGGATAATCTCAAAAAAGAGCGTCGGGCGATCCTGCACCGTTTTGGTGAAGGTCTGCAGCAGGTAGCCCTCCTCGTCCCGATCAACCAAAATGCCCAGCTCCGCCAGCGCGCGCATATCCTCCTCGATCGTGCCCACACGATGTGGCAAATCCTCGTAATAGGTCGCGGGCACATAGATGAACTTCATCCCGCGTGCGCGCAGGTGGCGCATCGTCTCGATGATGTCGTCGGTCAGCAGGGCAATGTGCTGCACGCCCGGACCCGCGTTATACTCCAGGTACTCCTCGATCTGCGACTTGCGGCGCCCCTCGGCTGGCTCATTAATCGGCAGCTTAATCTTGCCGCGTCCATCCTGCACCACCTTCGACATCAAGGCGGAATATTCGGTGCTGATGTCTTTGTCCGAGAAATGCACCAGCAGCTCGAAGCCCAGCACCTCGCGATAGAAGTCGACCCAGTAGTTCATCTTGCCCAGCTCCACATTGCCCACGATATGGTCGATCTCCTTCACGCCGATGGGTTCGCCTGGCTCATATATCTCTTTGAAACCGGGCATAAAGACGCCCCGATACCGGTCGCGGTTAATAAAGGTGTGGATGACATCGCCGTAGGTGTGGATCGAGGCGAGATGCACCTCGCCCTCGTCGTCTTTGATGACGGTCGGCTCTTGGCAGCCGCGTGCCCCACGGCGCACCGCCTCGCTGTAGGCACGCGCCACATCGTCTACCTCGAAGGCAATGTCACACACCCCATCCCCGTGCTTGACCAGCCAATCTGCCTTGGGATGATCCCCCTTGTAGGGTGCGGTGAGGACAAAGCGAATCTCGTTCTGCTGCAGCACATAGGATGCCTCATGTCGCACGCCGGTCTCCAAGCCCGCATAAGCCACCAGGTCGAATCCGAACACGGTGCGATAAAAGTATGCCGCCTGCTTCGCGTTGCTCACGAAGAAGCGCACATGGTCGATTCGTCGAATCGGCATAAAGTCCATCTGCTTCACCTCCTCGTTGGTTCTCGCGCACTCCTCTACGAGCGCGGCTCGATTATACCCTTTCGAGAAATCAAGGGGGATGCTTTGGGAACTTTTCGAGGGCGGTTTTCGTATACCCTGAGTGGAAGGCACTCAAGAGACCTTCCAGCTAAACACTCAATCCAAGCAAGGAGGTGAGGATGATGCGAGGACTGGTGCGACGAGAGCCGGAGAATGCGTTGGTGACTTGGAATCCGTTCCGAGAGCTGGAGCAGTTCCGGCGCGAGATGGATGAGCTGTTCAACCGCTTCTTCGATTGGCGACCTGTACGCGCGACCGAGGCGTTGGAGTTCTCGCCCGCTCTGGATGTGTATGAGACACCCGACGAGTTTGTGATGTTCGTCACGGCGCCGGGCGTGAGCGAGAAGGAGCTGCATGTGGAGATTGCCGACGGCACCGTGACGGTGTCGGGTGAGCGCAAGCCGCTGATGGAGGGCGAGAATGTCACCGCGCACTATGTGAGCCGCATGGGCGGGTACGGCAAGTTCACCGTGAGCTACACCGTGCCGACCGCCATCGACGAGAAGAAGGTGAAGGCGGTCTACCGCAACGGCATCTTGGAGATTCACCTGCCCAAAGCGGAGGCTGCCAAGCCGAAGGTCGTGCAGGTACAGGTCGAGAAATAACCCCGCTCTGCTCTCCTCTCTGCCCCCATCCCTCTGTCAGCAAGGGGGGTGGGGGGGTTCTATTTTGATGGAACCTGCAGTTGGTTATCGCTTCGTGCCTGGCAGTGGAATGGAAACAGAAGGTGCTGGCTGGTTGCTTGGCGGCTGTGCCCCATAAGCTTCCACTCCGGGCTGATTTTGTTGAGGCTGGGGGTAGGCATGAGTGGGCACATTCCCCGCTCCACCACCCCCTTGATTGGAGAGGTAGTACCAACCTATACCGACTGCCAGCACCACCACAATCACGATAATCGCAATTGCCACCGGCTTGGGAATTTCCATCGCTCGTTCCTCCCGGCTAATCGCCGTAATCATCCAAATCCCACAGGTACTGGCGCGGGTTCAGGATAAAGCCGCCGCATTGTGGGCGGGCATCGCAGCCAACCGTGAGTTGGGCAGGTGTGTAGGCTTTTGTATGCCCGTCAACGAAGGCGACCATCATACGCTCGCGTCGGTGCCACGGCCAGCAGCCCCCAAACTCCATCCAAGTGTACCAGCCCGTTGCGGTTTGTAATCGCCAGCAAGCGGGTCGTGCAGCTGACGAACAACCGCCACTCCCGTAGTCGTACCATCGACTGGCACGCCCACTGTCGCACTCCTCCCGCACAATGGTGAAGCTATCGACCGTCTGTCCCGCCGCGTTCCGGTAGAGGCGACATGGGGGCATCACAATCCAGTTGCCGCCGCAGAGGGGCTGCCGTGTGCGCGGATCGCGCCACCACACGCTGTCCACAAAGAGCACCGTCGAGGCGTGATTACCTATACGCGCATCGTTAGCAGGTGCGTTATACCAGCGACCTGTCCCTGCTCGCTCCATAATGGGGGAAAGGTACACATAATTATAACCCAGGTCGGTCTTGAGTGCCCAGCGATACTCCCGAATACATTGCTGAGTGGGGGGTTGTTCATTATCGGCAGGGCAGGCATCCAGAATCGCATCGGTCGCCTGCGGATCGGAGGGGCAGCGAAAGACGATCCAGTTCTTCGCATAGGGCATCAGCAACTGTGCCAGAATGCGGTCATCGCAGTTATCCCCACCTGCAAACGAAGCAAACCACTGGGTCAGGGGTTGATAGGTGTCAAAGTCGCTCGAATAGGCGATCACGGCGCGCGCTACCTGATAAAAGCGGCTGCCACAGGTAATTTGCCGGGCGCTTTCACGCGCTTGCGCAAGGACCGGGAACAATATCGCCGCTAAGATGGCGATAATCGCTATCACAACCAGCAACTCAATCAAGGTGAAACCGTGCCTTCTCATCATCAGCACCTCCACATGCTGTCATGATACCCCATTCCGATCGGGAATCCTGCGAAAAGAGGGAAAGAAAAGGGGCAGAGCGTTTTGAGTGTGCCCTGCCCCTCCTGGTGAAACGGAGAACTTAGCCGCCACAAGCTTCGTCTCCGTCCTCACCCTGAACACCAAAGTTGAACAGGGTGATGAGAAGATCCGCGTCGTCCACTGTGCCGTCACCATTCAGATCCGCGGCTTCATCCGTGCCACCAAAGGCGAAAAGAACATTAAGCAGGTCGGCGTCATCCACCTGCATATCGCCATTCGTATCGCCATTTGGCAGCGTGATAGTGCCCAGATCGACCGTGCCAGACACATTCACATTCGGGATGCGCACACCCAACCAGTGAGTATTCGGATCGAAGGTGACATTTGTCACGCAGAGATCCGTCGGACAATTGATGGAGAGGAGGGTGGGCGAATAGATGGGACGCACCACAATATCATAGGTGCCCGCTGCGACCAGCGGCGTATCGATGGAGTAACTTGGTCCGTCCGCAGTGGGCATGCTGAATCGGGCGACGCGCTGCTTGGTGCCCGGCTTATAGAAGATGACCTCCACATTCGTTGGAGGTGATGGTGAAGGCGCATCTGCCAGGATAGCCGTCCCCGTGACCTTGCCCGATGCCGCTTGCGAATAACGGAAGCCCAGCACGCCGTTATAGAGCTGCGGAGAGTGAAAGTCTCGCCAGTGCAGACCGCTGTTCCAGGGGGGGGTGCCAGCAAACGGGTCGCCACTTCGCCAGGGTAGATCAGTGTTCAGGATGCGCTCGCACAGGAAAGGACCTACAGCGGTATTATAGCGGAAGAGCTGCCAAGAAGCGGGGGCGCTGCAGTTCGTACCAAGTCCACGCGGCGTGTAATAAAGCTTGGGTCCACCGGGTGCCCCCATCGCCAGAGCGATATAGCTATCGAGGGGACCGCAAGTCTGAAAGTCCTCGTCGCCCACGATGATAGCGAAGTAAAGCCCGGGCGGGAGCGTCAGGGTGGTACCCAGCGAGGTGGTGCGCAGATAGAGAAAACCGGTTGTACCGCCGTAATAGGTCAGGATCGGCTCGTCCTTCTCACCAGGAATCGGTGGGTCACCAGGCGAGATGCCAAGATTCTGGTCATAGAACACATTGTTCAGATCCGGAAGCCCAGTCGCGGTTGCACCCGTAATGATGATGCGCAAATTGGGCGCACCCGTATGGAAAGCGGGTGCATAAGCGATCGAGTCGAAAGTGGTGGTTTGGCACAGTTCGAAAGGCAGTGCCGTCCACCGTGCCGGGAGACCCGCGCTGCTCACATCGCCCGAGATAAAATAGAGATAGGTCGCTGTGAGCGTAGGGGCAGCACAAGTGCCCCCAACAACATACCAGGAGTTTGCTGGGTTACCAGCAAAGTACACAAACGGGTCGTTGGCAGACACTTTGCCTGCCATTAGCATCGTCAGCACCAATAAGCCAGTCAACACTTTGCCTCTCATCGCTTCAGACCTCCTTTGCAAGAGTATCTCTATTATACCCCATTGAGGGGGTGTCTGTCAAGGGGGGTGGAGGGTGTTCGAAAAAATCGCGCCTGCTGCGTGGTTAGAGGCGTATTCACACGGGCACGGGAACCGTGCCCCTACCTGACTCGCGGTACGGGTGCGGTTCCCGCACCCTGATTTTCGAACACCCTCAGTGGGGTGTCTAAATGCGCCAACACGCTGTAGAGATCAGCGGCTAACACCCACTGCCGAAGTCGAACATCACGAGGAGCAGGTCCGCATCATCCACAATGCCATCCCGGTTCAGGTCGGTGGCAAGCCCTGTTTCCTGTCTGCCAAAGTCGCCCAGCACCGCCAACAGGTCGGCATCATCCACACAGCCATCCCCATCTACATCGCCCGCGGGCGTCTGGCGATACTTGATGAGGACAATATCTTGCGTGGCATATCGCGAATCGCCCGGAAACAGGTACGCGCTGCCAACCACATAGACATTCCCCGTGCGATCCACCAACAGGTCTGTCGGCGCATCTTCGTCATACTCCAACTCGCCGTCGAAAGTGATGACCCACGCTTGGCGACCATCAGGCGTGTATTTGAGCGTGTGCCAGTCTCCATTGGGGGGCGCGTTTGCACCTTGAACGAAGGAACTAAGGGTGAGATAGAGGTTGCCTACATGATCGAAAGCCATCGCGTGGGGATAATTCTCGCTGCCTGGCAGCCCCGTGTAGCGCTGTTCCCACACCAGATGGCCATCCAGCGTGTATTTGAGGATGACCGCCTCGCGGTCTGCCATCATGGCGACGGCGAGCGAACCATGCCCATCCAACGCCAGCACACCGATTCGTGGGGTAGCAGTCCCTCCCACAGGGTATGCGGACTGCCAAATGAGCTGACCTGATGGGCTGTATTTCAGTAGGAGGAGGCGTAGATTCGGCTCATAACCCGCTACATAGACATTGCCTTGCTGATCCACGCTCAATTTACGCCCCCAGCCGGGCAGGAGCAGGCTCCAGAGGCGTTCACCGTCGGGGCTGTATTTGGAGAGCCAAGTCGTCCCCGCTTCGGCAAGCACATAGAGGTTGCCCCACCTGTCTTGGGCAATATGAGCTGGATAGTTGCCTGCATCACCTTCGCGCCGTGCCCACAGGAGGTTGCCATTCGGGTCATAGCGCAGCAGGAGTAGGTCGCCTCGGTCGGCACTACGCGTTGTGCCCACCACATAGGCGTAGCCGCGCTCATCGACGGCAAGCCATCGAGCATAGTCGCTGGCATGGTCAGGCGTGTCGTAGCGGGCAACCCAGAGCTGAGTGCCGTCAGGGGCATACTTCATCAGCAGGATGTCGCTTGCACCCTCTCCCAAGTAGGTATAGCCCGCTACATAAAGATTCGAAGCCCCGTCCAGCGCGGAGTCGGAAGGCGACTCGGAACTGCCGACGCCCAAGCCGTACTGCACCTGCCAGAGAATATGACCATCGGGTGCAACCTTCAGCATGAGCACATCGCTCCGATTATAGTAACCCCCATAGGTGCTTCCCACGATGAGCAAATTCCCCGCCTGGTCCATCAAGAGGGCTTCGGCTCTGTCTTGAGTCCAGCCTGGTGCGTTGTATTTGACCGCCCAGCGCAGTTGCCCCGCAGGGCTGAACTGCACCGTCAGCATATCCCAGTAGGAGCTGCCCGTAATGGTGATGTTCCCCGCGCGATCGATGCCGAGCGCGGACGCGACCGAACCGTGAAACGCATGCTGCGCCACCCAGAGGCGCACCCCGTCGGGGGTGTATTTGATCGTGGTGGACAGCACGGGATCATCGGTGCCGCCAACCGAGCGCCCCGACACCACTACTGCCCCGCTGGCATCCAGTGCAATCGCAGTGGGTGAATCGGAACGATTCTGGGGACTGTTGTATCGGTCAGCCCAGAGTAGATTGCCCTGCGAGTCATATTTGACGAGGACGAAATCGTGGGTGGCAGGGGGTTCGGAGACCATGCCCGCCACATAGACATTGCCCTGCTCATCGACCGTCATCGCTCTTGCGCGATCCCCGCTATTGGGCGAACTGTTGTAATATGCCTTCCATTCCAGCTGGCCGCGCGTGTTATATTTAGCCGTCGCCATCGTCATGCGCGAGTTTTGCGGGTCTTGCAGATCGAGGGTGATGGCGGCAATCACCGGATTGCCTGCCCCATCGAGCCGAAGGGCGGCGGGTATCGCGCCACCCAACCCTGTGAAGCGCGCTACCCACATCGGATTGCCCGCCGGGTCATATTTGATGAGGAGGCAGGCGCCACCACCGCTCCAACTTTGGCGACCGAGAACAAACGCGTTGCCCGATGCATCGACGGCGATGGCGCGCGCCTCTTCGTATAAGCCCAGTCCCTCGTCGTATCGCGCCACCCACATCAGATTGCCATTGGGGTCATACTTGAGGGTCGCAAAGTCATTCCCGTTTTCCCCACCTCCATATGAGGCACCCGTCACATAGATATTCCCTTGCTCATCCACCGCGATGGCGGTTGCCTGGTCATGATGATAAGCCCCCTCATACCCGTTGTAGGTTGCCGCCCAGAGTAGCGTGCCATCGGGAGCATATTTGAGGGTCAGATAATCACTTCCGCCTTCGCGGTTGACACTCCCCGTCATGCAGACATTGCCCCAAGCGTCCACCGCGATGGCACGCACCCCACCCGAATGTCCTGTATAGCGGGCAACCCAGAGCTGAGTCCCGTCAGGGGCATACTTGACAAGGGTGATGCCGTCATCAGAGCGACCGGCTACATAGATATTCCCGTTGGCATCGGTGGCTACGGTGTCGGCTATATCCGCAGCGTTGCCATAGCTGTTATAGCGGAGTTGCCACTCCTCCCGCACTTGTCCGGCAAGCCCACTCAGCAGCACCAGTGCCAGTCCGATAGACCCCACGAGGCGGCAACATCCTCTTCGTGCCATGTTGCACCTCCATCTATAAATTATACCCATCGCCAGACCAATCGCGAAGCGGGGGGAACCTACGGCGGTGGCAATTGTGAACTCTTTAGAGCCGCCAGACGAGCGTATAGTCCATGGGTTTTTGGGGCATACGGCGGAGGTGTGAAGCGCTATGCTGCCCTGTAGGGTTTATCGGGTGTGGAGACGAGCTTGTCGGCGGAAGGCGCGCGGGGTTTGCCCGAAATAGCGGTAGAAGACGCGCGAGAAGTGGCTCAAACTGAGATAGCCGACCTCCAGCGCAATCTCGGAGATGCTAAGGCGCGTGGTCTGCAGCAAAGTAGCCGCCCGCCGCATGCGCAGCTCGGTCAGACATTCGGATGGGGAGCGTCCTATCACCACGCGGAACAGTCGCTGGCACTGGCGCGAGCTGACCCCCATCTGACGCGTCATCTTCTGCAGCGCGTTCGGCTCGCTTAGATGCGCCTCCAAATAGGCAATTGCCTGGTGCAAGCGGGAGGCGTCCTGCGAGGCGACTACTGCCGGCTCGCGAAAGCAGAGGAACGCCATCAGCTCGCGCAGTTTCGCCTCATAAAACAGGCGCAAGCTGCCCACAGGCGGCGGATGTAGCAGCGAATCGACCACACTCCTCACCAAGGGATTCGCTGTCATCAGATAGAGCTGGTCGGGCAGCGGCGCCTCGCCCCGCACAAACGGCAGCAGCTCCTCCAGCACGCGCTCTGCCTCCGGCGCCAACAAGTGGCGCAGGTAGTCTGGCTCCACCCGAACGACCAGATGATGGTGCAGGTAGCGTGCATCGGCATATTGCGTGCGCGGGCAGGTCAGATGCTGGGGGTCAGGCGGGCGCAGGCTCACGACAAACTCGCACCAGCCCTCTGATGGCTCCAGCTCCTGCGCTCTCAACGGGTCATCCGAGCAGAACCGCCGCTCAAAAATCAGGAACCGCTCCGTCCGACAAAGCAGACGGGAGCCAGTCGTCCCGTCTATCTGTCTAACGGGTTTGAACCGCTCCACTACGGAATCGATCATAGGCATAGGGTCATCCTCCCGTTATCGGCGGAAGTAGAGCGGGTTGGTGAAGGAGAGGGGAGCGGTGCCCGGATAGAGCGCGGTGAAGCGGTCGCCTTTGACCAACAGGATGAGCCAGCGGGCATCTTCAGGAAGCGAGAGATCGAGCGCGCGCTTGAAATTGAGCGGAGCATTTTCGGGTTGCGGGAGCGGCACCTCTTGCACCACCTTGCCGTTCACAATCACTTGGAGCGTGTTGACCCGCACCCAAGAGGGAGCGCGCACCTCCACATTCAGCCGAAGGCGATGGCTTTGCAGCGGCATCGTCTGCCCGATACGGTAGGTACGCTTTGGATTGGCAGGGTCAGCTGCGGTGAAGGTCAGCACCGCTCCACCACACACCACCACATCCCCACGCCGCATCGCCTCGGTCAACGCGCGCGGCGTCACGCGACGCGGCTCACGATGCCCGAAATAGATATAGGTGCGTGGGAAGCCCGGCTCCAACCGATAGGCATGGTGGCTATCGGTGTTGCCGATTGCCAGATAGCGCTTGCCCTGATTGAGAAAATAGAACCAGTCCTGCAGCACCAGTTGCGCTGTGGCGACATCGGTGCCGTTCAGCACCTCGATGGCGTCGAAGTTGTCGGCAAACTCGTTCGGTCGCTGCATCGCGCCCGCTTGGGGATCCAACCCTACATAGGCAAAGTAGCCCATCCCTGCCGAGCGCGGGTGGTTCACCTGCACAATCACATCGCCCTCATAGTTGCGGCGTGCCGCTTCGAAGATTTGGGCAGCGTTGAGGTCATACCAGACCACGGCGCCATTATTGGGCAGGTTCGGGTCATACCGCTGCGGGTAGGCGTTGAAGTGCCCCAGCGCCCAGATGGGGGTAATCTCCGTGCCCACGATGGAGGTGATGCGGTCTTGTACGCCCAGCTCGCGGATGACGGGCATATAGTCGGTGTTCACATCATGGTCGGTGGCGGTGAGGATATGCACGCCCACTGCCAAATAGGCTTTCACCTTGTCCGCCAGATAGTCGTTCGAATCGGGCGAGGGGATGGCATGCACATGGAAATCGCCGCTGAGGTAGCCGGGCATCGGCGCGGTCTGGGGCAGCACCGCCTCGAAGCGTGCTTCCCCCCCTGATGCGAGATTGAACTCACGCTGCGCAATCTCATATTCGAAGCCGCGCATCAGCGTGATGCGATACTGACCGGGTTCCACTGCAAGCGTCTCGCTACCGGTCAGGCTGAAGTAGACCCTATCGAATCGTCCGTAATCGCCCTCCTCGCCATAAAGCACGCGTTCCGAATTGGGGATTTTGCCGCCGAGCCGTTCGAACACCACGGCACAGGGTTGTGGGCGCCGCTGCTCGTCCAATGCACGGAAGGTGAGCTTGGCAGGCGCGCTGAGCTGAACTTGCACGGCGGTTTCGGTGGGCACGCGGGTGGTGAACTCCTGGGGGCTGTGGTGGTCGGCGAACACCATGCCGCGCCACTCGCCTTCGGGTAGGCGCGCCGTGAATTCGCCCTGACCATCTGTGAGCGCGAGCGTCGTGAACTGTTCCTCGTTGCCTGCACGCTGAAACAGGTAGACCCGTGCATCGGGGACGGGCTTGCCGCGATTATCCACCACGCGTCCGCGCAGGGTCTGGAGCGCCTCCTGCGCATTTTGCAGGCGACGCTTCTCGCGACGCACGGTCTCCAGCTCGCCATCCGAGAGGGTGAATGCCCAGCTGACCGCTACCTCCCCATCGGGCGGCACAGGTGCGTTATTCAGCAGCGAAATCAGATAAATCTCTTCGGCTTTCTGCACCTGCTGAAAATCGCCTGTCAGGGGGTAGATGCCGTAGCTGAGGCGCGAGCCAACATTGGCAACAAAGGGAAAAGGGGCGCGAATGGTCTGGAGCAAGCCCATCAGCGGTGGTCCCGACGCTTTGCGCAAGGCAGCCGCTGCACTGCCGAAGGGCGGCAGGTACATGCGCATCCCCTCTCCTTGAATCCAGCCCAGCACCAGCGTATAGTTCTGGGGTTTACCTGAGTTATTAAGCAGCCGACACTCCACAAGCAGGGTGGGCGTATCAGGCTGAAGCGTGTAGGTGACGATGGCTTTTAAGCCGATGGGGCTGCTGGGTAGGCGCAACGCTTGATCCACGATCGGGAACCGTTCATCGACGGCTTCCACTTGCACAACGGCAGGCTTGCCTTCGCCCCCAGGCGCCAGAATGCTCACCTTTTCGGCTCGCAGCGTGCGGGCGTTGACGAGACCTCGCGCATCGAACGCGCCGAGAAACAGCTCGCCCAACAAATCGGCATCGTGCCCACCTTCGTTCAGGATGGCATCCAGCAGGCGTCCGCCATAGCGGGAATAACCTGAGGTGGGGCGTGCGTTCGCTACCACAAAGGTCACCTGATGATTGCGCAGCACCACATCGCCGGGTTTCCCTTCGGCTTTGGGGCCACCGGGCAGGTCGGAGTCTTTGGCGATAACGGCTTCCGCAACACCTTTTGGGGGAACGGGGATGGGTTTAAGGGGGCGTCCTGTGTCGTGTGCCAGCGCCCAAGTCACGATGAGCAACCATCCACAGAGCCAGCCTGTTCGCTTTCCCATCGTTGTCGATGCCCCGTATTGATAAAAACTGGCAGGGGCGGCCGGATTCGAACCGACGACCTTCGGTTTTGGAGACCGACGCTCTACCAGCCTGAGCTACGCCCCTGCACTATTTCGCCTCGCGATGCAGCACATGTTTTCGGCAGCGTGGGCAATATTTCCGCAGCTCCAATCGATCACGCTGCCGCTCGCGATGCTTCGTTGTCGTATAGTTGCGGTTCTTGCACTCCGTGCAAGCCAGCACGATGATCACGCGCTTACTGACGGTTGCCATGATAATTATACCTCCACTGGGCGTTCCGGGTTCCAGGCGCTGTCAGACAGGTCGGACAGGTCAGGTAGTGCGGCTTAGTCCTCGATGTCCGTCACCACACCTGCACCCACCGTCCGACCTCCCTCACGAATCGCAAAACG
>Ga0079992_119997_pt1 | contig 20551 bp, 19 predicted proteins | sample FaiFalFF_MnMetaG_3_FD_69197 | JGI IMG/M metagenome (GOLD analysis project Ga0079992, IMG submission 69197) | Freshwater microbial communities from Yellowstone National Park, Wyoming, USA - Fairy Falls B (FF_Mn_B) MetaG (SPADES assembly) (version 2) | ecosystem: Environmental > Aquatic >... | reverse complement strand
CGCCAAAGCCTCCCACAATCCCAAGTCCCCCCATCTCGGCCACAGGAGGCTGGCCGGGCTTGTTCATGTCTTTTCCAGTAATACCCGCTTGGGCTAAGCGTGGAATGAGAATGTACAAGAGCGCAAAGGTGCTCATTGCCGAAACAAGCACCGTGATCCAGTAGATGGTCATATATTAGATCTCGTGCTTTGTGATATCCGGTCGAACCAGTGGAATCTTCATGATGATCACACTTGGTCTGGTGTAGCCACACGCAATGCGAGTTTATCGCGAAAGTGTGACACATTCCAGTTTGACCTCCTGCGCGAAGCGGCAAGGGCTTCTTCAACACTATTGAAACGTGGTTTGCTCCGACGCAGTTCCTTCTCAAGCTGCGCCCAGTTGCCAGAAAAACCCGGCCTTTTCTTCTGCCGCAATGCGCGCAGAGCCTCTCGAACGGGATCGTCATCCTGACGCTTGAGAGCTTCCTCGAGAATCTCTTTCATTAAAGTACTGCGCGTGATGCGGCGCAGCTTTGCGAGCTCTTCGAGCCGCCGCGCAAGTTGCTCATCCAAGCGCACCGTAACGACGGGCATATCACCCCTCCTTGCTCACAACGATATCTAAAAATCGTTTCACGAACAATTGGACGCGCTTGCGGGTGTGGCGCTGATCCACGAGCACGATCCCCTCTTCGGCCATCTTGCGGAGCGTCTCACGGAGTCTCTCATATTCTGCTTCAGTATACACGTGGGGCTCCAGACGCGGTAGATCGAGGATCTTCTTCACGCACGCATAGGCGTCAGGGCGTGCCTCCCCCCTGTAGACGACCAGCAGATCAATGTCGCTACTCACGGTATAGTTCCCTTTGGCGTAAGAGCCAAACAGCGCAACATAGACGAGCGGAAGCTGCTTCTCCAGCTCTCGCATCCCTGCCTGCAGACGGCTGACGACCTCAGCTTGGCTCAGCGTGGGATAGAAGATCTTTACAGAACTTGATGATCTGCTCTGCATACTGAATCAACCTCGCGGCTTCGTCTCTGGTGTAGCGCTCCCGCGGGGAACCAGCTTTATCCAATTCCAAAGCCACGTTGGTGAGTTCCTTCGGCACTGTTCGCGGCTGCGCTCCATTGGGTATCTATTGTAAGCTTTTGCGAGGGGCGGAGCAAGCTCTCTACACTGATTTAAGCTTCTCTGCCAGCACAGCACTCTTGCCTGGAGGGGCAGCTAGGATTATTCGACGCTCAAACCTTCGGCTTCCGCTGCGCTTTTGAGCCTCTCGTCGAAGCAGAAAAACAAAATCTTCTCATGGGTTCTGCTCTTCAAAAAGAGCGCTGACGCCAAATGCAGCGCGTCGAATCCCCTGAGAGGATGTTTGTCTGTCAACTCCCCACCAAGCTTGGCTACGCTCTCTGAGACCTCGACAATAAAATAATTCCCCCAGTCTCTATCAAGATCCTTAACCACACGGCGATATTCCTCCCGCGAGATCTCCCCTTCCCGAAACTTCCGGGCGAAGCCAGCCCGCGCTTCCACATACGCTACTCGCGAAACCGCAATAACAGGCGTGGCCTCTACCTTGGCTTTCACATCATCTGAGCTTGACTCAGCAATGTAGAGCTTGACGAGGGCACTGGTATCGAGATACAGAATCATCTTCGATCTTCGATGATGATCTCGGAGAGCGGGCGGCCGCGACCTTTCACCGGCCGTGAGGCTCCCTGGGGCTTTCCCCCTGCCCACGAAGCCAGCCCTTCCTCAACCAACGCTATCAGTTCTTTATCTATCTTCTTCCCTCCCTTAGCTGGGATCAAAAGAGCGATCACTTCCCCTCTGTTGGTGACCTTGATCTGTTGGCCCTCGGCAACCTGCTTCAAGTAGAGGCTCAATCTATTGCGGAGCTCTCTAATCCCAACGGTTATCATATACATCACTATATGTAGCAACATTTTAGCATATTATGGCTACATAGTCAAGCATCGCTAGCAGGCAAGGCACCGGATGAGTTTCTCCGCCAGCACGGGGATGGCGTGATATTGTTGTATTCTCGTTTGCAGAAGGACAAGGCTTCATTTATCTTTAGAGTCTGATGAAGATCTTGCACATAGTGACGCTATCCGAATGGGGTGGGGCGCAGCATATCGTCTATTTGTTGGCGAAATATCTGCGATCCGAGCACGATATCTCCGTCGCGTGCGCACCTGGGGGGCTTTTAGTAGAGCGTTTGCGTGAGCTTGGCATCCATGTTGTGGAGATCCCTGAGCTGCGTCGCATGCCGCATCCGCTCAAAGACCTTCGCGCGCTCTGGAAGCTCTACCGTCTCATACGAAGAGAGCAGTTCGATATCGTCCATACGCACAGCACCAAGGCCGGGCTATTGGGACGTTTAGCCGCTCGTCTGGCGAACGTATCTATAATATTGTTTACGGCGCACGGGTGGGCCTTCTCCGAAGGGCGCCCGTGGCTATGGCGGTGGCTCTTGGCCCAAACGGAGCGCGTGCCTGCACTGTTCTCAACCAAGATCATCTGCGTCTCGGAGCATGATCGCCAACTCGCTCTCAAGTTTGGCGTGGCTCCGCAAGAGAAGCTCACCGTGATCTATAACGGCCTCGATCCAAGCCCTTTTGCTTCCTTGACTGATCGAAATGAGCTGCGACGGGAGCTGGGACTCTCTCCGTCAGAGAAGATCATAACGACGGTAGGGCGATTGGCCCCTCCTAAGGACCTTGAGACACTCCTAGCGGCGTGTGAGAGGCTGGAGTACCCAAGCTGGAGACTGCTCATTCTCGGAGATGGGCCGCTCCGCTCACGAGTAGCCAGAGCGATCCGCACCAAGGGCTTGCAGAACTATGTGACGCTTCTGGGAGAGCGAAGAGATGTCCCTCGATTCTTGAAGGCATCGGATATCTTCGTGCTCTCGTCGCGATGGGAGGGGCTACCGTTGGTGGTGATTGAAGCGATGCTCGCTGGGCTGCCCGTGGTAGCGACGCGGGTGGGAGGCATCCCTGAATTAGTCGAAGACGGGGTGACGGGCCTCCTTGTGCCTCCACAAGACCCAAGGGCGCTGCACCGCGCCCTTGCTCAGCTGTTGAGCAATCCGGAGCTCTGCGAGCGCTTGGGGAACTCAGGGCAGCGTCGCGCCCTCGAACGCTTTACCGTCGAGAGAATGATCGCCCAAGTGCGGGCTTTATATCGCGCTCTTGAGTCCGCTCGTAGCTCTGGGTAGAATAATCTTATATGAATGCCAAAACGGCTGAAAGCCATCCTACACTTTTACAGTACAGAGAGCTGCTCAAGAATCTAGTCATTAAAGATCTCAAAGTCAAGTATCGCAACTCATTTTTGGGATTTCTGTGGTCTCTCCTGAACCCCTTGATGATGATCATCGTCTACTCGGTGGCGCTCAAGTACATCTTGCGCGTCCAAGTAGAAAACTTCCCGCTCTTTTTGATTATAGGGATTCTGCCGTGGAATCTCTTCAGCGGGACGGCCATGGCTGCGACGGAAGCCATCATTAGTAACGCGAACTTGATCAAGAAGATCTGCTTCCCCCGAGAGATTCTGCCCATCGCTACGGTGTTGTTTCACTTAGCCCAGTTCGTGCTAGCACTGGTGGTCTTCTTCCCCGCGCTGTTCTTTCTTGGAGCGCCGTGGACTCCCGCGATCGTGGCCTACCCGCTTGTGCTGTCCTTGCAAGAGGTCTTCACCCTTGGCGTGGCGCTCTTCTTGTCTGCAGTCACGGTCTCCTACCGTGACGTCAAATATCTGACCGAAGTTGCCCTGATGATGCTCTTCTGGATGACGCCAGTGATCTATCATCTTTCGATGGTGCCCGAGAGGGTGCGCTGGCTCTTTGAGCTCAACCCCATGACGGCGTACATCACAGCGTACCATGATATGCTCTACTGGGGCCGCTGGCCCAGCGCCCCGATGCTGCTGTTGGGAAGTATATGGGCTGGGCTGGCGCTGGGGTTAGGAAGTTGGGTCTTTCGTCGTCGTCAGCGCTTCTTCGCGGAGGATCTCTGATGCTGCCAGCCATTGAGCTTCGAGATGTCTGGAAACAGTTTATCATCCGGCATAACCGGGCGGATTCGCTCAAAGAGCGATTTATTGGGCTTTTCAACGAACGCTATCGAGAGCACCACGAGGTCTTGTGGGCCTTGCGGGGGATCACTCTGACGGTGGAGCCGGGGGAGGCATTAGGATTGATCGGTCCCAACGGCTCCGGCAAGAGCACTCTACTGAGATTGATTGCGCGCACGCTCTATCCCACCAAGGGCGAGGTCATCGTGCGCGGGCGGGTGGCCCCGATGATCGAGATCGGCGTGGGGTTCCATCACGAGCTGACTGGGCAAGAGAATATCTATCTGAATGCGTCGCTCTATGGGCTGACGCGCCGCGAGGTTGACAGAATCTACAGAGATATCGTAGAGTTCTCTGAGCTTGAGGAGTTCATTGATGTCCCGGTGAAAAACTATTCGACGGGGATGTATGCGCGGTTGGGATTCTCGATCGCGGTACATCTCGACCCGGACATCTTACTGATTGACGAAGTGCTGGCCGTGGGGGATGAGCGATTTCAGAAGAAGTGTCTGGAACGGATGATGGACTTTCGGCGCCGCGGGAAGACCATCGTCTTTGTCTCACATAGTACGGAAGCAGTGAAGAGGCTGTGCGATCGGGTCTGCTTATTGTTGCGCGGAAGCATTGCGGAAACCGGGGAGGTTGACAGAGTTTTGGAGGCTTACCATCAAGAGGTAAAAGCCTAGAGATTGTTTATGGTATACGATGCCCTCATCGTTGGCGCGGGTGTGACGGGAGTTGCGATCGCCCGGGCCCTCAGTTTGAAAAATCCCACCTGGCAGATAGCTGTTGTTGAGAAAGAGGCCGCTGTGGCTTATCACACCAGCGGGCGCAACAGCGGCGTGGTTCATCCAGGCTTTAATCCCAAGCCGGGGTCATTAAAAGCCCAGTTCTGTGTAGAAGGCAACCAGAGGCTCAGAGAGTTTTGCCACGCTGCCGGTGTGCCGTTCAGAGACGTCGGCATGCTGGTAGTAGCACGAAACTCCAACGAGATTGGCACTTTAGAGGAACTTTATCGTCGCGGGCAAGCTAACGGTGTGCCGGATCTGAAGATGTTCTCAAAAGAGGAGTTAAAGAAACAAGAGCCTCATGTTAAGGGATGCGCTGCGCTTTATGCCCCTACGGGAGCTGTGGTAGATAGCCGTCTATATGTACAAGCTCTGGCTCAAGAAGCCTCTCAGCATGGGGTCTCCTTTTTCTTTGGGCACCATGTACGCCATATCGAGAAAAGCACTATTGGCTATACAGTCTATAGTGATTATCGACGGTTCCGGTGCGCATATTTAATCAATGCAGCAGGACTCTATGCTGACTATATTGCTCACACGTTAGGAGTAGGGCTAGACTACACGGTCTTACCTTTCCGGGGTGAATATTACAAAATCGCTGAACGGAAGGCTCAGCTTGTCCGCCATCTCGTCTACCCTGCTCCCAATTTAAATTTCCCTTTCTTAGGGATTCACTTTACACCTACGGTAGATGGTAAGCTGAAAGTAGGTCCTAACGCTGTCTTAGCGCTGGGGCGTGAGGCTTATACGAATACTCAGATCAACTTCAGAGAAACCCTAGCTATGGTGTTAGATAGACGCACCTGGCAACTATTACAGAATCGAGAGTTCCGACACGTAGCGGCCCACTCTTTACGTACCTCGCTCAGTCAGAGGGCTTTCTTTGAAGAAGCCAGCACTTTAGTAGAGGGACTTGAGGAAGCCGATTTGGAGCAAGGGCCCCTACCAGGGATTCGGGCCCAGCTCATAGACAGAGCAGGGCGACTGGTGGATGACATGATCATCGAGAGGAGCGCTAATGCCTTACACATCTTAAACGTTGTTTCGCCGGGGCTAACATGTGCTCTACCGTTTGCGGAGTATATTGCTGATTTGATATAATGTTCAGCTCATGGAGGTAACCATGCAAAGACAACCAGTGAAGGTGGCTCCCTTCAACCGCGCTACTATTCAAGACGTCCAGCTCGTGCCTCTTATTGTTCACGTAGACGACCGTGGGTATCTTATGGAGATTATCCATGTAACAGATCCGTTCCTCCCCAAGTTCGGGCAGGTCTATATAGTGGGTAATCCTAGCCGCCATACTATTCGAGCTTTCCATAAGCATCACGTGCTCTGGGATTACTTCTTCATTAGCCATGGCACAGCCAAGTTCGTCTTAGTAGATGACAGAGAAGATAGCCCCACTTATCAGCACATGAATGTTTTTGTTCTCTCCTCTCGCAATCCAAGCTTACTCGTCGTACCACCGGGGGTCTATCACGGTTGGATGTCCCTAGAAGATGACACTCAGCTTATTAGCATAGCGAGTGAGGTCTACAACCGAGAGAAACCCGATGAAGTACGTATTCCTCCAAATTCTTTTGGCGATGTGTGGACAGTACAAGGGAGATAAGAAAAGCAGCAAGGAGGCCTCCGTATGGATTCTATACGCAAGGTTCTAGTAGTAGGGGGAGCAGGCTACGTGGGGTGTGTACTGGTGCCAGAGTTGCTAGAGCGTGGCTACGCAGTCAAGGTCTTTGACCGGCTCTACTATGGGGATCAGGGGCTCAAGGGTTTTCAAGATCGTATAGAACTTGAGGTCGGCGATATGCGTACCCTTAGCCCATTGACCCTCAAAGATGTGGATGTGGTCATCAATCTTGGAGGGCTTTCTAACGATCCCACTGCAGAGTATAATCCCAGGGCTAACTATGAGATGAACACCAGCGCTACTATTAGACTTGCCCAGTTGTGCAAAGAAGCGGGGATAAAGCGCTATATTTTCGCCTCCTCCTGCTCTATTTATGACGTAGGCGAGGGCAATGAAGAAAGAGATGTCTTGCTCGATGAGGCCACTCCTGTAGACCCTAAAGCTGCCTACTCGCGCTCGAAGTACGAGGCCGAGCGAATGCTGCTCTCTCTTGCTGATGACGATTTCTGTCCCGTTATCTTGCGCAAAGGCACCATTTACGGGTTCTCGCCGCGCATGCGCTATGATCTCGTTGTCAACACCTTCGTGAAAGATGCTCTGGACAAGGGCTATATGACAGTATTCTATGGGGGGGAGATGTGGCGTCCTCTCATTGATATTCGTGATGTCGCCAAGGCATATATCGTCTGCATCCAAGCCCCTGAGGAGAAAGTGCATGGTCAGATCTTCAACGTGGTCTATAGAAACTTCCGCATCTCGGAGCTGGCGTTGCGCGTGCGGGAGGGGCTACGAAAGGCCGGGATTGATGCAGAAATCCGCTGCGACTATCGGTATAGGGGCGTGCGCAACTACCGGGTCTCCGGCAGAAAAATCAAACAGATGCTCAACTTTGAGCCCACGATCTCTGTCGAGGAGTCTGTTGTTGACATGGTAGAAAAGATCCGTCACTACGGCTATACGGACTTCGATAACCCCCGCTATTACAATATCAAATGGATGAAGCTCCTCGAGGAAGCAGATAAGATCATCAAGATTACTGGATCTGTCTTTGAGGCCCCAGAGGCTGCTGATTGGAATGCGCAACCAACTTCATGGGCAAAGTAGGCAGCTATGAGGCTTGTGATTACCGGAGCTCAAGGTCAGCTAGCCAGTGATCTGGTCAAAGCGCTCTCAACATGGGATTTGGTTCCCTTAACTCATGCGGATCTTGATATCTGTGATTTCGTCTATACTCGCCACGTGCTTACCAAGGTGAGGCCTCATGTGGTCATTAACACAGCGGCGTTCCATCGGGTCGACGAGTGCGAGGACGATCCCAGCAAGGCGTTCTGGGTGAACGCGTTTGCCGTGCGCAAGCTCGCCCAAGTCTGTGCTGAGCTCAATTGCACCCTTGTGCACATCAGCACCGATTATGTCTTCGGGGGCGAGAAGCACACGCCCTATACTGAAGACGATGCTCCTAACCCGCTCAATGTCTATGGGGTTTCTAAACTTGCAGGCGAGTACTTCGTGCGCCATATCTGCCCTAAGCACTTTATCATCAGGACGTCGGGGCTCTACGGCGTGGCTGGCTCCAGCGGCAAAGGGGGCAACTTTGTGGAGACGATGATCCGGCTAGCCAAGGAGGGGAAGCCCATCCGCGTCGTGACCGATCAAGTGCTAACGCCGACTTACACGAGGGATCTGGCACAGAAGCTCAACGAGCTCTTGCAGACAGAGGCCTATGGGCTGTATCATATTACTAACGGTGGGCAGTGCTCTTGGTATGAATTCGCGAGCAAAATCTTTGAGCTTTTAGGGATGAAGCCCGATTTTGGCCCGACGACTTCAGCCGAATTCGGTGCCAAGGCGAAGAGACCAGCATATTCGGTGCTCGCGCATGAGAGGCTAAAGCAAGTTGGTCTGGACGACCTGCGCCCCTGGCCGGAGGCGCTAGAGGCCTATCTTAAAGAGAAAGGGCATCTCCCATGAAAGTATCTGTGCCATTGATCGCCCCGTACGGGGGCAAACTCGTCCAGCTGGTCGTAGAAGACCAAGAGGAGCGAGCGGCTCTCTTGGAGCGGGCCAAGCGCCTGCCGTCGGTGCAGCTATCTCCTCGGACGCTCTGTGATGTGGAGCTATTGGCCACCGGGGCCTTCTCCCCATTAGATCGCTTCATGGGGGAAAGAGATTATGTGAGGGTCTTGGAGGAGATGCGCCTGGACAATGGGCTGCTCTTCCCCATCCCTGTTACGCTTGCCGTCGAGCGCCTAGACGCGATCAAGCAAGGCCAGGAGATCGCCCTGCGCTCGCCGAAGAATGAGATCATGGCCATTATGCGTATTGAAGAGATCTACGAGCGTGATCTTCAAAAAGAAGCCTTGGCTGTGTGCGGCACAACCGATGTGCGCCATCCCCTCGTAGCCGAGATGGCCTCGTGGGGACGGTACTGCCTCAGTGGGCCTCTGCAGGTGCTGGCGCTGCCAACTTACTATGATTTCCCCCAGCTGCGGCTCACGCCAACACAAGTGCGCGCCCGGCTCCAGCAGATGGGCTATGCAAACGTAGTCGCCTTTCAAACGCGCAACCCCTTACACCGGGCTCACGAGTGGATGACCAAGCACGCGATGGAGGCAATCCAAGGAGCGCTGCTCATCCATCCTGCGGTGGGGCTGACCAAGCCCGGTGACATTGACCACTACACACGGGTACGGTGCTATCAAGCTCTGGTCGAACACTATTATGATCCTACGCGCACACTCTTGGCGCTCTGCCCACTGGCGATGCGGCTGGCCGGGCCACGAGAAGCCGTTTGGCACGCGATCATCCGTCGGAACTACGGGGCTAATTACTTCATCGTGGGGCGAGACCACGCCAGCCCTGGGCTGAACTCTCACGGGAAGCCTTTCTACGGCCCCTATGCGGCTCAAGAGCTGATGGCCGCCGTACAAGATGAGATTGGGGTCACCATGATCCCCTTCGATGAAGTCGTCTATCTGCCGGAAGAAGATCGCTATGAAGAGCGCAAGCGAGTGCCTGCAGGGCAGAAGTTCTATGCGCTCTCGGGCACCGAAGTGCGCGAGAACTATCTGGCCAACGGCCATCAGCTTCCGGAGTGGTTCACGCGGCCTGAGGTAGCGCAGATCTTGGCTCAGGCCTATCCGCCGCGCCATCGTCAAGGGTTCTGCGTGTGGCTGACGGGGCTGCCATGTGCGGGCAAGTCCACGATTGCTGAGATTTTGACGACGATGCTCATGGCCCGCGGGCGCCAAGTTACTCTCCTTGACGGCGATGTGGTGCGGACGCATCTGTCCAAGGGGCTAGGCTTCAGTAGAGAGGATCGAGATGCGAATATTTTGCGGCTGGGATTTGTCGCTGCAGAGATCGTCAAGCACGGTGGGGCGGTTGTCGTCGCTGCGGTGAGTCCCTATCGGGCGACGCGCAATCAGGTGCGGGCGATGGTCGGGGAGGATCGGTTTATCTTGGTCTATGTGAACACGCCGCTAGAAATCTGCATGGCTCGTGATACCAAGGGGCTCTATGCGCGAGCGCGAGCTGGGGAGCTGCGAGGGGTCACAGGAATTGATGATCCATATGAAGAACCGTTGAATCCAGATATTGTGATAGACACTATAAAGCACAATCCAGAGGAAAATGCTCAGCAAATTATAGATTTTCTGCTAGCTCGCGAGTTTATAAAAACGGAAAGAGTGAAGACATGACGCGCTAGGATCAGCTTGATTGCACAAATGATTGCACAAAGGAGATAAACGATGAAGTCCCAACAGATCATCTGCATACTCGGGATGCATCGCAGTGGGACCTCGTTGGTCTCGAGAATACTCAATATATTGGGGGTCTACTTGGGGCCAGAGGCGCATATCATGCAGCCAGGCCCAGACAACCCAAAGGGTTACTGGGAACACTATATGCTCACAGCCCTCAACGATGAGATCCTCGCCCGCCTTGGCGGAAGCTGGCATGAAGTCCCGGTCTTTCCCGCAGGGTGGGAGATTTCCTCGGAACTGGCCGACTTGCGTCAGCGTGCACGGGCTATCCTGCAAGAAGATTTCGCCACGGCAGACCTGTGGGGGTGGAAGGATCCGCGAACTTGTTTGACTCTGCCGTTCTGGCAGCGACTCTTACCACCCATGCGTTACGTGATCTGTTTGAGAAATCCTGTGGATGTCAGCCGCTCGCTGGAGCGCCGCAATAATTTCCCCTTTGAGAAAGGGGTTCAACTTTGGTTGACGCATGTGACTTCAGCCCTCCGGCATACGACAGGCCAACCTCGGCTCTTTGTCTTTTATGAGGATTTGATGGAAGATTGGCCAACTGAAATCAAGCGCTTAGCAAACTTCCTCGGCAAGCCAGAACTTGCAGAAGAGGAGGCCATTCGCAGTGCCATCCAAGAATTTATTGAAGAAGAGCTCCAGCACCATCGCACTTCCCTCGTAGATGCTATAGATGAACCTAAGTTCTCTTTTCCTGCAAAGGCGCTTTATATAGTTCTGCGTGCTTATGCAATGCAACAAAAGCTCGATTTCCAACCAGCCATTGACTTGTTCAGTTCTTACGCTGTAGAAGCCGCAGCAAAGCAGGAACAGCTAAGCCGGCTTGTAGCGCTCCTCCAGGAGCAGGTGAGGGAGCGAGATCAAGCTATAACGCAGCTCGAGCAAGAGCGACTGAATATGGAACAGCACCTGCAAGCCCAGCTGGGGGAGCGTGAGCAACGCATAGAGCAGCTGGAAGGCCAGATAGCCCAGCTCAAGGCTGAGCAAGAGCGGCTGACCCAGGAGCTGGCGGAGAAGGAGCGAGCCGTCCATGATCTGAGCGCCCAGCTGGCGAAGCGAGAGGAGGCGGTGCGGCAGCTCGAGGAACTCTTGGCTCAGATACAAGCCGAGCAGCAGGCGGAGCGAGACATACTGCAGCGAAGACTGGGTTGGAAGCGCTATCTTATTGCGGATAAGCTGGCTGCCTTCTATTGGTATCTTCGTCACCCAAAGCAGCTATTGCAATTTGCAAAAAATCGTGCATGGCAGCTTGCACGTCAGTGGCTTCCTGTACCTGTCAAGTTCTGGATCAAGCGCGTGATCCTCCGCCATTCTCCGCCTCCTTGGCATCCCCCACAACCAGCGCAGGCTTTAGATCAAACTGATAAGGAAAAGCAGGCCCCAGAATCCTTAGTCAGGACTCCTATTATTATCACTCATAAAATGGAAGAGATCGCGACTAAAGTGTCAGTGGTTATTCCTACCAAGAACGCAGCCTCAGAGGACTTTGAAAGCTGCCTGCGCGGAATTACTCAGCAAAAGGGCCTCAAGGAGCTAGAGATCATTGTGGTAGATTCGGGCTCCAATGATGATACAGTAGAAATCGCCAAAAGCTATGGTGCTAAAATTTTTAGTATACCTCCAGAGCAATTCGATCATGGGGCAACGCGTAACTATGGCGGTGACCACGCTTCTGGTGAGCTTCTGGTTTTCACTGTACATGATGCTGTACCGGCAAGCGATGACCTATTTTACGTAATGGCGCAGATGCTGCTATCCGACCCTAAGCTGGCAGCAGTGAGCGTTCGCCAAATCCCAAGATCTAACGCAGACCTCTTTGCCTGCTGGCAAATCTGGAACCACTATCAGTATGTGGGTTGTGAAACACGGATCAGTGATATTGAGGATCCCAAGAAGGTGGATGCAATGTCCATCCAAGAGCTTCGGCGTGCTGCCGGCTTGGATGATGTTTGCTCAATGCACCGTAAGTCGATCTGGGACAAGTTGAAGTATCAGCCTACAGATTTTGCAGAGGATCTCGAGTACGGAATTCGCTGCCTAAAGGCGAAGTACAAAATCGGCTTCTTGGGCGATCGGGCCATCATCCACTCACACAATCGTCCGGCTTTCTACCACTTATCGAAGTACTACATTGACACAAGAACCCTCTTCAAACTCTTTAAGGATAAAGATACGGACTCTAAGAAGTGGGAAAAGATAGGGATTTCAACCATAGATCAGCTCTTCTCGTGTGCTAAGGATCTTTACTATGCACTCAATAGGTTTAGCGAATCTATCCAAACATCGGCGCTGTATGAACCTACAGGTTTTTCGAAAGAACTACAAGATTTCTTGCTGAAATATCATTCAACAGCTACGCTCTTGAAAGGAGAACCAACTCTAGACAAATTTTTCAGTTATATGGGCGATATTTTTGAGTACAATGCTCCTGAGACTAATCCATGCCGAGATGCATTTTTGGGGAATATTAAGAGCATCAGCAGCTTTCTTGCAACAGGATATCCATCGTTAAGCGGGTCCGAGTTGCTCGATCTCTTTTACAAAACGTATGCCATGGTGGTAGGTGCGGATCTAGGACACTATTATAATTATCAACATCAACAAGGGCTTTCCTCAGAAAAGCTGGACAAACTCGATAATTTCCTTCGGCGAGGTATCTTACGATGAAAATACTCTACGCTTGTCACCAATTTCTGCCAGAGTATTATACTGGGACTGAGCGTTACACTCTAGAATTAGCCAAACAGATGCAAAAAATGGGGCATCATGTTATGGTCTTGACCTATTCATATCTAAGCAACGAAGGGATGCAACCCTTTGCTAAAGGACAGCTATTGAATAAAGTATATCAGTACGACAGGGTTCCTGTAATCGCCTGGCGACACGCAGATCTACACCCAAGAGTGATGGAGCCTGAGCTTTCATTCAGGCTCCAAGACGATTACATGGAAGAAGCTTTTGAAAAGTTTCTCCAGGAACATACGTTTGATATCTTGCATATTACTCATTTGATGAGAGTGTCCCCTATACTGAAAGTAGCTAAGTGCCATGGCTTAAAGGTTGTCATGCACCTAACAGACTATTGGATGATCTGCCCGAAAGCAACCCTTTTGAAGTCGGATGGTTCATTATGTGAAGGCCCAAACTTTGGAAGGAACTGCGGAAAGTACTGCTATGAGACAAAATGGACACAAGCGTTGCGCGAGCGATACCACCACGCTCAAAATAGCCTACATCTTGTTGATGTGATCATCTCTCCTTCACAATTTTTGATCAATGTCTTCAAGAAAAATGGTGTGGACATCAGCCGCTTTATCTATTTGAAACACGGTTTTGATTATAGCAAGGTCAAATTCTTTAAGAAGGGGAAGCTCGTGAGAGAAGGCATCATCACTTTTGGTTTCTTGGGCACGATTCTGCCACATAAGGGTGTTCACGTGCTAATAGAAGCTTTCAAAAAAGTTGCACTCGATAACATCCGGTTGAAAATCTATGGTGGCTATTTCGAACGTTCCGATTACTATCAATCGCTGCTGCAAAAAGTGGGAGATGACGTGCGGATTAAGTTCTGCGGCGAATATGACTTTGAAGATGTTAGCTCTGTCCTTCAGGAGATAGATGTAGTTGTGGTTCCTTCTGTTTGGTACGAGAACGCTCCTCTAACCATTAGTACCGCGCACGCTCATGGTGTTCCAGTTATTGCTACTGATCTTGGCGGTATGGCAGAGATGGTGCACGATGGCCTTGATGGTTTCACCTTTCGCATGGGAGATAGTAGCGATTTGGCCGAGAAGATCCGCCTGGTGGCCACGAATCCTGGTTTATTGGAGAAATTCAGTCAAGCGATCACGCCCCCTCCCCGGATCGAGGGAGACGCTTTCTATCTAGAACAAATTTATACCAAGCTGCTTCGAAACGAAGCTCTTATTGTCTACGAAACACAGACGGGCCATGTGCCCCAAAAGGGGGTTTGAAAGTATGACAACTAAAAGCTCAGAAAGAGAAGTACTCAAGGTCTTTGGCCACTTAGATACGCCAACGATCAAAACAGTGCGGCTGGGCGAGATCAACACCTTCTCTGGCTGGGTCTTTTTGTCTGATGGGTCTGATGTCACCGCAGTCGAAGTTTTGTATGGAGATGAAGTTCTTGGATCATGTAGGTATGGATTTCAACGTGACGACGTCTTCCGCGATTATCCTGACTGGGAGCAAGCCAAGCACTCTGGATTTGTAGGAGAGGTTTACGTGCCCAAAGAGCCTCTGATGCCGCTATCCGTCGTCGTTCGAGATAAGCGAGGTAGGCAACATAAGGCCTTCGAGTTCGATGCAAGACCGGCGCTTTTCAGTGGGCAAACTATCAAAGGAAAGATAGACAAATTTACACCTCTGGAATTAGCCCGCGCTTTGCAAAAGTGCTGTGCCAAGGTAAATTTCGAGAGAATTCGAGCATTATGGACACAAGCGCAAGAGGCCGAGAAGGCTTTTTGGCTGGGGCTCTCTCCTGAGAGATTGCAGAAATCACAGCGGGCCTGGAAGGAATTCGCTGAGTTTTTGTACGAGGCGACTCGGCTCTACACCTCACTAGGGCCAGAGAGCGCCATTCTGCAAGTCGGTACAGCCCTTCAGGACGCTATCCATTACTTTCCTGTTGGGAGACGTTACTCTGTCGACCCACTCACGGATTTCTTCAAGCAGAATTTCCCGTGGGCCTACGATCCGTCATACCAATTGACGGCCATCACAGCTCCGGGCGAGTCTTTACCCTTTGAGAATAGTACCTTTGCCTTGGTCATTCTGAACAATATGTTGGACCACGTCTACGAGCCGGTGATGGTCCTTCAAGAAGCGTGCCGTGTGTTACGGGATGATGGCGTGCTTTTTGTAGGAGTCAACGTATTTCCTGCCGAGTTATGCCGGCGGCGTCGCGCGATCATCACTGACGACCCTTGTCATCCATATGTATTTTCCCAAGGGGATGTACTGCAATTGCTACGATGGAGCGGATTTCATCCCTTAGCGCTCAAGCTCAGCCCCTCAAGTGATCCAGGAATCCCTGAACAGAAATACATGGCCGTATTCTCCCTTAAGCAAGCCCCTAAAAAAGAGCTCCCCCTACCGCCTGGGGAAGGATGGGTTCGATTGTCCCTAGAAGTTTAGGGCTTGCTTCCATGACAGAAGAGTTGAGTTTGATGGCAGCATCGACGATTATGATAGAGCACCTGCTCCATTACCCTACGGTCAGCGTCATTATCGTCAACTGGAACGGGAAGAATTTGCTCTTCCCTTGCCTTCAATCTTTGCGGCGACAGACGTTCAAGGACTTTGAAATAATTGTGGTAGATAACGGATCGACCGATGGCTCGATAGAGCTCATACAACATCACTTTCCTGAAGTGCAAGTGATCGCGTTGAACGCGAATTTGGGCTTCAGCACCGCCAACAACATTGGCATCCGGCACGCACGCGGCAAATACATCGCTTTGCTGAATAACGACGCGGAAGCCGACCCACACTGGCTGGAGGAACTGGTGAAAGCGCTCGATACTCACGGAGAGATCAGCTTCTGCGCGTCAAAGATGCTGCTCTACCACCAACCCGATTTGGCCGATGCTTGTGGAGACTTCTACAGCGTAGATGGCACCGGGGGCAAGATCGGGCATCTACAGAGTGCCGTCATATATTCTGAACCTCGGGAAGTCTTTGGCGCCTGCGCGGGGGCAGCAATCTATCGCAGGGAGCTACTAGAAGAACTGGGGGGATTCGACGAGGACTTTTTCATCGCGCATGAAGATACAGACTTAAGCTTTCGCGCTCAACTGCGTGGCCATCGTTGCCTCTACGTACCGACGGCGATAGTTTATCATAAGTTAAGCGCGACGATTGGAGCCAATAGCCCGACTTATCTTTATTATGGGCATCGAAACGCGGAGTTTGTCTATTTCAAGAATATGCCGGGGCCTCTGCTATGGCGATCGCTGCCATCACATCTGATGTTAAATTTAGCTTTGCTGCTCTTCTATGTTCGCCGGGGCCAAGCCGGCCCATTCTTGCGGGCCAAACTGGACGCCGTAAAAGCCTTACCGACCCTCCTGCAAAAGCGACGGGAGATCCAGCAGCAACGCGTAGTATCACTCGACTATATTGCAGGCTTGCTGCAGGAGAGTTGGCTGCGTCAAGCCATCAGAAAGAAGCTTGTCCAGAGAGTTCACCAAGCATTAAGGGCAGGGCGGGAATGGGGTCGCCAAATCTTACCGTATTCGTGGAAACACTGGTTAAAGCAAGCCCTACCTCAGAACTCTACCTCTCCTGCTGCCCAGATCTTACTCCCATCGGATTCCGTGGAGGATGCAATTCGTGTTTGGACTATGGATTTCCAGCTCAGCCAAACGCTCGTGCGGATTACGCGTCCTAATTACTGTACTTCGCACACCAGTATAATCATGCTGACACATAATAAGCTGCCGCTGACGCGCTTGTGCATAGAGAGCCTCTATCGCTATACTGGTTACCCAAACTTTGAGCTGGTCATCGTGGATAATGCCTCTGAAGATGGAACACGAGACTATCTCGAAGGCTTGCAGCGCGTTTTGCCTAATCTGCGGGTGATCTTCAATTCTCGCAATGAAGGGTTTGCACGAGCAAGCAACATAGGGATTATGCGCTCTCGCGGCGATTATCTGGTCCTACTTAATAACGACACAATCGTTACCCCAGGCTGGCTGGCTCGACTTATAAGCTACGTGGAGAAGGATCCCAAGGTGGGAATGATCGGCCCAGTAACAAACTCTGCTGGGAATGAGCAAATGATCCGTGCCTGCTATAGCAGCATAGAAGAGCTGGAGCGCTTTGCCGAGCAGCGACTCAGCGCTTTTGAAGGGCGGCACTTCGAGATCGAGGCACTGGCCATGTTCTGCGTGGTCTTCCGTAGACGCTTGATCGATGAAATAGGCTTGCTCGATGAGCGCTTCGGGCTAGGAACATTCGAGGACGATGATTTTTGTTACAGGGCCAAGCTGCGCGGCTACAAGCTGATATGCGCTGAGGATGTCTTCGTTCATCACTTCGGGCGCGGCACCACAAGAAGTTGGGACGATCGCGAATACTTGAAATTGTTCGAACATAATCGCCGCTTGTTTGAACGAAAATGGGGCGTGCGTTGGCGCCCTGCGCGCCTCCGAGTGTAAGTGTATGCGAATTTTGGTGACCTATGGTCTCGTCGGCCGCGGCGGAGATGCCGTACAAGTTTTAGAGATGGCTCAAGCTTTGCGAAACCTGGGGCACGACGTCCAGCTCCTTGGTCCTACCCCGCTCCGACCTTATGACTTCTCCACCCCAGAGGGACGGCTACGCAATCTCGCCCGCCGTCTGCCCTGGTGGGCTAAAGACTGCCTCGAGCTAGGGATGGGCTGGCGCCTGGGGCGCCAAGCGGAAGTCCACGCGCGCGCGGCCGAGCTGATCCTCCATCGCGCGGGCATCTACGATAGAATAGGCGCCAGGCTGGCTGATGCTGCTCACTGCCCTCTCGTGGCCTGGCTGGACGCACCCTTCCCCATCGAGCGGGCCTTCCGAGGAGAGGGGTACTTCGCAGGCTTGCATCGGCGGAGTATGCTGAATCTGGGAGAGAAAGCTCAGCGGATTATCACCGTCTCGCGGGCTTCCAAGGAGTACTATGTGCAGCTAGGGCTGCCAGAAGAGAAGATTCTTATAGTTCCCAACGGCATTCCGGAGCGCTTGCTGCAGAGAGGGCTGGAGCTTGCGCGCGCACACCCCCCCTTCGCGCGCGCTCACGACCGTGTGCTCGGCTTTGTGGGAAGCTTGAGCCCGTGGCATGGTGTGGGCTTGCTTTTGGAAGCCTTGCGCGATCTTGAGCAGTGGCGCCTGCAGATCGTCGGCTACGGTGAAGCCTACGCGAGCGTGCGCGCGCAAGCGCACAGGCTGGGCTTAGGGGCTCGTGTGGAGTGGCTCGGGGCGCTCCCTCACGAGCAAGCGTTTGAGCAGATCGCGCAGTTTGATATAGCTGTGCTCCCCCATACGCTGCCCACCGGAGCGCCGATGAAGCTCTTTGAGTATGCGGCCCTGGCGCGGCCGACCATCGCTCCTGATCTCCCCAACCTCCGCGAGCTTTTCTCCGCGGACGAGATGTGCTTTGTGCCACCAGGAAGCCCGTCAAGATTGGCTGAGGCGATTCTTTCGCTCTCTCGGCATCCTCAGGAAGCCATTGCACTGGGACAGCGGGCGCAGGCGCGCGTGCATCAGTACACCTGGGAAGCCATGATGAAGAAGCTTCTGGCTGCTATCACGTGAGAATCACGGAAGGCCGTCTTCCGTGCGCTCTGCGCTCCTCCGTGCTTTCCGTGATTCAAAAGACTTGAGATCGGGGGCTTTGCAGGCACGACTTATAGCTGTTACAATGCTTGGGTACAACTTTGAAGGGAGGTGTTAGTATGTCTGTAGTAAAAGTTTCCCAAAAGGGACAGATTGTTATACCCAGCCCCTTGAGGAAGAAATACGGGATTCATCCCCAGAGCAAGGTGCTGATCACTGAAATGAACGGCAAGATCGTTATTCTTCCGACCTTGAAAGACCCGGTCAAAGAGGCCCGTGGCCTGCTCAAAGGGGGGAGGTCGCTGACTAAAGCCCTGCTGGAAGAGAGGCGCAAGGAACGTGAGCGCGAAGAGATACGTGCTCGATAGCTTTGCCCTCCTGGCTTATCTACAAGATGAGCCTGGAGCCCAGCTCGTCCAAGACGTACTTGCTGATGAAAGCGCCAAAGTCTTTCTGTGTACCGTGAATTTGGGGGAGGTCTATTATATTACGTATCGAGAGCAGGGGGAGGCCGAAGCTGAGGAAGCGCTCTTAATCGTTGAGCAGCTGCCCATTGAGGAGGTCGTGCCGGATCGGGAGCTGATCCTTCAGGCGGCGCGGATCAAAGCGAGCTTTGCGATCTCGTATGCTGACGCTTTTGTAGCAGCTCTGGCCGAGCGCAGGCAAGGCACTATAGTGACGGGTGATCCGGAGTTTAAGCAGCTTGCGCATCTCTCGATCAAGTGGCTTCCCTCCCCGTATTGAATCACGGAAAGCACGGAAGGACCACAGAGAACACAGAATAAAAATACTTTCCATGCGTTCCGTGCTTCTCCGTGCCTTCAGTGGTTCAAACTTCCGTACCATTGCTGATTTCGTGTTATCGGCCCTGGGGGTCTAGACAGAGGGGGGGCAGTTATATATAATACCCTCATCAAAACCATCAAGAGGGAGGTAGGCATCATGATGATGCAGCAGATGTCTAGAAGCCTTCTCGTCGGGTTAGCAGTCGTAGTGGTGCTGGGCTTAGGTGCCTTGGCCCAGTCGGTCTCTTTAACCGTAACGGCCTACTCCGACGCCGTGCGCTTCTCCGCCCAAGGGGCGGTCAAGGAGCTCCGCGTCGAAGTGCTCTCTCTTTCTGGGCAGAAGGTCTTCGACTCCGGGCCGGTGCTGGGCAATGCCCTGGACTGGAAGCTTTCGAATACACAGGGACAGCCAGTAGCCAACGGGGTCTATCTCTACACGGTCACTGTGAAGGACCCCTCTGGGAATGTCACCAAGAAGCTGGGCAAGCTCGCAGTCCTGCGGGGCAAGGGGGTAGCAGCCCCGCCCCTGAGCGGGATTACTATAGGTGAGATAGCTCGTACTCAGCCAACGTGGAATAACTGCGGACAGGGATGCGCAGAGCAGCATAACGGTGACGTCTTAATAGCTACAACAGCAGGTACACCGTGGGCTAAGTTCGATTCAGCACTGCAGAGACTAGGTATCGGGACGTTGTTCCCTGCTGGGGCATTGACCATTTTAGGGCCTACACCTCAGCTTCAGGTAGTAGGCAATGATGGGACGTTTAATATTCTCCAGATGTATGTTTACTCCAGCACTGCCTACTGGCATGGTGACTTCCTTGATGTTTACAGGGCGCGAGGGACTAGAGCATCTCCTGCTATTGTTCAAGATGGGGACAGGTTGTTTGGCTTTGAAGCTAGTGGCTATGACGGCACTGCCTTTCAAAAGGCAGCAGCAATACAAGCCAATGTAGATGGACCGCCCTCGACAGGGATCGTTCCAGGGCGGTGGGAGTTCGTGACAACCGATACCAGTGGAATACACACTACCAGAATGGTAGTAAAGTCCGATGGTAACGTTGGCTTCGGCACTGGCACCTCCTCTAACGCCAAGGTTCATATCAACAACACCGCCAATCAGCCCGCCCTGCGCATTGATAGCTCCGCCGGCACCAATGCGCTCGAAATCTATAACACCGAGG
>Ga0079992_131656_pt1 | contig 20559 bp, 21 predicted proteins | sample FaiFalFF_MnMetaG_3_FD_69197 | JGI IMG/M metagenome (GOLD analysis project Ga0079992, IMG submission 69197) | Freshwater microbial communities from Yellowstone National Park, Wyoming, USA - Fairy Falls B (FF_Mn_B) MetaG (SPADES assembly) (version 2) | ecosystem: Environmental > Aquatic >... | reverse complement strand
TTCGTAGAAACGATGTACTAGGTGTAGCGGGCCCTTAGATGTGAGTAGGTAGGAGGTGCTCGTTAACTTGAAGTGGGCAGCCTTACTCCTAGTAGCAATGGCCTTGATAGCACTACACCTCCATGTAGCTGTTAACACCTACCATGCCCTAACCCATAATGTTGATATCTACTTGAGGAAGCTCCTAGGGTTGGAGATAACCAGTGCCAGCCTCAAGATTGGACACGTTAGAGTCCCGCTAGCAGCTCCAGGAGGCTATGTCTATGCAACTACCACCATATGGTATCCCATCGTATCCTTCTGTGTACGCAATAACGGTAGCTACTCAGCGGTAATAGAGGTGACAAGAGTACATCTGTACAAGGGTGAAGCCCTCATAGCCTATAATGAAGTGCAGAGAAAGCCATCCGTAGAATGGGTGGTCCCCGTAGAACTCCCAGTACTAACGGTGGATAGAGGGCACTCCAGGTGCACAGAGGTTGTAGTAGGCTCAGAGTACATCAGTAGCCTAGAACCCATAGTCTTCGAGCCAGGTGATTACACGCTAGTGGTCGAAGGTAAACTCAAGCTCCTAGGTAAAGGCATCATCCCCCAGGTGGGATCTATAAGGCTGAGCACCACGTTCAAGTATCCAAGCTAACCCTAGAGTGTGACCCCCTCCCCGCATCCCTGGGAGGCCTAAAGCCTCCCCCGAGCGGTTTGTCGGTTTTCCCGCTTGGAAGCGCACTCCTCATCTCCTTATCGGATTCCCCATTCTTGGGGCATCACCTTTCAGGGCCGGGGGGCCTCGGCCCCAGCGGGTTCACCGGGGCTCCCTCCCCACGCTGGCTCCTCTCTCCACACTCACCTGTAGAGTCAAAACCTTAAGTCTGTTTCGCCAGTAAGTGCGATTTCCTAAGCTCTCTGATGGAACCAGTAACTGCTATAATGAGGTTTGCCACACCGCCTTCTAGGACCCCGTACGCTAGTAGCTTGGCTACAGCCGGTAGCTCCTCCCCGAGAGCCCACCTTGAGATGAGTATGACTGCCAGGTAGTAACACTATAACACCTAGAGGCGTTAGAGGGGTTTATAACCGTTAGGTAATCCTCTCGATATAGGTAGCTGTCGATGGCCTTGGATAGGATGAACTTCATACTAGCCCTGGGGCTCACGGTTTTAGCTGTGAACGCGCTCGCTACAGTATACTCGTCGAACATCCTCGCGTCCAACGTTGAGGCTTATTTGAACAAATTATGGGGTCTTGAGGTGAGCTACGTTAGGTACAAGCCGTACGTACACCCCTTCGCTGCCATCATAGCTAAAGTGGAGATATGGATCCCAGCTGTTGAACTCTGTATTACGAATACCGGTGGTGGCCTCGTCGAACTCCACATCGATAGAGTCTCCATATACAAGGATGGTGAGCGTGTAGCGGTAGGCAGGGAGCCCACATCATTGAGGTTGGGGCCGTGGAGCGCGGAGTGCACCTTAGCCTCCATGAACACATGGTCTGTAAAGTACTTCGTCGACGAGGAGAAGAGGATCCTAGCACCCGGAGACTACACCATAGTGGTAGAAGGCACCCTAGTTAGACAGGAGGACGGGTACACGATTAGAATCTCAGGTGTTAAACTAAAAGCTTCACTAAGAATACAGGGGACGTGATGGTCGTAGTGCTCGCTAGACCATAGAGGTAACCGGAGAGCATTGTTTGAAGGAATCTAAAGTAAGATTTATTAAATCCCCTCATAACTATGTACAGCGAGCAGTGGGGTGCGGGGTGTTGGTTTCTAGGAGGGATTTCATTAAGGGTCTTGTAGGAGGTCTTATTGTAGGTGCTGTTGCCGGTGCTGGTGCTGTCTACGTTGCTGGTCCTGGGAGGGGGGAGGTTAAGCCTCCTGAGGTTGGTGCTAGGATTCCAACCACTCCCTTGAAGGTGGGTCTTCAGTATATGACTAAGGGTGGTGGTGCTGCTTGGGGTGATCCAACCTATAAGGGTGCGAGGCTCGCTGTTGAGGAGATTAACGCTGCAGGTGGCATACTAGGGAGGAAGCTTGAGTTTGTTGAGAGGGATGAGGCTGGAGCTGATGCTACTAAGGCTGAGTTCGAGAAGCTTATTACGGTTGATAAGATAGACGTGCACTTCTGCTGTATATCCTCCGGTAACACTCCAGCCTTAGCCCCCATAGCTGAGGAGTACAAGGTCTTAACATTCTTCGCTGACGGATGCACTGATATACTATTCGAGAAGACAGTTCCAAACCCAAGGTACACGTTTAGGGTAACGAATATACAGTCAGCTGATGGGGTTACAGCTGCACTAGGAGCCATAAAGTTCTTTAACCTAATGGAGAAGGATAAGGTAAGGGTGGCACACATACACCCCGATTACGCCTACGGTAGGAACGCCTACGAGCACATACAGGTTGTATTCGAGAAGGTGCTAGGCAAGGATAGGGTTGAGATTGTATACGAAGGCTGGCCTAAGCTCTTCGGTGTAACAGACTTCGGGCCCTACATAACAAGTATACTTGCAAGTGGAGCCGACGTACTCGCTACATCACTATGGGCTGCTGATTGGATCAACTTCTACAAGCAAGCCCTAGGCTACGGGCTTTTCAAGAAGGTTAAGGTGGTATCAACCATAAGCCATGGTATAGCTCCGCACATGGTTGAATCAGACTACCCTGAAGGGCAGATAGCTGGTGTTCATGCAAACTACTACTTCCTATACCCAGAGCACGAATCATACCCGTTAAATAGGGATTTTGTGAGAAGATACTATGAGAGGTGGAAGGAGTACCCAACAAACGGTTCGGAGGGGGCTTATGTATCAGTATACCTGTACAAGTCAGCTGTTGAGAGAGCATACCAGGCGCTTGGGAGATGGCCTGAGCCTGAGGAGGTTATACCATTCCTAGAGGGGGCCTCAATACTAGGCCCTGCAGGTATACTAAGCATTAGAGCTAGACCTCCGAACAAGCACCAAGGTTATAAGAACGCTATAACCGGTATAAGTAGGGTTGATCCAAAGCTTGGCTTCAGCATAGTAGCAGACCCGCTAAGGATCCCTATTGAGAGGGTTACCGTGCCAGAAGGCTGGGAGGGCCCAACGGAGCCCACGATGACATACAACTGGATTAAGACAACCTGGAGGGAGGGTGTCCTACCAATATAGCTGGAAGGCCTATAGGGGTTTAGGATGGCTCTCCCCATCTATGTGCTAGACACCCTTTTCTACTCCTCCCTCCTCTTCCTCATAATAGCCGGGTTGAACTTGATATACGGGATCCTAAGGGTTGTAAATCTAGCCCACGCCTCCCTCTTCACCCTCGGAGCATATGCTACTGCCTGGATCACAACATCCCTTATAGTGCCTAGGCTTGGTGAGAATCTATTAGCCCTAATGGTTCTACCCTTAGTGCTCGGAGTTACACTTGTAATCCTCGTATCCTTAGCACTTGTAACCCCCTTGCTTAGATACTCTCAGGGTAGGGGTGACGCGTTCCAGCTTATTGTCACATTTGGTCTTCTAATTATCTTCGAGGATTTATTCAAGCTAGCATGGGGTCCTTATCCGGTCTCAGCGTATAATCTATTCTTCCAGATGGGCTTCGTGGATATCGCTGGCCTAAGGTATCCCGTGTATAAGTTCTATGTAATACTACTCACGGCTATCCTAGCTCTAGCACTATGGTATGTAACCTACAGGTCTGCCTTCGGGCTCGTGCTTAGAGCTTCATCAATGGACCCCCATATGATTACAGCCTTAGGCTTAAACACTTCGAGGTTCCTCATTATAGTCATTGTCCTGGCGTCCGCTCTAGCAGGTTTAGGAGGCTCCCTCTACATACCTGTAGCCTCGGTTCAGCTGGGTGTGTCAACAGAGTTTCTCGTCATAGCCTTCGTAGGTATGGTTATAGGTGGTTTGGGTAGCTTCATTGGAGCGGTGGTAGGCTCTCTGATCGTTAGCGGTCTTAGGACATTAACGCTCATAGTATTCCCGGAGCTGGAGCTCGTAGTACTATACCTTGTAGCCGTCATAGTGCTACTCTGGAAGCCTGAAGGTATAGGGGGTGGTAGGGGGTGGTAGAGGCGTTTAGGAGGGAGCTCGGTAATAGCCTGGCTGCCATCGCCATCCTTGTAGCCGTACTTGGGGTGGCGTACCCGATCCTAAGGTTTATTGCACCAGGCTACGCCATATACCTAACCTACGGGGTCATATGGTCCATAGCCGCTCTCGGCTTCAACCTACTCTACGGCTACACAGGGCTCCTAAGCTTCGGTCATGCAACCTTCATAGGCATAGGTGCTTACACCGTAGGTCTAATCGTGAAGTATCTTGGCTTAAGGGAGCTGGAGCCCATGCTGGTAACAGCTATGGTGGCCTCGGCAGCCCTGGCGCTCGCTGTAGGCCCTGTGGTGTTAAGATACGGGGGGATATTCTTCGCCATATTCATGCTGGCCATCGGGCAGATACTATGGGGTTTCTACCTGAAATTCTACCACGTTACAGGCGGTACTGATGGTATAAAGATTGGTAGGGTTGAGCTCCTAGGCTTCGACCTTAGTAGAATCGACTACCTAACGTACCTCACCATGTACCACTACTACGTCTTAGCTATAGCCGCCATAGCCTATATTGCGATGTGGTATATCGTAAACTCCCCTCTAGGCTACTCGCTGAAGGCTATCAGGGACAACGAGGTTAGGGCTAGAGCTCTAGGCATTAACACCCTCCAGCTTAAACTCATAGCGTTCACCATATCAGCTGTGTACACAGGGCTTGCCGGAGCTCTACTAGCACCTCTCACCAGGCTCGTAAGCCCCGAGCTCGCATACTGGTTCGTTTCAGGCAAGATAGTGTTCATGACGATACTTGGTGGAGCCTCACACCTCATAGGCCCCATAGTGGGAGCCATAATATACACGTACCTGGAGTCCATAGCCATGGGCTACACCATCTACTGGTACCTACTCCTAGGCATCCTCATAATAGCCGTCATGATACTCTCACCGAGGGGGCTAATGTCTCTAGTTGATAGCTTGTTAACGAGAGCTAGGCTAAGGTGGGGGGTATGGCAGAGATCCTCTTGAGAGTTGAAGGTGTCTACAAGTACTTTGGCGGTGTTAGGGCAGTCGATGGTGTCTCCTTTAGCTTAGGCCGGGGTGAGAGGTTCTTCGTAGTAGGGCCTAATGGTGCTGGTAAGACGACGCTCGTGAACCTGATTAGCGGTTACTTTAAACCAGACAGGGGTAGGATACTGTTCAAGGGGGAGGATGTCACGGCTCTTGGTCTAGCAGAGAGGGTTAGGAGGGGTATTGCTAGGAGCTTCCAGCTGGTAACTGTATTCGATAACCTCACAGTTGCAGAGAATATAGCTGTAAGTGTGGCGTCCAGACTCGGACGTAGTAAGGTGGCTTATAAAACTCTAAGCTCCTATAGGGATGTGGTGGAGGAGGTCGAGAGAATACTGGAGGTCTTCGAGTTAGCAGATGTAGCTAGCAAGTACCCTACGGAGCTCTCCCAGGGTGACAGGAAGATACTAGATGTAGCTCTAACCTTCGCTCTAAAACCCTCACTCATAATACTAGATGAGCCTACGAGTGGTGTAGCAACCAAGGATAAGCACTCTGTGATGGAGAGGTTGATTAAGGCTTTCGATGTAACAGGGGTTTCATCCATCATAGTGGAGCACGACATGGACATAGTGTTTAGGTACGCCAGAAGGGTCGTGGTAATGCATGAGGGTAAAATGCTTGCCGACGGGGACCCGGCTAGCGTAAGGGGTAACGAGGAGGTTAGAAGAATCCTACTGGGTGGTGTTTATGCTTAGGGTTGACAGCATCTACGTGAGGATAGGTGGGGTTGAAATTCTAAGAGGTGTAAGCCTGAACGTCGAGAGAGGGGAGGTTGTGGGGCTCGTAGGGCCTAACGGTGCTGGTAAGACGACAACGTTGAAAACGATAATGAGCTTCCATAGACCTGAGAGGGGAAGCGTCTACGTCGACGGCCTAGATGTGACGAGGATGCCCCCCTACACCAGGGTTAAACACGGGGTATCCTATATGCCAGAGGATCTAAGGGTATTCCCATGGCTTACAGCGGAGGAGAACATAAGGTTAGCTGTACTCCTCTCAGGCAAGATGAATAGATACAAGGAGATACTGGAGAAGGTGTACAACGTGCTCCCAGAAATAAGAAGGTTCAGCGATAGACAAGGCTACTACCTCAGTGGAGGAGAGAAGAGGATGGTAGCACTAGCAAGAGTACTAGCCGTGGAGCCTAAATACGCGTTGCTAGATGAGCTCTTCGAAGGACTAGCACCAGCAATAGTAGAGAGGCTGATGAAAGCATTAAAGGAGATAGCAGGAGAGGGGATAGGAATCCTGGTAGCGGAATCCAACGTAATACTAGCATCTAAACTATGCACAAGGATATACTACATAGAACGAGGAGAAATAATAGCCTCAGGTACACCACAAGAAGTACTAGCCAAGATAACAATATAACACATCCTCGACCACAAACCACCGGTTTTCTAACCAGGAGGGCTCCCCCAAGACCATGGGTTAAAGTAACCCCTCCGTGAGCCTACACGAACATGCCCCCTCCTCGCCCTAGGGGTCGAGCTTAACGTACTCATCTAAATGGATTACCTCAACACCTGGGTTCACCCTCTTAAGGTATGCCTTCAACGCCTCGTTATCCACGAGATGACGTTTATCGGTCGTGATGATAATAATATTGGTAGCGGGCTTGCTTAACGCTGCTCCCACTATGGGAAGATCCTTCTCTGGAACCACCTCTCTAGGAAACTCTAGCTCTTTAGGAGGGTATTCTACTTCCTCAACCTTATCCCTATCGGCTAGGAGGTTTTAATTAACTTGAGTAAGCGGATGTCAACGTTGATCTTCCTCTTATCCTTCTCGATCTCCCTGACACGCTCTCAATACTCGCTCTTCAACCCCTTGATTAATAGAATCGTGTGACACTTATCTTTGATTAGCCGGAGGACAGCGACGGTTTTAGAGAGTAGGTCTACATCGTCACCTGCTATAGCGTGGAATACGAAGAGGTCTAGTACAACATACCTCCTCTCCGTCAACCTACAGCCACACTCTTCGGGGCTAGCATTTCTAGGAGCTCCTCCACCTCAGCTTCGAAGAACCCGGGTAGACCTCCCTTAATCCTCCCACTCTCGTCTACTTCTAGTTTCTCCACTTTACTCTCCCCCCTTTCATCCTTGTACATGTAGTATACCGTTATGTCGTTTAGGCTTAGCTCGCCTCTAGCTACACTATTTAGCACTCCGAGTAACAGGTGCTCGCTATGAGTTGTGATGATCAACTGTTTCCGCTCTTCCCTTACAACCCTACTGAGGATACCGGCTAGCTTGTACTGGATTGCGGGGTGCAGGTTCGTCTCAGGCTCCTCCAGTAATATGGTCGACCCTATATCAGCTAAACCTAGGATTGTGAAGAGAGCCGCCATCCTATTCACTCCACCACCCTCATTGACTATTAAGGCAGTCCTCCCCCTTCTAACCTTTGAACGTACTTCCACCGTGTACGGTGGCACCACCCTAGTTTTAACCCTTATCTTGAACAGCTCCTCTAAATGGCTTTCAACGTAATCCTCAAGATTACCATCAATAGCTAGTAGTGCTAGTAGGAGCTCCTCCTGTGGGGTTAGGGAGCCCCTCAGCGAGTTAACGATACCCTCTCTGCTCTGCTGTGGTGTTATAGACGCGCTTGGACGCCTGTACATCACTATAGGTGATGGCACGAAGAACACCCTCTTGGACCACTCGTTTACAGTTAAAAGTAACCCCTCCCTTAAACCATCAGGAACGGATCCAACAATGCTCGATATGCTAACCCTAAAGCCGTCCCAGCCTAGTGTGAGACCACCACCCCTAACATTGACACTGGTACTTTGAGAGGTTCTCTGCGAGTAGGGTAGGTTCACAGCGACTCCTGGAAGCTTGACTACCACATCTCCAAGCTATAGCACACCATCCGAGCTAAGCCTCCCATCCCTGCTAATGCTAACATTGCATTGAAATGATATTCAAGCTTGGCGAACCTCGCCTTTAAAGGCGGGGTAGGACACACAACTTTAGAGCGTTAAGGCTTTTAAACCTCTTTGTCGTATTGTATGCGGAGGGGGTTGGGGTTGTCTCCGCCTGTGGGTGGAGTGCTTGGAGGGATGACCCAAGGGGGGACTATTCCCCGATTTGTACCCACAGGTGGAGACCCTGACCCCCTCCAGTCACTAAGAGAGGAGATAGCTGAGAGGCTGAGTGATAACTGGAGGGATGTTAGGCTAAGACTGTTGCCCACAGAGGTTGAGCATGGGAGCCTTATGGGCATTGGTTTAACTTGTGTTAGGCTATACAATGAGCTTAACTATGAGAAGAGGCAGGCATTCTTCAAGGGCGAGCTTACAAGAGCTAAGATGAATGAGATTGACAGAAAGTACTACTATAAGTATAACGAGGTTTTGGGTGTTAACGCTCAGGCCGTTATACAGAAGAATGATGAGGCTTGGAAATCATTCTTCGAGCTCCTGAAGCTGAAGAAGTAGGGAAGGCTACCACCACACATCAAGAAGATTTCACCACCAGGATACTGGAAGGATAGGTTTACTGGTAGGAAGGAAATACACATATTCATTAGAAGTGATAGGTACCACTTGGAGCCTGTTGATGAGAATGGAGGTTACCTAGTACTAGAAGACTTCGGTTTGAGGATAAGGTATGCTGGTAGGATTAAGTGGGAGGGTAAGCAAGGAAGACTTGAAATAGTATACGTTAACGGAAAATGGTTTGCATATGTGCCGATTGAGGTTGGGAGGGAGCCACCAAAATCAAACAGGAAGGGCTATGTGAGGCCTAACTACAGGGATAAGAAAGGTAGGATTGTTAACCCTAGGTCTATAAAGCAGAGGGATCCTATTGGTGATGAGAAAGCCTTTATGGACATGGGGTTGAACAATCTATTCGCTGTTGTCACAACAAACGGCTACGTACTATTGGTTAAAGGTGGTACCATTAAATCTGAGTACTACTGGTGGAAGAGGGAGATAGCGACATACCAAGCTGTAAGAGATCTACTTAGGAACGCTGGGCTCCCAACATGGGTATACTATCACGAGAGGTACCTTGAGGCATTTCATACCAGGGATGAGAGGCTTAGACATCTGTACCTGACATCGATTAGGTTTCTGGCTGAGACACTATGGAGTAGGGGTGTTCGCAGGCTGTACATAGGATACCCTGTAATGCTATCACAGAGCAATGGGAACGAGTATAATACAAACATATGGTGGTATAGGAAAATAATACTATGGATTGTGGATGTGTTTAGAGAGTATGGTATAGAGGTTGAAGTGGTTCCAGAGTATTACACAAGCAGGGAGTGCTCGATATGCGGAGAGGTACACGAGAACGGTAGGATCTATAGGGGTTTGTATGTTTGTAGGAGGACTGGGAGGAAGGTTAACGCTGATGTGAACGCAGCACTAAACATAGCAAGAAGACAGGGGTACAAGGTGAAGATAACGAGGAAGATCGAGAGTTACATTGTAACACATAATGGTGTTAAACCATTAAACCCCGTCCGGAGGGCTAACACCCAAGACCCAGAGGTTCGAAACCCCGCCCTCTAGGGCGGGGAGGGGTCATCACGGTTAGCGGTTTAAACTCCATGCTTACATCCTTAAGGCTCTTAAAGTTACTTACATGTAACCTCTTAACACTACTAACACCGGGTTAGTTGTGGGGCTCACAGCTTTATAAAATACATGGGCATTCCACATAGCATGCTATGCAGCGTAGTGCCGCTCGCTATTGTGAAGATCTTGGCTGTAATTTTTAATAAGCTTTGGACCCGCCTAGGTTACCTGGTGTTGGTTGTTGGTCGACTTTGACGTGGCTAAGGGTTTGGGGTTCTGGGGTTGCATCGCCATCCTTCTGGGTATTGCTGTTAGCATATTCCTAGGCCCTTTCGCCATACTCCTCACGCCTCTACTCAACCTCGTGGGCTACACTCTGCTCATCCTATCGTTTTACTTTCTATCGAAATACTATGGTCGGGGTGGTATCTTCTGGAGCTCCCTCATATCCCTGGTTTTAGGGTTCGTAGGGCTCATGGCTCTCTTCTTCCTCGTGATAGCCGGGGCTCTGGGCTCGCGGGGGGAGCCTGGTGGGGTTTGGTTTGCACGTTTAACGCTCACACTAATACTAGGCTTGGTGGCCGTTCTAGTCATATCAGGTGTCTTCTGGTACAGGGCTTTATCGGAGCTCCACGAGGCGTCAGGAGAGCCTATGGTTGAGAGGGCGGCCTTTGCATACGGCCTCTCGGTCATCGTGCTATCCCTAGCCTTGATAACAATGCCCATCGCCATAATAGCACTCCCACTAGCCCTCATATCCTCTATATCGATGGTGTTAAACTGGATATTCCTAGCACAAGGCTTCAGGAACCTAGGTGAGACGGAGGTCTAGGTTTTAAACCTCCCCAGGGCTAAGGGTGTAACGTGAGAGCAACGGATCGCATGGGATGAGATAGTGTGACTGGAGATGCCCGGTTTAGAGCTACCAGCTGACTGGATTGAGAAGGCCGAAGTGTTCCTCGTTAACGCTGAGAGACACCTAGGTGAGGGTGTCTACTGGCTTGCATGTTTCGAAGCCCACCAAGCCTCAGAGCTATACCTCAAGGCCCTCATAGTAGCTCTAACAGGCTCCCACCCGTACACCCATGATCTCACAGAGCGGTTGACGTGCTGGCGAGCCTGGGTTTCAAGGTGCCCGAGGAGGTTACAGTTGCATCAGAGCTCCTAACCCCCCATTACACACTCGCAAGGTACCCTGGAAGGCGTAGTTTGAGGTACACGGCTAGCCGTGGTAGGAGATGTTTTGACTCAGCTAAAACCATCATAGGCTGGGTGAAGAGTGTTGCAGGAGGAGCTGAGAGCTAGATTCTACAGGTTAATGAGGGATAGGGTCTTTAGGATGGAGGAAGACTTCAGGATGTTCGTAGAGGAGCTTTGTAGGAGTGGTTTAGCCAAAGAGGTGTACCTTTTAGGGTCGAGAGCTAGAGGTGACAGCATGCCTTACAGCGACTACGACATAGTACTAGTTGTAGGCAGCGAAGTAGACCCCCTGGATGTTGTTGAGAAGGTGAGGCTAGCGAGGAGGGCAAGGGTGCCCCTAGACGTGGTGGTACTTAGAGAGGACGAGCTAGGAGACCCCCTGTACGGGGAGATGCTAAAATACAAGAGGAGACTCTGCTAGCAGCAGGGGCAAAACCCCACAACAGGCACCTCACCAGCCTACAGGTTGAAACTAGGAGGAGGCCAAAGCCCAGACTCCTCGCACCCACACCCGTGTACAGTACAAACGCTTATAAAGACCACAGGGAGATACAGACATTGAGGAGCTCCGCTACCTGGTGTAATCTATGTCTTCAATTATAGTGGAAGCTTTGCAGAGGGAGAGAGCGCTACTCCGTGTTAAGGCTAGAATTCTAAAGAGTAGAATTGAGGATTTCGAGAAACGTTTCAATATGAAGTCAGAGGAGTTCCTGGAGAAGTTTGAGTCAGGAGAGCTAGGTGATGATGAGGAGTTCTTCCTCTGGTGGAGCTTCCTCCAAGCATTAAGGGGTGTTGAGGAGAGAATGAGGATTGTCGAGTCGAAAATACAGGAACTTTAACGAGTACATAGAAGCTGTAAAGGAGTTAATAACCTCCTATGATGACATCATAGCCGTTGCGGAGCTCGAGGAATTCGAGGTCACATTAAACGAGGGGTTCATTAGAGGCACCATTACCGTCATTGACGGATCTAGACTCCACTTCCTTGAATACATCAGGATAACCAACAACATCCCCATAAAACTCAAGTACAGGTACCATTATGAGGATGCTGAGGGGGACACGGTGTTCAGATATGATAACGCTCCACATCATAGGAATATCGCAACATTCCCCCATCATAAACATGTAGGAGATAATGTGTTACCGTCTAGGGAACCCTCACTTTCAACTGTACTAGAGGAGGTAGCGTTGACGATTAGGTAGCATATGGTGGGGTTGACTGGGTTAAGTTTAACGAGATAGCAGTTAAGACCAGTACTGTGGTTTCTCTGTGACCCTAACCTTGTCAACTGGATCGTCTATAAACCTCCACTTCCCCGAGCCAGCTGCCACTACGACTATGCCTAGCTCCTCCACTAGCTTATCGTTTATCAGAACCTCCTCCTCAACCCCGGATATCAGTGCGTCAGCCACTCTAGGGCCTACGCTTCTATCGCCTGCTACAACCCATACTTCAAGTGCATCCCTTACAATGAACATCCTCACAGGGCCGCCTGCGGTGCCGAGCTCAGCTATTGTAGCTGTTGGTGGTGGTGGGTGTAAACTAAGCCTCCTAGCTAGAGCTAGTGGTATTAGGAGTTGTGGTGACTCCGTCTCAAACCCTGTGTTAACCAGGGCTACAGTCTCCACAATCTCGCCTGAGATCCTGGATTTAAGTTTTAACCTAACCCTCACCGCCATAAGAGGCCCTCCTCAAGGGATATATATGGCCTATCCTCCCACGTCTAAGCCTGTATATGTGGCCTATCCTCGGCCTCAAACACTACCCCGGTATTGCACAGTTACACGTTAGGGTATTAAGGGTTTCGTGGAACCATCACAATCTGCAGGCTGGTTTAAACCCCTACTCCATCCTACCGGGTTGCCTCTAGGAGCTCCTCTACTGTAACCTTGGCGTTCGCCTTCTCTACTATGAGTTTTAATGCGTGATAGTATGCTGGTATCTGGTATGCGTACCTCTCCCCGACCCACCTCTCCCTGGGTAGCTCTGAGACCTTGTAGCCTGTGGTGTAGAGGATTATGTTGTGCTTAAGCATCAACTGTTTCAAGCTATAGTCTGCTTCATCTACGTTCTCCACGGCCACCCTCAACTCATCCCACAGCCTTTCCCCGAGCTCCCTCCTAGCCTCGTCTAGGAGCTCTTGTACCACTGCTAGAACCTCCTCCTCAACCCATTTCTTCAATCCATCCACTTTTATCCTCACTAGAGCTCTTGGGTTACCACCTGCTAGCCTCCACAGTGTATTAACGTCAACGTCTATGTTCAACCTCCTCGCTAGCTCTCCTAAGCTCTCGGGGTTCAGGTTCCACATGTGGGCCCAGTTAACCTTAGGTCCAACCCTGCTCCTAACCTCCTTGACCATGGCATCGCTGGTCAGAGCTACAACTGCGATACTGCCACCCTTATCCCTCCAGAACCTATGGTCATCGTATCTGAGCTGGTTTGAGTAACCTTCAAGCCACCCCCTAAACTCTGACAGCCTATCAGGGCTATCAGCTCTAACCTCGTCAACTACGATAATGGCATTCCTACGCCTACCAAGCCTGTAGGCGATGTAGCCTGCAAGGAGGCTAACAAGCTTATCCAAGGGTACAAAGCCCTTAACCTCCCATGAGCCTCCATCTTGAACCTCTATGGAGCCACCTAGTGATTCAATAACACCCCTTGCTACCTCAGCTAGGGATCGCGGAGCGTAGAGCCTCTCAACCCTCCAGGCCTCCCTCTCACTACCCACAATGACTATATCGACATCGACATCACCGAGAGAAGCTATAGTGCTACCTAGGGCCCTGAACAGCTCAGTCTTACCACAACCCTTAGGCCCGTAGAGTACTGTAACCCAGCCACCAACTATAACACCCTCACCGGGGTCAAGCAACCTCCTAACCTCAAGCTCCCTATCCACGAAGTTGAACTCCAAAACACCCTCTCCAACCCTAACACCAATAGTATAGCCATGGATGGCCGGGAGAATCCTATCGATAACCTCCCCCACATGCTGAGAGCTCATACCAGCACTCCAACGTACAAGGCTAGCCAGGTAGCCTAATAAGAGGAGCTCTCCCAAGCTACCATCTCAAGTACACCAAGCCCATCTCCTACCACCTCCCACTAGCACCCCATAACCTCATCTCATAACTGGAAGCCCAGCCCAATCTCACGCCCCCGTTTACCACCTCACCTCCCACATCCGTGTTCTGATGGCGGTTATGACCTGCCACCAGCCACACCTCCCCCTCTACCCCAGCCCTCCTAGCTATCACCCGCTCACCGAGCCTCCTACCATAAGGTTAGCTATGAAGGCTACCATCCCATCATGCAGTGTACTCCGTGGGTTACAAGAATCCACTCGCTCACACTCCCTCAAGCTCCAAGCATCCCACCACAAGCACCATCCCCACATTACCCACCATAGCCTCACCATCGCGGAGCTCCCCGTACAACATCTTAAGTTGAGAGAGCCTCAGATCGCGGGGAGGAGGTCGCCTACAACCAGGTATCCGACATTAGTAAGACTTCCTAGGCCCAGGGTTGGTTAGCTCACATTCTTTAACTCCTGGAGTCGCTAGTTAAACTCTTGTATGCGAGCTCCAGCCTATGGCTACTGGTTACCGTTAAGGTAACCTCCTGTCGATGTAGGGTGTTCATGAGGGGGTTACTTAGAGTGTTGGTGGGAGCTCCAGCACTGGATCTAAGCCTGGGTTAGCTGTATACCTAGGGCTAGATCTTGATGTTAGAGCTCTAACCTAACGCTCTAAGTAACCCCGCCATTAGCCCCCACTCATTAGGGGGTTACCTTAACATAGTAGCTGTAACTCGTACCTAGGAGCTCTAACCCATCAACCCTACTGGTTGGAGCTCCACAATCTAAAGGTAACCCCTCAGCTAGCTAAGCTCAATGGATTGTATAACGATAACACCCCGTTACACCTACAGGCTATAGCTCTGAGCTCCAACCACCCCCAGCCACCTGGGAGCCCCGGAGACCCTAGGTTAAGGTAACCTCGTCGGACTAGGAGGGGTTACCTCTAGGAGTTGATTCGGAACCCCACGAGCTAACATGAATTAGGCTATAAAACCTCTGGTGAAGCCCTGCTAAGCCTACGACCTAAGGTGTTATCGTTAAACCAGGCTACCGGCAATCCCAGGTTGGGGGTTACCTGGAGCTCTGGCTCAACTCACAGTTGGTAGCATAGACTCTAGAGCTCTAGCAGTACAGGTTTTAAAGCTCTAGGTAACCCTCCATCAAGTACGTGATGCAAAGCCTGGTGGGGTGGTAGCCCCCTAGTTCTAGGGTTTCAAAGGCTATTGGTTCTACTTGTGGTTTGGATGTAGCCCTCCTACGAGTGTTTAGGGGAGAGTTGTTCTAGGAGCTCTCTAAACGAGGGGGAGTTAGCCTTAGCTCTCTCTAGAGAACTCTTTTTATGGTGCCCCTTTCAACTCCATGTAATGGATTTAATGGATTCAGTGTATAAGAGAGAGAGTACAATGAGAGGGAAAAGCTTGTGATAACCTTTCAACTCCATGTAATGGATTCCCGAGCACACCTACAGGGAGATCGCCATGAGCCTGGATCTAGAGACTTTCAACTCCATGTAATGGATTCACTATGGAGGGGTAGGGTATGGAGTTAGCAGATTTAGGCCTTTCAACTCCATGTAATGGATTCTTTTGGAATAAATCTAGCTCCTCTAGCCCTAACGTCATATCTTTCAACTCCATGTAATGGATTCCTGACAGGCGACTTCTACAACTGGGCTAAGGCTGTGCCCTACACGTGGGCTTTCAACTCCATGTAATGGATTCGGTCCCATCCCATCCCAGTAGTGCACTTCCAACAATTGTTGTTGCTTTCAACTCCATGTAATGGATTCGTGCTCCCGTGCACAGAGCTCCAAGCACTACCGCCAGCCAACTTTCAACTCCATGTAATGGATTCTCTAGCTATGGTCATGTCTAAGGATTCGGTCGCTAAGAGCATTACTTTCAACTCCATGTAATGGATTCACCCGCTTCACCGAACCGGACGAGCTACTCGGCCCACTAGACATCTTTCAACTCCATGTAATGGATTCAGGGTAAGGAGGAGGAGGGAGCAGAAGCTAGGGAGGAATCTAAGCTTTCAACTCCATGTAATGGATTCTGGATCCCCTAGGCTTGGGAGTTTCAGGTCTAGGGAGCTCCATATACTTTCAACTCCATGTAATGGATTCACGACATGGTTCAGGGCGGTGGGGGGGCGATAGACGCCCTCTTTCAACTCCATGTAATGGATTCTTTATCAACTGGGTAGGGGGAGCCCTAGGGATAACTTTCAACTCCATGTAATGGATTCTGCACCATGGGGGGCCTTGTCATGGTGTATTATCTTGTAATCACTGGTTTCTATTTTGTTTTCTATTGTTGTACCCTTGTTTTCTCCGCTGTGAGCCCCCTATGGTCTTGGTTGGGGGTGGGGGTATTTAAGCTTTACTCTACATCATCCCTGGCTAGCCTGGGATCTCACCTTGGTGTCCTGTTGGAACACCTAGCAATGGTTGAGGTTTGATCTTCGCTACATCAACCGAAAGGTATATAAGGATCCCTGACTAGACAGGGATTAGTTTTAAAGTGTACTATTCGTGGGTTTGTATTTGAAGGTTTTCCTTTGGCTTAGGTGGAGGGTCTGCAGTCGGCCCTCCAGCCCTACTCTTAATCGATACATTTCAACTTGGTGGGAGTTTTAGAATGCTTGTGGTGCGAGCGGAGCTCAGAAGTATTTAGCTTAGAGGTTTACAACGGTAGAGTTCTAGATCCAGGCTCGCGGCGATCTCCCTGTAGGTGTGCTCGGATTTCAGGACACCCTTAGCTCTTCTAAGCTCCCATGAGGGGTCTGGTATCTTTTCAGCGTTACTATAGCAGAGTCCCGCTAGAATCCAGGCTTCAAGCTCCTTCACTGCTACTACAACCTTAGCTCCAGCTTCTTCAAGCTCCCTGACTATCTTAGCTAGGAGGCTGAAGAGGGAGGGTAAGGTGGTTAAGCTAGCAGAGGGGGACACGGTTGACAAGATACTAGAGCATGTACAGAGAGCCCTACAGACAGGTATTGGGGCTAAGACGAGCATAGGCTATGGGCGTGTAAGGATAACCAGGTAAGTGAGCCACAAACCACACAAGACTTTCAATTCCATCGATGGATTCTACTACACTACGTTGAACCGGGGGAGGTATACCTCTTTCAACTCCACCTAATCTTTCAATTCCATTATATGGATTCAGGGTACATGTATTGACCTAGGTAAGCTTAGCATATTCATCTTTCAATTCCATTGTATGGATTCTATTCCATTAAGCCCCCAGTTAGAGGCTCCATGTGTATGGTGTAGGGCCTGGTATTTAAGCTTTTCGCTTCTATCCCTCATCGGATTTCCTTTCTCGGAGATGAGAGTTTCCATTGTATACTGTTAGCACACAAGTTAATTGAAAGAGTGTCCGAGGGTAACATATATAAGCTTTGAAGGAAGCTTAAAACCCAACATGAACTGGTGTACTTGTTATCTAACTCTATGGGTAAGCTGTTTGTTTTTCCACTCTCGGCTTTACCTAGTCCTCTGCCGTTAGGAGGTTTACTTCTCTCTCTGCTGGTCATTGTGATGGTTTTAGCTGTTTCCACTGTTAGGCTTGAGGTTTCCCTCTTTTGGTCTTATTGATGTTAATGTATTTGGTGCTTCCAGGGATGTTTTTATGTGTTTTTGGTGGTTTGAGGTTCGCTATTATGGTTTCCCCCCTCGTAGCCTGGGTGTGCTATTGCTATGCCCCCTTTCAATAGCTGCCTGTCTCGGCGCTAGTGTTCTAGTAGAGACCTCCTACCTCCTAATAGCTGGTAGGGCCCCCATGCCTGTCGAACCTCCACCATGTCAACATGGTAACGTTAACCTTAATTAGCTAGAACTCGTGGAACCCCGGGGTGCTGGAGACTCCGGTTGTCGAGAGCTGAACGGCCTAGATGCTCTCACGCCATTAACCCCTAGCCAGGAGGTTAAGCTCCTAGTAAGTCCCAGTACTTCAATCCAGAACGTTAAGGGCCTAGTTGAATTAAACTATAAAAGGTTTGTAACCGGGGGCTGCGAGGGAGGGGCATAGCTCTAGGTAACCCCTTAATGTCCAAGGGTTATGGGCTACGGTAACCCCTCCATGCCATCCTGGAGCTCGCTTTAGAACTTGGAGTCACCTGGGATCAGGGGTTTGATTCGAGGTGGCATGAGTTTAGCTGAATCAAACTATAAAGCTGTAGGGCTCCTTGGGTCAAGCGTTAAGCCACTAGAGGTTTAGACATGGGTTTAGGGAGTGTGGAGCTCCGAGGGCGAAGGGTTCTCGATGATCTCCAACTGTAGACTACAAGTCTAGAAGGCTTCGCTCACTCCAGCTGTCAAAGCTAGGTTAACTTTAAAGCCTACGCCACCCCTCGCTAGAGCATCGCTCACCTAGGAGCTCCAGGCTAGGCTGCACGATCCACGGGGGTTACTTGGATCTCTAGACATTAGGGGTTACAGCCTACTAAGGCTACCCTAGGTGTGGTCAAGCCTCTCGTTGAACTCCCTAGCTGGTGTTGGTTATCAGCTCTGCCAGGCTCCCTGCTACCTTGCTCTGGATGTCAGCTAGCTTGGCTTTCATGGTATCCAGTAGCCTCCTGCAGACCGCATCCTGGTCTCCGCTTTTAGGCTCTCTCCTCTCATCATCCTACAGCACCTACCTGTCACCTTGCACAGAAACTCTTCTATGTGGGGGTCGGATATGACGGCTATAGCTTTAGAGTCATCCGATCTAGCTATGTGAAGCGTACCCCCATAGAGGTCTCCGAGCACCTTGAACTTGACCTCCACATACCTCCTAGCCGGGCCACGCTCATAGTCTATGACTAGTAGTAGGAGCTCCTCCCTCCCAAGACCTCTGGCGGCTCGCTCGGCTTTCTTTAACACTTTATCGCGCCCCATCTTAGCACTATGCATGATCGAGTCTACGCCCGTTACACCCTCTATGGAGGCCTCTAGGATTTCAGCGAAGCACTTGTTCGCATAGCATTCAGACTAGCACTCTTAACCTTACCCTCCCCAAGGGGGCCTGCACCTACAGCGTACTTCTTCACTATCTCATGGGGAGGTTGAAGTAGTAGTTCATCTGATGTAACCATGTCTCTAGCCATCTTATCAACATCCAGCTTCACGGCCTGTGTTGAGCCACCGGCATCCCTGTACACATAGTATGTCTCCACGTTCTTAACACGATCCCATAGTAGTGATACTAGGAGGGGGTTGTGAGTTGATATGACGACCACGACATCTCCTAGGACGTCTCTCACATAGTCTACCATTAGGTTTAGGAAGAAGGGGAATACGTGGGCCTCGGGCTCCTCAAGAGCTACAACATACCTCCCCTCAAGTCCATGGATTTTAGTGTAGAAGTGTGCTGACCTGAGTGCTAGGAGTGTGTACAATGTTCTAAACACTGTCTCGGATACACTGGTAACGTCGAGCTCCACATCATAGTCGAATATGGCTATAGTAGCGGATTTTAGCACCTTCACTTCAACCTTCTCACCAACATGCTCTGCAAGCTCCCTATTAATGCTCCTAACCACGTCAGCATGCTTTTTCAACACGTGCGGTGCATTCCAGCCAAGCTCGCTTAGCACATTGACAGGCACATCTCTAGCCTGCTGTATATTCGATAAACGTATGTGAAGACCGCATGGATATGGTTGAGTGCAGATACCACTAGCTAAACCGTACCTATCAAAGCCATACAGTCTACTCTCAAAGCCCACACCAACCTCACTGACCGTGTTTTGAACCTCCTGCATAGGGTCAGGTCTAAGAGCTACAAGATCCCATGGTAGTTGAACATCGTTAACGAAAACCCTCAGAGCTCCTGCTACATAGGAGAGGGTGATAGCTAGGTTGACGTCGCCAGAGACCTTTACTTTAACCACCTTGGATATATCATAGTATCTGAAGAGCTGATGATGCTCTTGGAACCTTGAGATAACCGTTAAAGGCTCCATGTTAGAGGCTACTCCCCTATACTCGCTCGCTATCACACCAAACCTACGAAGGTAGCCTATAAGAGCTAGAGCATCGAGGATGTTAGATTTACCGGAGCCAGGAGGGCCTACAAGTACTGTTAAACCAGCTAGCTCTAGATTCACATGCTCAATACTCTTAAAGTTCTCTATCTTAACCTCGACGACCAGGGAGAGCTACACCCCACTAGTACTAGGGTTTCCATACTGGGTTTAAATCGCTTAGATCCTAGACCACGCCTTTGAACCCATTGTTTTAGTTAAGGTTAGAGCAGAGCGTAGGATAGGTTAGGTAACTTAGAGGGTTATGGGGAAAAGAATGGATGGCTGATGGAGTAGCGTTAGGGGGTGTAGGTCCTGGTTGTCACGTTTCACTTGGGTTTATCACGTGGCCTATGAATAGTATTATTTTGCTCTCTCTATCTCTTATTATGAATATGAATGGTTTGTCTATGATCACCTCCTCTTGGTATAAGGGTAAAGATATGGGTTTTATTATTATTGCTGTGGCTGCTGCAGCCTCCGTCCCCTTCTCGTTAACCTTGATTACTGCTTGGTGGACTACCTTGTCGACGTAGAGGTCTCCTTTCTGTACGTGGGCCATCCTGGTTAGGTCTGCTACCCGTGGCTTGAACGC
>Ga0079992_127875_pt1 | contig 20598 bp, 21 predicted proteins | sample FaiFalFF_MnMetaG_3_FD_69197 | JGI IMG/M metagenome (GOLD analysis project Ga0079992, IMG submission 69197) | Freshwater microbial communities from Yellowstone National Park, Wyoming, USA - Fairy Falls B (FF_Mn_B) MetaG (SPADES assembly) (version 2) | ecosystem: Environmental > Aquatic >... | reverse complement strand
GTCTACAGCGACATAGACATAGCAATCTTGGTATGCGATGAGAAGCTCAAAAGCGTAGATACGATAATCGATATAAAACTTAAAGCAAAAGACCTAGGCCTACCAATAGAGGCACCAGTCGACATCAAGATATTGACAGAGGAGGAGTTCAAAAACAGCCTAGGAACCCACTACAGGAAAGCCGTCAAAGTATACGAGCACCCTTGAGGAAACAGTTCAACCGCCTCCTCCACCATAGGGACAGTACGGATAATCGCATATTGGTGGATCAGGATGACCCCTCCCCGCTCTTTAAAGGGCGGGGTTTCGAATCTCTGGGTCTTGGGTGTTAGCCCTCCGGTGGGGGTTTAATGGTCTTACACCGTTATGTGTCACTAGGTAGCTTTCAATCTTCCTTGTTATCTTTATCCTGTATCCTTGTCTTCTTGCTATGTTTATTGCTGCGTTCACATCAGCGTTTATCTTCCTCCCGGTTCTCCTGCATACGTATAAGCCTCTGTAAACCCTACCGTTATCGTGTACCTCCCCGCATATCGAGCACTCCCTGCTTGTGTAATACTCTGGTACCACTTCAACCTCTATACCGTACTCTCTGAATATGTCTACAATCCATAGTATTATTTTCCTGTACCACCATATGTTTGTGTTATACTCATTCCCGTTGTCCTGTGATAGCATTATAGGATATCCTATGTATAGCTTACGAACACCCCTACTCCAAAGCGTTTCAGCCAAAAACCTGATCGATGTTAGGTATAGGTGTCTAAGCCTCTCATCCCTAGTGCGCATAGCCTCAAGGTATTTCTCGTGGTATGTGATCCATGTTGGGAATCCAGCGTTCCTCAGTAGATCTCTTACTGCTTGGTATGTTGATATCTCCCTCTTCTACCAATAATACTCAGACTTAATAACACCACCTTTAACCAATAGTACGTAGCCGTTTGTCGTGACAACTGCGAATAGGTTGTTTAAACCCATGTCCATGAATGCCTTCTCACCTCCAATAGGATCCCTCTGCTTTATACTCCTAGGGTTAACAATCCTACCCTTCCTATCCTTATAGTTAGGCTTAACATAACCCTTCTTATTAGATTTCGGTGGCTCCCTCCCAACCTCTATTGGTACATAGGCGAACCACCTACCGTTAACATATACTATTTCAAGTCTTCCTTGCCTACCCTCCCATCTAATCCTACCAGCATACCTTATCCTCAAACCGAAATCCTCTAGTACAAGGTAGCCCCCATTCTCATCTATGGGCTCTAGGTGGTATCTATCGTTCCTAATGAATATATGTATCTCCTTCCTACCAGTAAACCTATCCTTACAGTATCCTGGTGGTGAAACCTTCCTTGTGTGAGGTGGCAGTTTGCCTTGCTTCTTCAGCTTCAGGAGCTCGAAGAATGAGCTCCAGGCCTCATCATTCTTCCGTATAACCTCTTGAGCGTTAACACCCAAAACCTCGTTGTACTTGTAGTAGTACCTCCTGTCGATCTCGTACATCTTAGCCCTTGTGAGCTCACCCTTGAAGAATGCCTGTCTCTTCTCATAGTTAAGCTCGTTGTATAACTTGACACATGTCAAGCCTATACCCATAAGGCTCCCATGCTCGCTCTCAGATGGTAGTAGTCTTAGCCTATCAGTTCTCCAGTTGCTGCTCAGCCTCTCAGCAATCTCCTCTCTTAGAGACTGGAGGGGGTCGGGGCCCCCACCCGCGGGTACAATTCGGGGAATAGTCCCCCCTTGGGTCATCCCTCCAAGCACTTCACCCACAGGTGGAGACAACCCCAACCCCCTCCAAGCACACAGTACATATGGTTTAAAAGCTTAACGCTCTAAAGTTGTGTATCCTACCCCGCCTTTAAAGGCGAGGTTTGCTAGACCCTGATATCAAGGTGATGTTGGGGAGAGGGTCTTTAAGACATCGTCATCGATACCCGCTATAAGCGTTACGATAACACAAGCCTAATAAGTAAATGCTCTTAAAGTTACAACGTAGACCCTGCCGTCAACACCACTAGCCTGGAGGACAGATGCTAGAGGGGCTACGATAGCGAATAGCATGATAGCTGCCAGAGCGAGGCTGGAGAACAGCCTGAGAGCTCTCAATAACACCACGCTTCACCTAGAGAGAAGACAGGGGTTTAAAAGCAGGAGTATATACGGGGTGTGGTTTTTAGGTGTGCTTGTATAGTTTATGGTGTGTATTCTACTTTAAACTTAAGAGCTGTTCTCCCCTCTACTCTTGGTGTTAGCCTCTTTGCCTAGGGTTGACGTTGTCGTCTATAATATTGGTGAGCTTGTGACTTTTGCTAGTGGCCCTTTGGGGCGTGTTTCCCTCGATAGGGTTTATGTTTTGAGGGATGCTGGTGTTGCTATTAGGGATGGTGTTTTTGTTGCTGTTGGTAGGAGTGGTGATGTTAGGTTTAGGTTTGATGGTTTTATGGTTGATGCCGGTGGCTTTATGGCCTCCCCGGGTCTCGTCGACCCTCATACTCATCTCGTCTTCGCTGGCTCCAGGGAGGATGAGTTTGAGCTTAAGCTTTCTGGTGTTAGCTACTCCGAGATCCTAGCTAGGGGTGGTGGTATCTATAGGACTGTGAGGGCTACCAGGGCCTCCAGCTTAGAAGAGCTCCTCTCAAGAGCCTCAAGGGTTTTGAGTTTAATGTTGGACCACGGTACTACTGTTGTTGAGGTTAAGAGTGGCTATGCTCTAGACTTGGAGGGTGAGGTTAGGATGTTGGAGGTTGCAAGGAGGCTTGGTGAGGTTAGCCCAGCTCTAGTCATCCCAACTCTCCTAGCCCACGTTCCACCCTTAGAGTACAAGGGTAGGGTTTCAGATTACGCTAGGTGGTTTGCTGAGACCCTGGTGCCAGAGGTTTCACGTAGGGGTTTAGCTGTCTACGTAGATGTTTTCTGCGATAGAGGTGCATTCGATGCAGCGGAGTCGAGGATGATACTAGAGGCTGGGTTGAAGCATGGTTTGAGGGCTAGGATGCATGCTGACCAGCTAAGCTACATTGGGTGCTCAAGGCTAGCGGGGGAGCTAGAGCTAGACTCCCTAGACCACCTGGAGAGGATGCCCGGGGAGAACGCTGGGGTGCTAGCGGAGAGGGGGGTTACAGCAACACTACTACCAACAAGCATGATGGCCATGATGGACCCGGCGAGACCACCGGTAGCAAAGCTGAGGGAAGCGGGGGCCACGATAGCGATAGGATCGGACTACAACCCAAACAACATGACACCACTACAGCAAACAGCAATGGACATAGCACCATATATACTACAACTAACACCACTAGAGGCACTAGCAGCGGCAACAATAAACGCTGCGAAAAGCTTAAACATACACGATAGAGTAGGGGCCGTGAAGGAAGGGTATAGAGCAGACCTAGTAGTATGGGATATGGAGAACTACAAGTGGATAGGCTACACGTGGGGCTACAATAAAACACTAGTAGTAGTAGCGGGAGGCAGGATAGTTAAAAAGAAGGATTTAAGGTAGGGGGTGTAGGAGTTAAAGCTACCCTCTCCTAAACACGAGGAAGCCCACGACAAGCCCAGCTAGCAGCATGGCGATTGCCACTAACCCGGCAGTCCCCACATCCAACCTAGACTCTGTGACCGTAACAGGGCTCGTCAGCGTTAACGTGTTAAACACTGTTGCAGTCCTCTGCTCTACCATAGTGGTGGTCCTAACATCTGTTAGAGTTGTGGTTCTAGTAACCTCTCTAACAGTAGTAGTTGTAACCTCTCTAGTTGTAACCATTGTCGTTGTAAGAACGTTTGTAACGGTAGCGGTAATAGTTGTCTTCACCTCCTTAACTGTTAGTATGGGTGAGTGTTTAGAGTCTGATGGCGGTTTTATGCCTAATAATGCTGCTATCGTAGGTGCCACTTGTAGTGATGAGACTGCGCCTAGGTAGCCTCCGCTGATACCGGGGCCTACTGCTAGGAAGACTCCGTGGAGCTCCTTATAGTGAGGAAGGTGGGGTCCGTGGTCTCCTGTAACCGTTACCAGGGGTGTTGCTGGTGCTATCTCAACGGCTTTACCCGTAGCCCTATCTCTCACCAATGCCGTCGAGCTAGTGTAACCTGGTTTTAACGCGAAGACTATGTCACCTGTCCTCTCACCACCTAGGCCTAGGATCTCCGCCTCCTCCCTTGTGAGGACTAGGTCGAACACTCGTTCACCTGTATCCGGATCCCTGTACTCCCTTAGCATTCTAACTATCTCCTCGACTAGGGAGCTGTACTCCGTTGCCCCAACCACGCCTTGAGCCTCCCTCCCAGCTAGGTTAATGAATATGTGGGAGTGCCATGGGGCGTAGGCCTTAGTACCTCTAACGTCGACCCTGAAGGCCTCGTCAACAGCTATGTAGCCTCTGTTATAGAGTATCCCGTTGATGTGAACTATCTTCTTAATGGGCACCTGGCCGTGGTCTGATATCATTATAACCGCTGTTCTCGGAGGCACGTTATTAAGCACTACTCCTACAAACTCGTCTACCATCTTATAGGTTCTCACTATGAGCTCCCAGTAGTGTTTGGCCTTCTCAGCGTTATAGTATGGCATTGAGGGGTCCGCGAGCCCGAGGAATTGATGGTATACGTTATCAACTACAGGTGTGTAGGTGAGGATTAGATCCCAATCGTAGTTCTTCATCATGAACAGGGTCCACTCCATGAAGAACTTGTTGGTGTAGTAGACTGTCTCCATGTACGTCTCCTCATCGAACCAACCTCTTGTAAGGCCGAACCAGTCTCCATCCGTGAAGGTGCTCGTCTTAGTTATAACGTTATTCCAGACGCTTCTAGCCGCCTCTACGTTGTTAAACCATGGTGTCTCAAGAGGCCTCGTAGTCCCCCTGTAGAGTCTGAAGTCGCCTACAGGGTTTAGCTTTACTGCTTTGAAGAGAGGTGCTATTGTGTACGTTCTACCACCAGCTGTTACCGTTGCGTTTATAGGCTTGCTCCACTCACCTTCACGTAGTATGGCGTAGGCTTTAGCTAGATCCTTCTCGGGGGCTATTGCCACCCTATCGTAGGCTCCGTCACCATCCAGGTCAGCTAGGTATAGGAACCATGTTGTGTCACCAACCCTAATGCTCGACTCCAAGGCTTTAACGACGTACCCGAATGCCCTATCTACGTTAGCCCACCCTTTAGCCTCCTCGAAGCTTATGTAGGTGGCGGCCGCTACATTTCTATTCGTAGTGTATAGTGTAGAGGAAGTAAGCCCTCCCACGGAGGCATCGTATATGTTGAAGAGGAGGGATCTCGTCACATTCCAGGCTGGAGGCGTGCTCTGGGGGAATGAGACCACTATCGTTCTAACACCTTGCCTGTCCGCGGCCACCCATATGGGCTCAGATCTTAGAAGGCGGCCGTCGAAGCCCGATCTCGTTGTTGTAATAGTTGTGTTAGGCAGGTGTATAGAGTTACCAACAATGCCATTAACGCCTGGGGGAGCCCCAGTAGATATGGCAGCGTGGCTTACAGCTGTAGCAGTGGGGAACACTACAACCATGTTAGAGTAAACTCCATTGGATAACATCCTAGCGATATTAGGTAAGTGGCCCTGTGAAGCAAGTAGAAGGAGGTGATCGAACCTAGCAGCATCAACGCTTATAACAACAACCCTCAACTTCTCAGAATCACTTTGCATAGCCGAGGCGGAAGACCCTCCACCGGAGACTGCGAATCCGGGTAGCACAAGTAACGCTACTAGTAGAGCAACAACAGCTCTAAACGGAAACCCTCCTAGGCTAGGCGAGCTAAGAGCACTCACAAGGCAACACCAGGTGGGACTAGGAGGCATACCAGAATTTAAACGTTAGCACAGTAGAACTATATAGATAATATGAACTGTACGGGGAACGGTAGACCTCGTAAAAGTCTAGGGGATAGAAGTCCAGGCACATTCTTCCAGATGAGTATGCCTATAGCATAAATAAGAATAGGGGTATTGGATGCCGCGAGCAACCATATGAGCTAGGAGATAGTGGTGTTAGGTAAACGGCTTTTAACCTTACTTTCAACCTTTAAGTCGACAATCCTGGTATACGGGTATTGGCCCTCCTCGTCCTTCTCATACTTCTTAACCATATCCCATATGGTTAGGAGGGCTACAGCGGCTCCTGTGAGAGCCTCCATCTCAACGCCTGTCTCAGCTTTAGCTTTAACAGTAACTCTAACCTCAACGTAGTCACTGCCATAGGAGAAGTTTACATTGACCCCTGTTATTGGTATAGGGTGGCATAGGGGTAGGATGCCGGGGGTGTTCTTAACAGCTAGGATTGCTGCGATAGATGCAACACTCTCAACGTCGCCCTTCTCAACTAAACCTTCACGAATCCTCTTCACCGTCTCCTCCTTCAATATTATCCTACCAGAAGCTGTGGCCTCCCTGTAAACCACATCCTTCCTGGTAATATCAACCATTGAAACCTGTGGCATCTGGAGAACGCCCTCCAATCCTATGATACCATAGAGTATTATGGTTAGGCGAGGTTTTAATATAACGTTAATACACTAAGACCTAGCTTCGAGCTGGCACTCTCAGGTCCTAGGAGTTTATGTTTAACTCTATTAGGTTCCCCTCCAATCCACATTTGCGGTGTACTCTCTTGGGCTATGGTGGTTTTAAGGAGTTAACGCCTTTAGATCAAGCTGTTGATAGTGTTAAGGCTCTTGTGAGGCATAGGCCTTCTATAGTGGAGGTCCCTGTTGGTGATGCTTTAGGCCGTTATGTGGCCGAAGATATTATAGCTCCATTCGATGTGCCGCCTTTTAACAGAGCTGTTGTTGATGGATACGCTGTTAGGAGTAGAGACACCTTTGGAGCCTCTCCTAGTAACCCTATAGTGTTTAGAGTTAAGGGTTTTATTGGTGTAGGTGAGACTCCAGCTTATAGTGTTGGAGAAGGTGAGGCTGTGGAGATTTCTACGGGAGCCCCTCTACCTCCAGGCGCAGATGCTGTTGTTATGTATGAGAAGACTAGGAGGTTTGGTGATGTTGTTGAGGTGCTGGAGCCTGTGCCACCTCTAGGTAACGTGTCTAGGGTTGGGGAGGATGTTAGGGCGGGGGAGGTTTTGGTTCGTAGGGGTGTGAGGCTTATGCCTTGGGATGTGGCTGTCCTAGCATCGCTTGGGCTTAAGAAGGTTAAGGTATACGATGTAAGGGTTGCTATAGCATGTATTGGGAGGGAGCTGGTGGAGCTAGATGAGGTTGTTAATGCCGAGTCCGTGTTTAAGAAGGGGTTCATAGTTAATAGTAATAGGTACTCCATGGAGGGCCTACTCAAACTCTACGGTTTCACCCCAGAGTATATAGGTATACTAGAGGACGATTTTGAAGCGATAAGGGATACCCTAAAGGCTGCCTTAGAGCGATATGATGCTATACTGACAACCGGGGGAGCCTCAGTCGGCAAGGTTGACTACACAGTTGAAGCAGTTAAATCCCTAAATCCAGAGCTCCTAATACACGGAGTTCTAATGAGGCCTGGTAGAGCTAATAGCGTAGCGGTGGTTGGAGGCAAACCGGTCTTCATGCTAAGCGGGTTCCCAGTAGCTTCAATAATGGGTTTCGAGGCTCTGGTTAAACCAGTACTACTACACATGGTTGGAGCCGGGGAGGAGCCTAAACCTAGAATCAAGGGGGTTTTAACGAGGAGGGTTACAACACCTATAAACACTAGGAGCTATGTTAGAGTAAGGGTTTACACCAAGGAGGGTAGAACCCTCGTAGAACCCCTAGCGCTGACAGGGAGCGGTATCCTAAGCACACTAATCAGGGGGAACGGGATACTCATTGTACCCGAGAACAGAGAAGGCTTCGATGAAGGCGAAGAGGTGGAAGTAGTGCTGCTGAGAAGCCCCGCTAGCCTAGACTAGTAGAGAACCTTAACAACCTGAACGTACTCAACACTACCAACCCTTAGGACAGCATCGGGGTTAACCAAACCCCTCTCAACAGCCATACCAACAACCCTAGAGCCTACCAGGATCAAAACATCGGAGTCCTCAAAATACCTTAAAACATCCTCCTCCCCCACAAGGGCCCCACCGTAGAACTCCCGGCTAACATCTATAACAACCCCCCTATCTCTATCGTAAACCCTAACACCCAAAACCTCCTCATCAACAATACTCGTCATAACACCACCGGGGAGCTCCAAAACCCTAACATAGAAACCCTTCAAACCAGCAACACCACAACCACTTATATTATGAGAGACTAAGGTTAATTAACATAGGTACGAGAGGAAAAGTAAGGAGCTTGAACCCTTCAAACCAGCAACACCACAACCTCCCTCCTAGCCATACATCATACGGTGAGCGGTGGAGTTCGAAACCCCAGGCTGGTTCGCTGAGAGAAGGCTAGCTCCCGGTAGGGCGGGCCGGCTTAGAGCTTGCGGGCCTTGGACGTCGTAGGGTTCGTTTCACGGCCAACGAGATCCTAGAAGCTTTAGTCGAGCACTATAATCCGGGACCCCTCTATTTCTTCTGGAGAGCTTTAAGACAACTATGTTTTATGTTAGTTCTCCATGTTATATTTTCCTCGATTTGATTGTTTTAACTAATTGGGTTTGTATAATTTATTTCTTTGTTACTCCTAGATATGGTTAACAGTGTTAGCTATTACCTAGGGCTTTCTGCATTTGAATTTAAGGGGTCCGGGTTCCTCTTAGCGTTAGTCTTAGCCTCCCCACCTCCTTCTTTCCCACCTTTGTGGGTTCCAGTGGAAGCTGAGGGGTTCTTTATAAGCCTCCCCACGTCCTCTCTAGAATTTCAGGGTGCTCTCTCTTGTCTTGTGATCCAGCTTTTGAGGCCGCTCGGGGTGCTTTGGAGCTCCTCTCCACCCTCAAACCTCCTAGGCTTATTGGTTTTGGTACAGGGCATACTGTTGGTTTCTTCATGGACCTTGCTAGGGGTTACTCTGGCTCGTGGCTTGTTGTAGCTTCCAGTATTGATACTGCTGTTAGGGCTTCAAGGCTTGGTTTTAACGTGCTATACCCCCCTCGGGGGCCTCTTGACGTCTACGTTGACGGTGTTGATGAGGTGGATCCTAGTGGTAATATGGTTAAGGGTGGTGGCGGAGCTCTCCTGGGGGAGAAGATTTTAGCTTTTAATAGTAGTGTTAACATATTCATAGCATCGGAGGATAAGCTTGTAGATGTGCTAGGCTCTAGGAGGCCTATACCCGTTGAGGTTGTCAGGGATTACGCTCCTCTAATCCTAGGAGCTCTTGAAAGCCTAGGTTTTAAAGTATCACCTAGGGAGGGTTCTGGGAAGAGGGGCCCTGTTGTAAGCGATTGGGGCGGTGTTATAGTAGATGTTCACGTGAACGGTGTGAGGGACCCCGAGGCTCTGGAGACAACTCTAAGGAGTATCCCGGGCGTTGTGGAGACAGGGCTCTTCATAGGCTATGCGGACTACATTGTAGTAGGTTTTAGAAAGTGCGGTTACAAGGTGCTAAGGTTTGAGCGTAGAAGGAGTAGACGTTGAGGAGAGCATTATAGCGTCAACAGGGAGATATGACCGGGCTAAGGTTAGAGCTCTAGGCTACTCTAACAGGTTTATACTATTGAGTAGGAGGGCTAAGCTATGGGCTTATATAGGCCCTAGAAGCGATTACCTACTAGTAGAGAACCTATACTGTAGCTGTGGTTCTTTCACGAGAAGCCTTACAAGACAGCCAACATGCGTACACCTCATAGCGTTAAGAGAGGCCATAAACTCGGAGAGGTATAGAGTTCTAGAGGCCTCCGAGGAGGAGATATCAACCATAGCCTGGGAGATACTAGCATCGGGGTTTAGTAGAAAGCTTAGGGAGAGGATATACAAAACAGGTGGGATCCAGAGGAAACAGAGGGGTTACTAAATGGTGCTTAGATTGTGAAGGCCGGGCTCCCCCATTGAGAGCTCTAAATCCCTAAGAGCTCTAGGAGGTTCTGGGTGGGCTTCAGAGAATAACACGTCTCCAACATCTAGGTTCAAGGGGGGCTTCAGACCTTCCAACCTCCTCCTACCCGGTGGTGCCGTTAGGTGTTTAAGCCTTGATGTAACATATACTCCTGGTGTTAACCTTCTCCCCATCTCAACCCTAATCTTACTTAAACCACTAGCTTCGTAGCCGCACTTCTCGCATTTAAACCCCCTGCCTAAACCAGCGCTCTTCAACCTAGCAGAACACCGCGGACATCTAGGGTTAACCTCTACTATCCTCCTAGCAACCTCTAAAACCCAGAGCTTCTCCACGGCAATCACACTAACACCTCTAGGCTTGTAAGGTCTTAGAGAGCCTAGCGCCCTAACACGATCGCCTGGCATTAGCATCCTAGCCACCCTGTTAAGCGGACCTGTCTCCCTATAGAATACAAGGTCTACATTACCTAGTTTCGTAGACGCTCTTACAACAACATGGCTACCCTCTACCACCTCAGGCTCCCCATCTACGACAGCCTCAACATATCCAGTGTTGTAGGGGGCTAGCTCATCCAACTCTACCAGGTGGGCGTCCGTATGCTGGTTAGTCCTGAATAAAGCCCAGAAGTGCGGCTTCTCGCAGAGGACTTTAGAGTACTCGAAGAGCTGGGTTAAACAGTTACCCCTAAACCCTGCTAGCACAGGGTCGCTCCCACCTGGAGATGATATAAACTCCCCGGTTAACACGTCCACATTGTAGAAAGTGCATGGAGGTAACATGGATTCAATGTGTAGAGCTTTAAGTCTATCAACACACCTCTCAGACCCCCACAGGCTTGGATCCCTGTAGGCTAGGAGCTCGAATGTGAAATCATCACCAGGCCCTAGTGCTGCGAGGGAAGCTGTAGCCCCTATAACACCTCTACCACCAGCATGTAAACCCCCCAGTTTATCTAAGGTTGAGGTGGCAACGTCGAGGGTTACAATTGATGTGAGGGCTCTCATGTAAATCCACCTAAGCCTCTCAACACCCCAAGGCTCCCCATTGTAGATAACCACGCCTACATCACGCTTTCCCCCGGAGTACTCTAGGGCTAGGTTATAGGCTACGTCTAGAAGCTCCCCGAGCTCCCCGTCGTAGAGTAGCCTTAGAACAACAGCTCCATTACCCCTAGTCTTCCATGGAACTCCTGGGTTAAGCCTTACCAGGAGGGGTAGATCGGCTAACCTAACCCTCCCAGCTAGGCTCTTAAGGAGTAAGATGGAGAAATGTGTTGTGCACCCAGAGTGTAGACTATCAACACTATCTAAGGCTAGGGATACCAGCTTCATATCTAGCGTTTAACCTGCTTCCTTATAACAATACTGGTTATCGTGCCTTTAACACCATCGATTTTCCTAATCTTCTGTGTTATAAGAGCCCTCATAGAATCCATATCCCCCGTCTCTATAATCACTACGAGGTCGTGGACACCGTAAACCATGTAAACCTCTTTAACCTCAGGTAGTTCAAGGAGTTTATTGAAAACCTCGTCCTCCTTACCGATATCAACGTTAACCATCACGATAGCCTCAGCCACAACTCACACCTCCACCCAGCTAGCTTAACCTAGAACCTTTAAATCTTAATTCCCTCCTATCGGCTCTAAGTTAATCGAGTCTATTAGCTAGGTTGTCTCTTAAGGTAGTGTTCTAAGCGCGAAGTCTATCCTCTCAGGCTCCACCCTGCCCGGTAGGAATACTCTAACCTCTCTAAACTCTGAATCGTAGACCACTATGGTGGGGGTGCCTACATAAGCTGGGCTACCGTATAACGTTGCAAGGAGCCTTAAGGCCCCCTCTGTCACCTGCTGTGCCTTAGCAATCTCAATTCTAACCACATTATCGGATACTGTTACATTAAGCTTACCTAGAACATCTCTCATATAACTAGCGTCGGGAACCCTACCGTTAACATGTAGCCTGCAGGAGGCTAGGTATAGGGCTTTTAAATACGATCCGTTAGAGCCCACAGCGCTCCTTAACAGCCCGTGAGACTCTCTAGCCTCCCGGTGTAATATGGTGTCTACCATGTACAGTTTAACCTTACCGCTACTAGAGTAACCTAGGAGTATTGGAAGGCTCTCGTAGAACTCCCAAGCACAAAACGGGCAGTAGAGATCGTAGAACACGTAAACCTCATACCTAGCCCTCTCAGGCCCCACTGCTACAAGGCTAAGATTAGGCAGAAGGCTAGACCGCTCATCAAAGTAAACTCTAACCCCACCAAAACCCTCTAAAACACCTAGATCGCACCTACCCGATAGCATGTTATAGGCTATAAGGCCACCACTAACAAAAACCACTAGAACCACAATACCAGCTAGGAGCAGGAGAAACCTACGCCCACCACCATCCTTCCTACGCCTAGCCCTCAACAGCTAGCCCTCCCCACATAGTTAACCCTGAAAGCTAAAAATACGAAGGTCTAGATACTAGGAGCAGGAACCCTAATAGAGACTATGAAAGACGGAGCCTCCACGAGCTCTAAAGCGTGGGAAATCACAGCCGGGTTACTTGTCGCGGGGGAACCTCCGCATCTTAACTCTAACACCACGCCCTCCCCGGTGGAGGTCGGGCTCTACTCTAGGGTGTAGAGTATCGGGGGGTTTAAAACGTTACACTCCTACATAAGATAATATCAACCTATGCAAATCCCGTGTAAAACTTGAAACAGCAGACAAAGGTTGTTACAGTTTTGTCATCAAATTTAAATATCCATGAATATCTGCAGTTACCTTAACCTCACTATCACTAGGTGTTTTTAGGTTTAAAACTCCACCACGTAGAGCATGATGGTATTCAAGCCTCTGAGCTTGTGATTATTAGGTGGTGACCCTAGGTTTCTGAGATCTATAGGGCTGTGAAGCCCCTGGCTAGCGGGGTCGAGCTTCTACGGCGAGGGGGCCTAGGGGTGGCGTTGAGAGTAACTCATATCGTGTGTTTAGCTCGTGGCGGGCTGAGAGCGTTGGTTGCACTCCTTCAATCTCATCTTGTCTATGTGCACTGTTAAGTCTATGTTGTTCCTAGCCAGCATATCTGTTATCTCATCTACTAGTATGTTTGCAACCTCCAACGGCATATCGCATGGTGCTTCTACCGCTGCATCCCCATGGTACTTCCCAGGTATTACCCTTCTCACTCTCAGGCTCTTCACTTTAAACCTTCTCTCCTCTAAAACTCTTCTCACGTTCTCCATTAAACCTTTCTCTACAATATCCGAGAGCTCATCCACAACCCTCCTCGTCTCCCTTACCAGGGATAGTAGTAGGTATGCTAGGATTACAAGGCCCCCTAGATAGTCTATAACATATGATAGAGTTGCCCCAGCATAGGAGGCCCCCGCAGATACGAGGCCCTCTATAACCTCTGAGAAGGTGAATACAGCTAGGATTGAACCCCCTATGGGGTCTAGCCTTGCAACCACAATGGCTAGCACGTAGAGAGATGTTCCAATTAAGGCTGTTATCGAGGCCCTCCAGTCAACGTTATACGGCTCAGGAGCTCCTAGCATGGCGGCTGAGAAGCCTGCTGAGAGAGCGTATATAACTAGGACGCCTAGGGGGCCTCCGTAGGCCACCCTCTCATGGCCGTAGGGGTGGTCGAGGTCGGGGGGTTTTAGGGAAGCTCTGGTAGCTATTAACACGACGAACCCACCTAAGGCTGTAGCTATACAGGTTATAGCATCGACTAGGACTGCTTTAGAGCTGAACATAATGTACCCGGCCGTCTTAACGAAGCCCCCCATTAGGATTAGTGTTAACGCTATGCCGAGTATCCGTAGCCTGTGCCCCCTCAGCCTATCCACTAATAAAGCCCTCCGAGGAGTTTATAGGGGATCTGGAGGTTATTAGTGTTAAGACTCCTTGAAAGCCCTGATTATACTTGCTAGGAGCTCCGGGCTCTCCTCAGCTATAGTCCCCGTTACCAGGCCGTCAGCCCCGGATCTGGCTAGCATTCTAGCTGTCTCCTCGCTCCTAACACCCCCACCCACTATTATTAAGGTCTCCAACCCAGCCATTGCTATCATGTTCCTAGACATTTCAATAGCCTCGGGGGGCACGGGTTTCGGAGCCCCGCTCCCAGCTTCAAGGTATACTATCTTAGACCCCATCATGGAGCATGCTAGGGCGTGGGCGGCCACCAGCTCCGGCTTATCATATGGTATAGGCCTAGCTCTAACCATGAACCCAGCTGTGCCCCCATAGCCTACTATCACATAGCATGTGGGTATAGGTTCGAGGCCGTGGTATAGGACTATCATGGCCCCTTGAACCTGGGCTATCCCATGGTAGTACGGGTCATCGCTATTTATTATGGTTAGGAAGAGGGCTGCATCAGCTCTCCTAGAGACGTTGTTGAGGGCCCCCGGGAATATTATGGTTGGCATACCCTGCCTCTTAGCAGCCTCCACCACAGAGTCTGTAGCCTCAGGTGACACCCCCAGGCTCCCCCCTACTAGGATGAAGTCAGAGCCGGCCTCCCTAGCTATCCTAGCTATCCTCTCAGCCTCGGAGGGGCTGGTTTTATCAGGGTCTATGAGGGTGAAGTGAAGTCTACCCTCCCTCCTCTTCTCCACCATACTCCTCCAAACCTTTCCTCTCAAGCTCCCCTCCAACTCCAGCACCCTCAGCTCCACACATCTCCTCCAACTTACCCTCATAGGCTAGGTCTGCTACTCTGTTATAAACATCTATCCTCTCCGCGCTATAGCTAACCTCAAACCTGCAGTGGAACCCGCACGTTCCACACGTTACAACAGCCATTTTCATCCCGGCTGAGTCGCTTTTCTCGAAATCAACTGTTAGAGTCATAGAGCTACATACGGGGCATTGGAAGTATCTTAGCAGAGTCTTAGGTATAACCCTCTTTTTAACCTTAACTCTCTTCCTCTTCCTCCTCCCCAAAGCTATACACCATATGCCTATAAGGGTTTAGCGAGGTCTTTTAAAGAACACTGGGTTTGCGTGGGAGGTGTGTCGTTTTGGAGTTTAAGGTTAAGGATTTGAGTTTAGCTGGGAGGGGTAGGATTCAGGTAGAGTGGGCTGAGAGGCATATGCCTGTTCTCGTTAAGCTTAGAGATATGTATTCTGGTAAGAGGCCTCTTGAAGGTGTTAGGATATCTGCTAGCCTCCATGTCACTAAGGAGACTGCCGTCCTCGTTAGGACGCTCCAGGCTTGGGGTGCTAGTGTTAGCTTAGCACCCTGCAACCCTCTATCAACGCAGGATGATGTTGCAGCTGCTCTTGTAGAGGATGGTGTTAGTGTTTTCGCCTGGAGGGGTATGAGTAGTGATGAGTACTTCTGGGCTATAAGGGTTGTTGGTTCGAGGGATCCGGATATAGTCATGGATGATGGTAGCGATCTCCACGTAACCCTCCACGAGGAGCTCGGAGATAGAGCTTTAAAGGTGTGGGGTGGCACGGAGGAGACTACAACGGGGGTTATAAGGCTTAGGGCTTTGGAGAAAGCTGGGAGGCTATTATACCCTGTTATAGCTGTTAACAATGCTAGGACCAAGTACCTCTTCGATAACAGGTATGGGACTGGTCAGAGCACTGTTGACGGTATACTAAGGGCTACTAACATGCTTTTAGCTGGGAAGACAGCTGTTGTCGCAGGCTATGGTTGGGTTGGTAGGGGTGTTGCTATGAGGCTTAGAGGTATGGGGGCTAGGGTCATAGTGACTGAGGTTGACCCTGTGAGGGCTTTAGAGGCTGTTATGGATGGTTTCGAGGTAATGCCCATGGCTAGGGCTGCGAGGATCGGGGATATACTTGTTACAGCAACTGGTAACAGGGATGTTATAAGGGCTGAGCACATGTTAGAGATGAAGGATGGAGCGATACTTGCAAACGCAGGTCATTTCAACGTGGAGGTTAGCGTAGAAGATCTGGAAAGGATAAGCGTTTCCAGGAGAACGCTAAGACCCTACGTTGAGGAGTACGTTTTGAAGAACGGGAAGAGGTTATACCTCCTAGCGGAGGGGAGGCTTGTGAACCTAGTGGCGGCTGAAGGGCATCCAAGCGAGGTTATGGATATGAGCTTCTCCAACCAAGCCTTAGCCGTACTGTATATTAGGGAGAATAGGGGTAAACTGGAGCCGAGAGTCTACGATATACCACCAGGGCAGGATGAGATGGTGGCAAGGCTCAAACTAGAGACTATGGGTGTTGAGATAGACGAGCTTACAGAGGAGCAGAGAAGGTATCTAGAGTCTTGGAAAGCTTAGGGAGGCGGCACCAATACAACCTTAACCCCCGGAAACTCCCTCCTCAAAGCCTCCACAACATCCTCCGAGTCATCGTAAACAACCTCAACAACATACCTGGACATAAGCCTCCTTAAAACCTCAACCTTAAACACACTATCACCCCTATAATCCCCAACCCCCCGGAAGAAAACCTCGGAAACCAAACCCTCCAAACCAGCCTCCCTCAACTGAGCCAAAGTCTCAACCTCCATACTCCTAGGCCTCCCAGTAACAACAACAACCCTAAAACCCCTCTCAGCATAAGACCTAGCAAGACTAGCATACTCAACCCTAACCCTATCAAGGTAAATATACCTGCTAGAGAGAAAACACTCCCAAAAAACCCTCCTCCTAAAACCCCTAGCCTCAGCCAAACTACGCAAACCAACCTCCTCAAGACAAGCCCTAAACCTAGCACTAGAATCAACAAGAACACCATCAACATCAAAAACAACAACCCTCTCCAAACAACAACCACCCAGAAGGAAGTGGAGAGCAAATGAAAACCTTATAAACACCAAAACAAATAAAAAAGCAAGGGAGGGCCCGTCGTCTAGCCCGGTTAGGACGCCGCCCTTACACGGCGGAGGTCCGGGGTTCGAATCCCCGCGGGCCCACCACCTGATAAATCCCACCAATCACTACAGAGCAACCTCTAGGAGGCACGCTTCTACAATTCCCCCTCAACATATCGGCTTTCATATCAGCTTTAAACACCTCCCCATACCAGAGCTCATGATTCTAGGCTCTAGTCGACCTAGGCTCGGTGGATTCAAGGAGTTTAGGAGATGAGGTTAGGTTTAGGATTTTCGACTACCTGTGGGGTAGGGGTGTTGGGAGTTCTGAGCTAGGCATTGACCCCACCTATGCTAACAAGATTAAGAACCGTAAGGCTAGGGTCTCCGATGCGTTATTAGAGAGGATGCTTAGGATGCTGTCCGTAGACGAGTTCGCAGTGCTCGCAGGCTCCAGCTCAGCATAGCAAATGCTACAGCAGCCTACAGTAAGGGAGCCTCAGAGCCTCGGGGAGGCCGCTATAGCTCTAGACCAGCATGTTAGGGGTTTGGAGCTCGTGCTTGAAAAGTACCCCCAGCTATCAAACATAGCATACCAGAAGCTTGCGGAGCTCCTGAAGTCAAAGGTTAGGGGCTATAGTGTAACCGTCACGAGGGAGCATGTTGAGGCCTTCGAGAAGCTGCTGAAATCTAAAGCTCCAAAGACTAGGGAGGAGAGGATGCGCTACCTTAGGAGGGCCCCGGAGGATCTGGGCTGGGAGCTCTCAGCTGAGAGGCTACAGGAGTATATTGCTGAGCTCTCTGAGGAGAGCCCTGGCGTGGCACAGCACACTGCTAAGGCTTTGAAGCTATTCATAAAACATGTGCTTAGAGACCCTAACTTCTACAACGCGTTCAAGACACCCAGGGTTGAGCTAAGCCTAGCAGCAGAGCCCCTAACACTAGAGGAGGTTAGAGCTGTAGCCAGAGCCATAGAATGGCCCCCAGCTAAAGCATACTTCGCATTGCTGGCCGAGACAGGTCTTAGGCCTAGTGAGATATTGAACGCTAGAATACAAGACCTTGATTTGAACGAGAGGATTCTCAAGGTAATGAAGGCTAACAATACGACCAAGAGGTCGTACATAGCCTTCTTCTCAGCAAAGCTAAGGGACCACCTTAGGGAGGAGTACCTGCCCTACAGGGATGAGTTCATAGAGGTTAGGGAGGCCTCCGTAAGGAACCTTCTAAAGGAGGGTGTAGCCGAGTGGAAAAGCTTATTATTCCCGTTCAAGGACTCAGCGCTAAGGGCCGCTATATACGATGCTATGGATAGGGCTCTAGGCAGGAGGTTCAGGCTGTACGACCTGAGGGCTTTCTACGCAAGCTACATGAGCTTGAAGGGAGTTCCAGGGGCTAGCAAGGCACTACCTAGCAGTTAACATAAGGGAACTTAGGGAGGTCTATGATAGAGCTGGTCTAACGATTCTTTAGAAAACCCATCCTTTGAGGCGGGAGGGACTGGAGGGGAAGGGTGAGTATGGTTCTAGAATCGACCTTACTCGTTCAATCAACCATTGTCTCAGAGCCCGGCAGTGCAGAGTACTTTATCGTCTCCTTTGATGTAGAAGCTCCGCCCGGTAGCTTCAAGAAGGAGTACAGCAGGGTTAAGAAGAAGGCCCTATGGTTTTTGTGTGCTAAGCCCGAGTACTATGAGTCAACCTACGTGTGCAGATCCAGGGTTTCAGCCGAGCTCCTGTACAACATCGTTGTCGATATGTTCGGAGGCAACCTCAGGAAGATCGCACTATGCCCGGTTAAGCCTAGCACCAGCGAGTACAAAGCGAAGGTCGAGGAGCTCCTGTAAAACGTTAGAAGAACGCTCATGAGGAAAGTTGAGGAGTCTATAGGACGATGTAGGAAGTGGACTAGGAGGGCTAGGAGTGAGTTCATGGAGAGAGTTGAGAGGCTTAGAGCCGTAGACGCGGGCTTAGCCGACACCATTAAGTCGAAGTTGGAGGAGTGCTTCGAGTACACAAGTCATGGAGGATCCACCCGGGGATCCTCGATGGTTGGAGGAGGTGGGCTCCAGTGAGGCCTAGGAGGTGGAAGGCAGTCTACCTGTCAGAGGGTTTGAGGGAGAGGCTTAAGGCCGAAGCTCACAGGAGGGGGTCGAGCGTACCGGAGTTCGTAGAGGAACTCCTGAGAGATCTTAAATACACCATCTGTAAAGCTAAGCCCGTGGACTCAAGGGATCTGTTCGGAACCAGGGTCAGGGTTTACTTTGTAGAGTGTACTGACCCAGACGGCCACGTTATGAGGGCTGTAGTCCCAGATCTACAAGAGTTCTCTGCTAAGCTGAAACTCCCAATGCTCCTCGAGGAGTAAGCGGGGATGCAGGTAGACACTAGAACAGCTGATATTCTAGAATAGCACACAGGATAACATGGAGATCGGATTTTCCACTCTTTCAACTCCATGTAATGGATTCCATGACCAGTAAATGCCTATCAATTGTCTTAAAAGAGCTAATCTTTCAACTTCATGTAATGGATTCGGATTCTACCCGTTGCGCCTGCTGTGCGAGCGCCTGATATCGCTTTCAACTCCATGTAATGGATTCTTTAGCCACGGCATAGATTAGGAGCTCCAGGGGAAGCTTTCAACTCCATGTAATGGATTCTACTAGGCCTCTCTGCGTTAGCAGCATGTGGTATGTTCGTACTTTCAACTCCATGTAATGGATTCACTGCAGCAGAGGCCCTAAGGTACCTCCTTGACAAGGAGCTTTCAACTCCATGTAATGGATTCAGGCTTTCCTTGTTGAATCTGAGGAGGAGTGTAAGAGTGAGCTTTCAACTCCATGTAATGGATTCAGAGTAAAAAAGCTGATAGGGTAACCCCAAGCGAGAGCTTTCAACTCCATGTAATGGATTCAGGCCTAGGGCTCCTAGGGCTGCGTCTACTGCTAGCACACTTTCAACTCCATGTAATGGATTCTCGGAACCCCGAGACGGTTCTTTCCCACTACCAGTCATCTTTCAACTCCATGTAATGGATTCACTTTGATAACACTGGTCAGGGTCAAGGGCTGTGTTACCTTTCAACTCCATGTAATGGATTCTCTCAGCTGTGAGGGCCGTGCTACCAATAGCGTTGCTAACTTTCAACTCCATGTAATGGATTCTGTTGCAAAGCAGGTGTGGGAGAGAGGTCACCCCATCCTTTCAACTCCATGTAATGGATTCCTACGTGTTCGTGGACGGGAAGGACAGCCTGGTAGCCCTTTCAACTCCATGTAATGGATTCAGCTCACACCAGAAAGAATAAAGGAGAATAAATGTCGTCTTTCAACTCCATGTAATGGATTCATTCCTACACTACGCCGCCGTCATAGGCGACGATGAGGATCGCTTTCAACTCCATGTAATGGATTCTAGACCAGCCCACGATATTCGGTTTGAGGGAGGTTAGGAGCAGCTTTCAACTCCATGTAATGGATTCGGGCCTAGGCTCTCAACCCTGCCTGTCACCCCACTATCTTTCAACTCCATGTAATGGATTCCGGGTTTTTATTGTGGGTTCTGCAACTGCACGTGATGTAGTGTCTTTCAACTCCATGTAATGGATTCCTTTTCTGTGTACAGAGGTCTAACGGTGGGGCGAACTGATGCCTTTCAACTCCATGTAATGGATTCTTGAAACATTAGTTGAACAAGGTTTCGAACCCTGGGATTGCTTTCAACTCCATGTAATGGATTCACGAGATATACCCGGTGAGGTGCTGGGAACTGGGCTATCTTTCAACTCCATGTAATGGATTCGGGATGAGTTCAACATGTTCTTCATAATGCTGAAGAAGCTTTCAACTCCATGT
>Ga0079992_126842_pt1 | contig 20603 bp, 21 predicted proteins | sample FaiFalFF_MnMetaG_3_FD_69197 | JGI IMG/M metagenome (GOLD analysis project Ga0079992, IMG submission 69197) | Freshwater microbial communities from Yellowstone National Park, Wyoming, USA - Fairy Falls B (FF_Mn_B) MetaG (SPADES assembly) (version 2) | ecosystem: Environmental > Aquatic >... | reverse complement strand
TCCCCACAGGTCTAATTGTATTGGTATGTTTCCGTGTTCTATGCCTAGTATGTGTCTTAGTTTAGATTTCTCCTTCTTTACTACCCCTATCTCCTTCTCTAAGCCCTTAATGTTTGTTAGTGCGTAGTATATTTCTCTTGGTAGTATTAGCCCCTTTGAAGTCTTTATATATCCTGGTAGTAGTTCCTTGGCGCTCTCTATGAGGTATAGGATGTTTCCGTCCATATCTGAGTCCTTTTCGTATTGTATGGCCAGTAATACTTGTTGTAGAGTGTCTTGGCTTCTATCTTCTTGTTCTCCTCTGCTCTCTCCATCATTCTCCCCAGGACGGAGTTTGGAGTGATCCTTATGAATGGTTTGTCCAGATCGTAGTGAGTGCAGGTTTAAGGATGGTCCGATTGTTGGGGCCACTACTCTTTATATGTGAGGCTGGTGGAGGGTCTTATCCGAGCAGGTGATAAGTATGGGGGGAAGAAGAGGGTGGGAGTGGGATGGTGGAGACTGACGGGGAGGTATAAGGATATTGAAGTTCTATGCGGATGTTCATAGGAGTAAGAGGAGTGGTGACGGACTCAGGATAACGTTTTCTACTGTCGGAACAACTTTCAAACACATAGACGGCTTCAGCGGGATTCCGGCTGGGCGCGGAGACCAAGTATTCGTGGATACACTACCGGTCCAGCACACGGATGGCGTGATAGAACTACTAAGGAGGGGAGTTGAGTTCTATTGTCTCAGGAGGCTTACGTTGATTGAGAGGGCGTGCGGAGAGCTTAGGCTGCCGAGGACCGCTAGGGGAGACATAAGGGCATTGATGAACATAGAGGAGAGGTGGTTTAGGAGGGTTACTGAGGATTTCCTAGTTATGCGTAGGATGATATTGGTCTATAGGTCTCTTATGGAGACTCATCAGCAACTGCTGAACAAATACAGGGCTTTTGTCTGAGGTTGAGAAGGTGGTTCTGTAGCCAGTTATCTGATCCATAGAGAAGTAGATGGTGGAGGTGGCTAGGATGATTGTTGGGGAGGCTGCTAAGAGGTATCCGGCCTATAATGTGCTTCTTGAGGAGCTGGGGATAAATGATGACCTGACTGGCAGGGAGGCCCTGACAGAGCTGCTAACGTAGGCTGATTTTTTGATAGTTCTTTGAGGGGTTTGAAGGGGCTTATGGGGCTCTACAGGCCGATAAAGTCGTATAGGAAGGAGTTGGACCCCCACGACTTTTCTCCTGACTATGAGCCCCTTTGGGTGTATGTGTAGGTTTAAGGCGTCGTGGGGCTGGTCCTCCTCCTCTACTGCCCGCGATCCTATGAATACTTTGCTTTGTACCGATCGCTACACGTACATATACACCGCGCTAAAAATGTTGGGCGTTTGAGGCTCGTGCGTCTGCCCCGGCTATAGTGTTATGCTCTTCTCCTTCATCTCTTTTGCGGCCTGCTCGATGGATTTTATTATGTTTATGTAGCCTGTGCATCTGCAGAGGTTTCCCGAGATCCCCCACTTTATCTCTTCACGGGTCGGGCTTGGATTCCGCATCAATAGGCCCAGCGCGGCCATTATCATGCCCGGTGTGCAGAAGCCGCACTGTAGGCCGTGGTTCTCCCAGAAGGCCCTCTGGAGCGGGTGTAGCTCCCCATTCTTAGCCAGACCCTCTATGGTCAGGACCTCCATGCCGTCTGCCTGCGCTGCGAGCATGGTGCAGGACTTGACCGCCCGCCACGTAGCCTCGCCCGGGCCCCTGATCAACACTGTGCACGCGCCGCAGTGGGAGGTGTCGCACCCGACGTGGGTTCCGGTCAGGCCTAGGATGCTCCTGAGGTAGTGTACTAGGAGGAGCCTCGGCTCAACGCTGTGGGTGTATTGGGCTCCGTTCACCTTCAGCGTTATCTGGACGGGGGAGGGTGATGGAGCCGCTCTAGGTGATGGGCGCCTAGGCAACTGTCGCCACCTCCAGTGTTAATCCGGCCCGGCTCAACGCCTCCTCCAGGGCCCTCCTCACTAGGACCCTCGCCAGCCACTTCTTATATTCGGCGGAGCCCCTCAGGTCGCTGACCGGCTGAGCCGGCTCGGCCGCAACCTCCGCGGCCTTCTCGATCAGGTCGCGTGTAGGGGCCTTGCCTCTCAGCATCCTCTCAGCCCTGTCAGCCCTGTAGGGGGTTGGGCTGACCGCGCCCACCGCTATCGAGGCGGACTGAACGCTGCCTTTCTTCCCAGGCACGACGACCGCTGCCACGTTCACCGTGGCGAAGTCTCCCGCCTTCCTCTCGAACTTCTGCCAGGACCAGCCGTGACCAGGCCTCGGCTTAGGCACCACTATCTCTGTGACGACCTCGTAGGGCTTGAGGGCGGTGGTGAAGGGGCCCTTGAGGAAGCGCCTGATGGGTATGACCCTTCTGCCGGAGCCCTGAACGACGATGCTCGCGTCAAGCGCCAACAGAGCGACTGGCCAGTCGGCGGCTGGGTCGTTATGGGCTACGGAGCCTCCGATCGTCCCTAGGTTCCTGACCTGCATGTCTCCTATCCATCTAGCGGTCTCCGGGAGCAAGGGCACGGTGCTGCGCAACTCTTCGGAGAGCTCAACCTCGGCATGGGTTGTGAGGGACCCTATCCTTATCGTCCTGCCAGAGTCCTTAACGTAGGAAAGCATGCCCTTGAGGTTTTTCAAGTCGATAATTATCGAGGGGCTGAGGATCCGGAGCTTCATCATCGGTATGAGGCTCTGGCCCCCAGCCAGGACCTTGGCCTCATCCTTATGTTGCCTGAGAAGAGTAACGACCTCGCGCAGACTGCTCGGAGCATAGTAGCTGAACTTCCTTGGATACAAGCGCTCCCTTCACCTGTGGCAAGACTCTTTAGATTCACGGTTCTTATATGTTTTATCTGGGGCTGCGTTGGGTCGCGAGGGCTTGGGGGCGGGAGAGAGTGTTTATGAGGCGTCGGAGGATACTTGGTTGCTCGAGGTCTCGCTTCTGAAGCTCGATTGTAGCGGCCTCGCGATCGATGTGGGATGTGGGGGCGGCGACATTGCACTCACTCTTCTCAAGCGGGGTGGCGAGGTGGTGGCGCTTGACATCTCGGAAGAGGCTGTGAGAGTTACGGCCAGAAGGTCCGCGCAGAACAGCTGGAGACTCCACGTCATGGTGTGCGACAGGCTAGCAGCCATTAGGCCGACGGGCCGTATATCCGTCATAGCGTGTAACCCTCCGTATCTCCCATCGGAGGAGCCGGCCGACAGGGCGGTGGACGGCGGACCCTCAGGGGCAGAGTTCTCGCTCGAGCTGATCTCGCAGGCAAGGCCATTCCTAGATAGGGGGGCCCGCCTTGTCCTAATCACCTCCACCCTCGGCGGTGAAGACGCCATACTGGAGGCCTGTAAGAAGATAGGTCTCCGAACGGAGATGCTCGGCTCTAGGAGGCTCTTCTTCGAGGAGCTCCACTGCTACCTAGTCGTAGGGCGGGATACTGGGCCGGAGAGGTGGAGGCTTATAGCTCGGCGAGCCGCGTGATGACATCTCTATAGATGTCTTTGGAGGCCATGTCCTCTATCAGTAGAATGCCGTACTGGGAGGCTAGGAACTTCGCGTCTTCGCTAAGCTTCCGCATTGATAGGAGGGCGACCCTCTCGAGTCTCAAGTCTGACTTGACGAATATGATTCGTATTATGCTGTTGACGGACAGCCCCTCACCTAGGTCTTGGAGGAAAAAGACTGCGCGGTCAAGCTTACCCTCCCTCCCGAAGAGTAGGTCGATGCGGTGCGTCACCTTGGAGGCGCCCACGACCCTCGCGTTGACCCTCGCCTCGAACCCCCTTCTCCTCAGCTCCTCCGCGATTGTCCGCATGGGCTTGCTCCGCTCCTGTAAAGCGCTTATCACCTCGGGGTTTACTGTGTATCTGTAGAAGGTCCTGAACTCGAAGCTACTCATGTCGTAGTCTATGCCACATATTAGGCACCTGAAGGTGATGTTGGGGTCTAGGCTCACCTCGTTGCAGTCGAAGCACGTGAAGAAGGTTGAGTGGACCTTGAGGACCTCGGCCCCACCCTCCTCTAGGGGGCTCGCGGTTATCCTGACCTGGGAGCCACATCTCGGACAGATCGTTCTCTCACCCGCGACGAAGCTGGTCTCCGGGCCGAGGTATCCGCAGGCCTCGTGCTGCATGACCCTCTGCCTCCCAATATTTACCGAGCCGCACGCCTTGCATCGCAGATTCATCGTGTGAAGCGCGCTCTGGCAGTGGGGGCAGACGATCTTCTTGAACTCTACCCCCGCGACCCGCACAACGTTCTTGTCCTGAAGCCTCCTGAGCAGGCGCATGACGATACCGGTCTCCACGCCGAGCCTCGACTCGATTGAGGGGAAAGACCCGCCCTCTGGGGAAGTGTTATTCGGGAGGGGGACGATCTCGCTCAGCCCCTCATCAACAATAATGTCGAGAAGCATCTCCTCAAGCTCGTCTAGGCTGGGCGCTGGGGTGGCGCGTGCCGTGATATCTACGCCCTCCTCCTCACGTAATGCGCCGGTCTCCACGAGGGGCGGCCCAGGCACCTCCTCCTCAGGGGCCGCTGTCTCGGCAGGGCCGGACTCCGCTGTTTCGCCCGTAGACTCCGCGCCGGCAACCTGTGGTGACGTGGCTGGGGCCTGGCTCGGCTGGGCGGTTGGCTGTGGAGCCTCCATGACGGTTCCGCCTGAGGGTGGGGGCGCGGTCGGAGTCGAGGGCTGCTGCATAGCGGCGGACTCCATCTGAGTCTGCGGCCTCGGGGCCCTTGCAGCGACTAGGTAGAGGATGGTCGGCTTGAGCCCGTACGCCACGCCAACCCCGGCCGTGATAGCTAGATAGGGGGCCAGGGGGAGAATAATCCCGGCGATGTCTGTCGCTGGAGGGGGTAGGATAATGAGCGCGACGACCCAGCCGGCGGCCGAGCCTACGAGGAGTATGACCAGCTCGCGGGCGAGGCGCCACGATATAAGCCCGTTCAGGACTCCCAGCAGGAGCCCCGTCGACAGGCTGGACAGGAGTCCCCGGACAGACGCCTCGACGGCGAGCGCCGCGTATATGATGGGTTGGAAGAACCCCCACCCCACAACCCAGAGGACAAACGAGATGGCTAAGGCAAGCATCGTCCGGAGGATTAGGCCCGAGACTATGCTCATGGTGCTAACGACACCGCTGACCGAGAATTACCAGTTCATGGTATATGAATCTTTTGGGCGATGTTAAACAAGCGGTCTCCAGGGCGTGCTCACCCCCCACACTCTAGGGCCTGCATCTCGGTCGTCTGTATGGTCTCGATGGAGACGACGGGGACCACCACTGTGATGATCGTGATGGTTGAGGTCGTCACGTTGAGCGATCTGACGAGGGTTTCCCTCCTGAGGAGGCATACGTCTATGTAGCCCGTCGTTGTGAGGGAGGTCCTGGGGTCTGAGGTGTCTACTGTGAAGCTGCCGGGCACCTCGATGCTTCCCTCGGGGACGTGGAGCACGTACCTGTAATTCGTGGGCGGGCTGTAGGGTACCTCGCAGATGAAGACGGCTGAGGCACTATCACCCGGGTTAAGCCTCGATATGCGGACCTCTAGTGGGCTACTGCAAGTGAATCCCACCGGATCAAGCCTCACGGTTGCGTTCAGCGTGGGGCCGGGCACGGCAGAGTCGTAGGCCAGTACGAAGGAGATGTTGACGAGGGCGGTGGGGGTGTTTGTCGTGTTGAAGATTATCAGCCTCGGCACCGGGTTAGTGATCCTCAGTATTAGGGGCCAAGAGTGCTGGGTGACGTTGAAGCGAAGCAGGACGTGGCTGTCTACCACTACGCTTCTTGCGTAGAGGGGAATGATTGCTGCCCAGCTCCCGTCATTCCTCATCACCTCTGCCATGACGTTGTACCTCCCGGGAGCGACGTTGAAGACGAAGACCTCTTCCCTCCCGATCCTACCCGTGCTGGACCCTAGATCTCGAACCTCGACGTACCTCTTGACCCAGAGCTCGGCCCTGCAGAAGTCTAGGCTGCTCTCGGATGATGATGGGAGAACGCATCCGTCGCCCTCCGTAGCCACCCTGACGCGGTAGACGCTGGAGACGCTTAGGTTGGTCAGCGAGATCATGAGGAGGTAGGGCAGCTTCTTTGGGCCTATCTCGTAGGGCGAGACAAAGGAGTTGCCCCTCGCGGTGGCGAGCCGCACCCTGATCAGCTCGTTCGGCTGGAGCTGATAGTTGAGCCTCACGACGCTCCTCTCACCCGGCGCGAGGATTATGGGTTGTTCCGAGGCCCTGAGGACTCCGTTGATCGTACTCTCGATATAGATGGCCTGGACCGTGGTTTCTATCGGCGAGCTGTTCGTGATGTTGAGGACGGGCTGGTATTGGCCCGGCGAGTCGGCGGCGCTGCTCAGGGTGAGGGACATGTCGAGCTTCTCCCTAAGCTTCTCAGCCTCAAAGATGAGGCGCCTGTTGACAGAGTCCATATACATTGTTTGGAGCTGCTGCATGTAGACCCACATAGGTATCACTATCGTGAAAAAGACGAGTAGGCCGATGACTGTTCCCAAGACCGCGGAGACGCCTGCCCCCTTCCTACGAGTTCTCGCCATGGCTAGTTGTCACCCCCTATTTTCGTGGTGGTTGTGGTAGTGGTTACCGTGTATGTTTGCGTTGTAGTGGTTATGACTGTTGTGGTGACGGTGGTGAGGCTGTATGTCCTGAGAGTCGTTGTTGATGTCGTGCTCACAGTTGTGGGTGTTGTTAGCGTCGTCACGGTTGTTACAGTCGTCGTCTGAGTCGTAGTCGTAGGTCCATAGACCGTGGTGGATCTCGTGGTTGTCGTAGTCAACACACGATACACAGTGACGGTTGTAGTCGCGGTGACACTATTTGTCAGGGTTCGGACAGTGGTGGTAGTTGTGGTGGTTGTTGTTCTTATGACTCTGATCGAGAGGGTGCTTATGGTTGTGGTCGTAGTCGTCGTCGTAGTGGTTGATGCCGTGGCCTCCCCCGATAGCACAGTCGTCGTCTCCGTCGTCGTTACATAGGTGGTTGTTGTTGTCGTTACGGTGGTGTATGTAGTCGAGGTTGATGTCCGCGTCCTAGAGCCCTGTGCCAAGACCTCTCCAACGTGTGCCGAGAAGCCGATCAATACGATGAGCGCCAAGACGGTCACGAGAACCGCGGCATCCCTCCTCAGAGGGCATTCACCTCCATCCTCCTCGCTAGGCGCCAGAGCAGCGGCGCCAGACCAGCCGAGGCGGCGACTGCCCCGCCCATAGCCATCAGGGCCTCGTAGCCGCTATTAACCGTTCCAGCCCCTACCGGAAGGACCGGTACTGCCCCTCCAGCCCTGCTTATGGTAGTGGTGGTCGTGGTGGTTGTGGTCACGGTGGTCCGCGCGGTGGAGGTGCTTGTGGCAGTAGCTGTCACCGTGTAGGTGGCGGTGTAGGAGGTGGTGGTTTGGGTTATGGTCGTGGTGGCGGTGGGGGAGTAGAGGGTGCTGGTCTGGGTTGTGCTTGAGGTTGCCCTGACGGTGGAGGTGGTGGTGTAGCTGGTCGAAGTTCGTGTTAGGGTGACCCACCGCGTTGATGTGTAGCTGGTGAACGTGCCCGTCCTGGTTGTCACGGTCGTTGTGGTGGTAGTGCTTGATGTACTTGTCGAGGTGATGGTTCTGGTTGATGTTGTGGTGGTGGTAGACGTGTATACGGTCTGCGTAGTAGTTGTCGTTGTCGTGCTGGTCAGCGTCCTAGTGGTGCTCGGCACCGTTGTGGACGTGGTTTTCGTGGTCGTCGCCGTAGCTGTCGCCGTCACGGTTGTCGTAAGAGTAACCCAAACAACCTCGACATCCGTTACGTCTACATACTCTATGCTGACCTCGTAGAGGTTCAGTATCGAGGTTGGTGGGTTCAGGTGGTAGGTCCCCTGGGAGACTTGGTACATCACTCCCTGGGGATCAAAGTCCAAGAGGAGCCGCCCACCAGTGGTATAGCTGCTGACGCAGTCCCGTATCGCTAGCGTGACTTGGACGGTGGCTTGGTCCGTCGAATAGGCAGAGACTAGGAAGCTGTTGGCCAGCCTATTCAGAAGATCTACATTGAGCTTAGCATAATCAGGGAAGATAACGTCTCCCGCCACATCATAGCGCCATATCTGGGGGAGGATGGTGTAGTCATCGGAGGTGATTGAAACGGTCATGGGGTACCGGAGCGTCTGCCCCGATAGGGGGACGCGGATCTCCATCGGCGGCTCGCCCGACACGTGGATCGCTCCGCCCGCTAGGTTTCCACCCCCATCCAGAATCTTTACATCGATGTTTGTGTCTAGCACTCGGTCGCTCGCCATCAGCAACCTCAGCTTAACCTCATTGTTCACCACGAAAACTAGCTCCCCGTTCTCCAGCGCCGCCGATTCCACTGGATCAACAAGCTCCACGAAGATCCAGCTGCTTGGCGGGGGGCAGGACTCGCTTAACCCCGCGCGGGGCGTAGCTGCCTCGAAGGACGAGACCTTGAAGAGCTCCGTCCTTAGGAGGGCCTCGATGGATCCCGGATCGCCAGGCCTTATGAGGGCTGTTGGTAGATAGTGCGCGGTAACCAAGATGGGGTCGCCCCTGCGGCATCCGGGGCATCTGAAGGAGACCTCCGCGACCTCTGCAACATTCAGCGTGACAAAGCGGGACGGGTCGAGGCCGCTATCATAGGCGAGCGAGCCATTCCGATAAACTATTATGCGGAAGATAGTGATCCTCTCGTACCCCACGTTTCTAAACCTTGCCACCCCGTATCCAGCCTCCTCAGGGATCCTCCAGTCGGGGAAGTACACGTAGTCAGCCCCCAGCATCGACCTGAGGACGAGGCTATCCTTGTTGAGGCTCTGGACAGCCTCCTGCCTCCCGATAGACGAGTAGGAGGAGAGGAGTCCGAGCATGCCAAGCCCTATTGCGACGACCACAGAGAGCGTCATCGCTGTAGAGACAACGTCTGAGTCGCCCCTACGCGGCCCACGCCTCAAGAAAGCGTCACCTCAACGTGATAGATGTCGGTGATGTCGAGGGGCGCGGGCAGGTCGAGATACGTGGTATCCCACTGTACGCCGGCCGGGAGTGAGACGGTTCTCGACATGTCGGCAAGAAGGTTTCCCGCGCAGTCTCTCAGAACTACGTTAAGCCGGAATGTTACGGGCTCGTCCTGTTTCCCTATCTCGACCTGAATGGTCGTCACGACGGGGTTGTCGCTGATGTAGGAGATGTACTGGGTGATGAGGCCGATACCGGAGACGTGGGCGCTACGGTCTGGCAGCGCGCCAAACTTGAAGTGGCTCGGTATGGGTATGTAGGAGGACCCCACTACCGATAAGTCGAAGGGAGTGCCTATACCGATGACGCCCCCGACGAACTGCTCATATGTTACGCCAACCCTGAGGTCCGCAGTCAAAGTTTGGGAGGAGTCCTGGTCAGCGAGCTGGAACTCGAACTGTTGTGTGCTTAGCGTTAGGGGTCTTGCATAGCTTATGAGGGCTGAGAAGCGGTTGTTCGGCGGGTTTGAAAAGGAGCCGGTCAGGAAGTTCGTCACGGGGTCAACAGATGTAAAGGCGGCCCACCTAGCCCCCTCCGGCAGGGCGCAGGGGCTGCCGATCCTCGTTCCGGGATAAATTATAAGCGTCTCGACATACCGCATCTCGTCCGCCGACAGCTCGGGGTTTGCGTTGTCGTACAGCGCCCTAGCTATGTACCAGATCCTTATTCTGGTTCTCTCCCCGAAGAAGCAGGAGCTGCATGTTGGCAGCTCAGAACTCGTGAACTCGGCCTTCTCCTGGGGCGAGATGGGGTCGAGCCCGCCTGATCCACAGGCGACCCACCTAGCTGGGGGGCTGGGCCACGCGCCGCCTAGCGAGCCGTCCTGCCTTATGAGCTCTATTCGGGTCACACACAGGTCTAGGGGGGAGATGTTTCTGAGCACAATAAGCCTCAGGTCCTCCCTGGAGGTGTAGCGGACCAGCTCGAAGGCCAGGAGACCGGAGGTCCTTACTAGGGCGATGCCCTTGTCCGTCTTTTGCGTCGTGTCCGTCGCGTTGATGGCGAACCAGCTCGTGGCGAGGGATACGAGGATCAGCCCCACCGCTAGGGTGATTGCGGCCAAAATGACTGAGGATAGGACTGGAGAGACGCCGCGGGTCCCGTTGCCGGTTGTACGGCGCCTGCTAAGCTTCAATTCTCGCCCACACGCTGGGCATGGGATATTGTTCCCCCTATATATCTGCGATGGGTCGCGTAGGGTGCCGGATTTGTCAATCAGTCTAGCTGATTAGCCGGATGTGCAATGACCGCTGTAGGCGTTTCGGCGGCCTGGAAAAGGTTGGCCATTGCCGGGGCGTTCGTTACCCCCGCCTCTGCGGCCTGACGGTTATAGATGTGGAGTCGCTGTCCGAGGGGTATGCCAGGCCGGATTCCTTGCCGGTCCCTGCGCTTGAGAGGGCGGGGATTGTGATGGTTATCGAGCCGGGGTTATTGCTCCTGAGGTCTGCGGCGTTTAGGTTGCAGCGGAGCGCTATTGTTGTTGAGCCCGGTGTCAAGGTATCTCCCAGTTGTATGCAGATGAGCGTTCTTGGCTCGTAGTCTCCGGATAGAGTGATTGAGTTCTGTATGGCCGCATGGTTTATTCCGACGCCCTCGCCGGCCTGTGCGGGGAGTGAGAGTGTTATGTCGAAGCTGAATGACTCGCCCTCGAGGACCCTTGAGGGCGCAATGATTTCTAGGTCGATGGTTTGCGGAGTTATCTCTGTCCTCGAGAGTATGAATACGACGTTCCAGTAGTCGGGTAGGGTTACCTCGGCGGGATTTGTGCTTGGCGCGATGAGTCTCCCCGGGCCTATTAGCCCTCCGTTCTCTAGGAGGTAGACGTGGAATGTTCCTGCTGTCGCTCCGAAGGATAGAGATATGTTTTCGTTGCTCGCGGTGGCCTTATACGTGATGGATCGTGGCTGTATGTCGGCGTCCCCTTGTGGGGATATGAGGATTGTGTACTGGTTTCCCCTCTTCATGTTGATTATGGAGACCGTGAGGGTGTAGGGGTAGAGGCCTGATGCGAGCCTGCCCCCGATGATGAGTACTGGTGTGGAGGCGAAGAGCCTTCCCCTCTCCGTGACCGCTATGAACTGGGCCCTCCCCGTAAAGTTTGTGAGGCATTGGTCTACGCGGACCGATGTGTTCCAGCCCGGCGAGACGTCTATCGGCGTCTGGATGCATGGGTCGCCGCCTATCGGTGCCGCCTCCTCGACATCCATGGCCCAGATCCTCTGGACCCTGATCATTAGTGGTGATGTGTTTTTGAGCACCAGCCTTATCTGGTTGCTCGTGGATGGGAATGGTATTATTGTCCCCTCAATCGCGATCTCGAGGCTCTCCGTGGCTCGGTCTATGTCTCTTATCCTCCTGTAGTTGAGCTCGTTGGAGTAGAGGTTGTATAGGGTTGACATGTATAGGTAGAGTGGGACTAGCGTTGTGAAAAATATGGCTATCGCTATCGCCACCCCGACCATCGTGGAGACTCCTGCCCTATCTCGCCTCATACCTAGCTACCTGGGCTGACATTACGTTTCTCGCTGGGTCTGCACTGCTGTATAGGTGCGCGGGCATGTACCAGAGCTCGACTATGTATGGCGGCTCTCCCGGATATCTCTCGCATCCCTGTATGGTTTCGAACCTGTCTGGGGAGGCGGAGACTATGGTTGGCTGGATGTTGTACCTTATGCCTGGTGAGGGGCGTGATTTAGGGTAGATTGTGCAGCTGATGACTATTACGTCGTTCATCCCGGGGTTGGAGACCCAGACGGCGTTGGTCTGGAGCGAGGCCGCCTCGACTACTAGGAGGATTCTGTGCTGGGAGATCATCCTGTCGTATTCTCTCGATATCTGTGTTCCCTGGCTCGAGACGTAGCCGAGGGAGAGCGCCCAGAGGGCCACGCCCAGTGTGACGACGCCCGCGAAGAGGAGGATCTCGCCTAGGAGTATTGTGTCGCCTCTTTTGTTTCGGGGCTGGCGCCTCCTACACATGGGGTTGATTGTCGCGTCCATTTACTGATTGTCAGTTTTGGTGGGTCTTATATAAGTTTTCTGAGGTGTTTGCTGGCTCTTTATAAATGGTTTTTAAATAGTGGTAGTTTTGTGATTAACAGTTTGTTTGGTCGGCCCTTGTTTGTCGAGAGTTGGGGGTGTGCGTTTGTGTCTCTGCGGTAGAGGTATTCTGCGAGTATTACGATGGCTGCTGTTAGGGCCGCTGTGAATATTATCATTGCTGCTCCCTCGAGGATCCACTGGCCCTGAGAGTAGTTGTATATGAGTGTGAAGGTGAAGTCCCAGTATGGGAAGCCTAGATTCATTACGACTGCTAGGGGGGCGAGGGCCGCGGTGGCCACTATGGGGTGGAACGCGAGGCGTGTGGGGCGGGGTTCGTCGCTGTTGGGTCCAAAGGCTATCTGGGCTGCCAGCATGGCGAGGAAGGGGCCGACTGGGTAGAAGTAGTAGGGGTAGAACTGGCGTGCGAGGACGCCCTGCAGCATCCCGGACCAGTTGGCGGTCCAGTAGTTTCTCGGCAGCAGGAGCATGGTTAGGACTGAGGCGGAGGCGGCTACCGCGAGGTTTGCGGGTATGTGGAGCCTTCGCTGGAGCGCTCTGTAGAGGATTACAGCCAGCGTGACGAGGGGTGTTATGAAGGGTAGCGTGTTCCAGAATACTTGACCCATCCCGAGGTATGAAAGGATGTACCACGGAAGTGATGGGGGGACTCCGATGACGAAGGGGCCGATTATAGATGATAGGGGTACGTTGTTGAGTAGTGTGTGGTGCTCTATTGTCTTCTCGATTGTCTGCGGCGTCCATAGCCATGGACTTAGGAGCACCGCTAACGCCGAGGCTGTGAGGATTACTGCTCCTTTCTTGGGTGGCAGCCTCCTCGAGTAGACCGCGAGAAATATGAGCGCAGCTGTGAATATTAGGTAGGTTAGCTTGGTCAGGGATGCTAGGCCTCCCAGTAGGGCGGCTTTCCAGAACCATCCCCTGCGGTCTTGTCCGAGTATGTAGTAGGTCGCGGTTGCTGTGAAGAACGTCCCAGGAGCGTCAAGGTATGTGGTGGAGTATTGTATGAGGTATGGGTCGAAAGCCATTAGCGCCGATGCGATGAGGGCTGCTCTGATGCTGTACCTTCTTAGGATTAAGTAAATTGGGATTATGGTGGCTGTGGAGAAGGTTATGGGGACTAGTAGTCCTGCCTCCACTTGTCCGATGTAGGGGCCGAGGGTTGTTATGCTCAGCCCTGTCAGTATCATGCCGAGGGGCGGGACACCTGGATGGACCGAGGCCACAGCCGTCAGGTTTCCAGCCCTTATTCCCTCGACATACGATACCCCGAAGGAGCTGATGAGGCCAACATCATATATCGATAAGTTTTGTAGACAGTAGCCGGGCCGTATCCAGCACGTAAACCTGACTAGGAAGGCGCAGAAAACTATGACAGCAAGCATGATAACAACCCTACTGGGCCGCACGGACAAAAAAGGATGGTTGTGGAATAAAAAGTGTTTAGAGAGTGGGTTTACGGTATGAGCACTGCTACTGGGTACGTCTTTCCGCTTGTTGTGTGGAGTGCTATCTCGTTGGTAACGCCGCCGGTAATAATACTACCACCGGCACCACCTGCACAACCAGTAAACTGTGTTGAGAACGTGCCTCCTAAAGTTACCGTTTCAGCAAAGCCAGTGATGCAAGGTGCTCCGTTTGCCAGTATCATGTCTATTACGGCGATGCTTGACCCGGTGTTCCTCGCAATAAGGACAAGGTTTGTTCCGTCCCAGTAGGCTGACTGTATCTCGATCTTCTCGAACCTCGTGAAGACTCCGACGAGTCCTGAAGCCCAGAAGGCCACAGCGATCGCTATCACTATCGCCACCGCAACCAGAATCACGGTCGCGACTACAGGGCTTATACCTGCGTTCCTTCTCGTCATCGTAGATGGCCGAGGAGCCTGTGGTATATAAGCACTAGCTTGAACCCGGACTTCTACTGGAGCCGGCGTGCCGGAAACTGTCAATCAACAACTCTTATATACCCACCGCGCAGCAAGATGGCCCAGGCATGGGGTTCTCGGAAAGCTTCACCAGCTTCTCCTACTCAAACTTCAGGACGCTCGGCGTTTACCTTCTCAGGATTGCCCCGGGAATCCCCGCAAAGCTCGAGAGCGCCGGAAAGAGGATCTACCCCGAGGTCTTCACCTCAATAGTCGCCGCCACCACCATCATCTCCGCCGCCATAGCCGTCCCCCTGGCCATACTAGCCTACCTCCTGACCGGAAGCATCATAGGCCTGGCCATGATCGCCAGCATCCCCGCCATAACACTCCTGATAGGCCTAGCTTGGCCATACCTCTCCGCAGCCTCGGCCGCCACCCTCTTCGAGAGCGAGGTCCCCTACGCCGCAGCCTACCTCGCCGTCATGTCCACAGGCGGAATCCCGCCCTACAAGAGCCTCTCGAGACTCGCCCAGAGCCAGCTAATGCCCAACATAGCCAAGGCCGCAAGGCTCGCAGACCTAAACGTCAAGGTCGGAGGCCTAGACCCAGTCACAGCGATCGAGAAGATGGCCAAGGGTCTGCCGAGCAAGGAGTACCGGGACCTACTCATGGGCTACGCATCAACCATCAGGAGCGGCGGAGACGTGGTCCACTTCCTCATCAGGAAGACCGAGCAGATCTTCAACTCGAGGATGGGGAAGATGCGGATAGTCGGGGAGAGGATGGGCATGATAATGGAGGGCTACGCCGCGATAACCATGATGCTCTCCCTAGTCCTCTTCACAATATACATAGTCTCCAGGGCCCTGCCCTCGGAGTTCCTGATCATGCCCTCAGAACAGTTCGCACTGATAGCCTACCTCATCCTGCCACTAATGTCCGTGATGTTCCTCTACATAGCCGACGTCAGCCAGCCCAAATACCCAATCACCGACCCCAGACCCATGAGGGTCCTCTACCTCACGCTCCCAGGAGCCCTGGCCTTCCTAGTGCTCTTCGTCATACCCTTCTTCGTCACAGAGCTAAGATACATAACACCCTTCGACGTGACCTCCGGCCTCATAGAGTCTCTGAGAAAGGCCGCCGGGATAGAGATGGGCTACGAGTCCTCCATAGCCCTCATACTCTTCTTCATAATACTCTTCACGCCGGCCGCGATAGCCTACCAGAGATACGGAGCCGAGAACTTCTCCGTGGTCCACGGAATGACCCTCTTCCTCAGGGACCTCACGGAGGCCCGGAAGACCGGCCTAAGCCCCGAGAGATGCATAATCGACCTATCCCGGAACCAGTACGGCGCCTTCAGCAAACACCTCAAGATAATATCCAGACAGATCAGCTGGGGAATGCCCCTAAGAAAGATCTACGAGGACTTCGCCAAGAGGACTTACGGCTGGCTCGAGAGGGCCGGAATCTTCATACTTGTCGACGCCATAGACGTCGGAGGGGGAGCGCCCGAGACCTTCGAGGTCCTGGCATCATTCTCGGAGGACCTGGAGGAGATCGAGAGGCAGAAGAGGGCGTCCCTAAGGCCCCTCATGATAATCCCATACCTCACCGCAATACTACTGATCGTGGTGGTCGTCATACTCGTGTCATTCATGAAGAACCTCCTCACTCTGGCCAGGCTAAGCATCTCGTCCGCCGAGTTCATCCACTTCTTCCTCCCACCCGTAATAATCATAGCCGCGATAAGCGGGCTCGTAGCAGGCAAGATCTCAAGCTCGATGCTTGCGGGAGGCTTCAAGCACGCCGTAATAATGTGCCTGATCTCGCTGATAGCGATCTGGGCCTCAGCCAGCTTCTCAGTAAACCTCTTCCAGTTCGCCGCTACTCCATAAGCTCGACGATGCCGCCAATAATGTCGATGCGGCGCCTCTCCTTCAGGTGACGCATAGCCCTGATAACCATCTCCCTCGGATAGGGAGTCTTCACAAACACCTGCCAGTACGGGATCGGCCCGCTCTTCTTCAGGAGGTTTTCCACGATGTAGTCGGCGACCGTCCTAACCTCGTTCTCCAGCTCCAGGCCGGCTGCCTGTGCGAGGGCAGTCAGCTGGGCGGGGGCCTGTCCCTGAGCAGGCATTCGTAGGAGCGTCTGAGCGCCCGTGGGAGCCGGGACGGCTATCTCCGGCGGCCTCTTGACAACGAGGCCGAGCTCCGAGATCAGCTTGTCTGGGTCGGCGTAGTATGAGAGGATTATGCTGGAGACCTTCTCGTTATCAGTGACGTTGTTCGTCCTCATCCACTCCAGAAGCTCCTTCCTCTTCCAGAGCTCCAGGACAACGTTCTCCCTCGGCATCCCAGTCATAAGAGAGATGCTCTCGAGCTGGATGCTGTTCGCAAAGTTTACCCTAAAGGTGTCGGTGACGGGGTCCCACTCGGCTATCTTCCTATACTTATGAGCGTCCTCGAGCTCCCAGATATACCTCACCCTCCTCCCATAGATCTGGGCCTTCCCCTTCAGCTGGACCCTCTGGACCAGGGCCATGGCATCGAGGAGCGAGAGGTGGGTCTCAGGAATATTCATGGGAGGACTCATCATCCTCTTAACCGCTGTCTCCACATCGTCAGCGTGGATCGTCGTAAGACCGCCGTGTCCGGTAGCGATGGCCTGGAAGAGGACGAACGCCTCCTCACCCCTAACCTCGCCGACGATAAGGTAGTCGGGCCTATACCGCAGGCTAGTCCTGACGAGCTCGAAGAGTGAGACCTCGCCCCTCTCGCTCGACCCCAAGCCGTAGCTCTCCCTAGTAACGAATCTGACCCAGTTCTCGCGCGGAATATTGATCTCGGCCGTCTCCTCGCAGGTCACGATCTTCATCCTGGGCTTGATGAACGTCGTGAGGGCGTTGAGCAGGGTCGTCTTTCCACTACCCGTAGCTCCGATCAGCATGATGTTGGCCTTGTTCTCAAGGAGGAGCCAGAAATACGCGCCCATCTCGCTGTTCAGGACGTTGCTGACGATGAGCTCGATTATGCTGAAGGGCCTCTCCCTGAACTTCCTGATGGTGAAGGTGCTGCCCCTCGGAGAGATCTCCTCCCTAAACGTGGCCGCCAACCTGTGCTTACCGTATATCATGGCGTCAACGATGGGGAACGCGGATGAGACGTGCTTACCGGCCTTGTGGGCCAGGTGTATGATGAAGTCGTCGAGCGCCTCCCTGTCGTAGAACGATATGTTGGTCGGCATGCTCTCGAAGTCCCTGTGCCAGACATAGATAGGCACGTTTACCCCGTCGCACGAGACATCCTCGACCTTGAAGTCCTCCATGATAACGTTGAGGGGGCCGAACCCTAGGAGGTCCCTGTCAATATAATAGAGCAGCCGCTCGACCTGCTCCCCCGACACATCCCCCAGACCGACGGCCCGCCTATACTTCTTCAGAATCTTGAGCGCCGACTCGTGAAGAACCTTCCTAACCTCCTCCTCCTCACCGAGCTTAGGAAAGTCAAGCTCCTTCGTCAGTATGTCCTTAACCCTCTCGAGAGCCACCTCCTCTTCAGGCCGCAGGGGAGCCTCGCTCACAAAGTATATTGGCTCCACAACCCTTCCAGGAGGAGCCGCGATAATGACCTCCGAGAATTTGCTGCCGACCTGGTAGCGGTCAAGAATCTCGAAGGAGGGGTTTAGGGGCTTTACATCAATCCCTCGCCACTGCTTCATGGGCTCCTGCTCCTTCTTCTTCCTCTCCTTAGCCCCCTTGACCTTGTCTTCCTTCTTAGGGGCCTCAGGCGCGCCCGGCGACTTAACCTCGGACTGCTGCCCCATCTGGGGGCCTATTGAGACGGTATAGGTTAAAAATATTTCCCTGAGCCACGGGACTATGCCGACGTGCTACGCTGCCGGCACGAGGCGCCCCGAGCAACCCCTCACGACGATCTTGTAAAGCAGCAACGAGAGGCCCCCCACGTAGAGCGCCATGTTGGCCATCATGGGTAGGCTGGGGTCTGTGGCGAGAGGCTCAAAAAGCCTCACGACTAGGATCGGCAGCGAGAGAAGAATCGACCCTGCGACGGGTAAAACGACAAAAAGGAGAGCGGTTATGGAGAGGGGGGTTGAAGATAGCCTCAGAAGAGTCGCGGTTAGTATCGACAAGAGGGCACCAAAGCAGGACATAGAGAAGAGAAGAACCAGATCTATCTGGAGGAAGGGTATCTCCTCAGCGCCGAGGGACACGGCTCCATAGAGTATTAGGGCGAAGGGGAACGTGACCGTGAGATAGGCGAGAAAGAGGCCCGCGATATAGTTCCTCTCCACACCCCTCGCGAGGCTCACAAGCCAGAGGTTCGGCCTCTCCGAGAGGCTCCAGTTAATCGAGAGAAGCGCGGGAAGCAGCGGTATATACAGAGCGATCATAGTCAGCTCCGCCACCTCCGGAAACTGCCCGATACGCATCAGCCTCGGAGCAGCACTGTTCGCGAGGGTCAGGAATAGAAGCACGAGGACCCCCGTCCAGAGAGTCCCCTCCCGCACGACTCGGGTGAGGTGGAGCCTGTACATTAGGGAGACGCGACCGCCTGATGCGTTTATAGAGAATAGCTTAGCGATGGGCTGGGGGGTCTTGAAATATTTTGTGAATTGGCGTGGTGGCTCCATAAGGGCGGTGAAGAGGACTGGAGAGACTGAGGGGTAAAAGTTCCCCCTCGCCACCAGTATGTAGGCCACAACCAGCGATGCGTAGTAGGGCGCGATAAGAATAAGCTCCCCGTGCTGGCCGGAGACAGCGCGCATCAGGATCATCGATGGATGAAGCTCGAGTGTTGGCGGAGTCTCGACGCCAAGGGCAAGATACAGCAGGGGGAGGAAGGTAGCAACAAGCATCAACCAGCCTAGGACCCTCGACCGCGACTCACCGAACCAGTGCCTCGAGATGCCGAGGAGGTGCCCTAGGAGTATGGTAAAAATGATGGCCGCAAAGTAGAGGGGTACCCCCCTAACGAGGTATTCGACGTGGTACGGGTAACTAAGCATGGCCAGCACAATTGATGTGGGCGGCAAGACGAATGCCGAGAGGATTATCGCTTGGAAGACGAGGTCGGAGAGAAGAAAGGCGATGGGCCTGATGTTTGAGGTAAGGACATAGTAGATCTCGTAGGGGAGAGCTGTTACGCCCCCCTTCATGCCGAGGAAGACCCCAACCGCCAACACAGAAGTCACGAGTATCAGGGTCACATTCTCTAGGAAGACGCGCGGCCCGGATCCGGAGACTATGCCGCTGATCCTCAGTACCACCGACATGGCTCCTACGACGGAGAGCCAGAGGAGGTATACTAGCAGGAGAGACAGCAGACTTCGCGGAGACCTCTTAACCCTCCCCAGATACTGCTTAAACTTGGCCGAGACGAGAAGGCCTAGAAGTGTCAGGAGACCCACCTCCTGCTCGAGATTATCCTGATGAAGACCTCCTCGAGCGGCTCCGAGTATCCTAGATTCGTCGCCGACCTCAGCTGGTCGAGGGTCCCAGAGATTATTGTCCTGCCCTCATGAATGATTGTGGCAGACTCGCAGATCCGCTCAATCGAGTCTAAAAGGTGTGTACTTACGAGCACCCCTCCCTCGGAACTCGCTATCTCCCTCATCACCTGCTTTGCAGTTCTCTGAGCCTCGGGATCTAGCCCGTTGAAGGGCTCATCCAAGATGAGTATCGACGGCTGATGGACCACGGCGGCGGCGAAGGCGAGTCTCTGCCTCACGCCCTTGGAGAGCTCGTAGATCAGCTTGCTGTAGTGCCGCTTCAGGCCGAAGAGTTCGGCCATCTCGTCGACCCTCTGGCTTAGGCCTGGGCCGGCCAGCCTCCTGAGCCTAGCTGCGAAGAGGAGAAACTCCTTCGCCGTCAGGTACTCTGGGAGAGGAGGGTTCTCGGGCACATAGCCGATGAGGTCCTTGTATGATGAGTCGGCCACCACGTCTATGCCGCAGACCCTTAAGACCCCTCTATCCGGCTTCAGAAGCCCCACGAGGCATTTAAGCGTGGTGGTTTTCCCGGCCCCGTTAAGCCCGAGAAGCCCGTGGATCTCGCCCGGCCTGACCGTGAGGTTAACGCCGCGGAGAGCGGGCTCGCCATTGAAGCTCTTCCAGAGACCGACTACCTCTATCAGCGCTCCTGCCATTTGAGCCCGTGTGGTTAATGGTCGGGGGTAGTAATAATCTCGGCCCTGAGCCTACGGACGGACGCGTGGGATTATATTACTCGGGCCTGCCGGAGAATGTTCTCCGCCGATTATTGCGCTGGCGCCTTACAGCCGGACTAGCATCAGCGCGAGAGAGCAATAAATCTCGGAGCCTGCAATAAGACTTAGAGGGCCCGTGGCCTAGCATGGATAGGGCGCCGGCCTTCGGAGCCGGAGGTCCTGGGTTCAAGTCCCAGCGGGCCCAATATTAGTTATTATTTTGAGGATGCTGGATGGGGGAAATGGTGGGGGAGGGGTAAGTTTTCTAGTGGTTCTCTTGACGTAGTTTTCTAGCCGTATCTGCTTCCTAGTAATTGTGAAGCCTATGTATCTGTAGAAGTTTATGTTACTGCTGGCCCGAATATAGATCACATATACGTCCTT
>Ga0079992_128515_pt1 | contig 20605 bp, 23 predicted proteins | sample FaiFalFF_MnMetaG_3_FD_69197 | JGI IMG/M metagenome (GOLD analysis project Ga0079992, IMG submission 69197) | Freshwater microbial communities from Yellowstone National Park, Wyoming, USA - Fairy Falls B (FF_Mn_B) MetaG (SPADES assembly) (version 2) | ecosystem: Environmental > Aquatic >... | reverse complement strand
GCAACAGGTCAAGCAGGCTCTCCTGCGGGGTTTGGTCTACAACCTTCGGCGGGCCGTTGCGGTAGCGGGGATTTTTTTGCGTCTTTGGGTTCATCGGCTCCTCCCCGTGGGTCGACGGCCGTTAGAAATGCTTACGGCATCCCCACTCCCATGAGGTTTTCGACGGAGCAACCTCCCATTTCTCCGCTCAATCGCCAGCCGATACACCTCCTCCAGCATCTCCACCGAGCGCTCCCAAGTGTATTTCTCCTCCACCAGCCTCCGGGCATTACGGGCCAGGCGACGCCGCAGTGCCGGATCTCTAAGCAGCCGCACTACCTGGTCAGCCAAGCTATCAGTATCCTCCGCCACCAACAGGTGCTCACCGTCCACAGCCTCAATCCCACCCAGAGCGTAACGTGTGGCGACCACTGGCGCACCACTGGCCATAGCCTCCAATACCTTAAACTGCATCCCTGAACCAGCCTGCATTGGGGCCACGGCTACAGTAGCCCGGGCCAGGTAATCCTGAATGCGGGGGACGTAGCCGGTGACTTCGACACCTGGAAACCGGGCCAACCGCCGCACCCGGCGAGGCGGATCGGCGCCGACGATAAGGAAGCGGGCGTCAGGTTTCTGCTGCAGGATTAGCGGGAAAACCTGAGTGGCGAAATAGACGGCGGCTTCGGCGTTAGGAAAATAACCCATACGACCGGTAAATAGAATGATATTATCCTCCCGCTCATTTTCAGTATACGGAAAGTCCTCAATGTTAACGCCGTTAGGGATAACATGCAAAGTTTCACTGGCCCCGATGGCCTCTTTGTCTAAGGATGAAGAGATGATTTGCTGGTCGAAAGAAGATACCAATTCTTGTTCGTAGCGAGCCATCCGCCGGGTTTCCAAGTGGAAAATCCATTTCATAGGCCATCGCTCTCGCGTGGCTCGGCGATTCATATTCAGGGAGAGGGCATCAATAAAATCTATTACTTTTGGCACACCGCTCAATCCATCTGCAACCGGGGCCATCCGGGCCAATTGGACGTGAATCAAGTCAAAATGCTCTTCTCGTACCAGATTCTGAACACATTTCTGTATGATCGGTGGGCAAAAGTAGAGCGTTTGCAGCGGCAACTCAGAAAAAGGAAAGCAAATAAGGTGGGCAATGGCTTGCCACTGAGAGACGCGCACCGGCACCCATCGCTCACACAATTGAGTGACTATCTGTTGAACCCGGCTATCAATAGGCCCAGGCACCGGCGCCACTAAAGTAATGCTATGCTGCCGACTCAGAAGCCGTAGGAAATGATAAGCCCGTACCCGATCACCTTGGATAGGAGGATAGGGAAAACGGGAAGCAATAAATAAAATTTTCATGTTTGCATCACTCTTTCGTAAACCGTCAGTAGTTCCCTGGCTGCCTTTTCCCAAGAAAACTTCTTTACCTGTTCAAAACCTCGGACAATCAATTCCAGACGCAATGCTTGATCAGTTATTACCTGTTCAATGGCAAGAGCCAAAGCTTCAATGTCTTTTGGTTCTATTAATAAAGCGGCTTCCCCCGCAATTTCGGGAATGGAACCGGCGGTCGAGGCTACAACGGGAGTTCCACAAGCCATCGCTTCCAAAACTGGCAAACCGAAGCCTTCATAAAGGGAAGGATACAAGAACACTTCGGCCCCGTTATAGAGAGCCACCAAATCTTCTTCCGGCACAAAACCGGTAAAAACGACCTGTTCTGCTATCTCCATTTCCATAGCAATACGGCTAAAAAGCCTCTGACCACTTTTAGGCAAGCCGACAATCACCAATTGATGATCGCTCTTTGATTGCTGTTTAAATTTTTTGAAAGACTGTAAAACCCGAGCAATATTCTTGCGAGGGTCAAGCCCTCCTAAGGTTAGAATAAACCGACCCTGAATCCCGTAGCGCTGCTTGACCTGCTCAATTTTCTCTTTATTTGGTAATGGCCGAAATGTGGGACTTGGAGCTTCGTACACGACAGACACGCGTTCAGAAGGAACTTGTAAAATGTTAAGGATATCTTGCCGTGAACGATATGAAACCGTTATAATCGCATCGGCTCGTTTGGCAATTCGTGGCACTATCCAGCGCCGATAGATTCGTCCCAGACGCTGATAAGGTGAGGGAGAAGCTGGCAGTGCCTCATAGGGTAGCAAATACATTACATCATGAATAGTCAACACCATTTTAATTTGCTGGGGTAAAAATAATGGTCCGGTGTTAGCTGGACAATGCAAAATATCTACGCTATCACGTATAGCCACAAATGGCAAACCCATCTGCTCCCACAAAGGATAAATAGGGCAAGCGAATGAGCGAAGGATAAAGTTCTGCGGGAGTGACAAATCTAAATTTTTAGGTTTTGCGGCCATGTAAAGCAAATATTGATTCTTTCTATCCAGAAAAGCCAGACGAGAAAGAACATGATAAACAAAGTTGCCTATCCCACGGCGGTAGGAAAGAAAATAAGCATCAAAACCAATTTTTATAGGATAATTTTTGTAATTTTTATAGATAACCATTCTGATAAATAATCCTCAATGTAAGGCAATCGAACAATTCGAAGGTTCGCTAGAAGCCATGCACCCAATTTATTGGGTCGCAAGAAAATTAGAGGTGGCAACCACATAAATGATCCCAAAAAACTGGAATCTCCACTTGCTTCAATCCTCCAGGTACCTCCCAAGATTCGAGATAGCTGTGCGATCTCTGTCCGAGAATAGGGAATTTCAAGAGCCCATTTCCATAATCCAGTTAACTCCAAAATGAACTTTCCCAAGCGATAAGGAATACACCAGGCATTTGGTACATGCACTAAAACGACCCCTTCTGGTTTGCATATCCTCAGCATTTCTGCGAATGATCGTCTTCTCCAAGCTCCTTCAAAATGCTCGTTAACACCGCCACTGTAAACCACATCGAATTCATTATCAGGAAAAGGCATATGCAAGATGTCTCCACGAACAAGCTTGACATTTTCTACTTCTAATCTTCTAGCATTCTCTCGCGCGGCAGCAAGCGCTAAGTCCGAAAAGTCTATAAGGTAGCAGCTCCAGATCCGGCCTCCAGAACCTTAATAGGCGATGTCCGACTCACTGAAGTGAGACTCTTCAGCAGGAGATACAACTGGTGGCGCCGGAAACTTGCCTCTACCTCTGAGACGGCCTTCTCAGTATCTCCGCCATTGAGCATTCCATATTTTTTGTTTATCTCTGTTCATATTAATCGAGCGGCCCATCTTCCGCCTCCAATTATGGGTGTACTCTTCCGCGTCGGCCTATTGTGGAGTTTCATAAAGCATGTAACGATACATCACATCTCTACATCCTGTCAATATAATACGATAGAGAATTACTAAACAAAGGTCTGCAAGACCAAAGAATAAAACATTGCGAAAAGTCCCTCGAATCAAAGTTAAGATATGAGGAGCCAATATGCCGTAAATTAGTTTGTCTCTGCGCTCTGAAATGAGTTTATAATGCATCCAGCGGGGGAGAAAAGCTAGTAGGAGCGCAAACATTCCAACCCCTGGGAATCCAAAATGAGCAAACGCATTCTCATAGCCTGGCGCAACGACTGAGCCATGATAGGGATAAATCGCCTCCAAGGTATTAACAATATCGCCAAAAGCTGCCTGCCGTAATGCATAGGGAATCAACTGGGTGAAAAGGCTAAGGTTATACAAGCCAAAATCATGCGCCATACCCCCTTGTTCAATGTAAGCGGTGATAATCCCAGCAAATCCCGAAAATCCCTCTACATTAAGGCGATAGAAGAAAGCAATGAAGTTGAAGCCCTCGCCAGACATGCCCTCACGGAAATAGCGCAAGATGTTTTCTAGTGTATAAGTAGTATAGAAGTTAGTATAATGCCTAAGCGAACCATACCCCAGGATAACAGCAGTGGCTAATCCGCCAAAAATCAGGAATTGCTTCAGTGATATCTCGCGTATGCAATAATGGTATAACACCAGATACTGCACGATCATATAGATCGTGAGAAACCTTGAGTTGAGCATCACAATCAGCATGGATATCCCCATCAAAGCCCAATCGAGGATGATGGGCGAACGCTTTGTGGCTATCTTGTGTAGCAGTGGCATCTTCCCCAACTGTATCATGGTCAGTAGGAGGGTTTGCCCACCAACCATTCTTCCCGGAGCACTCAGAACGCTACGTAATCCGCCCAAGAGATGGAAAAGCAAGGCTGCTGAGGTTAAGACCAGCAGCCCAACGACCATATAGGCAAGTGAGAACTCACGAAGCGCATGGCCAACATTCGTCTTATGGAGAACCGGGGCCCTCTTTACAGGCAGGGTCAAATACACGGTGAAGGAGATAACCACAGAGATAAAAACCAGAAGATTGGCAAGCTTGAAACCTTCACGTGTAATGATATTATTAAGGTAGGCTACCCAGTCAGAAGTCTCCAGGTCTCCTGCGATGTACCAAGCCTGAAATTGGACCAGGACGAGCGATGTACCAAACAAGAGTATGGCAATAAGGTTTTTGCCCTGCCGCCTATGCATCTCAAGGAAGATGATCAGTGCAAGCAGAAAAACTTGAAAACCTATCAATATACGATCCCAATACATAATTTACAAACCCTTTATCGAAAGACGACGCCCCAATCGCCGATGACGATAGTCATTCCAGCCCTCAAGAGTTGCCTGGATCAAGTCTAGGCGCCCCTGTACAATCCACTCTATGAATTTGAGAGGTCTAGTGAGGGCGAAGAAAATTTTAGCCGTTAATCTCTGTATAGGAGGCAGATTTTCTTCTATAAACAGTAGGCGATTTCGTGTAGCATAGTACCAACGGTCATACGATTCAGTCCCGATTGTGCGTCCTATCTTGTGCCATATGCGCGCATCCATATTCACTTTGATCTTCCAGCCAGCTTTCCGTACGCGGTATGAAAACTCCAAATCCTCGTTCTGGAAAAAATATCGTTCATCAAATAGACCCACTTGTTCAACTACCTCTCTCTTGATCAACATCGCGCAGCCCATTAGCATATCCACGTCCCAGACTCCAGAGAGCATATTGTCTAGCTGGTTCACTCCAATGTGAGGGGCTCGAGCCAACCAGGGATCAAACTTTGCGCCCCCAAACCATACTACATCCGGCTCATTATAATAAAGGATTTTACCGCCTACTAATCCAATTCGGCTGTCGCTCTGGGCCGTATCCACCATCCTTCTTAGGGAATCCGGCGACACCTTGGTGTCATTACTGAGGATCATGATATAATCAGCACCTTGCTTCAATGCATAACGGATGCCGGCGTTATTACCACCAGCAATCCCCAGATTTTCCCGATTCTCTACCACATGCAAGCGAACATCCGCACCGAACCTTTCTCTTATTGCAATCACCGAGCCATCGGTGGAACCATTGTCAACGAAAACGACCTGAAAGTTGCAATAATCAACTTGGAGTACCGATTCAATGCACTCCAGCGAACAAAGCTTGTCATTATAATTTAGAACGATCACATACACCAAAGGTTTGGCTTCCATGCTTGTCATCTCCACTGGCCAGCAATTACCCAGTTTAGCAGGCCACCAAGGCATAGGTACCAGTTACTTCCCACGAAGCGCTGCCTACACCGGGTCCAGAGCACGATCTTCAAGAAAAGAAATAAGAATTTTACTGATTGCTTTAGCAGAAATGTTTTGGGGATTACTTGCAATGACTTAAGGAAACTCTCCAAAGCCTTCCATGTCTGGCCAGACGCGTAGTAGAACCAAGCTGCGTCATGAAAAGCCCCGGCCCAAGCAACTCGTCCTAAGTAACTTTCATCTTTCTTTGGAAAGTGCTTATCTACTATTGCAAGCCGCTCTCTAGCATACTTTTCATACTCCCTCCAAGACTTGGCCCCTGCCCACTGTCTGAAATTGGCCAAAGGCGGGGGAGGAATTTTCACAAATACAAGCCCTTGAAGCCCTGCACGGAGCCAAAACTCATAATCAAAAGCAAAATGAAAGTTCATGTCTAACATCCCGATCTTATCCAAGACCTGCCTCCTAAAGAAGACCGTCTGCTGACAGAAGCAGTTACCAAAGGCAAGCTGCGTAATATTGAAAGGAGAGGGATGTAAAGTTATGAATACTTTCCCTTCATAATTCATCAAGTTGCATGATCCGAATACAAATTCAGCTTCTGGATGCTGTTGTAATGAAGCAACCGCTCTTGATACAGCACTAGCTTGAAGAGTGTCATCAGAATTCAGATAAGTAATGATTTCGCCTTTAGATAGCATCCACCCCTTATTGATTGCATCCGCCTGTCCCTTATCCGGCTCGCTCACCCAATAGGCCAGCCACGGCTCATACTTGCGGATGATGTCCACGCTGCCATCCGTCGAACCGCCGTCGATAATGATATACTCCAGATCCGGATACCCTTGCAGCAGCACCGAGCGAATGGTCTCCTCAATAAACTGACCCTGGTTATAAGAAGGAGTCACAATGCTCACCCGCGGCCAGGGACGGCCATCGGGCATCGTATCGGGAAGCGGCGGGCTTTCCTCCGTCCACGGCCACCCTATCTTGCCCGGCGGAGGCGGAGGAAGTTCTTTAAGAGTTGGACAACGCATGATACCCTCCTATCATACGTTAGCAGGCCGGAAAGCTATGATTGCGCCTTTCAATAATCCCTTGATACCACTCTATATACTCATTCACCTGCCGGTCCAGGTTAAACCGCTTTCGGGCCTCCTGGGCCGCGTTTTCGCCGAAGCGTTTCCGTAAGGCCTCGTCCGCCAGAAGCGCAACGACAGCGGCAGCCATCGCCTCCGCATCCCCTGGCGGCACCAAAAAACCGGTGACACCGTCCCCCACCTGCTCCGGAATCCCTCCCACCGCCGTGGCCACCACGGGCGTACCGCAGGCCAGGGCCTCCAGCACCACGTTGGGGAAGGTGTCGGCGCGGGCAGCGTGGACGTAAACATCGGCCGCCTGGTAGTAGCGGGCGACCACCTTCGGATCCTTCTGGTAGGGCACGAACTGCACGGTGGCCCGGCCGATATGCTCGGGCGGGGCGTCGTCCCCTAATGCCAAGAAGAGCACCGCCTGTCCACCCATCCGCTCGGCCACCCGGGCCACGGCCGCGCGCATCATCTCGAAGTCCCGCCAGAGGCTCCGCCGGATGCCGTTGGCCGCAAAGAGCAGGATCTTGGCGTCCGGAGGCAGGCCGAGGGCGGCTCGAACGGCCCTCCTGTCCGCCGCAGTGCGGAACACCGAAAGGTCGATACCGTTGGGAATCACCCGGGCCTCCTGCACGGCCGGAGTAAGGATGGATTGCTCCACCTTGCGCATCAGCCACCGCGAGGGGGTGGCCACGTAGAGCCGGCTTTGGGCGTAGATATCCCGCTTGCGCCGCCAGTTGTAGGCGGTGGCGTCACGCTTGACGGCGGGATAAATGCTCAGGTCCGGGCACTGACCGCAACCGGTTTTCCAGCGCTCGCAATCAAAGGAGTGTGCGCAGTGGCCGCTCAGGAGCCAGGCGTCGTGAAGGGTGAGCACCACAGGGACCTGCCGGCTGAGCCAGGGGAGGGCGCGCAGATCAAAATAATCTCCGTGCAGGTTGTGGCAGTGAACAATGTCTGGGCGCTCCGGGAGAAGGTCAAGGAGCCGCCACGTGCCCGGAAAATCAAAGTCCTCATGGCCCTGCAAGAGGGTCCACAACCGCCGTGGCCGGCCGATCCCCCTGGAGATCCACTGCTGCAGCCGCCCGGCTCCCTTCACCCGCCCGACGAAAGGGTTGAGCATCCGGCCCACACGCGCCCAGAACCGAGCCCAAGGCCCCCGGCAAGCGTCGTTGGGGATAACCAGCACGTGCTCATCGTCCGTTTGTTTGTATCCCACAGCCAGCCAAGCCGGGTAGCCACGCGCCCGATAAGCGCGGTGCAGGTTGTAGGCCACTTTCTCGGCCCCTCCCCTCCCGTCAGATGTGCTCACCTGCAGGATGCGAATTCGTTCTTTTTCCATAGGCTATTCCCGGAACCAGCGCGCCAACCGCCGGGCAAACTCTTCTCCCGTCCAGTTCCGCACCAAGAAGCGGGGCAATTGATACAGGTCCAACCCCCTGCCTGCGCTTACCGTGCCGGCGAAGTTGGAACAAGCGCCCTCGAAGCCGGCCTCCCGAACCAGGGCGACCGTCTCCGACGTGTAGTCCGCGGGGGAACCGTAGGGGTAGGCAAAGTGCACCACCGGACGCCCTAAAACTGCCTCCAGGGTGGCCTTACTCTCAGAGATCTCGCGGTGCTGCTCCTCCAAGGACAACGCCGAGAGGACGGGGTGACTGAGCGTATGGGAGCCCACCTCCACCAGCCCGTCCCGTGTCAGTTCCAAAAGCTCCGGCCGGGAAAGGGGGCGGTAATCCCATCGAGCCTTCCCGTCCACACCGGCCCACTCCCGCAGTCCGTCTAGCACCCGGCGACGCTCTGCATCCGGCAGGGGGCGCATCAGGCGGCACAGCTCCCGGTAGGCCCGATGGCGGGGTGTGGGATCTCCCCTCATCAGCACGCGCCAGCCCCGATGGCGTTCGAACTCCGCGGTCGTATACTCCGCCGCGTCCCCCAGGTCCCACTCGTAGACCCCGCCGTCAAGGTCCATGCGCAGGGTCCGCGGCACCCGCCCCGGATGGAGCAGTAGCCGTTCTACCTCGTCCCACCAGAACTCCAGCTCCTGCCCCACGTATCCGGCGGCGACGAAGACCGTGGCCGGGACCCCGCAGCGCTCCAGGATGGGACGGGCGTTCCAGAGGTTATCCGCATACCCGTCGTCGAAGGTCACGACCACGGCCCGTTTGGGGACGGTGCCCTCCAGAATCCCCCGTCGCAGCTCCTCCAGACTTAGCACCCGGTAGCGGCGCTGCAGGTGCTCCATGTGGGCGGAGAAGTTCTGAGGGGTGACGCAGAGCAGCTGGGGATCGATCAGGGCCTCGAAAACCCGATGATAGAGCAGGATCACGGCCTCCGCCTCCGAGCGCAGCGGGGCCGTGGCCCATCGCCATATTCGTCTGATACGCCCGAGCCCCCGCACCCTCACGGGGTCGCCTCCCGGGGCTTCACGGCCCGCACGGTGATGATGAGCTCGTAGTCCGGGTCGTGGTAGTCCAGCTCCTCGCGGCGGAGCTCCTCGGCGGACAGCCCGTGGAGGAAGGCCACCGCCGCCAGCACGTTCCCGTATGCCCTTACCGTCACGTTCCCCGGCGGGAAGACCTCCTCGAAGAGCCTGCGGGCCGACAAGGTCGTGAACCGCCAGTAATCGCCCCAGCGGTCCATGTCGTACCGGCTGATCTGGCTGATGCCAGGGAAGGTCGCCAGGAGCACCCCGCCGGGCTTGAGGATACGGTAAAGATGCCGGATGGCCGCCCTCACGTCGTAGATGAACTGCAACGTCTGCGTAAAAATGATGCAATCGAAGGTGTCCGACGGGATAGAGTCTGCGCAAGTCAGGTCTGCCACGATGGTGGCTTTAGGGTTCCCCTCCTGCACGTGGAGCACGTCGGAGCGGGCCACTCGATCGCCGCCAAAGCGCCGGGTATACGTATCGTCCCCGATTTCCAACACATGGCCCCGGATGTCTTCGGCGTGCTTTGCCAGAAAGTTTTCAATGTAGTAGCGATCAATGCATAACCCGCGGTCAAAACCGAAAACACGGCTGATGGGTTTGAGTCGGCGTAGATCGCCGAAGCGCACAGAGCCTACGGGTGGCCAGACAGTCAGCCGTTGGAACTTTGCCCGCAGCCAGTGACGGGCGGGTGCGGGTAACAGAGCTTTCAAAGCCGCCTTCACGAGCTCACTCCACTCACCGTGCATAAATGAGCAAGTAATACCTCGTGCTGGGCGTCAAGCGGAACGGCGGACGCACCGCTCCATTCGTCTCAGAATCGAAGTCATTCACTAAGTACTCAAACCCCTGCTCATGGAGCAGTTCCAGGATTTTGTGCAATGTGCGCGGCAAACCGGGCAGGTGATGGTACTCAATGACCATCTCTCGCACCTTCCGTAGGCTATCCGCACTGTCTTCCAACACCTCCCACTCCGCGCCCTCGATGTTCATTTTCAAGAAGTCCACCGGCTCGACAAGATAGTCTCGCAGACGAACGCACGGCACCTCGTAGCGGGTCCAGCCTGGCGGGATGTCCGCGGGCCGGTGCTCGGCCAGGCAACTGCCGTACTTGCCGTCAGAATAAAGGTGAGCACACCCTCTCTGGCGGCGAGGGCCGCCTGCACCAGCTGCACGTCCTTCAGGCCGTTGCGAGCCACATTCTCCTCAAGATAAGGGAAGATCGCTGGATCCGGCTCGAACCCGATAACTCTGGCCCGAGGGTAGATGTGTTTGAAGTATAGGATGGACATCCCAATGTTGCTGCCACAATCCAGGATGAGTGGGTCCGGCCGCTGGGCCTCGAAGTGATAGATACGATGGATGAAGATGTCTTTATAGAGGATGTAAAAGTTCGGCCCATCGTTGAGGCGGACAGAATAATTTAAGAAGGATACAATCGCACCCGGCTTTTGGTTCCAAACTCTTCTTCGCATCCGAGCGAGGTGCTAGTGTGTCTTCCATTCGGCTGCCCCACTCACAGTATGCCACAGAACCCGCCGCACGCCAGCGGGCAAGACCTTGCGGGCAAGGGCTTTCAGCATCGGGCTAAAGGTATTTGCGGACAAGGTTGATCAGCCTCCTGGCCCACAGAAGCGAGGTAGAGATTGGTCTCTTCAAGTTAAACGGGAACACGATGAGCTCATGGCTTTCCGGATCGGCCCCTGCCTCCCTTAAGGCATTAAAGATGCTTACAAAGGCTTCATTCCACTTCCTAGCGGCAGATCTTATTGTTGCATTCTCTATGTGCTCTGCCACCGCTGTATCCCAAATCTTGGAAAGAGCCCCCTGCAGTTGCAGGTAAGGTCGAGCTACAAGACAACTCACGACATAATAGAAAGACGGAAAGTAGGTAACATGCGTTTCGCCAATGTGTTGGTGTAAAATCTCCTGACTTGACTCATAGGATTCGATAAAAACAATAGTATGTTCCTGAGATAACCGAACCTTTTTCTGCCCGGAGTGCCTAATGGATAAGCCTTTGCGAGTCATCCAATCGCTCAAATCCCAGTCAGATTTGGATAGGATCTGGATACCCTCCCACAAATAGACTTTTGCAAGATTACTCTGCTCACTTGGATGAGCGCCCAATATGCGCTGTCTCTCTTGTTCAGCCCGAAGAGCTATAATGTCCGCATATTTCTCATTCCCCATAAGGCGATAATTGCTGACAACGGACAATGCGGCGTTCTTTGAAAGCATGAGTGTTAGCCTCAGGCTCACGTTATCCTGCTGGCAAAGGTGCAGAATCAGGCTCCAGAAGTAACTATTCCACAAGATATTGCGAAAGAGGGTCACTATCTCATCTGGTTGCTCACAGCTCTCCAATATATCTGAGTTACCCCACACAGTCCGGAGATTTTCAAGTGAATGAATGTAACGTAAATATTTTACAACACCCTGTGGAACCACAGCTACATCGTGCCAAAACAGGTACCGGTGCAGGGCTGATTGTCTCACAAACTCCTGCGAATACAGTGTTATAGCCGTGTAATACCGATCTTCGCACACCACAAGCAGATCTATGTCAGATAAGCCAGGCGTCCCAATGGTTCCAAACTGTCCAATACACAAAACTCCCCTATGCCGTGAAACGCGGCTCACATACTCATCTATCACTGCATAATAAACTGACTTGTCCAAGGATTGAATGTCAACCGATAAATTGCGTGGCATAACTTCAACTGGTCTCATGCAAAACAACCTCTCTAAGTCGCTCCGCAGATTCATCCGTTAGTCTAAGAATGCAAGGAAATACTTTCTCAAACCCATTGATCCTAGTGGGTGGTATGGCTGGCAACAATTGTCGCGCCACGATCTCTGCCATATGACGTTTCTTGGGTGCAAGTATCTTCGCCACTATTCTGATAACTGGTAGATAGCCGTATGTAGGGATCTGTGCCCAATTTTCTCTTATGTGAGAGGCCCAATGGATGGCCTCACAAGCCTGTTCCGAGTAAATCTCGCGTGACCTTAAAATAGCACTCTTTTTGTCGATCATCTGTCCTAGAACCTGAAAGGTCAGCGCAGGTAGTAAGGAAATGCCGCTAATCAAATTCTTAAGGAAGTACAAGTTTATCCCATCAGACTGGGCCGTAAGGCAATCCCGTCTCACCTCCTGAATGATAGACCACAGAATTCTCCGAAACCCTCCTGGATTCGGGCGGATAAACACTTCCAATCTGTAGCGTCCGCATAAGATCCTTGCTGTGTCTAACACGATAAGAGGCATAATGCTTTCATCAAAGCATAACAGGTCGAAATCAGAATATACCCAGTGGCCATGGTGCTGGAGCGGATCGATGTCCTGAAACACGCGTGCCAGCTTCGATGTGACTTCTGCGACCTGCTTCAGTGTCCTCAAGTTCTGCCATGCGTTAGAATGCACTATTAAAAGATCATCAATGTCCGAAAAATGAGTGTAATCACCTATTGCCCTGCTTCCATGAATGTAAAGGCTAAAATATGAATCCATTCCCTTGCAATGCTTCAGCAGATTGCTTAATTTTGCTCCTGATAGGTCTTTGTTAACCTCTATAACCCTCTTTTCCAGCGGAATATCTTCAGGCACATCCATTAAAATTTCCTCCGACCGTTTAAGCAATTCCAGCAAGGCCGGAAGGTCAAGATATCGTTCTTCTGACCTCAGCAAACCTCTTTGTCGTAACAAATTCGAATCCCGTGATGATAGAAAGACCCTCCACCACTTGTAATTGCCAGTAAAGTAATGCACTACATCAGTAGGACCACTTAGCGCTGAAATTCCATTCACTAAATCTGACAGAAGACGCCGGATCAGAGCTTGAAAATCCAGCCATGCAGTACTTTCTTCGGAAAGGTGTAAATCCCCCCATTGGCACGCCTTTGCTCTGGCGAGCCATGCTTCTTCCCCAGGTCGGATAATTTCGTGATTATGAAAAACAAAATCTATCATACAATTTATCGCTTGTTGCCTGCCGAGGTAATCCAGCTCTTGATGCTCAAGCAAGTCCTTATTCCGTATTTTGCCCATGTCTTCATCTTATGCGATACTCCCAATTTTCCGATTGAAACAAACATATCCTCTAGCATCTTGTCGGCAATAGGGTCTGGGACAACAATTTTTGGATGTGTAAGAGGAAACTCTAACTTCCCTATATCGAGGTACTGCGGATTTGGCCGGCCTTTAGTCCGCGTTGCTGTCTCTCCAAACCCTATGTTCGCCACCAAGTTTACCTTAGGTCTGATGGTCAAAAAATTATTCGCGTATCTAGCCACGCCCCATAGATAATCCCACGTATCAAGCTTCCCTTGGAGGGCTGCTTGTGCACCTTCCCACCACGTATTGACAAACTCTTGATTATCAGAAATATTCGATTTTATGAGCTGCAACTCTTCCTCGGAAAGACATTTTACATCATGATATTTCTGCCATGCCCTTTTCCAGGTAGCCCAGCCCCAGATAAGCCCGTGTTTGGAAAAACAATAACTCAGTGTATTATCGTATAGTTTGAAACCGAAGTTATTACCACTTATCATACCTATTCTTGTGTCATGAGCGTATCTTACCAGCAGCTCATCGCAGAATCGAAAGAAATCCATTCCTGGCAAGCAGTCATCCTCCAAAATAATAGCTGCCTCAACTATGCTGAACACCCAATCCAGACCGCTGGAGATGCGACGCTTACAGCCCATATTGGTATCAGAGAAGTTCGTCAGGACTTCACAATCCCAATCAACTCGATCAATAACAGATCGTGCAGCAGCACATTTCTCAACATCGTCTGGATGATCTGAGCGGGGACCATCAGCTACCACCAATAGCATAGGCGGCCGTGCTTGCCGAATAGCTTCAAACACCCGCGCTGTAGTTTCAGGGCGGTTGAATATGAAAAATGCAACGGGAGTTTGCAACTGCCAATGAGGCATTTAGTTTGCTCCAAACAGGTTCTCCACCCGCGCCCGCATCTACTCTTCGTAGGGCTGCTTCTCCAGCCCCGAGTGCTGGGTGTAGAGCCAGCGCAGGAACTCAGGGTGGTCGGTGTTGAGAAAGAGGAATTTCATAAATTGCTCACCCTTTTCTCCGGTAGAGGATGTCTGAATAAGACTTGTTTGTGCTAAGTACCGCTATTGGCATATAATAATGTCCTATAATTGATTCTATACTCTGCCTGCAACGCACTTCGATGAGCATATATTCGGGTCGATGGCGGTCAAAGTCAATGCCCTTAAGAACTTGCTCCTCATAGCCTTCCACATCAAGAGACAGTAGATCAATATGTTCGATATTATGTTTATCCAATACCCAACTTAAAGTTCTGGCGGGAACCTTAACGGTGTAAACCCTTTCACCCTCCTTTAGGAATCGCACGCCAGACTGGATATGCTGTTCTTCTTGTTCACGGCTTCCCATTGCCCCTTTAACAATACTCATCAAGTTGCAGTAGATCATCTCAATGGTATCCTCCGGGTAATCAGCCGCAACCAGAGCACAGTTTTCTACAATACATCGCGGACGATTGCGACGGCACTTCTCTGCCAGTTCTGGAATCGGCTCAATAAGGAGCCCACGCCAACCCAGGTACTTTTCGAAATATAGGGTATTACTTTGGCTAATACCGTCGTTTGCGCCAGCTTCTACAAAAAAACCGCCGTGCTTTTTTATGTAGGGTTCCAGCTTCTTATCCAGTTCGTCTAAAGCGAACGATTTTCGCCCAAATCGAGACTGCATGCGCCAAATTATCCACTGCACAACCCTCTTGTAGTCTCTGTACATGATTCATTCCTCCCTAACCTCCCAATCTCCCTTAATGAGAAATGGAACATTCTCTCCAAAGCCACTTTTCCCTGTTCCAAAGAAATCCCCTTCTACTACATCAATAAAGCCAATGCCATCCCTAGGCCAGTCTGACTCCACTCCATTAACAGTAATTCTTGCACCCAAACGATAGCGGCCTGGTGCAAGGGGCAACCGATGAATACGACATCGTATCTCCCCCTTTTCTGCAGAAAGGTCAAATGTTATCCCTTGATACGAACTGTATAGCACAGAAAGCATCAGCCAAGTGGTCACCGAGTGAAAAGAGAAGCCAACGTCCACGTTTTTAGAAACTGGTACGGACATGTCTCGCCGATAATGAAAGACAAGTACAATATCAGAGCCGCTCCTCGCAGCGGGAACTATGTTACCATTGGTATCCTCCAGGTGGAATCCCGTAAGCCGCACTTCGCCAGTACCTGACCGATTGGTTTGCTGGCTCAGGTCTCCATCTATGATCGGTTCCAGTACGTTTTTCAAATAATGAGCAATTACGCTACTCGGGACGTCGTCGTCTTTGATTAGTCGGCCGCCCTCCAGGAGTAGACAACGATTACAAAGGTTCTCAATAGCAGCCATATTGTGGCTCACAAACAGCACCGTCCGCCCTTCCTTCGCCACTTCTCCCATCTTTCCTAAACACTTCTTCTGGAACGCGGCATCCCCTACCGCGAGCACTTCATCCACAAGCAAAATTTCCGGTTCCAGGTGCGCAGCTACCGCAAAGGCCAAACGCACATACATCCCACTGGAATAATACTTGATCGGTGTATCTAAAAATTTCTCAATCCCGGCGAAGGCGACAATTTCGTCAAACTTCTTGTCAATCTCTGCTTTCCTCATCCCCAGAATGATCCCACTTAGGTAAATGTTCTCCCGGCCTGTCAGCTCAGGATGGAAGCCAGTGCCCACTTCCAGAAGCGAGCCCACCCGTCCATGGATCTCGGCGTAGCCTTCTGTCGGCTCGGTGACGCGAGAGAGGATTTTCAGAAGGGTTGTCTTTCCTGCCCCGTTCCGCCCGATAATGCCCACTACCTCCCCCCGTTTAACCTCGAAGGAGACATCCTTTAGGGCCCAAACATAACTATTAGACGGTGAGTTCTGGACCGCCGATCGTCGACCGCTCAGGAAAGCGCTTACCGCCCGGAACGGAGCATACATGGCAGCCGTCAACGTATCCCGCAAGGCTTTATAAGGCTCCCGCGGTCCGATGCGGTAAAGTTTGCTTAGATGCTCAACCCGGATGGCAATATCGCCCATCTGCGTCCCCTCCGATTCAAGCCGGTCTATATCCGATCCGCCAGCGTTCGCTCCATGCGGCGGAAGTAGATTAACCCACTCATAAATAACAAGCTTGCCAACAGGCTGGAAACCAGCAACATCCTCGGATCCGGCGGAGCGGAGCCCAGCAGGGCCCAACGGAACCCTTCGATGACCCCCACCATCGGGTTTAACCCATATAGGGCCCGCCAGGACGGGGGAACGATGGTGCTGGGATAGACCACCGGCGTGGCGAAGAACCACAACTGGGTCAGGAACGGGAGTGTGTAACGCACATCCCGGTACTCCACATCTAAAGCGGAAAGCCAGAAACTAACCCCCAGCGCCGTGATAATTGCTAACAGCAGGAATAATGGGACGAACAGGATAAACCAGGAAGGTGTAATCCCATAGAAAACCATCATCCCCAACAGGATCAAAAAGGCGATCCCAAAATCCAGCAGGCCGGCCAGCACCACTGCCGTGGGCACCAACAGCCGCGGGAAATACACCTTGGTGATCACCCGCTCGTTCACCACTAAACTGGTGCTGGCTTCCGTGAGCGCTTTGGCGAAGAACTGCCAGGGGAGCAGAGCGGAGTAGGCGAAGATCGGGTAGGGCAACCCCTCGGAGGGAATCTTCGCCAGCCGGCCGAAGATCAAGCTGAAGACCACCATGGCAAAGAAGGGTTGAATCACCGCCCAGGCGGCGCCGATGGCCGTTTGCTTGTAACGAACTTTGATGTCCCGCCAGATCAGAATGTAAAGAAGCTCCCGGTATTGCCACAGCTCCCGCAAGTTCAGCGCCACCAACCCTTTAGAAGGCCGGATGATGAAAACCGGGACGCTTTCATCCTGGCGGTGGTTAAAAACCCATCTCTCCAAAAGGCCCTTGACCCCAATCATATCGCGCCTCTGAAGCTTAAGGCTCGATGCCCTTTTCTCGCAGCGCCTTCACCTGTTGTTCGATCCAGGCATATGTCCGCCGGATGCCCTCCCTCAGGCTTACCTTCGCTTCCCATCCTAACGACTTGATGCGCGCCTTGCTGAAGTTGCGCGCCCGCACCCCCACCGGCCCCGGAACATATTTTACATGGATTCGCTTGCCCGACACTTCGATCACCGTCCTCACCAACTCGTCCACGGTCACGTACTCATCGCCTCCAATGTTCACCGGCCCTTCCAGGTCGGATTGCATCAACATATAGATACCTTCTACCATGTCGTCTATGTAGGTGTAGTTGCGGATCGCCGTCCCATCTCCCCACACCTCGATGGTTCCGCCGTCTTCCGCCATCGCCACCTTGCGGCAGATGGCCGCCGGGGCCTTCTCCCGCCCGCCCCTCCATGTGCCTTCCGGCCCGTAACAGTTCTCAAACCGAACGATGCGCACCTTCATCCCGTAGCGCCTTCCGTAGGCCATGGCCACCCGCTCGGCGTAAAGTTTCTCCCAGCCGTACTCGTTATCCGGATTGGCGGGGATCGCATCCTCCTCGGACAGAGGCGGCTCGCCGGGTTCCATATCCCGGTAAACGCACACCGATGAGGAGAAGAAGTAGCGGGGCACGCCCATCTCGGCCGCGGTGTGGGTCATATGGATGTTGATCAGGGCGTTGTTATGCAGCACCTCGCAATCGGCCACGGAGATGAAGCCCATGCCCCCCATGTCAGCAGCCAGCTGGTAAACCTCATCGAACGTGCTGCCATCCGGAAGGGTTAAAGCTTTACGGCAATTCTCGGGTTCCCGCAGGTCCAACAGCAGGAACTCATCGGCCGCCGTGGGTGAAAACTCAGGATACTTAATGTCCACCCCTCGCACCCAGTAGCCTTCGCGCTTCAGTTTCCTCACCAGATGCGAGCCGATGAAGCCTCCAGCACCGCAGACCAATGCTCTCTTCATGTCTAACCTCCGTTATTATGCAAGAATCGCAAATTGAACTAATGTGAATCAAAAAAGTTCATTTATCGAGCGAATTGGCCAATAGCCAACAGAAGGCTGATCACCGTCCCGATCACGGCCAGCGCGCCGATCAGCCAGCGGGTCTGCACCACCATCATCGCCTGCTCCGCCCAATCGACCCGCTCCTTTAAAGTGAGGCGATACTGCAGGTAATCTGCCAACCGGATCGCTACTTCACGACGGGTGATCATCGCTCTTTTATTTATGAGCAAGGCTCCGCCCTTCGAAGAGGCGCTGATGCGGCCCCTCCGTTCGGCTTCTCCCGATGATGGAGGCCCTCCGGAGCAGCGGCTACAACGGAGGGCCGAATGGCACCGCCTTTCGAAGGCATCCGACGATCCGCGCGGCGCCGTCTACCGCCACAGCCCGCGCACGATATATTTTACCAGCCGGGCTGGGCGAAGAGTAGCCGCCACGCCCCCGCCCTGAAGGCATCCCCAGGAACCTCCCCAGGACCCGGGTCGCCCGCCGGCCCAGCTCGAAGAGCAACCGCTCGTAATCCTCCCGCGTGAACCGGGAGAGGATCCGCCGCGTTAGATAATGCGCCATCAGCTCCGCCCGCAGCCGCCACGCCGCTCCCTCGCCCTGCCCCAGCAGAGCCTGGGCCGCCGCCATCCCGCCCCATAGGCCGGTCCCCGTCCCGCCCGGCGAAGGCCCACCCCGTGCGGATCTCCGCTCCGGCGGCCCGGGCCAGCTGGAGCAGCATCGCCCGCACCTCAGCCCGATCAATGACCCAGTCCGGCTCCCGAAGCTGGAGGATCCGCCGAACCCCGCCCGCCCACAGGTCGAACCCGGTGATCCGGTGGCGGATCCCCCGGGGGGAATCGGGCCACAGCCGGCGCAGGTGGGCGGTGACGATGAGGGTGCGGGGGCCGGCCACCGCCCCGTCCCGCTCATAGACCACCACCGGCCGTCCGGCGGTCGCCAGCCGCCACGCCGCGAACAACCCGGCCGCCGAGGCCCCGACGATGCAGATCCGCTCCTCGCTCCGGCGATTCGCTCCCATCCGAAGCCACTCCCTCCTCAACCCTCCACCGGCCGCGCATTCCGCCACCATTCCACCGCGAATACACCCATGGTCGAAAGCATCAGCCCCAATGTGCCGGCCACGGCGGTGTTGAGCAATCTGCGGGGGCTGACCGGCTCCTCCGGCGCCGACGCCCGGCTGCTCAGCCGGGCCGTGCGCTGCGCCCCCTGCGCAGCGAGGCGCGTCTCCTGCACCTTACGGGCCAGCGCGGTATAGGTCTCCTTCGCCAGGTCCCGCCGGCGGGTCAGCCGGTCCTGCTCGGTGTAGATCTCCTGGAGCTGCTTCTGAAGCTGGAGGATCTGGGGCCCCAGCTCCTTCAGGCGCGGCCCGATCTCCGCGGACTTTGCTTCCAGATCCCGGACCATATCGCTCAGGAGGGCGCGAACCTCCCGGACGCTCGGACCGGACGGGGACGCGGCGCTGCCGGCCTGCAGCTGGATGGATGGGAAGGTCGGAGGGGTGAGCGCATGAATCCGAAGCCAGAGGACGACCAGCGCGTCCGCCGCTGAAGCCGGGCGATCCTCCGGCTGGTGGGCCAGCCGCTCCTGCAGGGCCCGGATGTCCTGCAGGATGTCAGCGATGGCCCGTTGAGCCCCCAGGTAATCCCGCTGCTTTTGACGTAAGGAATCGAGCTGCGCTTCCAGGAGGCCGGCCGGGTTACGGGCCTGGAACTCGATCAGCGCCTGCTCGGCGGCCTCGAGCTCCGCCTCCGCCTGCGCCAGCTGCCCCTCCAGCTGCTGCAGCTCCTCCCGGGCCCCGTAGACCCGGTCGGCATACGCCACAAGGGTTTCCGCCCAGAGGTTGGCGATGCGCGCCGCCTCCTGCGGATCGCGGGCACGGACCGTCAGCCGCACCACGCTGGGATCCGTTCCCGCCCCGGCCTTCACCCTCTTGCGCAGATCCCTCAGCGTCTTGATCTCTGCAGGCCGCGGGTTCAGCCGGGAGAAAAGGGCCTCCAGCACCCCATCTCCCTCAGCCAGGTCGAGGTAGGCCTTGGAAGCCGGCTGGGGCGCTTGAACGGCCACCAGCGCCGTCGCCTCATAGGTGGGCGGGAGCAGGAAGCTCACCGCCAAGGCGACCGCGGCGGCGGCCACAGTGATCCCCAGTATCCACTTCCAGTATTTTAGGAGCACCCGAACGTAAGCCCCCAGGTCAATCTCTTCCTCTATGGCGGGCGCTCTCTCCATAGCAAGCACTCTCCTTAGTTAGTTGCTCACAGGTTATGTTCTACCGGAAGGGGAACAGGTGTCAAATCACTCCGGCTTTAGGAGGACCCTCCCCGCTGTAGCGTGCCCCGCTCCCCTTACAGATCCCTGAACAGCGCCTCCAGGTCCACCTCCAGGTCCGGAATCAGCCGACTCCGGAGTCGCCCCCGCCCTTGCCCCGTCTCGGCCAGCACCAGCCGCTCCCCCTCCAGGACGTACAACTCCACCCGCTTCGT
>Ga0079992_115292_pt1 | contig 20615 bp, 17 predicted proteins | sample FaiFalFF_MnMetaG_3_FD_69197 | JGI IMG/M metagenome (GOLD analysis project Ga0079992, IMG submission 69197) | Freshwater microbial communities from Yellowstone National Park, Wyoming, USA - Fairy Falls B (FF_Mn_B) MetaG (SPADES assembly) (version 2) | ecosystem: Environmental > Aquatic >... | reverse complement strand
CCCATGATACATCCCCTCCAAACTCGCCCCTAACCCATCCGTCCCACCATGCTCTACGCACGGCAATGAACGGATGTCTATCCGACGAATGTTCCCTTGCTCATCCCTTAACGGCTCCAAATCGGGGTCGTAAACAAGGATCTCTCCCGCCGACGCATTAATAGGATTGGGCGGGTCCTCATCCACCCGCCCATCCCCATTATTATCCACGCCTCCACCGAAACATCGTAAGCATACAACCCCTTCTCCGTTCAAGCGAACTTCGCCTCCTGCAACGCTTTGAGCAAATTTTGTCAAGCAAACGCAACCAACCGCTCACTGCTGCTTTCTCCATGCAGGAATGTCTATGACATAAACACCATCCAAACAAGCCGCAAAGAGTTTTTCGCCAACACGAACAACCCCTAAGCACCCCGTCGGGCTCAATTCTAAAACCCGAATGCTCTTCCTCTTTTCCACATCTACCGCCGCCACTGCTCCCCTCTTTAACCCATACTGCAAGCCCACATATATCTCCCGCTCATCCGAAGACAGGGCTATCAAAGGCATGAATAACCGATCCTCTGGTGGATTAACCCAACCAACAATCTTGTCATTCACCGTGTCTATTATCGCCACGCCTCTACTGCCCACCCCACCAAACAAGTATTGACCATCCTTGGAAAAATGCATGCCTTCTATCGTGTGGTCAGAGTGCAACGGAAGGATTTTGAACCGCTCTAAAGTCTTTGTGTTGTAAATCCAGACTACGCCACCTACATCCCTCTCGCGAACGCTGAGGTAAAGTTTCATGCCGTTAGGATGGAGTGCCATTGCCCCGTAATCCGCCTCAGGCTGCAACCTTATCGTTCGCTTCACTTCACGGGTGGATAGGTCTATCGCATCTACAGAAGAGAAGGTCGGAGCATGAGTTAAAGCGTCTACTCCATACCTTGCAGCGAATACAATATTGTTTTGTTCGTCTATGACCCAATATTCGTAGCCTTTGGCGAGCCAAGAGTAGGGTGTTTGTTCCTGCTCTGCGAGGATGGCTCGGGCGAATACATGGTTTGTCTTGCCTTCCCTAATTACCTGTTCCGTCACTGGGTCAATCTGAAAGAAAGGGTAAGGAGGAGAAGGAAAAGAGGAGATTACTGGAAGCTTCGGGTCTAACAGGATATCTACTACGAAAATGCGGTCACCATCGGCTGTCAGAACCCAAATTTTCTGCTCTGAAGGTAGCCCAGACACTTTACGAATGAAATCTTGGGCTTTGGCTTTGTATGCCAGATACACCCCGATCAACATCATCATTGGAGTCACTATCGTAACTATCACAAGCAACCCCGATAATCTTTCACGCTTCATCTCTCCTCACCTCTAAGGCCAAGGATAAGGTCCAAGAACCCAGTAAGTGTTTAGCCACTCTACTACCATCCAATAATGGTCACGATTATAAACGATGCCGAGGGAATGTTTTTCTTTATTCGCCTGAAGCCAAGCGTTGAGGATACGATGCCCTGTCCCATAGTCATTAGGCTGCTCAGAGGTCATCAGCACAGTAAATCGCTCCGCAATCCTGACTGCCGGTCCCCTGGAATTCGGAATGTATATTCCAGTGCTCTCGTCTTCTCATTATCTGCCGGCGCACTATCATGATACCCACACAACCCTTTCAAGATGCCTTTCTTCAAGGTAGCGTTGCCCCATGCAAAACCATTCGTTGGATCAGGCTTTAGCACCGAACATCCCGCAATGATGAAGTAGTCCAAATCTTCCGTCCAGTTCACCGAAGGGGCGATGTCAGAGACCAAGACAGGATGTTTGTCCCAGCAAGATAACAATCCCCCAGTCGCACTGCTCCCATGCCCACTGTAATACAAAATGTCTGCCTGATTCTTCACGGGCAACTCATCCTTGACCTTGCTGAGGGGATCAAAAACCTCTATCCTCTCTACCCCTGCTGCTTTAAGAAAGCGAAGCATCGTCGCCAAAGTCGGTGTCTTCATCTCCCAAAGACTTCTGCCATCCCTTGCCTCCCCCGCTTTTTATGTCGGCTCAACCCCGCCTCTATCGCCTCAGAATCCAAATAGTTGGAGGACTGATCTGTCGCATGGTCATAAGTGGTGACTTCTGCCACCCCGTCAGGGCTTTGAGGGATTTGGATTTGCTTGTCATCATGGGCAAGGATGTCAAGACATTCCCCTCAAGTTTCTGCCTCAAGAGACTTCCTTCGCTTGACGCTCAATATGTGATCACTTTCAAGACATAAACGCTTTTCCTCAAATCTATCTTCTTCCGCACCTTTTCCCAATAGAGTCTAAAATTTTCAGCCCATGTTTTTCTGGGGTCTGGAAAATCTACAGGTGGAGCGAGAAGACGAAACAGCATCTCTTTCGCCGCAAACCTCACCTCTTCCGCTGCCCGGTCTTTAGGGTTTATTTTGAGGTCCTTATCAGCCTCGTCCAAAATCCCTATAAGAACCTCAATTGCTTGCTCGTCAGGAATGCGTGCTATCGCTCTAACTGCTGTCGCACGAATGTATTTATTCTCCTGCCGGTCTCTCGCTATTTTCTCAAGCACTGGAATAACCGCTACATGCCCTATTATGTCTCCTAAAGCACGAATCGCATTTATTCGTTCTAATGACCAACCCTTAAGTGAGATAGCATTTGTTATTAACTTTGCCATTTCCTCTGCTTCCTCAGGGGTTAAAGAGCGGCGGGCAGGTTTCACCAACTCGTCAATAGGTGGTAGTTTAGGAGGTGCTTTTCCCACTTCTTGCCCTTCTTCTGCCCAGCCAGTGGCTCCTAAACACATAACCAAGCCTGTCAGTAACCATATTCTCGTCAATTGCCTCCTCATAGTTGTCTCCTCCTTCATGGTCTATAAGTTGAGCGACTAGAGGAAAGGGAAGGCGGTGAGCATGATTGCTGTCACCACCAAAATCAACCAAAAGTTCCTACGAGAGAGAGCCTTTCATTTTCCTCATGTTGACTCCCTCCGAACCTTGTTTTGGTCGGCAACATTATAGCATCATGATGAAAGGGCGATGTCAATAGAGGCGGAGTGTGTTTTAAGACATCCCATGTCATTGACTTTAGCCGATATGCGTGCGAGCATAAAATTAGTATGGAGTGCTGGGTGCAATGGTGAGTGCGGAGTTCTGAGTGCGGAGTGCGGTTATTAAGCGCTGAAATTTTCGGCAGTGCAATGGCACTGTTCTCCAGAAAAAACTATCGCTATTCGCCATTCGCTGCCGTTTTACCAGTCGCTAATCGCCAGTCGCCATTTGCCGTTCACTATTCGCTATTTGCCACTCGCTGTCGTTTTGGCTCGGCAGGAGCCTCGCACTCCCATGATGTCGCCGACTAAAGTCGGCGCTCAATTTCTGCGTCATCAACTACGGACTGGAGTCCGTAGTATGAATGGTCATGGCGGTGAAGTCTTTAACACGAAGTCGCAGATGGACTTTGGAACACTCTTAGCGAGGTGATAGAGCAACTGTGGTTGAATGTTTGCTCGTTTTGGGAATGGCTTTAGGAGTCGGCGCCGCTTACTTGGCTTGGAGGGGAATTTGGGTTGAACCGAGGCAATTGACCGTTGAGCGATACATGCTCACCTTAGAGCGGTTGCCAGAACCTTTGGATGGCTTGACAATCGCTTTCCTCAGCGACTTGCACTTGCTGCCAAGCGGTTTCGGGGTTGAAATAGCTGAATGTGCAGTAATTCGCGCCAACGAAGCTGACCCTGACATCGTGGCTTTGGGTGGTGACCTCGTTCACTGGTGCGGAGCTGTCCCGCACTTGATTCCCGTTCTACGGCGATTAAAGAGCCGTTACGGCGTTTTCGCCGTGTTGGGAAACCACGACCATCATTGCCCTTGGCGGCTCAAAAAGCCTTCACCTTGGGGCGGGAAGCCTTTGAGCGTCAACGAGTGGCGAATTGCCCTTGAAAGGGCAAATGTCCGTTTGCTCGTCAATGAAGCAGTGAGGTTAGAAATCAACGGAGCGCCTTTGTGGATTGTCGGCGTTGATGACCCTTACACAGGCAGGGACAATTTGAAAGAGGCTTTGTCGGAAGTCCCTCAAGACGCTTTCGCCATCCTCATTGCCCATTCACCCGACATCGTTGACGACCCGAACATTAGCCGCATTGGGTTGGTCTTGAGCGGGCACACTCACGGAGGTCAAATCGTCTTCCCGCTGCTTGGACCGATTTTGGCGCCCTGCCGCGATAAGTTCAGAAGAGCGCAGGGTCTGTCAAGGGTCAACGGGACTTGGCTTTATGTTTCGCGCGGGGTTTCTGCCGGCTTGCCCATCCGCTTCCGCTGCCCTCCAGAAGTTTCAGTGCTCACACTGAAGTCATCCCCAAGGCGATGTTGAAGTTCGGGCTCAAAGGATGTATCGGCTCAAGTCCCTGTCCTTGACGACACCTTCAAGTTGCTTTTTGACATACTCGGCATCAATGACGATTGTCTCGCCGGCGAGTTCTGGCGCTCGGAAACTTATGTCCTCGAGAACTTTCTCCATGATGGTGTGGAGTCTGCGAGCGCCGATGTTTTCCGTCTCTTGGTTGACCTTCTCGGCGTAGTAAGCAATGGCTTCAATTGCGTCCTCGGTGAACTTGAGGGTCACTCCCTCAGTTGCCAAGAGCGCAGTGTATTGCTTGACGAGCGCATTTTCTGGCTCAACCAAAATCCGCTTGAAGTCTTCTTTGGTCAACGGGTCAAGTTCAACGCGGAGCGGGAAGCGACCTTGCAATTCAGGAATCAAGTCCGAAGGTTTGGTGACATGGAAAGCACCCGCTGCGATGAAGAGGATGTGGTGAGTGTGGACAGGACCGTAGCGGGTCATGACGGTGCTTCCTTCGACGATGGGCAAAAGGTCTCGCTGAACTCCTTCCCTTGATACATCGGGACCGTAGCCTTTTTCGCGCCCAGCGATTTTGTCTATCTCGTCAATGAAGATTATCCCGTCTTCCTCGCTCCGCCTAATTGCCTCTCGGATGACTTCGTCGCGGTCAATTAACTTTTGTGCCTCCTCTTGCATCAGGACACGGCGAGCATCTTTGACCTTCATGCGCCTTTTGCGCTTACGCTTCGGGAAAAGCGAGCCGAGGAGATCTGCTGGGTCAAAACCCACTTGCTCCATTCCTTGCGGTCCAATCACATTGACGAAAAGTTGCGGCGTTTGCTCTTCAACCTCAACCTCAACTTCTTCCTCGTCAAACTCCCCAGCCTTCATTCGGAGAAGGTAGTGCCGTCGCAGCCTTTCGAGCCTCGCGTTTTCTTCGTCATCGCCTTCGTCTGACGGTTCTTCAATCTCCCGACCGAACGGGAAGGGGATGGGAGCCCTTCGTCGCCGCTTCGGTGCTGGGACGAGACCAAGGGCTTCAATGAGCCTCAAGTTCGCCAACTCTTCAGCCTGATATTCAACCTCAGCTATCTTCTCCTGCTCAACCATTCGCACCGCCGCATCAACCAAATCCCTGACCATGCCGTCAACATCGCGCCCAACATAACCGACTTCGGTGAACTTGGTCGCTTCAACTTTGACGAAAGGAGCCTTGACGAGTTTCGCCAACCTGCGGGCAATCTCCGTCTTGCCAACGCCGGTCGGTCCAATCATGAGAATGTTTTTGGGCGCAATCTCGTCCCTCAGGTGCTCGGGAAGCAATTTCCTCCGATAGCGATTCCGCAGCGCTATGGCAACGATTCTTTTCGCTCGCTCCTGACCGACGATGTATTTGTCCAACTCAGCGACTATCTGGCGGGGAGTCAGTTCCTGCCATTCCATCATTGCATCACCGATAGAAATTGTAGGGCAGCGACCCAACACTTGCTGCCTCAACTGTGGTCAGAACACCAACTGCTCTCGAATTTCTGCCGAAAGTCGGAACTTGAAAGGAACAGGTGATGCGCCTTTTTCAGGTGGCGTGACGAAACCTTCAGCCTCAGCCTTCATCCGCCAAGTTGCCCTTTGCGGGACCCCAACAGAGAGCAGGAAAATGACTTCCCCGCTTGCAGAAAAATCACCTTGCGTGACGGTGACTTTGGGGTCTTTCTCGCTCCATCGCCTCAATGTCAAATTGGCTTCACCCTTCGCCTCAGCCCTCACCTTTATGACAGCCTCATCTCCCCTGACTTCCGCCAAAGTGCAAGAGATGGGCAGCGAAAGGGGTTCGGTGGTCTCAAATGCCAAAACAGGCAAATCTATCTCCCAACCCTTGCCAACCTTTACAGGTTCAGCGGGCAACGGGGCAGGAAGTAGGGTTTGCAAAGTGGCTGTCACAACTGCGTTGATGAACTGGGTATCAAGTTGCGGCGCAATTTCCTTGATGGCTTCGGAGATTTGGAAGTCTTTGATTTTGCCCTGCGGGGAGATGGTTACCGAGTGGCTGAGGGTGAGAAGTTGCTGCAATTTCTTGCGGTCGGCTTCAGGCAACTTCGCGCTGTCAAAACTCAGCGCTCCCCACGAAAACTTAAGGTCACCGTCAGGGGTGATGAGCAACTCAAAAGGTTGCTCGGCAGCGGTCCCTTTCACCTCAACCCCTCGCGGCGTGACAACGATGACACCATCGCCTTCAGGTGTCACCCTCGCGACCGTGAGCAAATTTTCGGCGCGAACGAAAAGGTCAAAAAGGAAACTCGTTGGCTTGGTCGGTGAAAGTGGAGTTGGTCCGTTCCACTCACCGCTAACTTTGCCCGTAACTACGCGGGTTGCCGAACTGCCAGGAACGAAAGTGAGGGACAAGCGGACTTCCTGCGCCAAAGCAAAAGTCGCCAATAAAGCGACAAGCCCGACAGAAAACGCAAACCGCATTTTCGCTCACCTCGCTTTCCTTCTCATCCCAAAAGCAAATACAATGCCGCCCATCCTGAGGTTGCAGCGATAGTTCATTTTCTGAACCTGACGAGCCAATCGACTTGCTGGTTCTCCTTGCTCAAAAGTTCGACCACAAGGATTTCGCTCTCTCGCCTGACCTCAGCGGTGACGGGACTTTTCCGCGGTTCCGTTACGAGTTCAACGAAGTCAAATCCTGCCGGGACATGGATGTCCATTCGATACGGGTCATTGCGAACGAGCAAACTGCTGCCGTGAAGTTCGTTGTTGGTTGCGTCCCAAACCAAATCCAGAAGGTCAACAATCCCTTGCGTGATGTGGCGAGAGGTTGAAATGACTTGGGGATGCCCAAGTGCTTGCCGAATGGCGAAAACCTCGCAGGTCCTGATCGGCAATGTCACAGAGAAGCCATCTTCAAATTGCCCGTCATAGCGTTTGCTCCAAAACTCAAACACATGGTAGCGGATTCCGCCTCCGACCGGCAGACCGAGTTTGGCGAAGTCAATACGGATGGTCGTCGGTTCCTCCTGCCAATTGAACACTGCCACAACATCCCAAGAGCCATAATGTTTGGCGACTTTCAGGTCGAGGATATTGGGGCGTCCCAGCACATCCTCGTCCCACGGGTAGAACTCCATCGGGTGAATGTCAATGGTCGGGATGACGCGGCGGAGAATTTCAACCCGTTCCTCAGGCAGTTCATACATCTTGTCGCTCGTCATCAATGCCTGACCGCTCAGGGACACGAGGGTCGCCATAATCCTTGCCTCGCCCAGCGTTAGAGGTTCACGGACGCACAAAGTGTCGGGGTCGCACCACCAAACCACATTGTTCAAAAATCCCCACCTTGTGATGGTGCGAATCATCACTTGACAACCTTGCCAACTCGCCTCCATGTCACCGCCCGTGCGGCTGCCGTTCATGTAGCCGATGCCATCAAGGGGTATGCCGTAACAACCGAGCAGATACTTGTTTGGACCTATCGCTTCCTTTATCGCCTTCAAAGTCATCCGATAGGCTTCGCTGCCCGGAATTTCCGGAACTTTCCTCGCTTCGGCGTGCTCATCATACCAGCGACTGAATTCGGGCTGATTGTCAATCTTGAAGTAGTCGAAGCCCCAATCGTAGGCAAGGGTGTGGAACAATCGCTTCAAGTATTCCAACGCTTCTGGGTTCGTCGGGTCAACGACATAACTTTCAACTTTCCGTGGATGCCAGTCACCGATTCGGACGGGTGTCCCATCGGGCTTGCGAAGGAACCAATCGGGGTGCTCGTTGAACAACTCGTCGCTGTCGGTCTTTTGTGGGATCAACCAAATGCCAGGCTTCATCCCGTGCTGCTTAACGATGTCCGCAACCCATTTCATCCCCTTTGAGAACTTCTCGTTCGGTCCACGCCAATCTCGCCCGCCTGAAGTTTTGGGGTTGCCGTTGTCAAGTTGCCAACCGTCATCGAGTTGAACCCACTCAAGTCCAAAGTCCCGCAAGTTCTCAGCAAGCCACTTGACATTCTTCTCCCACTCCTCCTGCGTGATGTTCTGGTAGTAGTAATACCACGAGCACCAACCAGTCGGGGCGTGAGTGAAGACGGACTTGTCAATGGGTGCGTAGTAGCGGATGCCGTGCCTTTTAATGACATCCGTCGTAACCTTCGCCACGAAGACAGTTTCGCCCAATTTGCCCTTGCTGACGAAGCGGTAGCGGTCAGGCGGTTCACTCGGGTTGTGGTAGATTTCCGATTGAGGCAAAGTCACCGCAGTATCGTTGAAGCGGTTGAAAAGGGTCTTTGCCGTCTTGCTGGTAACTGGACCGTGAGCCACCGAAAACACCCCGTAGTTTTCCTCTTCGGGCAATCGCCCCAGATAAGGTTCTGGTCCCATGCACAGTTCGCCGTGAACTTCAACCTCACCTTGCAGATCGCCGATGCCTCTCACTTGCAGCGTGACGACTTCTGCGTCGCTTTTGAACAGGAGTTCAAAGGTCGGAAAGTCGCTTCTGGGACGCCAACGGATAGTCAAGGTCCCTTCGTTCTCTGAAACAGTTTCAAATTGAGACTCCCGTCCCAGCGAGCAAGCATAGACTCCTTCAGTTGAAATGGCGACGAAGCCCCTTGCAAACACACCTGTTGCAGGGTGAGCCAATACAAACCTTCCATCCGCGAACCGAACCGAGACCCTTTCTCCCATCTTTGACACCCCTTTCGTGCCGATGAGGTTTTCTTCGCTGCCATGTTAGCACTGAGCCTTAGCGTTGTAAACCGAAGCAGGGAGTGTCCAAAAGACCAAAAATGCCTTCCATGCCACAGCCCTCAGCCCATAGTTTATGAAGAAACGATTGAGCATCAATTTCAGGGTGACATACTTGGTCGGTTTTGAACACTTCTCTTGAGGGGTAGTGGGCGAAAAGTAGGTGATAAAAGTAGCGTCGTGGCTTGCCTCCAACGGCAGTTATCCTTTTTAAACGACCGTCGCTCATAAGGATGACGCTACAAAAGTTCATCCCTTTCACCTACAAATTTGCCATCACCCCTTGAGGACATGGCAACAACAAGATTAGAGTGACACAATTAAAATGCCAAGTTAAGGAGGGAGGTAAGCAAAATGCTGAGGAATGGACTAACGAGAGACGAAAGTGGTAAAAGAACTGACAAAACAGGACAAAGAGAACTTGTGTTTAATTATTGGCATAGAAAGTTTCTTAGTAACAAATGTTATGCTACTGACATAGATTTTTATGAATATAGGATAGTTAAAAATAATATACTTCCAAAAGCTATCCTCGAGTGTAAACGATTACATGTGAAGCAAAAGAAATATATATCATCTGCGAATACGAAGGCTTTGTTTATTCTTGCTAAAAAGGCTGGAATAAGGTTTTTTATAGTATTATATGAAGAAGCTTGTCCAATAGAAAATGAAGAAGATCCGCCTGAATTTAATTTTTGGGTGTGGGAACCTAAAACTATAGATGATATAGATAAATACGATGAACGATATTTCAGTGAATATTTTGAGAAATATACTAATGAGGAGTTTAAAGAATTGATAGAAAACTTATGACAAAGGTGATTGCTTTTATGGAGACTTTGGAACAAATTGGCTCAAGGCAGAACTCAGTGGTCAAGGTCTCTTTCAGGGAATGGCTTGGTTCTCTCAATATGAGTAAGTTAGCGTCTCTGGGACAAGACGGGTTGTCGCCAGAACCGATGTGGGATAATAGAATCCCCGAAATTCGTGCACTGAAACCTGCTCTCATCAGACTTTTCATTCAAGAGTATTTCAATTTGATGCCAGAACTGGGCAAGTATAACTTCGCCGCACTGGATCGCTCAGTTGAAACAATTCTCAAAACAGGCGCTAAGCCACTGATGTGCATTTGCTTCAAACCAAAACCGTTCTTCCCTCAAATTGACCAAGATGTCGTTGAACCAAATAACTGGGATGAGCGGTTAGTGTTCAACTTAGTGAAGCATTATATCGGGATATGGGTGCTGGCATCCGCTATTGGGAAATCAGCAACGAGCCCGACATCGGCGAAGACGGCAGTTGCCCTTACCGCTTCCAACCTAAAAGTTATGTCCGCTACTATCGGCACACAGCAGAGGCTATTCTTCAAGCCGACCCGAATGTCCGATCCCCAATTCTGCCCAAGTTACTTGAGGAGTGCAGTCGTGAAAATGTCCCATTCATCTTAGCACATTTACACCAATTTGAGCCTTACGCTGTGCATTTCTGGTCATTTGAATGAGAAGTCCCTTAACAGCCCATCACCTTTGACGGTTTTTATCAACCAGTGGTTTGCCTGTGAGGACAACCGTCACTTCAGCACGAGCGGAAAAGCCTTTTGTGGGTTCGCAATCAAATGCGACGAAGTTCCTACCACGAGTAATTGTCGGTGTTTCCCCAATCGGCTTTAGCGTCGCAATCAATTCGCCACGCTCGTCGTAAACCTTGCAATCAGACGGTGGCTTGAATTCAATTGATTGCCCACTTTCAAGGGTGATGGGAAAAACGATTCTCTTCCCATTGACCGATATGCTCGGGTTCGACAACTTAACCTTCGCAATCGGCACTGCCCTTATCGGTGAAATGTAGCACCTTGCTTCTTTGCCCTGTGGGATGTTGTTGAGGTAAATGTTCAGTTCGCAGATTGCATGCTTAACGAGTGGTGTGCGGAAAATCTGGTAAACTCCCGCATACGGCCAAGCGTAGTCCACATATCTCTCGGCGTCCCTTTCACGGAGCAGCAACTCAAAATACCTCCAACCGACGAAGTTCACATCAACATAGTGGTCGCTGTAAGTGCCGTGATAATACTGTGGCAAGTCCCTGAGTTGGAAGTTGAGTATCTCGCCTTTGCCGTCACCGTAAATCCACAAAGCGATCGCACCTTGCTTGCTCAAGTCAATTGGTGGCGAGAAAGACTTGGTAATTCGTGCCCACGAGCCTTTCGGCTGTGCACCTTCGTTTTGGGCGAAGAAGAGCCCACTTGCGTTGCCAACCTTAACCTGTTCTTTTGTTAGCGTGAACCCGCACTTAACTCCTTGCGCCGAGCCAGTCACTTTGAACTCTCCATCTCTCGTGAAGTCGGCAATTACGATACTGTCTGGACTGTCGTAAGGCATCGCAGCGTAAAGTGCTTTGATCCTGACTTCAAGAGGTTGTGGCTCAAATTGGTTGTCAATGACCCACTTGTTGCTTCCATCCTCAACCCCTGTCACCTTATGCTTGATGTATTGGGTCGGGAGGAACTGCCAGGTTTTGTCTTTCGCTTGGACAAGCCTGAACTCTTTCCCGGGTTTCCGCAACTCGGACTTAATTGCTTCCGAGAAGTAGTTAGCGAGCCTGAGCCTCTCATACCTCCCAATCATAGCCAGATACTCATCTTGGCGGGCATTCCATGGACGCCCACCGACACTGACGCCCTGCAGTGAAATTGGTGCATCGTAGCCCAGCGCTTTGCATAGGAGATACTCCATCTCATCTGGCGTTTCGGCATCGTAATCTGGAGTTGGTCCGAGTATCACCCACCACCCAAGTTGCCCAGGGAGAAGATGGATTCGCCTGTATGTTTCCAGTTCGCTGCAATGAATGTCAACGAACCGCTTCAGACCCCAACAGGGATGATCCCAAGCACCGATGCAAGAATGGAATGTCCAAGAGTGGTATCCCCATTCGCTCGCTTCTACACGCACAGGTCTTTTGAGCCTTTTCACAATTGCAGCCCTCATCTTCGCAACACCATACCACCCTCCCGGAGTCGCTTCAGCGCCATCTTGATAAATCATGTCGAACCCGCACTCGTTCACGACATTCGCAATCCTGTCGGCTATCTCGTCAAGAAGGGTTGAATTCTCGTCAGGGTAAAATGCGCCGTAGTAGGAGTAAAGGTAGTGGACCTTTGTTCCTGCTTCGTGGGCTGACGCTTTAGTCCCAAACGCTCCACGCTTGCAACCGAAGAAGCGATATGGCGGCTCTTGAGAGTAACCAGAATATTGCACGAGTTCGTCGTCAATTTGGAGCACATTCCCTCTGCTCGCATAAGCCCATATCACATCCATGTCTTCTGGTTTCTCGTTGACGAAGATGACTTCGTCCTTTTCGCTGATCGGTTTGGCGAGGGTGAAAGTTTTTCGCTTCGCAAGCCTTTTGTCAGGGATTGGCGTCACATACGGGTCATGGGGCGAGATAAAAGCAGTAAGGATATGGAGACCTGCCTTCAAGCCCGCAGCGTGAATTTTCTCCACAACCCTTTTCATTCCAAGTAAGCCATTGGGAAACAGGTCGTTCCTCGGCTCGTAATGCCCATAAGATTTCTCCCAACTGATGAAGTGAATGATGGAAAGCCCTGACTTCTTGGCGAGTGAAATCCATTCGTCAACATTGCCCTCTGAAACGGTTGCGAAAACATAGGAAAGCCTGTTCTCTTTTGCATCAAGCGCAAACGGACCACCTAAGGGAGTGTGAAGTATGCCTTCGTTCTTCACAACTTCCTTCAATACATCCCGCACTCGGTTCGTTGGCGAAGCAACCAACGCAACACCAGCGCCTTTGAAGCCGTAATTTGAATAGCAAATCGCTGCCAATGTCGCTGGCTTCCCGCCAACCCTTACATTGGTCTGAAGGTTGAGCGCTCTCATGCAAAAACTGAATTGCTCATCGCCCACCATCCCGACCATGTGGCTGACATTCTTAGCCTGCCTTGCATGAATCTGGGCGAAAACGATTTCGCTGATGTTGCTCCCACTCACTTCCGCCACTTTAAAAACGAAGTAACGCTGCTTTACACTGACATCAATGGCTACACTTGCGTTAGCGTCGGCGAAGTGAAAGAGGAGTTTACCGCCGTTGCGGGTCTTGGAAAATGAGCAAGCGGAAGGTGGAAAGGATTTGCCATCTTTGACGAGCACCGCAAACGGTCTTTTGTCAGCGCAAAGTTCAGCCTTTGAAGATTTGTCAAAGATTGAAACCACATTCCCTAACTCGTCCAACGAAAGCCTTGCGAAACTGTTTTCTAAAGTCACAAGATTTGATGACGCTCTCGCGTTTCTGGAGAATTTAGCCAATGCAAATGCTGTCAAGCCAACAACAAGCCCAAACAGCAAAAGGTTACCATTTAACCTCATGCCCTTATCGCCTCCGATGGCATAGAATAACTCAACGAAGGTGGCAAGGCAAGCAAGGGAGGAGACATGGATGACTAAAAAGGAGCGTTTTATGACCGCACTTAGGCTTGGAGTGCCCGATGTCGTTCCAGTTGCTCCCCTTATCCATCATCGCTTCGCCCACAAAGTTCTCGGCAGGTGGGATTGGAGAGCAGTTTTCGAAGTTCATCAAATGCTCGGCTCAATCCATTTTCGTGGTCCGCTGAGTGTCGGCGTCCATTCGTCTTTGCCAGAAGGTTACAGCGAAGACATGTTGAAGCGTTCATCGCATCGCCTTTTGAAGTGCACCGTTTCCGCCATGCCGAATTTTTCGGTCGGGCAGGAGCCCGACCCTCCAAAGGAAACGAAATCCACTCCGCCATCCTCCAAACCCTTACCGTGCTGTCTTCACTCCCTGAGGCGATAAACTGACCGTCAGGCGAGAGGGCGACCGTTACCACTGGCTTTGAATGCCCTGAAAGCGTGCGAACCAGCGAACCGTCCCAAACCTGCCAAACCTTCACCGTCCCATCCTTGCTGCCTGAAATCAGAAACTTACCGTCAGGCGAAAAGACAACTTCGTGAACCCAATCCTTGTGTCCTGTCAAAGTCCGAAGCAGGGTTTTGTCGGAGAACTGCCAAAGTTGGATGGTGGGGTCGTAGGTGCTAATGGCTAAGAGTTGACCGTCAGGGGAGAGAGTAGCGAAGCGGATAGGACGACTGAGGGAAAGTTCGTCCATTTTTGTGCCGTCGCTGACTTTCCAAAACCGAACCGTTCCATCCCAACTGGCAGATAGGAGGCGTTGACCGTCGGGGAGAAAGGCGAGGGAGGTGACGAGGCTTTTGTGGGCTTTCCAAGTTCGGAAAGGGCGCAGGGGCTTGGGGGAGAGGGACGAAAAGAGCCAGAGCAGCGAGGTTGCCAGCAAAGTCGTTGCGATCCCGATAAGCCAAAGTTTCCGCACGGGTTGCCTGCCTGCTTTCGCCATGTTCCTTTGCACCCGAACCACAATCTAACGCTGCTTGTTGTTAACCTCTGGATTTCAGGTCTGTAGGTTAGTTCGCCCTTTATCGCCCGCGCAACCGCAGCCAAAGGTAAACGGCTGCCAGCACCAAATAGGCGACCCACGAAACGCCGACGGCGATGGGCGCAAGGCGCGTCGGCTTCAGCGATGAAGGCAGGTGGCGGGGAAGCCAAAAGTAGTTGAGCCACAGCAACGCCCCGCTGAAAAGCAGCATCCCCACGAACCCGATGAGCGCTGTTCGCTGGATGAGTTGTTCGGGATTGGCAAGGTGCATCGTGACGACGCTGATGACCGTTAGGATGACAGCGATGGCGTAATACCAAACGCGCGGATGGTAGCGACGGGCGGCGGGAAAGAAACTCAGCAAAAAATCGGTGTGGGTTCGGCTGACGGCATCAAGGCTTGTCAGCCAAGTGTCGGAGAGGAAGGCGACAGCGATGAAGGCGAAAAGTGCCCGTCCCGCTTCGCCCGCAATCGTCTCAAAGAAGCGCATTTGATGGACGACCAACTCCCATCCCTGCGGCACCAAGCCTTTGGGATGGAGCAAAGCGTAAGCGAGCAGGCAAGTCATCAAAGTCGTGATGATGTTGCCGACGATGGCGACGGAACTGTCGGCGAGCAAGTAGCGCCGCCATTGCCACCATCGTTTGGGCGCTTCGGCGTCGTCATCAGGCACGAAACCCGACAGCGGAATAACTTCGGGTTTGCCCGTGATGGGGCTGGTGATGTGCCCGAAGTAACTCGCCATGCCTGCCCCTTTCTCGCGCACCCAGTAGGAGTAAAACAGCATGAAGAAGCCACCCAAACCCGCAAAGATGAGGGAGGTGAGCAAAGCGTTAGCATCCTGCGGATCCCACGGGCGAGGCAGGGGCGCAAAGGGCGGAAAGTAGGGCAACAAAAGACCTTTCAGGAACGAGGGCAAAGTGCGCAGGACGACGGGATGCAAGCAGGCGAGGAGCAAGCCGAGGAAGGTGACGATGGAGATGAACCACATGACGCCCTCCACGAAGCGATAGGCGCGGGGACTGAAGAGCAAGGTCGGAAAGAGGATGCCGATGGTGAGCCATGACCAGAAGAGGGTTTTGGCGCGTTGGTCCCAGCCGTGCGGGAAGTCTACAAGGTGTGCCAGACCGCTGCTGCCTGCCGTCACCCATCCACCCAACCAGAAAAACTGCACCGTCATCATCGCCCAAAGGAGCAAGGCGAACCATTTGTTGAGGCGGATGAAACCTTGCCAGATGCTTTCGCCCGTCGCCATCGTGTAGCGCCCGATGGCGTAAGTGAGGGGCAATTGCAAAAGGGTCGCAGGGATGAGCAGGAACAGAAAACTTTCGCCGTATTTGGCGACGAGGCGCGGCCACCAAATCAATTCGCCGCTCCCCGCCGCCAGTGCTATCCAGACGACGGCAGGACCCATCATCGGCAACCAACCTGGGAAGGGCGGTAGCGGGCGCCGTTCAAAGGAGGGCAATTCGCCCCATCGTTCCACCTATCCGCACCTCCACTCCGACACTTTTTCGGCGTCATCATAATGCCACATCCGCAAGGGAAAGTAGCGTTAAACTTTCAGCGGCGCTGAGGAAACGAAATGGCGGAAGATGTCGCCGTCTTTTCGGGATGGGGATGAGCGATGCGTTGGACAGCGCTTTTGGGAGTGACGCTCGCTTTGGTGGCAATCGGCGTCGCCCAATCGGGGACGGATTGGGTGGCGGAGGGGCAAACGGCGATGAAGCGGGGCGATTACGAGAAGGCTGTCCACGCCTTCCTTGAAGCCCTCAAAGAACGCCCCGACGATGGCGAGTTGCGCTTGCAGTTGGGTGAAGCCTTGTTGCACCTGCAACGGGCGCAAGAAGCCGCCCCGCACCTCGTTCGGGCGCTGGAACTTCTCGCCTCCCATCCCCGCACGCCGTCGGAGACTTTGCAGAAAATTTGCGATTTGCTGATGGGACGGTTGAGGGGAGCATCCATCCGACCGATGGAGCGGTTTTCACCTTCCCGTTTGCCCCTCGCCCACCTTTCTGAAGAAATTCGCCGTTCCCTCTTGCGGTTCGTCCCGATGGAATGGCTCATCAAGGACAGGGCGGAAGCGGCATGGTGGGCGTTGCAGGGAAAAGAGTGGCAAACGGGCATCGCTTTGCTGATGGAAGTGGCGTCGGAAGGGCAGTGGGAGGCAGCCAGCGCCATCCTCTTTTGGCTGCCTGAGGCGGAACGGCAAAAAGTCTGGAAGGCAATTTGGTCGGAAGCGGAGAGGACGAACAAGCCAGAGGCGTGGCTGTTGACTTTGAGTTTGGATTGGCTGATGGACGCGCCGACTTTTCGGGATGTCTTTTTCCGAGCCTTCAAGGCAACGCAGGGCAACCCCAATTTGTTGCAACGGTTGGGCGAAATCGCTTTGCGACGCCGATTTGAGGAAGGGGTGAAAGTCGTCAACGAGGCGCTTTCGGAATTGTGGAAGCGTCAAGCGACGCCCACCCTACTCTTTGAGGCACTGGACAAAGCCATCGCCGATGGCGACTTGTCAACGGTTCGGCGAATCTTGCTCACCCTCGTCGCTGAGATGCCCAATTTGATTCCCAACTTTTTCAGCCTGCCTCGCCTGCGGGCGATGGTGCAGCAAGGTTGGACGGATTGGCTCTTGCAAGTGCTCCCTTTGGAACGGCTGACGACGGCGCATCTTGAAGTGTTGCTGGAGGCGACTTGGACGACGCCCGCAAAGTTGCAACAATTTTTGAAGCCCTTCAAAGAAAGTCAGCGATGGAACGAATGGAAATTGTCGCTGGAAGTCTGGCTCACCAACAAGGCGGGGCAGTTAATTCGTGAGGGACAGCCGAAGCAGGCGCTTGAGTTGCTGGAAGGGTGGCGGGATTTCCTTGAGCCGAGTGTTTTCCTTTGGTGGCTGCAAACGGCTGCTGCCGCCCAACGATTAGGGCGTCAGGATGTGGCTTGGGAGAACCTAAAGCGTGTCTTTCCCTCCCTCTTCCGCCCCCAGCGAGAAATTGACGAGCAATTGTTCTCCCTCTACTGGCAGCAAGGGATGCATCCGCCGAGCGGTTTGGCAGTGGATGTCCCGACAGACCTCGTCCAAGTCGTGAAAGAGTTGTTCAGCGTCGCTGCGTCTTTAAATCGCTTTGATGACCTTGACCGTTGGCTGCAAAGTTGGCGGGACGAGTTGCCCCTTTTTTGCTTTGCCCTCATCGCCCAACAATGGTATCGCTGGCGTCAATTAGAGAAGGCGTTGGGTTGGCTGGAGGAGATGCATCGTCGGGTGAAGGAAATGGGTGAATTGGACAAAGCGCCCATTCACGCCCAAATGCGATTGCAGGCGGAATTGCAAACGAGTGCGGGCGAAACGATGAGCGAGGAGATGCGGGCGAAGCGGCGGCAATTGGTAAAGACGGTGGGCGTCTTTGCCCCCGAAACTTTTGCCCTTTGGGTGCGTTGCCTTTGGGAAGTCGGGCGCAAAAAAGAAGCGGAGCAAGTTTTGGAGTGGGCGCGCAAGTTGTATCCGCAAGCGCGCCTCTTTCAAACCCTTCCGCCCTCCGTCCCGATGCGAGCAGGATTGGCAGAACTCTTCCCTGAAGAGGTCGTCCAAAAGATGCTCAAACCTCAAGCGCCGACAGGGCGGAAGCCAAAGGCGCTTTCTGAGGAAGAAGCGTTCCTGAAAACGCTCTCCCCCGAAGAGGTGTTGCGTCTGTCTGCCGCCAAAGGTTCGCCTAAAGGGTTGCCCGTGCTGTTGCGGATGGCGCAATCGTTGGTGCGGGAAAATCGGTTGGGCGAGGCGGAAGCAATCGCTCAGCGGATTTGGGGTGATGGCGCTCCAATGTGGCAGCAGGGATGGCGACATGCCATCGGGCTCTTTCAGTGGCAACCCGAAAAAGTCGTCGCTTTCTGGCGCTGGCTGAAAGTCGCTTTTCCGAAAGACGCCCCATTTGACCGCAACCTTTACGCTGCCATGAACATTGTCGTTCAAAGCCTGCAGGAGATGGGAGAAGCGAACCTCGCCGACTTCCTTGCCTTTGTCGCTGGTCTGCAGGAATCTTCCTTCCTCTCCCTTTCGCCCCGACAAACTTTCTGGGAGCGGCTGACGGAGAAAGATTTGCGCGCCCTCACTGATGCCTTGCTTTCCGAACCGATCGGGTTGGAAACTTTTGAGTGGTTGTTGATTCAACTGCCTCACAAGGTTGCTCGCAACTGGGCGGTGCAAGCGATGCCCCGCTTCGTCCGTTCGTTGCGGGATTACTTGCGGTTGCTGAATCGTTACGCCGAGCAAATTCCCCGCGAGCATTTCCCCGCTTGGTGGACAGCGTTGGAAGTCGCTGACATGAGCGACATCAAAGCCCCCTACGAAGTGCATCAAGTCCTCAGCGAAATGCTTTCCGTCGGTCGGAAGTTGATGATGCGCCGCTTCAGGTGGGAAGTTGCTCGTTTGCTGGAAATTGCGTTGCGCCGCTTGCCCGAATGGGTGCGCCCAGAAATCGCCCAGTGGTATGCCTATTGGTTGCAGCAGATGCCGCCCTTGCCTGCCCTTTCCGACTCCTCGCCTTTCTGGGTCGCTTTCGCCCACGCCCAAGCCCTCTATTTCCTGAACCGCCGTCAGGAAACTGAAGCGACAGCCCAAAAGGCATGGGAACGGGCGCAAACGCCTGACGAGAAAGTCGCCGTCCTTCGCCTTTGGGCGCGACTCAATCCCGATGTCGCTTTCCGACAAGGGATGGCGTTGGTGCAGCAGATGGCGGAAGGCGGTAGTGGAGAAGGATCGCTCGTGTCAAAGAACCTCGCCATCTTTTTCTACGAACTCGCCGAACAGCGGAAGGAATTCGCTCCCCAAATCCGTCCGCTCTTTGACCGTTATTGGACAACGGATTTGCGTGCCCGCGCCCGATTGCGCCTTTTAACAGGCGATGCAGATGATGCCGTTCGGTTGCTCGCTGATTCCTTGAACGCTGCCACCCATGACCATGAAAAGTCGCAAGCGCTGCACGACTTCCTTGCCATCGCCTTGCACATTGACACGCCGTCGGAAGCGGCGGAGAAGTTGCTGAGCCACCTGCGCGATTGGCTCCTCAGGGAGCGACCTTCCATTGAGTTGGTGGCGGTGACCCTTCGGAGTGCGATCGTGGGTGTCAGTCGGGTGCGACGGGATGGCGTGGAACGCCCCGATCTCGTTCCCGAACGGATGGCAAAGTTTGTCGCCGCCCTGAAAGAATGGCTCGCAGTGACAGCAGAGAGGAAACCCGCTTTGCCTTCGTTCCCCCCCTCTGACCCGCCACCCTTGAAAGTTTTGCTGCATGTTGCGTTAGACCGTTGGACTTCGTTTAGGGCATCCCCGTCTTTGCAGGCGCCTTGGTGGTCATTAGTGACGGACATCACCGAAAAATCCGTCCAGATGCACGGCGAAAAGGTGACGAAAGAATGGTTCATTGAGTGGCTGCGGAAAGAGGAGGCGATAGGGCGGGCAGAAAAAGCGCCCCTGTTGCCCGTGCGCCGTTTGCTGGAGCAACTGGAAAAGGGCGACAAGGCGACGACGAAACGATGAGCGGCTTGCGTTACCGAAACGAGCACGCCAAGCGAGGGGCGTTATACTTGCGACGGCAAATGGGCGGTTAGCTCAGGCGGGAGAGCGCCTCCCTTACAAGGAGGAGGGCGCAGGTTCAAGTCCTGCACCGCCCACCATCTTTGGCACGGAGGGCATCACGATGGCGAAGTATTTGGGCGTTTATGCGACGGCATGTTTGACCCGACGGCAATTGCAAGAGTTGGTGGCGAAGTTGATGGAGCCTGGCGAGGTGCGGTGCGAGAAAGCCTACGCGGGCATCGTCTCAGGCGTCCTCGTTTGCCTCTTCTCCGCCCCCAGCCGAGAAGCGTTGGACGAATTCCAAAAGCGACATGGCATGGTGCCCGAACACCTTTGGCGCATTGATTTGGAGAGCCAAGACGGGCAACTCGTTTCGGCGTGAATTTTGTTCACGGCAAAAAGTTGTAGGCGGGACGGCGCCGCCAGCATCCCCACAGCGACCAAAAACTTCCCATCAAATAGTCGCCGATGACCAAGCCCATGAAAAGGGGCATCGCCTGACGATGCATTGCCAACCCGCCCCAGCGGATGAGCGACGCTTTCAATAGCCA
>Ga0079992_119116_pt1 | contig 20638 bp, 17 predicted proteins | sample FaiFalFF_MnMetaG_3_FD_69197 | JGI IMG/M metagenome (GOLD analysis project Ga0079992, IMG submission 69197) | Freshwater microbial communities from Yellowstone National Park, Wyoming, USA - Fairy Falls B (FF_Mn_B) MetaG (SPADES assembly) (version 2) | ecosystem: Environmental > Aquatic >... | reverse complement strand
AAAGTTGGCATCAGAGTTTGGGCTCCTTTCAAATTCAACTTGACGGGCAAGTTGAGAGCGGGCGAAAACCACCTGAAAGTCACCATCTATAGCAGCCTCGGTCCACACTTTTCGGAAGCGATCCCAACCCCTTACCTTTTCGGGGAACAGGGGCTGGCAGGACTTTTTGGTCCCGTGGGTTTGGTTCGGGGGAAAAGACGCCATTGAAGCCAGAAGGTGGTGAGAAAAGATGAAGCGCAAACGCCAAGCCTTAGCGCCTAAAGTGGGGGTCTTTGGGATTGGGCTGGCAGCATATTGGCCTCAATTTGAAGGGCTAAAGGAAAGGTTGGAGGGCTATCAGCGCTATGTGGAGGGGAGGATGAGGGAATTAGGGGCTCAGGTTATTTCTGCCGGGTTAGTAGACACTCCCGAAAGGGCTCGTTCGGCAGGGGACTTACTGGCAAGAGAGGGGGTAGATCTGGTCTTTTGCTATGTAGGCACTTACGCCACCTCCGCTCAAGTGCTCCCCGTTGCCCAGAGGGCAAAGGCGCCGATGGTCGTCCTTAACCTTCAGCCAACACCAGCCTTAGATTATCCTCGGACGGACACCAAAGAATGGTTAGCGAATTGCTCCGCCTGCTGCGTTCCTGAAATTGCTTGTGCCTTCGCCCGTAGCGGTATCCCTTTTCGCTCTGTCTCTGGACTTCTCTTTGAAGAGCAAGGGGAGCAAGGAAGGAGGGCTTGGGCGGAAATCAGGGAATGGCTCCAAGCTGCCAGTGTCGTCCGATCCCTCCGCAATGCCCGCATCGGCTTTTTAGGACACACCTACCCAGGGATGTTAGATATGTATTCCGATTTCACTCAACATCATGCCCAATTAGGGGTGCACATAGAGGTCTTGGAGATGTGTGACTTGGTAGACTGCGTCCGAAAGGCGACGGAAGAGGAGGTGGCGAGAAAGAAGGAGGAAGTTTTAGAGACTTTTGTTCCTGCCGACCCTAGCGCTGATCCTATCGCGGCTAAGATAGAGCCAGACGATTTGGAATAGGCTTGCCGAGTTGCCGTCGGGTTAGATCAGATCGCCGATGACTTCGCTTTAGATGGACTGACCTATTACTATCGGGGATTAGCCAACGAATATGAGCGGGTCGCTGCCGGGATGATTGTCGGGCTTTCTTTGCTGACGGGGCAAGGCATTCCCTGTAGTGGGGAGGGGGACTTGAAAAATTGCATCGCTATGTTCATCATGGACCGATTGGGAGCTGGTGGCAGTTATACCGAATTTTACGCCATGGACTTTAATGAGAATTTCGTCCTCATGGGGCATGACGGTCCAGGGCACATCGCTATCAGTGACCAGAAACCTATTTTGCGGAAACTCAAGCTGTATCATGGAAAGTCTGGTTATGGAGTTTCCGTGGAATTCAAGGTGAAGACAGGACCGGTGACCATTTTGGGAGTAACCCAGACGATGGATGGGCGGCTGAAGATGATCGCCGCAGAGGGGGAAAGCCTCCCTGGTCCGATTTTAGAGATCGGCAATACCAACAGCCGTATTCGGTTTCCCTTAGACCCTGCTGCCTTCATCGATGCTTGGTGTGCCCACGGACCGACCCACCACTGCGCCTTAGGGGTCGGACATCAATTATCGGTCCTCCAAAAGGTTGCCGACTTGCTCGGCTTAGAACTGGCTATTATCCCCAGAAGGCAGGGCAATTATCCCATCCCTTGAAGCGTCTCCTCTTGATGCGACGGGAGGGCTTACCCCGACGACGAGGGTCGCTTGGACGAGAAACCGCAAAGGTGGACGCGTCAAACTCTTCCCACGCCTTCGCTTCAAACCCAAAAGGCGTAAGTGGGGATGCCCCGAAGGACACCGTAAAGCAGCCAAAGGTTGCCGACCGTCCATTCGCCCAAAACCAACCCGACGCCGAGGGGCAACGCCGTTTGCCGAAACGCCCGATAGCCACCCATCCGCAACATCCCCATCTTCACCAAGTAAGCGATGAACAAAGGCATCCACAAGACATTCATGCTCCAACTCGTGGAGATGGCGTAGCCGACGGGATGTAGCGGAAACCAAGTGACGGAGGCACGAAGCCCCATTAACGCAAAGGTGAACAGCGTCCCTGCCACCATCGCCCGAACGGGATAGGGATTGGGTGCTGGCGGCGCTGCCAACAAACTTTGCAACCGCCAAAAGGGTTCACCCCCAAAGGCGGTGATGGCAGGACCGACAAATTTTGCCGTGATGCCGTAAGCGTAAAAGCAGTGCAGGTGCACGAGCATCGCTGCTGCGATGCTGACGACACTGGCGATGAGCATGATCACCGTCATCGCCCGAAAGGGCACACCTTCGTCTTTCGCCACCTTCAAGCCTTCCAAGTAATGGGGACAGGGCAAACTGCGGTAGGCGCGGTTGAACCAATAAAACAACTTCGCCACGATCAAATCCCGCTTGGATAACCCCTGCGGTCCGAACAAGGCGATCAAAATTTCGTCAGGACCTGCATAGTGCAAGTCGTGGGCGGGCGGTCCCAATTCAGCGCGGATGCGGGTGATGGAAAGCAGCAGCAAAAGGTAGATGGCGAAAAAAAGTGCCCCTGTCGGAAGGCTCATCCCCATCGCGTGGGCGAAAGCGAGGAGGAAAAGGAGCCCGACAGCCATCATCGCCAATCCCATCCGCTCCTCTCTGTCCTGTCCGCTTAATGCCCGTCGCAGCGTTTGGGCAAAGGAGTGGCGGGCGACCCAAAGGGCAAACAGGGCGATGCCCGCATAGCCACCGAAGGCTTGAAAGTTCGTCCACGGGTAACCGGGCAATTGCGTCCATCCGACCATCAAGCCGACCAACCGTTGCATCCGTTCCAGCCAGTAAAAAACCCAGCAGGAAAAGAGCAAATCGGGTGGGAGCAACAAACCCAAGCCGATGGCAAAGGGATAAAAACTCATCCGCGTCCCTTGCAAGGCTTGGAGGGGATAGCCGACGAAGAGGGAAGCCAGCAATTGGTCGTAATTCCAGACCCGAACTTTGATGGACGGGAGGGACGGAAACAAAGCGGCGAAGCCGTTGAGCAAGTCAATGAAGGCGGAGATGGAAAAACCGAGCCAAAAAGGCGTTGAATGCCAGAGGGGATTGGCGGGACGAGTGATTTCCTTCGGCAAGTAGAGGACGGGATAAGTCAGGCGTTCTTCGTCCATCCAACGCCGTCGCACCAAAAGGCAAAACCCAACCATCAACCAACTCAGGGCGACGCAAAAACTCCCCCAACCCAGCAATGGCAACAGCCAAGGGCGAAAATTTTCAGGCGCCCAAAAACGATGACCGCCCGCATAAGCGTTGAGCAACGCCGTCTTGTCGCTGACATAAAGCCACTTGGGCAGGAAGGGCAAAAAGAGTTCGTCCCAACGGTTTTCGGGGGAGGCGTAGCGGAAGGGGTAGATGATTTGGGGCATCAAAACTTGAAGGCTGTCGTGCCCAACCCAAGCGGTGCCGATGGAAAGGATGAGGTAAACGGTGAGCAACTCCGTCGGAGAGAAAGGTTGCAGCCAAGGAAGGGCAATTTTCTGGTGCAAGGCGCGAAGGAAGGGGTTGAGGCAAAGGAGGGCGAGAAGGATGAAAACGACATTGGCGAAGGGGGCGATGTTGCTGGGATGCCCCGCATAGCGGACCAACTCCATCATCGTGACCCAATAGGCATTGGGCGAAAGGAGCAACAACCCTAACACTACGGCGCGCCAAGAAATGGTCGCTGTCGGCGCCGCCACCAAAGGGGCGAGGGCAGCCCGCTGTGCCATGTCGGTCACCGTCTTTTAGGGCAAAAGAAGGGAGGGGCGCAAAGTTTTGCGCCCCCAACCCAACCGTTTTGGGGAATCGTCATTTCCGAGCGTCACTCTTTGGTGCGGGTGGCTGTCCACGATTTGCCGTTCCAAGTGCCTGTCAATCGGTCGCCATCCACCACGCCTTCGGCAGTGACTTCCGTGCCATCGGAGAGGTTGAAGTAAATGCCAGCGCCCCAGACATAAAAGTCGCCGACGGGATGGGAGCGATTGCCCTGAAGGAAAGTCGCCGTCCATTGACCGTTGCGCCGTTCTATGCGCAAAGCGCCGCCTTGCCAGCGCCATGTGCCCGAAAGGTTGGCGGGGTCGCGCTTGGCAACCCAATCCCGCTTGCCCGCAAAGGGACCGCCTTGAATGTCCACGCCGCCCCGAATCGTGTCACCATTCACCCGACCGCTAAAGCGCATCGTCACCTTTTGCCCCCGAATGTCTCGGACGACGGTGAAGCGAATTTGATTGCCATTCAACTGGGCGTCGCTGATGGGTGTCTCTTCGCCGTCGGTGGTGACGGTGCCGCTGATTTTCTGGAAGCGTTGGCGCAGCCGAAGGACATATTGGCGTTCGCCCCTCGCCGTCGGCACGCTCCATCGCCAAGTGCCCGCCACGCCAGCGGGGATGACCCAAAAGTAAACGGTGTGTTCGCGGTAAGGACCGCGCACCCGTAACACTTTGTCGGGATGCCAACCCTTGACACAAGTCGGCGACCCTTCCCCTTCGCATTCTTCGCACATGTCAAAGTCATGGGAAACGACGCGAGTGGCTGGTCGGCATTCGCGGAACAACTTGGGGCGCAACCGCAAATTCACCGACGGCAGCAAATACAGGGTGATGACCGTCGCCTCGCTGATGTCGGTCTCAAAAAGGTCTTGCTGAAGGAACTTCACGCGGTCGGTGACGCCTGCTTTTTGGGCGTTCTCGTTGCTTTCGCGGATGCGTTGGGGGTCAATGTCCACGCCGACGCCCCGTTTCGCTTTGAACTCCTTGACCGCCATGATGACGATGCGCCCATCCCCGCAGCCCAAATCGTAAACGATGTCGTTGGCGTTGACTTGAGCGACTTTGAGCATCTCACGGACGACTTCGTAAGGCGTCGGCACATAGGGCACATCGGGCGGGCGTTGTTGGACAGCGGCGAAACTGACGACTAAACCGATGGCGATGGCGATGACCAGCGTCCCGACGACCGTCGCCGTCACTCCGAAAACCCAACGACCCCTTCGCACGGCATCATCGCCTCCTTCCGACATTCTTTTTCGTCGGCAAAGTTTTGGACGCACCGTCGTCGGCAGAGTGCCTGAGGCTTGAAAGGGCACGGCGTTCCCTTTGGGTCAACCCTTTTCAGGATGCCAAAGTCAAAGGGCAAAGTCAATGGGCGACGGGTGACTTGGAGGGCTTGACAGGTGTTAACCGTTGCAACCAAAGAAGCAATGGGATGCCCATGAGCAAGACGGCGATGCCCAACCTCACCATGTTCCCGACGGTCACGCTGGCGGCGTAAGAAAGGCTGGAGTGGAGCATGTAGATGCAAATGGCGCAGAAGATCAAGGGCGGAAGCGGATAAAGGGGCGTCAAAAACGGGCGAGTTGTTTGCGGGTCGGTCGTCCGAAAGATGAAGAGCGTCAGCCCCGTTAGCAGGAAGAAGAACCAGAAGACGGGGGAAGTGTAAGCCACCATCGCTTCAAACCCTTCCCCTGTCATCGCCCCCAAAATTGCCAACAGCAAAGCGATCAACCCTTGCACGATCAACCCGTTGACGGGCGTGTTTGTTTTCGGATGCCAAACGCCGAGGAAGCGCAAGGGGGCGAAATCTTGTCCCCACGCGTAATTGGTGCGGGCACCCGTGAAGATGGTGGCGTTGGTGGCACCCAACGCGGAGATGGCGATGAGCAGGCTGACGAATTTCGCCCCCCATTCGCCCCAAGTTGCCCGCAAAAGGTCGGCAGCGACTGCCGACGATTTCGCCATCCCTGCCATGCCCAACCCTTTCAGGTAAGCGAGGTTGACGAGCAAGTAGATGGCGGTGATAGCGCCGATGCCCAAAAGCAACGCCTTCGTCATGTTGCGCCGAACATCCCGCAACTCCGCTGAGAGGTAGGCTGCTTCGTTCCAACCGCCGTAAGCGAGTAGGACGAAAATCATCGCCAAGCCGAAGGACGGGGACGAGGGCGATGGGGCAGCCGCAGCCGTTTGGTCACTGGGCGACGCCATCAAGCCTGCGATGCCGACCAACAGCAAGCCGAGGACTTTCGCGGCGGTCAGCAAGTTTTGCGTCCACTTGCCCTGTTGCACGCCCATCACATTCAACACCGTCAAGAGGACGATGGCAGCGATGGCATAGATGGCAGAGGAACGGTCGCCCAAGGGCAACAGTTGCGAGGCGTAATCGCCGAAGACAAACGCTAACATGGCGATAGAGCCTGTCTGGATGACGGTCGCCCGCGCCCAAGCGAAGAGGAAAGCCAAGTCCCGACCGAAGGCGCGCCAGAGGAAGTGATATTCGCCGCCTGCGTGGGGATAAGTCGTCGCCAATTCGGCGTAGCAAAGGGCGCCGAAGAGGGAAACGACCCCGCCCAAAAGCCAAGCGAGGAGAAACGCCCCTTCGTTGCCTGTATTGGCGGCGACCAGCGACGGCGTTTTGAAGATGCCTGCGCCGATGACGATGCCGACAATCAGGGCGACCGCATCCGTCACGCTTAAAGTCGGGCGCGGCGCCCCTTCAGGATGCGCCACAACTGTCACCGCCTTCCCCTTGGCGCTTTCAAAGGTCTGCCGTGAGAGGGCGACCCTTCAAGCGCCCTTTTTTGCCCCCGCCCGCTTTTGGTATGCCTGCCACTCTTGCTCGCCATAGACTTTCCACGAGGCGGCATCAAAGACGGCGCGGGCGCTGTCGGGCGTCCGCAACACGACGACGACTTCTTCGCCCCCCTTCAGCGCTCCTTCCTTACTCCGATGCCCTTTGCCACCCACAAAGCAGCAAACACCGCGCCCAGGCATGGTGAACTTTTGCTCCTTGCCTTCCGCTTCCACCGTCAGCGTCAAGGTGGCAGCGTCAAAGGCTTTGACTTTGCCCTTGACCGTCGGATAGCGCAGGAAGGCGAAGAAGGTCACGGGGTCGGCGAGGGCACGGATTTCCTTCATGCCCGGCTTCCACGACACCAACACTTGCTCGCCCTCTTTGAAGTCGGTGAGTTTGGCGTCCTTGCCGTCCTTCATGACTTTGCTATCGCTGACGACCTTCAGCGTCCACTCTTGCTCCTTGCCCCGATAGGTGCCTTTGAGGGTGATGGTATTGGCAGCGGCGTCCACTTTGACGACGGTGGTGAGGGTGTGAGGGATGGGGCGGAAAGTCGTCGGTTTGGCGGGGGCTTTCTCTTGACCGAACGCCAGCCCCAACAGCATCCCGACACTGAGGCATGCCATCGCCCACAGCCGCAACATCGTCAGTCACCTCCCAAGCCTAAGGGCTTCCAACGCCGACCCAAATTTTAAGGGGCAAGGCAAGGGGCGTCAATTGCCCTCGGAAGTCGGTGGTTTCCCTTCGCCCATCCGTTTGAGCAAATCGGTGACCGTCTCCACTTCCATGATTGCCTTGCGCCAACCTTCCAGTTCCTCTTCCGAAATGGGCGTGGCGGGTCGGTGGCGTTCTTCCAGCAATTCTGCCGACGGGGGTGAAGGGGGCGTCGCTTCGCTTTGCAGCCTTTCCATCCGTTGCCTCGCTTCTTCGCTGTAAGTTTCGGGGTCTAAGGCGCGGGCGCGCTCGTAAGCGGCTTGGGCTTCATCCCGTTCGCCCAGAAATTCATGGACGATGCCCTTCCAAAAATGCAGCAAGGCTTCCGTCGCTGCATCCGAAGGCAAACGAAGCCCCCGTTCAAAATCCGTGATGGCTTGCCGCAGAGCCTGTTGAAACGCTTCTGGGTTAGTGACGACCAATTGCCGTCCTGTCGGGCTGAGGCGGGCAAACTCCGTGAGCGCCCAACGGTAACGGTTGTAACCTAAGGCGAAAGCGATTAGTGGCGAATGTGCCCCGTGCTCCCAAGCCCCTTCCAAACTCTGGATGACTTGCTCGGTGTTGCCCAACTGGTAATGGCAGAAAGCCCGCAGCAACTCCCAAACGACCGTCTCTTCTGCCGTGAGGGGTTGATAGCGGTCCAGCAACCGCAAAAGTTTCAGCAGCCCCGACCGCAACTCCAACCCTAAGGGCACGACATAGCGCATCTGGGCTTCGGGCGATTGCGCCAACTTCGTCATTGCCTTGTGGTGCCACAACTCATAGGACAACACCGCCTCGCAAAGTCGCAGCAATCGTTCAGGTTGATGTTCGCATCGCTCCAAGTGGCTCAACACGATGAGCCAATAGCGGCGCAAAAAGTCGGGCATCGTCGGCAACGCACTCAACCGATCCAAGTCGTCGTAAAGGCGGCGCAATTGGGTCTTCCAGTCCATTCTCAGGTCACCTGCCCCTTTCGGAGCAGAAAGGGTCGGTCAATTTCTCGTCCCTGCCGACCCAAGATTTTGCCAACTTTGTGACGGCAACGGTGGACGATGAGCCACCAACGGCAGGCAGATAAACGCCCTGCGACTTCCCGCCTTCCCGTTCCTTGCCGTTGACAAGGTTAGGCTTTCCTGCTATCGTCAAAGCGGGAAATCCTTCCTCGCTGCGGAGGTGGGTTAGCATGCAAGTGACGGCAGAGAAACTGGCGAAGTTGACGACAGAGTATGCGGGCTACTTGGAAGGTGACCGCTTGGACGCCTTCTTCCGTGAATTTGGCATCAAGTTTGCGGCGGGGCATTGGTGTGCGGGCGAATTTTACGACCGCTTCAACCCCTTCGGCTACAACCGCCACCGCCCTGACTTCCGTGACACCATCATTGACCAAATCGCCCGTGTCGCTCAGGCGGGCATTGAGGGCATTGAGTTCCACGATGTCCTTTTCTTGGACGCCAACGGGCAAATAGACGACGCCAAAATCGCCGAAGTCAAAGACGCCCTCGCCCACCACAAGGTCACGCCGACGAACATGAACATCAATGTCTGGACGGATTCGCGCTATCGGCTGGGTGGCGTGACCAATCCCGACCCCGCCATCCGCCAGCGTGCCTTAGAGCAATGCTTGCAAGCCGTAGAAATCGCCCGACGGGTCGGATGCAGCAGCGTCGCCCTTTGGCCTGGTGCGGACGGTTGGGACTACAACTTTGAGGTCAATTACGGGCGACAACTGGACTTGTTCATTGAAGCGTGCGTGGAAATCAACCGAAAGGCGATGGCGGCAGGGCTGAAGTTCGGGACGGAAGCCAAGCCGAAAGAACCGAGGGAAGGCAACATGCTGACTTCCACGACGGCGAAGGCAGCGTTGGTCGCCAAAGAGGTCAATGCCATTTGTGGCGGGACGAACATGGGCGTCGCCATTGACTACGGGCACGAGCAAATGTATGGCGACGAACCCGCCGCCCAACTTTACATGCTCAAACGCTTCGGCGTTCCCATCGTCAACTTCCACCTGAACGACGCCAAGTATCGCAGCAACGATGAAGACCGCGTGGCAGGCACCAGCGATGTCTGGCGGTTGGTGGATTTCTGCTATGCCGCCATAGATGTCGGCTACGACGGTTGGTTCGGCGAAGACCAGTTCACCTACCGCATGGAGCAAGTGCAAGCCATGCGGCTGAGCAAGGAGTTTTTCGGCAACGCCATGAAAAAGGCGCTGCTCATCTATGCCCATCGGGACGAACTGGAAAAAGCCCGCCAAAGCGGCGACCAAGCCGCCATCCTGCACCTGATCAAACGCATCATCTACACGGCTTAGCAGCACCCTTTGGAACGGCAGAAATGGCTCTGTCGTTAGGAGATGGCGGGGGGAAATCGCTGTGAATGCCGTTGCCGATGTCGGCAAGGTGACATTGGCGTTGGCGGGACCGCCTTTGCTGGCTACCCTTTTGCGACGCTGGCTCGTCGCCCTCGGCGTCAGCGCCACCAACCCTTGGTCGGTGCTCGCTTACACCGTTTCGCAAGCCCTTGTCTTCCTTGCTCTTTGTCGGCTGGACAGTTTTTCGGCGCTGTATCACGGGCGCTGCGGCGGGCGGGAAGTGGCGATGGCAATCGGCTATTGGCTCATCGCTTTTTCGGCATGGTATCCGCTGTCGCTACTGGCAAAGAGTTTGGGCATCCCGACGGAAAGTTCGTGGGGTTGGTGGCAATGGCAGGGTTTGTGGTTTTTGCCCATCGCTTTGTGGGCGACGGGCGCCGCCTTCTTTGAGGAGGGCTTCTTTCGCGGTTACGCTATCCCGAAATTGACGAACTTGCTCCACTCGCCCTTGATGGCTTTGCTCCTTTCATCGGTCGCTTTTGGCTTGCTACATGCTCGTTTCGGGCTTTTCCTTTCGGTTTACACCGCCCTTTTCGGGCTCATCGTCGGGACGCTTTACTTGCAAACTCGCAGCACTTGGGCTTGCTTCGCCTTCCACTTGGTCAACAACTGGGTCGTGGACTTCATCGTCTATGGCGTCATCGTCAAAAAGTGAGGCGACGGCGATGCTGCGCGTAGAGCGTTTGAGCATCCGACTGGGCGAGTTTGACTTGCGGGACATTTCGTTGGAAGTGCGCGAGGGCGAATACTTCGTCTTGCTCGGTCCGACGGGGACGGGCAAGACGGTGTTGGTGGAGTGCATCGCAGGCTTGCATCGCCCGAAATCGGGGCGCATCGTCTTGGACGGGCGAGACATCACCGATTTGCCGCCAGAGGAGCGAGGCATAGCATATGTCCCGCAAGACTACGCCCTCTTTCCCAACTTGACGGCGTTTGAGAACATCGCCTTCGGGCTTAGGGTGCGCAAGTTTCCCGAAGCAATGGTTCGGCAGAAGGTGCAGGAACTGGCGGAGTGGCTCGGCATCACCTACTTGCTCCATCGGTTGCCGTTGACCTTGAGCGGGGGCGAAAAGCAAAGGGTCGCTTTGGCGCGGGCACTGGCTGTAGAGCCGAAAGTTTTGCTGCTGGATGAACCGCTCGCCGCCGTGGACGAACAAACCCGTGAGCGATTGTGTCGCGAACTCAAAGCCATCCAACGCCAGACGGGGGCAACTTTTGTGCATGTTAGCCACAACTTTGAGGAGACCTTAGCCGTCGCCGACCGCATCGGCGTGATGCATTTTACGGAAGGGACAGGGGGCAAGGGACACGGGGCAAGTTTGCGGGTCGGGCGATTGTTGCAAGTCGGGACGCCAGAGGAAATCTTCTACCGACCCGCCAACGAATTGGTGGCGGAATTTGTGCGGGCGGAAAACATTTGGCGGGGCGAGGTGCGGGGGCAAACGAGCGATTGGGCGCAAGTGTGGCTCAACGGGGCTGTCCTTTGGGTGCAACTGCCTGAAGGGAATCAAGTGCCGAAGGGCGAGGTGACTATCATCATCCGACCCGAACGGGTGCAGTTGCTGCCCGTGACGGCAGCCACCAGCGGGGCGATGAACTCGCTGCAAGGGGAAATTGCGGCGATGGTGGACAAGGGAGCGCTTTGGCGCGTGGAAGTGAACACCGAAATCGGCATTCCCATCGTCGCTTTGCTATCCAAGCAGGAAACTGACCAACTGGGCTTGACTTTGGGGCAAACGGTTGCCGTCATCCTTCCGCCCCCGTTCGTCCACTTGTGCCCCGTTTCGGACGGAACTTCAGCGGAACGGTTAGGCGTTGAAAGGTAGGGCGGACAGGCAATGAAAGCATTCGGGCATCGCCGCCATCTTTCGTGGCTGATAGCCACTCCGATGGGCAGGTGAGATGCACGATGGCGCTGGTTGAAATTCGGTTCGGGCATCAAGTCATAGAGTCGCCAAAACTTGTTCGGATTGAGGGCGTCAGCGAGGCGCTCTATGATGCTTTGACGGCGTTGGAAGAGGATGTCAAGGCGGAATTGCTGGATGGGGTGATGGTCGTGCATTCGCCCGAAAAGACGAGGCATGAGCAGGAGTTTCGGTTTTTGTTCGTGCTCATGAACCTGTTCGCTTACGCCCATCATTGGGGCGAAGTCCTGGGTTCAATGGCGACGGTTCATTTGGGGGAATGTCGGAAGGTGAAGCCTGATATTGCGGCGGTGCGTTTGGAGCGGGCGCACATCATCACTGAAGACGCCATTGAGGGCGTTCCCGATTTGGTCTTGGAGATTGTCTCGGAAAGCACCCGCCGTTACGATTTCGGGGAGAAGCGAAAGGTTTACGAGGAGGCGGGAGTGCCAGAGATTTGGTTGGTGGATTTTGAGCGGAAGGTGGTGATGGTGGTTCGGAGGGTGGGAAGGCGTTATCGCAGCGAGGCGAAATCAAGGGGAATTTTGCGGTCGCAGGTGATGAAAGGTTTTTGGCTGCGAGTGGAATGGCTTTGGCAAACCGAACTGCCCGACCCGACGGAGTGCTTGCAAGTTATCTTGAGCAAGGGGCAAGCCTAAGGGCGAAAGGGGGTGCCCGCTATGGTGACGGGAGCGACGAAGGTGGCGGTGCGGGAGGTCTACTTGGACTACAACGCGACGACGCCCGTTGACCCTGAGGTGCGGGAGGCGATGCTGCCCTTTTTGGGGGAAGAGTTTGGCAACCCGTCCAGCGTCCACCCACTGGGGCGGCGGGCACGGCGCGCCGTAGAGCAGGCTCGCCAGCAAGTCGCCGAATTGCTCAACGCCTCCGACCCGTCCGAAATCATCTTCACCAGCGGGGCGACAGAAGCCAACAACATGGCACTCTTAGGCGCCACGCTTTTTGCGGGGCACAAGACGGGGCACATCGTCACGACGCAAATTGAGCATCCCTGCGTGATGGGTGTCTGCCAGTTTTTGGAGCGATGGGGTTTTCGGGTGACCTATCTGCCCGTTGACCGCCAATGTCGGGTGCCGCCTGAAAGCGTCTTGGACGCCTTAACCGATGACACCCTTATCGTTTCCGTCATGCTGGCGAACAACGAGACAGGGACGGTTCAACCCGTCGCCGAGATTGCGCAATTGGTCAAGGAGCGGCGCCCCGATGTTTTGGTGCACACCGACGCCGTGCAAGCCATCGCTAAAGTGCCCGTAGATGTGCAAGCGTTGGGCGTGGATTTGCTGTCCATCTCAGCGCATAAGTTTTACGGACCGAAAGGCATCGGCGCCCTTTACATTCGCAGCGGGACGAAGTTGGAGCCATTGCTGCGGGGTGGGCATCAAGAGCACGGGATGCGGGCGGGGACGGAGAATGTGGCGGGCATCGTCGGGCTGGGCAAAGCGGCGGAAATTGCAAGGCGCGATTTTGAGGTGGTCACCCAGCACCTTTGGCGGTTGCGAGAAAAGTTTTTGCGCTTGATAGACGAATTGCCGATGACGCGCCTGAACGGGCATCGCCAGTTCACTTTGCCGTCAACGGCAAATGTTTGCCTTCTGGGGGCGGACGCGTTGGCGGTGCAGGCGAACTTGAGCCAACGGGGCGTTTGCGTCTCTGTCGGGTCGGCATGTTCATCGGGTTCGCTGAAACCGTCCCATGTCTTGCGGGCGATGGGGTTGAGCGAACTGGCAGCGTTTTGTTCGGTGCGCTTTTCGTGGGGCAAGTTCACGACGGAAGACGACATTGACTACGCTGTGGAGCAAACGAAGGAAGTCGTGACCTTGCTTCGGGAAATCACCTTGCCTGAGGAAATCGGTGTCTGCGACGAAAACTGTCCCTGCTTCTTTGAGGGCGCTGGGTTGGCGTGAGGGATGAAAGGCATGAGCAAGGTGGAAATCCTGATCGTTGAGTCGGTAGAACCGTGCGAGCAATGCTTGAGGGCGCGGGAGATTGCGGGGCAACTGGCGCAGAAGTATCCTGAAGTTTCGGTGCGCATCATCAATGTGTTGGACGAGGAAGCCGATCGCTTCGGTGTCGTCATGACGCCGACGGTTGTCGTCAACGGTGTCATCATTTCGGTGCGGCGGGCGCCTGACCCTGAGCGGTTGGAGCGCTTGGTGCGCCAGCAAATAGGAGGTGTCGGGCGATGAAGCGCTTTGGGGGCATCGTCTTGATTATCGCCGTCGCTTTCGCCGCCCTTTATGGGCTGAACCGATGGAGTTGGCGGGCGCAGGAAGGGCAGGAACTGCCCTTGCCTAAGGAAGAAGTCGCCCAAAGGCATCACGAGAAATCTTCAGAGACCGAATTTGCCGCTGGTCCTGTCGGGCAACCGTTGGGTGACCCGAAGGCGAAGGTGCGCGTTGTCGCTGTCGTCCCGATGGGCGTCGCCTGCCACATGCAGACGATGCAAATCTTGCAGGAAATTGCCAAAGCCGACCCCAAGCGGGTGCGGGTGGAGTTCTATGACATGAACTCGCCGCAAGGGCAAAAGGAATTAGCCAAGCACAACATCCACTGCGCCACCGTCCTTGTCAACGGCAAGTTTGAGTGGAAAGTCAAACGCAACGGCAAAGAGCAAACGGTCGTCTGCCAACGCAAGCCCAACGAACCCATGTCCACCTACAACTCCACTGACCTGATTGAGATTGTCCATCAAGAGTTGCAGCGGCAGTATGGCAAGGGCTTTGAGCCGGCTGTCCTGCAGAGGCTGCGGGCGAAGGGGCGACAGATTTTGGGAATCCCTGGGGCGACTGCCCTCCCCGAAGAGCCGAGCAGTGCCAAAGCGAAGGTGGTCGTGGAAGTCCTTGCCCCCAGCCGGCAAGCCTCCATTTACACCCTTTTCGCCAACACGGTGGAAGCCCTGCAACCTCTCAAAAAACGCTACGGCGAGGCTTTGGCGATTCGGGTCTACTCCCTGATGACCCGAGAAGGACAAGACCGCCTTCGTGCCCTCAACCTTTCAGGACCTGCGGTCGTCATTAACGGCAAGACGGTGCATGAATTGGAAGAGCCTGGCAAAGGGAAACGACAAATCGTCACCGCCTTTGGCAGCAGTAGCCTTCAGTTTTCCCCCGAAGATGTCAAGAAGGTCGTCCTTGCCCTCTTGGAAAAGCGCCCCTAAGCCGAAACCGTCGGGCGTGTTGACGAAGGGCGGTTCGTCGGTTATCCTTATCGGCAGACCGCTTAAGGGATGGAAACGATGGACAAGGAGGAGGCTGGCGGTCATGCAGTGTCAAGTCATCGGGAGCGCTCTTGACACCGCCCTGCGTTTCCTTTCCGCCACCACCGTCGGGGCGCGAACGACTTTGCCCATCCTCTCGCACATCTTGTTGGACGCCCAAAGTGGGCAACTTCGCATGGCGGCGACCAACCTGAATTTTTGGCTGGAGTGGACGGTGGCGGCGCAAGTGGACGAACCAGGGTGCCTCGCCGTCGCTGGCAAAGAATGGCGTGCCCTCGTTTCGTCGTTGGACAATGAACTTGTCCGCTTGGAAGCGCCCAACGAGGTGGACACTTCGGGACGAATGACCGTGCGGTTTGGCAAGTCGGAATACCACTTGCCCATCTTGCCCGCCGAGGAGTTCCCTGTGCCGACGGACGCCGTTTGGGACGAACCTTTTGAGGTGGACGGAACTTCTTTGGCGCAAGCGGTGCGGAAAGTGCTCTTTGCGGCGTCGTCCGACCCGACGATGGGCATCTACACGGGCGTGCATTTCCGCAAAGAGAGCGAACAAAGTCCGTTGGACATCGTGGCGACGGACACCCATCGGATGGCGTTGGTCACGGTGGACTTGGACGAGTTTCCGCCCTTCTCCCTCACGCTCCCGCAACAACCGCTGAAAGTGATGCTGCCGTTGTGGGAGAAGGTGGGGACGGTGCGTTGGCGAGTGAGTGAGGACAAACATTTGGTCGCTTGGGAAGGAGACCAGTGGAAAGCGACGGTGACGACCCTGACAGGGACTTTCCCCAACTATCGGCGGGTTATCCCGACGGAGTGGGCACACGAAATCGTCGTGAAAGTTGGGGCAGTGCTGACGGCGTTGCGGCGGATGGTGATTTTCCGACCCACCAGCAAGCGGGTGCCGCAACGGGTGATTTTGCGATTGAGGGACGAGGAGATGGAGATGGTGGCGATAGAGGCGGAGTTTGGCAGTTACGAGGAAGTGGGACGAGAGGTCATCCCGATAGAGTGGCGGAGCGAGCCGACGCCGTATGAGATTGCGTTCCAGCATCCTTACTTAGCGGAGTTTCTGTCGGTCGTGCGGGAGGGCGAAGTCGTCGTGCGGTTTCAGGAAAGCAACATGCAAGCCTCCGTGTGGCAACCGCTTCAGGACGACCGCTATCGCTACATCGTCATGCCGATGCATTTGCCCGGTAGCGAGGGGTTTTAAGGGATGGCAAAATTGCATGCTGGAGGTGGTCAGTCATGCAGCGTGAGGTGCCAACGGGCGTAGCCGTCGCGGTCATCGTCGTCGTGCTGGTGATCGTGGCGGTAGCATACTGGTATTTCACCCGACCTAAACCTGCGTCCCCACCAGAAGGAGAGCATGGTCCGATGCCGCCGACCCATGGTATTCCTGTTCCCAAACCAAGCCCGCCAGGACCAAATCCGCCCCAACCCCCTGCGCCCCAAGCCCCCAAAACAGGCCCATGAACGATTTTGGCTTTTGAAGAATGCCCGTTGATCATCCCAACCCCAAGCCCACAAAACAGTCCGATGAACCCAAACCGAAAAGATGGCGGGGCGGGCAAATGAGGGGCAAGTTGCTGCCCGCCCCCCTCTTTCGTGAGGGGGCACTTTTGATAGGGCATCAGTCATTTTCCTCGTCTTCGTCGGGTCGGCTCGTTCGCATCGCTTCCTTCAGGCTTCGCAATTCCCCCGCCATCGCCCCATACACCTGCGGAAGCCACCTGTCCAACTCTCCCTCGGTGAAGCCCAGCAACTTCAAAAGGAAGCGGTCCAGTTCATAGCGCTCTTTGTCGCCTGCTTCCAATTGCTCTAACAGTGACCGCCATCGCACTTTGCTGAAGCGTTGGAAGGCTCTGGCGAAGGATTGCCGATGGGCTGTGAGGAATTCCGTCGTCGGCGCTAAAGTTTGCCTGAGCATGTCGTCCGTCAGGTTGCAAAAACTGCCGCGTGTCTCCGCTCGGTTCGCCAAGATTTGGACGAGGAAAGCGATGCCGTTCAGCCAAAGGCACAAGGCTTTGGCGGTCGCAGGGTCGGCGAGGAGCGAGGAGAGGGCTTGTTGGGGGACGACCTTTTGTCGGCTGAAGAAAGCCAACAACTGTGTGCCTGGGGCGGCTAAGTCTAAGCGATAACCGACGACGAGGTGGGCTTCCTTCGTTTGGGCTTGGCGGTTGAGGGCATCAAAGTCCACCTTCGTGCCCAAAACCAATTCCACGAAGTCAAAGCCTTGGAAGGGTTGGCAGATGAACCAATCGCAAGTATCGGTGATGTCCATCGTCGGCAGGTAAGCGTGGGTCTTGACACCAGGGCGAACGGCGTTGCGGGGAATGGTCAACTGCCGACGGGCGAAGTGAACGATGATTGCCTTGCTCGTTTCCCGCTCTATGACCAAAGGCGATTGACGCAATCGGTTGGGATGGAGCGGTCGGACGGCGTAAATCACTTTGATAGCGCCCTTTTGTGCGGGCTTCAAGCCCCGCGTGATGGCGACGACCTCCGTCAATGCCGTCAGTTTGTCGCCTGCTTTCTCCCGCAACGCTTGCAGGAACTCCAACAAGGTGACGGCGGTTTGGGGATGGGAAAGCGCCATATGGAACTGGAAGCGGGCGTCGCCCACCCGAACGCTCTCCTGAGGCAGCCAAACGACAGAGCAATCGTCGTCATCCAGCGGTTGACCTTCAGGCAAATTTTTGATGCGCTGAGCGATGGCAGCGGCATTATCCAAACTCAACTCATTCAGCCGTCGCTTCAGGTAAACGAGGGCGCAAGGCGGTTCAGGGTTTTTGGGGGCTGACGGGGCGTTGCCTTCGTTGATTTTCTCCAGCACGGCGAGGAAATCGCGGAAGCGGGCGGCTTCGCTGAACGCCACCTCCTTCGTCGTCTTCACGAGGTAACGCAGGCGATAGTTGCCGTTGCCCCAAAGCCATTGGCGCACCGCTTGGCTGGGCGTGCCGCTGAAACAATCGCGGGGCAAAACGGCAGCGATTTTCCCGCCCTTGCCCAAGAAGGTGTCCGCCAAAGCCAGAAAGTATGCCCAGTAGTTTTGCGCTTGCGGGAAGGCATCCTTGAAGTTGCCCAGCATGTTGGGGCGCATTCGCTCCTTGCGGGTGAAGGGCGGGTTCATCAGCACCAAGTCCACTTGCTGGGGCAATCGGAACGCCATCCCTCGCTTGTGCCCTGGATTGTTCAAGTCCACTTCCTCCACTGCCTCAAAGGAAAGGGAGAGTTGGCTGGCAATCGTCCCGACGCGCTTGCCGGGTGTGATGGTCAGCGAATGCCCGACGCCGATGCGCAGGATGTTGACTTTGGCGTGGACATCCTGCAAGGTCAGGTTCATCGCTGCCAAGTGGGCGGCGAAGGGCATGATGTCAACCCCGAAAAGTTGGCGCTCCACAAAATCGTGATGCTTGCGCCGTTGTTCTCGCGGGGGCAAATCGGGCGGGAGCAATCGTCGCTTTTGCCGATAGGCAGCCACCAGCAAAGTCCCGCTCCCGCAGGCAGGGTCAAAAACGACGGCTTCCGAATTGTCTATGGCGATGCCCGTTAGCAATTCAGCGGCTTGAGGCTTGGTGTAGAAAGCGCCGAGGAGTTTGCGGGTCTCAAAGGGCAAAAATTCGTGGAAGACCCGACCCATCAAATCGTGGGGCAACTCTTCGGGGCGAAGGGCATTGAGGGTGCGGATAGCATCATTGACTTGTCGGCGGATGGCAGCCGTGTCAGGCAATCGGTCGGCAACTTGGACGCCGTAAACGGCTTCGTAGTTGATGTTGGTCACCGCCGCAAAGTAGCGGGTCAACTCCTCCGTCCGCTCTATCGGCTTCAGCGGGGGCAAACCGACGGACATTTCCAGCAACCGATAGAGCAGCAATTGGTTGATGAGCACATAAGCCGCCAAGTCTAAGGCTGCCAAATGCAATTGCTGGCTCAACTTCGCCCCCGACAAGGCGTCGCCTTCGCCTTCCGCCAAGATACGGAAGAGTTCAAACGAGCCGACGACGGCTTCCACCACTCGTTGCGCCAACCCTTTCCCTTGCCGCAACTCCAAAGAGAGGGCTTGGACGCTTTCCCGCAAGGCATCCACGACCAGCGTCGGCGAAAGGAAGACAACCCGTTGCCGTTGATATTCCTCCCATGCCTGCCGCAACCGTTCGGCTAACTCAGGCAATCGGATGGACGAAAAATGCTCCCTGAGGAAAGGGGTGAGGACGAGGGCTTGCATCGGGGTCGTCATGACCAATTGGCGTAGTTGCTCTCGGTTTTCCACCGTTCGGCGGATGGAAGGGGGGTAAATGCCCGTTAGGATGCCGACAGCATTCAGGCGTTCCCTGTATTCGTCAGCCTGGACGATGCCCTCCAAAATCTTGCGCCAACCCTCGCCGATTTCCAACTCCACGACGACCCGATCCCCATCCAGTTGCAACAACAGGTCAAATTGCCTTTGGGGTTGGCGCAATGAACCTTGCGTCAAGACCGACGAACCCAGTTGATTAGCCAAAAAGGTGGCGACTTCCTGCTCCAACATCTCCTCCGTCACGAAAATCGCCAATGCTCATCACCCCGACCCCTCGCGCTTGCGGGACGGCAAGGGCAGGAAGGGCATGGTGACGATTTCGGCATCCTGCGCCTTGTCTCGCACTTGCACTTGAACGCGCCGACCGATTTGTGCCCACTCCGTCGCCACATACGCCATGGCGATGGCGGTGTTCAAATGCGGTGAAAAAACGCCACTGGTGACGAACCCGATAGGTTGACCATCGCCCAACACTGTCGCCCCTTCCCTCGGTGTCGCCCGTGAGAAAAGTCGCAGTCCCACCCGCTTGCGTCGGATGCCTTCCCGCAACTGCATGGCGATGGCGTCTCGTCCGATGAACTCTTTCTCCATCGCCACAAACCGCATCAAGTCGGCTTCCGCTGGCGTGATGTCTTCCGAAAGGTCGTGCCCGTAGAGGCAAAGCCCCGCTTCCAACCGCAAAATGTCCCGCGCACCCAACCCGCACGGGGCGACGCCCTTCGCCCGCAAGGTCTCCCAAATTCGCTCGGCAGCGTCAGATGGGCAAACGATTTCCACGCCATCTTCCCCCGTGTAGCCCGTTCGGGAAATCAGGCAGCGAACTCCCGACAGATCAAACTCGCCGAGGCGAAAGCGCTTTAGCGAAGACGGTTTCAATTCGCCCCTTGACAATTCGTCCACAACTGCGATGGCATCAGGTCCTTGCACGGCGATCATCGCCGTCTCAAAAGTTCGGTCAACGAGTTCAATATCGGCGGGCAAATGTTGCCTCGTCCAAGCGAAGTCAACCTCGCGACGGGCGGCGTTGACGACGAGAAGGAACTCGCTTTCTCCCAACTTCGCAACAGTCAAGTCGTCAACGATGCCGCCTTGCTCGTTGCACAAAAAGCCGTAACGCACCTGCCCGACCGCCATCCCGCTGACATCCATCGTCACCAACCGATCCAGCGCTTTTGCGACATTGTCGTCACCTTGCTTGTCCCTTGTCCCTTGTCCCTTGTCCCCTTTCACCATCAACCGTCCCATGTGGCTGACATCAAACATCCCGCAGGATGACCGAACGGTGCGGGCTTCCTCCAAGATGCTGCCAAAATGCACGGGCAACTCCCAACCCGCAAATTCCACGAACTTTGCTCCCGCCCGCTGGTGGGCGCCGTAAAGGGGCGTTCGGAGTAAGGTGGGCATGGTTTTTCACTCCTCAGCAGCGGCAGCGGCTGCCAATTCTTCAGGCGTGATGGTGGCGGGGTCAAGGCGCTCCAAAGCCCGCTTCATCCGCTTCATCGCCTCGTCGTAACTGATG
>Ga0079992_126501_pt1 | contig 20672 bp, 17 predicted proteins | sample FaiFalFF_MnMetaG_3_FD_69197 | JGI IMG/M metagenome (GOLD analysis project Ga0079992, IMG submission 69197) | Freshwater microbial communities from Yellowstone National Park, Wyoming, USA - Fairy Falls B (FF_Mn_B) MetaG (SPADES assembly) (version 2) | ecosystem: Environmental > Aquatic >... | reverse complement strand
GGTGGGGTTTTATGATACGCCAGGGCGGGCCCATGGCGTGGCGGTCTCGGGGACGTATGCCTATGTGGCGGATGGGGAAGCGGGCCTTCGGGTGATTGATGTTTCGAATCCCTCTTCCCCTCGGGAGGTGGGCGCTTATGACACGCCGGGGTATGCCGAACACGTGGCGGTCTCGGGATCGTATGCCTATGTGGCGGATAGTTGGGGGCTTCGGGTGATCGATGTCTCGAATCCTTCTTCTCCGCGGGAGGTGGGCGCTTATGTCACGCCGGGGATTGCCTTTGGCGTGGCGGTCTCGGGAACGTATGCCTATGTGGCAGATGTGTGGGAGGGCCTTCGGGTGATCGATGTCTCAAATCCTTCTTCTCCCCGGGAGGTGGGCTTTTATGAGACGTCGGTGCCGGGGACTACATATGGAGTGGCGCTTTCAGGTTTGTATGCCTATGTGGCCAATTGGGAAGCGGGCCTTCGGGTGATCGATGTTTCGAATCCTTCTTCCCCTCGGGAGGTGGGGTTTTATGATACGCCAGGGCGGGCCCATGGCGTGGCGGTCTCGGGGACGTATGCCTATGTGGCGGATGGGGGAGCGGGCCTTCGGGTGATCGATGTTTCGAATCCCTCTTCCCCTCGGGAGGTGGGCGCTTATGACACGCCGGGGAGTGCCTTGGGCGTGGCGGTCTCGGGGACGTATGCCTATGTGGCGGATGGGAGCGAGGGCCTTCGGGTGATTGATGTTTCGAATCCCTCTTCCCCTCGGGAGGTGGGCTTTTATGACACGCCGGGGAGTGCCTATGGCGTGGCGGTCTCGGGGACGTATGCCTATGTGGCGGATGGGGGAGCGGGCCTTCGGGTGATCGATATTTCGAATCCTTCTTCTCCGCAGGAGGTGGGGTTTTATGACACGCCGGGGCGGGCCTATGGCGTGGCGGTCTCGGGGACGTATGCCTATGTGGCGGATGGGGATGGGCTTCGGGTGATCGATATTTCGAATCCTTCTTCTCCGCAGGAGGTGGGCGCTTATGACACGCCGAGGTGGGCCTATGGCGTGGCGGTCTCGGGGACGTATGCCTATGTGGCGGATGGGGCGGGTGGGTTAGTGATTTTGCGGTTTTTGGGGGCGGGGGCCACCTACTCCATTTCCGGGCGGGTGGTGGACGGCAGCGGCAATCCCATCGCGGGCGTCACCGTCTCCGACAACGCGGGCCATACGGCGGTCACGGGGAGCGACGGCCGCTACACCCTGAGCGGGCTGGCGGCGGGCACATACACCCTCACGCCCAGCAAGAGCGGCTATGCCTTCTCACCCGCCTCGCGCGCGGTCACCGTGCCGCCGGATGCGACGGGGGTGGATTTCGTGGGCTATCAGATCACAATCGCTCACATTGAGGTGAGCCAGGCCACGCAAACGGATACCAACAGCGTGCCTTTGATTGCAATGAAGTCGGCGCTGGTCCGGGTTTATCTGAGCAGCGACTCCTCGGTCTCATTCGTTGAAGGGATAACCGGCCGGCTCACGGTGATCCGGGAGGAGGGAAGCGCCCGCACAGTCGTCGGTTCGGTGCCGGCCTTGAATGCTCTGAAATCGATTGCCCTGTTTGTCTTCCGGACGCACGATCTGGATGAAACGCTCAACTTCCTGGTCCCTGCCAGCATGATGCAGGGAACGGTGAGCTTTCATGTTCAGGTGTTCCAGGGCGAGCGGGAGGTGGCGGGCGGGGAATCCGGGCCGTGGTCGCTGGAGCGGATCCGGCCCCTCCAGGCGCTGGTCGTCCCGGTTGCCTGTACGGACGGATCCATTCCGGATTTCACGATTGAGGATTTGGTAAAGGCCTATGCGGTGGCGGACCGGATGCTCCCCCTGCCGCAGACGTCGTTGACGCTAACTCTCAAAACGCTTGTGTTCCCATGCTGGCTTGGAGGTAATACGCTAATTGATCGGCTGACTCTTTGGCGCCTTTTCAGCGGAGAAACCTCTGACTACATTTTGGGAATTACTCCCGCGGGAAAGTTGCGGAATTTGGTCGGACAGGGATCCCATACTCAGCGGGCGGCGTGGGTTGAGGATGGCATACTGACAGGATACACAGGGGGCTATGTCTTGGCTCACGAGGTAGGTCATGTCTTGGACGCCCCGCACCTGCCCAACGTGGAAGGCTCGGAAAGGCCCGGATTCCCCATTGTGTGTCCTCCAAAGGAACCGGCGAATGTCACGCGGGAGTGGGGCGATGGGCAGATTAAGGAGTATGGGGTCTATGTGGGGCGGCGCCCAGCGGGGATTCCCCGGACACACCCGGATGTGATGACCTATTGTAACTGGCAGAAGACTGATCCGCAAGACGACTCGGGCAATCCCATCGTGCAGTGGATTTCCCCTTATAGTTATCAGCGGATGCTTTCCACCCTTCGGAGCTGGTCCGGCCTGCGGGCTCAGGGGGCGGCAGGCGCGCGACTGCTGGCCAGCGGGGTAGTCTACACCGATGGGCGGGCTGTGCTGGATCCCTTCTGGGTGCTGACCCCGACGGGGTCGGTGGAGAATCCGCCGGCGGGGACCCGCTACTGCCTGGAGATCCTGGGCGAAGGGGACAGCCGGCTGGCCGGGCACTGCTTTGACCTTTCCTTCACCGACCATTTCGGGGAGCCGACGGATTCGGCGGGCTTCCTGGTGCAGCTGCCGTATCCGGCCGGGGCGCGTCGGGTGGTGCTGCGGGAGGGGACGCAGGTGCTGGCGGAGCGGAGGGTGAGCCCGGGCGCGCCGGCGGTGGCGGTGCTCAGCCCGGCGGGTGGGGAGCAGTGGCCGGGGGCCGGGCAGGCCACCCTTCGCTGGGCGGGGAGCGACCCGGACGGGGATGCGCTGACCTACACGGTGCTGTACAGTCCGGATGGGGTCCGCTGGCTGCCGGTGGGGATGGACCTGACGGGGACGGAGCTGACGGTGGACCTGGGAGGCCTGCCGGGCGGGTCGGCGGCCCGGGTGCGGGTGATGGCGACGGATGGGGTGAACACGACGGTGGCGGAATCGGGGGCCTTTGGGGTGGGCCGGAAGGGGCCCCAGGCCTTCATCCTCGGGCTGCAGGAGGGGCAGGTCCTTCCGCCTGGGGCGCCGGTGCTGTTGAAGGGGGCGGCCTATGATCCGGAGGATGGGGTTCTGCCGGATGAGGCTCTGCGCTGGACTTCGGACCGGGACGGGGATCTGGGGGTTGGGGGCGAGGTGCTGGCCCGCCTTTCGGCGGGGGCGCATGTGCTCACCCTGACGGCGGTGGATGGAGACGGCAACCGGGCCACGGCCGCGGTGCGGGTGTTTGTAGGCTCCCGGCTCTACCTGCCGCTGGTGTTGCGGAACCGGTAGGAGCCGAGCGGACGGCGTTCGATCGGAGCCTGAGGCGAGAAGGACGGAGCCGGGATTCCCTTCGGGGGAGGCTCCGCGAGCCCCTATGCTCGGAAGAGGAGGTGCGCGATGGCGAAGCGTCGATCTCTTTCTCTTCTCTCCGGTCTGAGTCGGTAGTCACCCCCTAAGGTATTGGTGATGCGGGAAGGTCAAGAATTTCTCCCAGGTCCAGATGTGGTCGGTCAACCCAATGGCCATCGCTGGCGTCCGCGGCCGATCCCGCCGCCCCTCCGGCAGGCCCTCCTGCGCTTCCCGCAAGGCCCGATGCGGCCGCAGCCAGTTATGCTCAAACAAACAGAGGATCACCAGCGCATCCCAGGTCTCTACCGTCTTCGCAAAGGCGTGGGTCTTACGCGACAGCGCGTTCAAGCGATCGCGCAGCACGCCGTTCAATCGTTCCTCATGCACCGGATAGGGGCCATCCACCGCCTCTCCCAGAACCGGACGCACCTCCACGCGCACCATCCGGCCCCGATGACGGCGCTTGACGGCCTGAATCAACCCCACCCCGGGCGTGGGCACCAGGGGCGGACGCCCCCGCTTTCCCGTTGGTTGCGCGTCCCGGTAGATGCGGCCAACCGCCCGACGATAGACGGGCCGACCATCGCTGATCCAAACCACTCCTCTCTGGCCCTGTGTGCGCTGGCGGGTCTGCGCCACCCCCTTCGGCGCGACCTCATCCTCCGAAGACCCAAAGCCCCACGCCACCCCAAAACGAGTGGCCCGGTCCTGGCTCAAACCTCCCCAACGCGGGCCCACCCCGCCCGCCGAGGCGTCCGGATCTCCAGCCTCCGGACACTTTTTTTGACAAACGACCCGAAAGCATCCACCTCGACCTCGCTCAAATGCAGGTCGTGGACCAGGACCTCGGTGAGGGCCTCGGCGTGTCGGGCCGCCGCCCGCAGCCACCGCCGGATGGTCTCCACCTTGTGGCCGGTGATCTCTTCAGCGGCGCTCAGACTCCCCCGGCGCATCACTACCAACAGGGTGCGCGCCACTTCCGTCGGGGTGGCGCGCAAGCGATCCATCGCCGTGCCCAGGGTGGGACCAAAGGAGCGTCCGCAGTTCCGGCACACCCAACGGGGCCGCCCACCCTTGCTGCCGTTCTGGATCACGTGGGTGGCCCCACAGCGAGGGCAGGGGGGGTTCTGGGAATTGGGCTTTCGATTCATCGGGCCCACCTCCGTCGGAATCTGGCCCCGATGATACCGCCGAGCACTACTCAGGGGAGCGACTACCCACTCTTGACAGCCTTGAGGATCTGGATTATAATAATGTCCAGACATTAGCATATCCGGACATTAGGAGAGATGCAGGACATTCCCGGGCTTCAATTCCGGCGAGGTGGCCCTTTGCCTCTGCACTCTCAAATTGCGGAGGCTTTTCGAAAGGCGATTCAAGAAGGTCGCCTGAAGCCAGGAGATCGTTTGCCCTCTGAACCCGAGCTGGTAACACAGCTCGGAGTAAGCCGCGCTACTATTCGCCAAGCTATGGCCGAGCTATTAGCCGAAGGCCTGATTTATCGCTATCAAGGACGGGGGACTTTTGTAGCTCCTCAGAAGCTTGAGCACCCTTTGCAACGCCTCATTAGCTTCTCCGAAGACATCCGCTCTCGCGGAATGCAACCTGGATCCAAATTGTTATTCTTTGGTCAGGTCAATGCAGATGCTGAGATTGCAGCTTATCTTCAAATACCTCCAGGTAAAACTGTGCTCCGGATCTATCGCCTTCGTTTAGCTGATAATCGCCCGGTAGGCTTGCATGATAGCTATATCCCATATCTCCACATCACTTCCTCAGAGCTGGAAGAGACTGGCTCCTTGTATGCTCTTCTGGAATCCAAGGGAATTGTATTAGCGGAAGCGGAGGAAACCATTGAGGCGGTTGCTGCTACACCGGAGCAAGGGCAACTGCTCAACCTACCCCGGGGCGCCCCCTTACTTTTGGTCTCTCGTGTTGTCTACACTATCGATCACACACCAATAGAATTCGTGCGGGCTTATTATCATCCAAATCTATATCGCTATAGCATCAAGCTTAAAAGGTAACCAAACTAACAAAGGAGGTTCCCATGTTTCGGTGGCAGCGTGCAGGGGTGTTCTTCCTGGTTATCGCTTCCTGGATTGTTGCATGCGCGGCCCCCGCTCCTCAGGCGACTCCTACTGTAGCGCCCGCGGGGAAGCCTGCTAAATGCGCCAAACGAGTCGCTCTCATTATTGCGCAAGGAGGATTAGGTGATCTTTCTTATAATGACATGGGGTTTGCAGGAGCCACCAAGGCTGTCCAAGATTTCGGAATTGAGCTCAAACCAATAGAATCTCCCGATCCTGTAGGGCAGGGTGAAAAGCTCTTGCGGGATGCGGCCAAGGCTGGCTTTGATTTGGTCATCACCCTGGAATACACCCACTTTGATCCGTTGGGTCGGGTTGCCCCTGATTTCCCTAACGTCCTGTTCTCCATCCTAAACATTGAAGTGAAACAACCCAACGTGGTATCTGTGATTTTCAAGGAACATGAAGGCTCCTTCCTGGCGGGTGCCCTGGCAGCCATGGTCACCCGAGATCCAAATATCCCCGGCGTTAACCCCCAGAAGATCATCGGAGTGATCGGTGGGACCAAGTCCAAAGGGATCGATAAATTCCTGGTCGGTTACGAAGAAGGGGCCCATTATATCGACAAGGATGTCCAGGTGCTGCGGGCTTACTCCGAAACCTTTGGGGATCCGGCCAAGGGTAAAGAGCTCGCCTTGGCTATGTTCGAACAGGGCGCAGATATCGTGTATCAGGTCGCAGGCGGGACTGGTCAGGGGATCATCGCGGCCGCCAAGGAGACCGGACATTACGCGATCGGTGTGGATGCGGATCAGGATTACCTGGCTCCGGGGCATGTCCTAACAAGCATGCTGAAACGGGTGGATATCGCCGTCTATGACCTCATTGACCGCCTCTGTCAGGGCACGCTGAAGGGTGGGACAACTGTTTTCTATGGGCTAAAGGAGGGTGGGGTAGGCCTAAGCGAAATGAAGTTCACTCGGCACCTTATCCCTCGCGAGTACATTGACAAGATCAATGAGCTCCGAGAGAAGATCATCTCAGGCGAGATCAAAGTCACAGATGTGACAGCCACGCCTTAGCCGTAGCGGGGGCCCAATGGCTTACCTGGAGATGCGCGGCATCACCAAGCGCTTCCCAGGCGTTATAGCTAATGATCACGTGGATTTCTCCGTAGAAGAGGGAGAGATCCATGCCCTTGTGGGCGAGAACGGGGCTGGGAAAACCACCCTGATGCGCATCCTGTACGGCATGGAACGCCCTGATGAAGGAAGCATCCGCCTGGGGGGGAGGGTCGTCCATATCCCGAACCCCCAGGCGGCAATTCGCTTGGGTATTGGAATGGTGCACCAGCATTTTCAGCTGATCCCCACCTTAACCGCCCTTGAGAACATTGTTCTGAATTGCGAGCCCCGACAGTGGATCTTCCTGGACCGTTCCCATGCCCGCAGGGATCTGGAAGCGTTGATGGGACGCCTGGGGCTGGAGGTTCCCCTTGATCTTCCGGTGGCCGAGCTCTCGGTTGGGGAGCAGCAACGGGTGGAGATCCTGAAGCTTCTTTACCGACGCGCCCGGTTGATCATCCTGGATGAGCCGACCGCTGTGTTAACTCCTCAAGAAACCCGCGCTCTTTTCTCCATGCTACGCCGCCTCAGGTCGGAGGGCTGCACGGTCATTTTCATCTCTCATAAATTGGGCGAGGTCCTTGAAATCGCCGATCGAATAACTGTATTGCGACGAGGCCGTGTGGTGGGAGTCTGTAACGCGGTTTCAACGAACGAACGCGAGCTAGCTCGCATGATGGTTGGCGATATCGGGATGGCACCCAGGTCTTCGGATCGAAAACAGGAAAACGGCTTCCCTGTCCTATCCGTCCAGGATCTGGAGGTAAGGGACAGCGCTGGTCGTTCTCTCCTCAAAGGCCTCACATTTGAGGTGCGTGCAGGCGAGATCGTGGGCGTGGCTGGTGTGGAGGGAAATGGCCAGCGCGAGTTGGTGGAGGTATTGGCTGGCCTGCGCGTCCCCGATAAAGGGCAAATCCGGTTAGCCAATGTGGATGTTACTTTCCTGTCAACGAGGGAGCGTCGAAGGCTAGGGATGTCTGTGATTCCCTCGGACCGGTTGCGGGAAGGCTTAAGCCTGGCATCTCCCTTATGGGCCAATTTAATCGCAACCCGCTACCATATGCGGCCTTTCAGCCGCTGGAGGCTGCTAAACCCGAGGAATATCCGCTTTTACACCAGCAAGCTAATTCAGGAGTTCGAAATCGCTGCGCCTGATGTAGATGTTCCAGCTTCCGCCCTATCGGGAGGAAACCTGCAACGTCTGATCGTAGCGCGCGAGATTGCTGTCTCGCCGCGCCTGCTCATCGCCGCTCATCCCACCCGCGGCCTGGACATGCGGGCGACCCAGGCTATCCGGAGTCTATTGCTGGAGCTGGCAAGCCGTGGGACAGCGATCCTTCTGGTTTCCACCGATATTGACGAGCTGATCGCCTTGTCCCACCGCCTTCTGGTCCTGTATCGAGGGGAGATCGTGGGAGCTTTGCCGGCTTCTCAAGCTGATCCGGAAACCCTGGGCCTGTTGATGGCTGGACGTCGACCCTCGTGAGGGGATCAGATGGCTTGGCGCGGGATCTCGCAAGGGCTTTATGAGATCGGCCGGTTCTCCGCCACCCTGGCGATTGCGCTGGCTGTTGGGGCGATTTTCATTCAACTGACCGGTCGGGAGGCCGGGGCCGCTTACCTCGCTTTGCTGGAGTCCGCCCTGGGCAGCCGGGTGGCCTTGGCGGACAGCTTGGCCGCCGCCACGCCGTTAATCCTCACCGGCCTGGCGACCGCTATAGCATTTCGAGGAGGGGTGTTCAATGTGGGCGTGGAGGGTTCCCTTTATATAGGAGCCTTTGCCGCAGCGTGGGTGGGCTTCGCCTGGCCTGAGGGTCCTGCTTGGATCTTGCTTCCGGGTGCCATCCTGGCTGGCGGATTGGCAGGCAGCCTGTGGGGTCTCATCCCGGGCAGCCTTAAGGCCTGGATGGATGTCGATGAAATCGTCTCCACCATCATGATGAATTACATCGCCATAGCTTTTACCAGCTATCTGGTGAACTACCCATTTGCGGTTCCTGGGCTGGCCAACGCGATGTCTCCGCCTATCGCTCCGGCCATCCATCTCCCGCGGCTACTACCCCCATCTCAGCTGCACTTAGGATTTGTGATGGCTCTGCTGTGCGTACTGGGAGTTGGCGTGCTCTTTGCTCGAACCACCTGGGGCTTTGAGCTCAGCCTCCATGGGATGAATCCAGTCTTTGTGCGTTGGGCAGGGATCCGCGCTCCCCGTGTCATCCTCACGGCCATGGGCCTCAGCGGTTTCCTCGGAGGGCTGGCAGGGGCATTGCAGGTTCTAGGCATCCATTACCGTTTCATTGCGAATTTCTCTCCGGGTTATGGCTATGATGGGATCGCTATCGCCTTGCTGGGTCGCACTACCGCCTTAGGCGTTCTCGCTGGGGCCTTACTGTTCGGGATCCTCCGAAATGGCGCTTCCGGCCTGGAGCTGTTCGCCGGGATCCCGCTGGAGCTCGTCCGGATTCTGGAGGCAGTGATCATCTTGCTAGTAACCGCCGAGTCCTTTATGCGCTGGAGGACTTCCAAAGTGAAGGAGGCATAGCCCTTGACGGCAGTTTTATTTGCCACACTGCGGATGACTGCGCCCCTGATCCTTGTGGCCCTGGGAGGGCTTTTAGCTCAGCAGGCCGGAATGATTAACGTCGCCCTGGAAGGATTGATGCTCGTAGGAGCCTTCTTCGGCGTGCTTGCCGCCTATTATGCGCAAAACCCCTGGGCTGGAGTTCTGGCCGCCGTAGCCGCAGGCGGGCTGTTCGCCGCTTTAATGGCATGGGCAGTCCTGAAGCTTCGAGCCAATCTGATCGTCGCCGGGCTTGCGCTGAACCTGCTTGCCCTGGGGCTTACCCGCTACCTTCTACAGGTCCTCTTCTCCACACGAGGGGCCTTTGCCCCAGAGCGGCTGCCGGGTCTGGGAATAGTAGATTCCCCCTTTCTTCGACGCATCCCCTTCCTTGGCGATGTGGTGCTGGGACATAGCCCCCTGGTTTATCTCTCCTGGTTGCTGGCCCTGCTTGTTGCTGTATTCCTGAAATATGTCCCTGAAGGCTTGCAGTTGCGAGCGGCGGGGGAGAATCCAGAGGCGGCCCGCTCCCTGGGGATTCATGTCGATCGCATGCGCGCGCTAGCCCTGATCGTCAGTGGATGCCTAGCCGGGCTTGGGGGCGTCCAGCTTTCCCTCGGAAATCTTCAACTCTTTTTCGAGAATATGACCAACGGCCGTGGTTTCATCGCTCTGGCAGCGATTTACTTCGGACAAGCACGCCCAGGGGCAACGGTGCTGGCTTGTTTGCTGTTCGGCCTGTTCGAAGCTATCCAGATTCGTCTCCAAACCCGCATGGGTGTTCCGCCGCAGTGGCCTCAAATGCTGCCGTTTGCCCTTGTCATCATTGCTCTGACCCTTATCTCCATCTATCGGCGATCTCGAAAGCCATCCATCAGGCTTTGAGGACCCGAAGAAGCGATGGCGCGCCCTCAGGTTGCTCCCTGGATCCTTGCTGTCGGCTATCCCAGCCTGGACTGGATATTCCGGGTGGATCGATTGCCGGAGGTGGGTCAAACTGCTCGCATCCTGAAGCGATCTGCTCGCCCCACTCCCGGAGGGTGCCCGGCTAATATTGCTGTCGCATGCGTCCGCTTAGGTTTGCCGGCCGGTGTGCTCATGGCCGTCGGGGACGACGCCCCAGGAAAAGCCTACATCTCAGCCCTAAAAGGTCTCGGTGTGAACACCCAGGGCATCGTTCGCATCCGTGGAGGACGCAGTCCTTTCTGCCTGCTGCTTGTTGACTTAGAAGGCCGTCATCTCACGTTTTATGATCCGGGGCTGTCAGAGGGCCGCAAGGCATGGCCGCGGATCCCAGTCTCATGGTCCAGCTCCGTAAGGCTGGGGGTGGTCACCGTAGGTGATCCGATTATGGTGTGGAGGGCTGCCAAGTGGTTCTGGCAGCGCCATGTTCCTATCCTATGGTCCCTGAAAGGGGATCCGCAAGCGTGGCCGAAGGCTCTGCTTGAGTGGCTATCTCAGAATAGCCGGATTCTGATCATGAATCGTGCGGAGTCCATCTGGTTGCAGGAGATCCTGCGGATCGGGGACTGGGTTGCGTTCTTTGGAGATTCTGACAGGATTTTAGTGATCACCGAAGGATCCGCTGGCTCACGGGTTCTAAGCCACGGGGAGTGGTGTTCCATACCTGCCGTACCCCCCCGCCGTTTGGTGGATGACACAGGTGCCGGAGATGCCTTCACAGCCGGCTTCATCTGGGGCTGGATAAACGGATTCCCTCCTGAAGGTTGCGCGCGTGTCGGAGCAGTGGTAGCCTCCTTCGTCCTTGAGGCGTGGGGAGCCCAAGACGGTCTTCCTACGATCAATCAAGTGCGACGACGCTATCGCCGGTTTTTCGGAGAGTCTTTTCCCTTTCAGAAGATAAGGAAAGTCGACCATGAGCACAGCTCTGCTACTAGTTGATGTCATCAACCAGTTCTTTGATCCGCAAGGTGGGAACTATCATCCGTCCTACGATGCGGTGCTTCAGGCGATTTGTGCCTTGATCTCCGCCGCCCGTGAAGGCGGACGGCTGGTCATCCACGCCCGGGAATGGCATGACCCACGCCATGCGCAGGATTTTGAGTGGAGGAAATTACCTCGTCACGGCCTGGCAGGCTCTTTCGAAACCCAATTTCCATCTATTCTCCAGGTTAATGATAGCGATCTCATCATTCAAAAGCGGCGCTACAGCGCCTTCTTTGCCACAGATCTGGATCTTCAGCTTCGAGAGCGGGGCATCCATACCCTGATCTTAGCAGGGGTGAAAACGCATGTGTGTGTGCGGGCTACGGCGCAAGACGCCTTTGCCCTCGGCTACGAGGTGATCGTCGTCCGGGAGGCTGTTGGTTCTAATCACGCCCATTTGCACGCCGCAAGCTTGGAAGACATCGAGCGGTATATGGGCCGTGTCCTGTCACTGGAAGAGGCCATTTCATTGCTGCGTGGCTGAAGCTATCATTTTGCCAACGGAGGACGCGCTTTATGAGCTCTTTCATGCCTCGCTATCTCCGCTGTCCGCCTGAAGCCCGAGCCCCCTGGGCGATCCTGACGGGTGATCCGGCGCGCTTGGATCTTCTGTGGGATGTTCTGGATGATCCCATGCGCATTACACAGGAGCGAGAGTTCGGGATGATCTTCGGGCGCTATCAGGGTGAGCGGATGTTGGGAGTCTCTACAGGCATCGGCGCGCCAGCCCTGGCGATCGTCCTAGAAGAGCTTCGACATTGGGGAGTTCAGGCAGTGGTCCGCGCAGGGACCATGATGGCCATCGACGCGAAGCTGGGGGATTTCATCCTGGCCTGGGGAGCCGTTCGCATGGAGGGAACCTCCCAAACGTATCTCCCTCTCTCCTTCCCGGCCGTGGCTGATCCTGATCTCTACTATGCGTTCCGCGCGGTCCTAAAGGAGGCTCGCGTGCCCTATCAGGTCGGCCTGGTGGCTACCTCTGATGGTTTCTATTCCGTTCTGCTTCCCGCACGGCAAGCTGAGTCGTGCGGTTGGGAATCCGTATCATTCCTGCATCGCCATGGGATCTTGGGAGCCGATATGGAGACCTCGGCCCTTTACATCATCGGCTTCGCGCTGGGCATTCGATGTGTTAGCCTGTGCGTAGCCACCGTTGATGGATCAAACGGGGGGATGCTGGGCGAGGAGGAACGCAAATCGAAGGAACGTCAGCTGATTCAATTAGCCCTCGACGGGATGCTCCGTTTCGCCCAGGATCGATAGGAGGAGGCAAACCATGAGTTCCCTGTTCACGCCCGGACGGAAGGTCATTGTGGGCATGGTCCATCTGCTTCCCCTTCCGAGCTCCCCTCGATTTAGGGGCTCGATGCGGGAGATCATCCGTCGAGCTCGCTCGGATCTGCGGGCCTTGTTGAAAGGAGGGGTGGATGCTGTTCTCATCGAGAATTTTGGGGATGCTCCTTATCCCGTGAGATCTTTACCTCTTATTTCTCTAATGGCTATGGCCTATGTAGTTGGGAGGCTGGCCCAGGAAATCCGTCGCCCTTTCGGAATCAACATCCAATTTAATCAGTTCAAAGCCGAGGTGGCGCTGGCTGCGGCCAGCGGCGCCCAGTTCGTCCGGGTGGAAGGGTTTGTGGATAATCTTCTCACAGATTCCGGTTGGTCCCCCGCATGCGCGGCTGAGGTTTCCAGGCTTCGGGCCCAGTGGGCGAAAGCTCTGCAGATTTGGGCGGACATTCATGTCAAGGAGGCGATTGTGCTGGGAGAGCGCCCTCTCGTTGAGACCGCGCGAGCGGCCATCGCCAATATGGCAGACGTCTTGATCGTCACCGGGGCCAGGACAGGAGTGGAAACCCCGGTTCAGGCCGTGGAGGCTGTGAAAGCGGTAGCTCCCTGCCCCGTTCTCATTGGTAGCGGCCTAAATCCCTCGAATGCCGCTCACCTTCTCAGGATCGCGGATGGGGCGATTGTGGGAACATATTTCAAGAAGGATGGTCGGGTGGGAAACCCGGTGGATCCTGAGCGGGTCGCCGAGCTGGTGACTCTCGCGCGTCGGCTGGAGGATTGAGATGTTAAAACGCGTTCAAATGTTAATCGGAGGGATGTGGATGGAGGGCTTCTCAGGGGAGCGGGCCCTTATCCACAATCCTGCGACTGGGGAGCCTGTCGCGGAGGTCTCTATAGGGGGACGGGAGGAGGCTCGAATGGCCCTGGAGGCTGCCCAGCGCGCCTTCCCGGAGTGGGCCAGCACTTCGGCCGAAACACGAGCTGCTCTCCTGCATCAAGCCGCCGCTCTGATGAGGGAGCGGGTGGAAGAGCTAAGCCGGTGGCTCACCTTGGAGCAAGGCAAGCCGATCCGGGACTCCCGGAAGGAGATCCTGATGGCCGCCGAGGTTTTCGATTACTACGCGGAGGAGGGGAAGCGGATCTTCGGGGAATGGATCCCTACCGGATCTCAGCATATCCGTAGCTGGGTGATCCGCCAGCCGATAGGGGTCGCAGCTGTGATCGCGCCCTGGAATTACCCTGTAGAGTTGCTGGCCTGGAAGATCGCTCCCGCTCTGGCAGCTGGATGCACGGTGGTAGCTAAGCCCGCCAGCGCCGCGCCCATCGCGGCCTCGGAGATGATCCGCGCCCTTCATGACGCCGGCCTCCCGCCGGGAACGATCAATTTGGTTCTGGGACCCGGTCGAACCGTGGGGGCTGAACTGGTGGAGAATCCTATCTCCCGCAAGATCGCATTCACAGGGGAAACGGAGACCGGCCGATGGATTATGGAGAAGGCGGCCCACCATATCAAACGAGTATCTCTAGAGCTGGGCGGTCAGTCCCCAATGATCGTATGTCGGGATGCGGATCTTGAAAAAGCAGTGGCTGCTGCTGTCCGGCGGGCTTTCTCGAACATGGGACAAATCTGCATCAGCGTGAATCGGATTTACGTGGCAGAAGAGATCGCCGAGGTCTTCATTAAGAAATTCGTGGAGCGCACCCGATCCCTACGTATAGGCAACGGACTGGATCCAGATGTCGAGCTTGGGCCCATGTTCAGCGAGGAGGTTCGTCAGAAGACGAGGGATCATATCGCCGATGCGGTATCCAAAGGAGCGCGGGTCCTATATGGTGGGCATGAACCGGATGGAGAGGAGTTCGCTCGCGGCTACTTCTTCTTGCCCACGGTTTTGGTCGATGTTGATCACTCCATGCGTGTTATGCGCGAAGAGACTTTTGGACCCGTCGCTCCGATCATGCGTTTCCGGACCATCGACGAGGCCATCGCTTTGGCGAATGACTCTCCTTATGGCTTGGCCGCTTATGTCTTTACACGGGATCTCACCACAGCTTTCCATGTGGCGGAACGGCTGGAGGCCGGTGGGGTTGGGGTCAACATCAATGATGTGACGGAGCTTCAGGCTCCCTTTGGAGGTTGGAAGGAAAGTGGCCTAGGACGCGAGCTGGGCCGTTGGGGTCTGGAAAGCTATCTGGAGCTCAAACATATTCGCCTGGCTCTTTAGGAGGCCGGCATGGCGGGGCCGCTGAAAGGCGTCCGTGTCCTGGACCTCTCCCGAGTCCTTGCAGGCCCTTTCTGCGCTATGATCCTCGGAGATCTCGGCGCTGAGGTGATTAAGGTGGAGCGACCGGGCGTGGGAGATGAAACCCGAGCCTGGGGGCCTCCTTATGTAGGGGGCGAAAGCGCTTATTACCTATGCGCAAATCGGAACAAGAAAAGCATCACCCTGAACTTAAAAACCGAGGAAGGCCGGCGGATTCTGCGAGAGCTGATTCTCCGCAGCGATGTCGTGATCGAAAACTTTCGGACTGGCACTATGGAGGGATGGGGACTGGGGTATGAAGATCTGAAGCCCCTTCACCCCGGCCTGATCTACTGCAAGATCACAGGCTACGGCTCAGAGGGACCCGCTCGAGATCGCCCCGGCTATGATTTCATCCTGCAGGCCGAGAGCGGCTGGATGAGCATCACCGGTCCGGTCGAGGGTCCGCCCTTCAAAGTCGGAGTGGCGGTTGTGGACGTGGTGACGGCTCTCTTTGCAGCGATCGCTATTCTCGCTGCGCTGGCTGAGCGCTCCCGATCAGGCCACGGCCAGAAGGTTGAGATATCCCTTCTGGAATGTGCGCTGGCTTCCTTGGTGAACGTGGCCAGCAATTATCTTGTCTCCGGTGTTCCACCGCGGCGCTACGGCAATGCCCATCCGAATATCGTTCCGTATGAGGCCTTCGAGACAGCGGATGGGTATATTGTAATCGCTGTGGGCAATGATTCGCAGTTCCGCGCGCTGTGTGAATGCATCGGGCGCGCTGAGCTCGCGGAGGATCCCCGATTTGCCACTAACTCTCAGCGCGTCATGAACCGGGATCTACTGATCCCCATCCTGCGCGAGATAATTCGGAGGCGATCTACTCAGGAATGGCTGAGGGCACTTCTGCCAGCCGGCGTTCCCGCGGGAGCAGTTAGGACGATCCCTGAGGCTTTGTCGGATCCTCAAGCCCAGGCTCTAAATATGGTGGTGGAGGTTCCTCATCCTAGGGCAGGGCGAATTCGAATGATCCGCTCTCCGCTGAATTTCTCCCGCACTCCTGTTGCGATTATTCGGCATCCCCCTATTCTAGGGGAGCATACTCGGGAGGTGCTGGTCGATCTGCTAGGCTATGAGCCTGAGGCAATCGACCAATTGCGCGCTCAGGAGATCATCTAAAAACTAAAAACAGAGCGCCCCTGCCTGAGGCAGGGAAAGGCCATGATCGTGGAGGCAACTTCTCACCACTGCGCCCGCTGCCAGAGTGGCCACGTGCCTCTGCAAGAATTGTGAGGCTACTTGTGTCCTGAAACCCTAAAGTTCGCTACACCTATCCGCCGTCCTACCTCTCTGCTCGATAACACCCGGACCTTCACCCTGGACTTGGAATCAACGGGATCGCCATCCTCTTAGGGCCGAGAAAAAAGTCTTCACAACACCTTTCTTCCCTGCTCTAAGAGCTGACCTCCACGGGCTCCACGCCCAGCTCCCAGCATTTCTGCTTCACATTTTCGGGGATGGATGGCGCAGCGAGGATACCACGGGCCTTCTCGCAGGCTATCCCCCGCCAAACTGCAGCCGGATGCCTGTATTTCGCCGCCTGCCATACGCTCCGGAGATCCCCCGGAGGAATCTCCATCTCCACCTCCACTGCCACGGGCCGGCCGGCCTCATCCTCAAAGAGGAGATCGACGCGATCCCCCGAGGGGAACTCAAACTCCTCACCGATCAGGTGCCACCCTTTGCCCAGCGCAGGGGGATTCACTTTTAGCCTCTCCTTTAACCAGCGGTGCATCTCGCCTTCGCCCGCGCCGCTGTGGCCCCCGCCCCGGGACATCCCTTCCTCGCGCGGCGCGCCCCGGAAGGGCATGGTCCACCGAGGCCCATGGGGCGCAGCGGCAGGCGCGCGCCCGCCTGCTGTCTCTCGCCTGGCTTCCTCCCAGCCTTCCGGCAGGCCGGATGGACCGGCTTCGGCTCCCTCCGTGCCCGGAGGATCCGGATAGGGTTCCTGGGCGCTTAACTTCCCCCGCCACCAATTCAGAGCACGATACCAATCCGGCCCGCTGGCGTTCCGAAGATCCTTCACAAACTCCCGCAAATGCTCGATCTTCAGCCCCTCCTCCAGCATCTCCGATGTCCCGTTTATCCGCCTCGTCCCATGCCCACACGATCCACTCCCCTGGATCCAGAAGGGCGTGCCGAGGTTCAGGCCGGGATCGGAGCCCTCGCCACTGGAAGACGACCTGGAGCCCATGCGCTTGCCTTACGGACGGCGGCCTTTCAGGGACATCGCGCCCCTGCGCCCGGGCCATCCACCGAACGGCTTCCCAGAGCCTTTCCAGCTCCGCGGCGGCCGGATGTGGCCCCCCGGGACTTCGACGTGGAGTGCACCTCGCCGGTGACCGGATCGTAGATATCCACCCCTCGAAGCCCCACGACGTAGGTCCCGTCCTCTTGCTTCTTCCACCTCACGTCCGGTTGGCCGAAGACGGTGAAGATCTGGCTGGCGCGTGTGGTCTTAAGGAGATCACCCACCAGGACGTCCGGGGCGATGTAGGCGAAATGGACCTGAATCCCTGTCACCAACCCCTTCTGAACAAGCGCCTGCGCTTCCGGGTCGAAGGCGAAGCCTGCGAAGATAAGGATCTGATAGCCGTTCAATTTCGCTGTGGGGATGGCCTCCTCCACCTGCTTCGGGGTCACCGGACCGTACTGCGGTCCGAAGCTAATGGCGACGCGGAGCTCGTTGCCGTTTTGTTTGGCTTCCGCCTCCGCATTCAGACAGCCCAGGTTAAGCGGGCGGATGTTCGCCAGCTCCAGCTTCCTGCCGCCCGGGAAAAGCACCCCTCCCTGTTGCTTGAGCAGGTTGATCATCGTCGCGACATAGTCGCCCGCGCGGTCGCTCACCCGAGCCGGAGCCTCTCCAGCCTCGAACTGCGGGATCGACGCCTGCGTCGGATCCTCTACGGCAGGGACGGGGATGGCTTCCACGGTGAAGGGGCCTGAGACGCGGACTATGCCTCGCACCACCTTGGGGCGGTCGTAGAGCACCTCTTGCGGGGCGTTGCGCTGGATGCTTTCGTCAATCTCTTGGCGCTTTTTCCGCTTCAGCTCCCAGAAGCGGCGCAGGGCTTCCTTGGCTTCCGCAGGCCAGTCGTCGGGCGGCACGGGATCCGGGATGTCGCTTGGATCCCAGCGATGGCCGGTCTGTTGATAGAGCAGCTTCAGCAGGCGCTCGGTTTCCTCCTGGTCCTCCGACCGCAGACTGTCCTTCACCTCTTGCAAGCGCCAGTAGGCTCGCTTCGCCTCCTCGGGCCAGGTGGGATGCGGGACCTCCCGCGGCACCTCCCATTCTTTCCAATCTGTGCGCAGGGCCCGGTTCAGATCGGCCAGCGCCCGGTCGATCTCGGGTTGGTATTTGGCAGCGATGGCGTCGATCTCGGCGTTCTTCGCGATAGACTCCAACGTGATGTGCGGAACGGTCTCGTAAATGAAGCCACCGGCAGGACCGCGCTCGGGTTCTTTGAGCTCGTAGTAGTCAAACTTGGCCGTCATCAGCCGTTGGCGGGCGATGGCAATCGCCACGCGGGAGGTGTCGCAGGTGATCCAGCGCCGCCCCCACTTTTCAGCGCAGTAGGCCGTGGTGCCGGAGCCGCAGGTGGGGTCAAAGACGAGGTCCCCTGGGTCGGTGGTCATCAGGATGCAGCGCTCGATGACTTTATCGGACGTTTGCACCGCATATATCTTGTCTGCAACGCCACCGGTGTCTGTCCACATGTTAGAGAGCGCTGTTACTGGGTAGTCGTCAAAATAGAGGACATAGCGCAAACTGTCGCTAGACGCGATTACGCGAGCAGCCTCGATTAATCGTTTGATTCCGGTTTCATTCGTTACCCAACTTCCTGGTGGTCGAAACACTTGTCCTTGAAATACAACCGAGTAAACACAGCTCGAATTGAATCCTGCTGGTTTGAGCGACTTAGATTGAAAAATCCTTGAACCCTTTGGTAAAAAGGAATGATGTTCAATCTCATCGTTACTCATTCGCCTGATATCTCCATCAGAAAGCAGAACCCAAGACCATGAAGGATCGCCCTCAGCAGGCTTTTCTACAAAGAGCTGATGATATTTCACCTGTTCTTTGTTCTTTGCGTACCAGAGTAAGTAATCGCAGATACTATCAAGATGTTCAGCCCCTAGGGGCATCTGCTTTTTCCTAAACGCCACCACCGCCACGAAATTCTCCCTCCCAAACACCTCATCCAGCAGGCAGCGCACCAGGTGCAGGTTCTCGTCGTTGATCTGGACGAAGATGGAGCCGCTCTCGTGGAGAAGTTCCCGACACAAAACCAGCCGGTCCCGCAGATAGGTGAGGTAAGAGTGGATGCCCAACTTCCAGGTGTCGCGGTAGGCCTTGATCTGCTCCGGCTCGTGGGTGAGGTCCTCGTCCTTGTCCTTTACATCCCGCCGGTCGATACGGGGTTGGAAGTTGGAGGCGTATTTGATGCCGTAGGGCGGGTCGACGTAGATCATCTGCACCTTGCCCGCCATGCCTTCCTTGACCAGAAGCGAGTTCATCACCAGGAGCGAGTCCCCCAGGATGAGGCGGTTAGCCCATCCCATCTCGTGCTGATAGAACTCCGCTTGCTGGCTGGCCGGGAGAGGCGTCTCGCCGAAGAGGTCCAGCTGCAGGGGATCGGATCGGCGCACCGCCCGGAGGATCGCACGGGGGGAGACCCACTCATGAATATGCAGCGGGACGACATCCACCTCAAACGAGGTGTGCTCAGCCTTGCCCGCCCAAACCAGCTGAGGGTCGAGATGCGGATCATAAGCATATTGGGATACGGCTCGTTCTGTCCCCCTGAATATATAGGATAGACCTGCCGGTGGGTTGTTCGCGCGCCGGTGTTCCGGGTGGCGGAAATCTCGCACATGATTGTTCGGCTGAGCGCTCTGCACGCGTTTCGCTTGGCGCTTACCTCGCCGCATGGTCCCTTCCTCCCCAAAAGGGTAAGCAGAATCGCGGATCGAAACCGCTATTCCAGCACGGCCAGAACGTCGATTTCCTCCACAGCGGGGCGAGGATGGGGATGAGATGAGCGATGCCCCCTTAGCCTGTTGAAGGAGACAAGAACATTGGGCAAAGCGTCAGAAAGATGCTGTTCCGGGATAGCCACCAGCCCCCGCTCCTTCAAGGCTAACGCCAGATAGACATTGAGAACTTCCTCTCGTATTCCACCGATTCGCATTGTCGTCCCCCTCCAGGATGAGATGCAGCACAACCTCACAAAGCCCATTCCAGGGCCTTGTTTCACCAAATCAAATGCCCGTTGGGTCTGCCTCAATTATTCCCGCCAGGAATTGCTTTCTTTTTATCCCTGATTGTCTTTCTTGTCTGGATTTTGACGCACGGACAAAGCAGCAAAGAGCAGTAGACCTATTATGAAAAGCAACACACCCACCCAGAAAATCCATGAAGGAGGATCAGGAAGATAAAGTCCCAAATTTCCGCGAAGGATCTCCAAGATCCAGCGGTGCAACATGAGAATGAGCCCCAAGAGCGAGAGAATCAGCAAGAAAATCAGAACCTCTGATTTTCCTGACATTTTGATCTTCCCAATTTCTTTGGGCAAAGTAATCTCAATATCTTGAATCCATCGGAACATTAGTTCCTCCTTTCGCCTTCAAATTGTGATTTTTCAGATCGAAACTATTATTCCAGCACGGCCAGGACATCGATTTCCTCCACAGCGGACCGAGGATGGGGATGAAAGGTTCGGGCCTGGCGTTTCCCATCCTCCGGGCTGCCCGCCCGCCGCAGCCACCGGATCCGCCAGGGCGTCCCCTGCAGCGATGCCCGCAGCAGCTCCACTGGCTCCGGCCCCCGCCGGGAGGGCAAAGCCCCGAAGCGCACCACCAGCCGCGCTCCCGGCCGGCAGGCCCGGGCGACGTTCTCCCAGACCGCCCGCAGGGCGGCCACATACGCAGGCGCCGGGCCTCTCCCGATCTGCCCCTCGTATCGGTAGGCCACGCGAGGCGGGCCGCCCACCAGCCAGTAGCGCAGCC
>Ga0079992_129004_pt1 | contig 20711 bp, 12 predicted proteins | sample FaiFalFF_MnMetaG_3_FD_69197 | JGI IMG/M metagenome (GOLD analysis project Ga0079992, IMG submission 69197) | Freshwater microbial communities from Yellowstone National Park, Wyoming, USA - Fairy Falls B (FF_Mn_B) MetaG (SPADES assembly) (version 2) | ecosystem: Environmental > Aquatic >... | reverse complement strand
AAGTGAAGCCGACCTCCCTGCGGGTATAGGGCCCGAATGACCGGACCCGGCCAGGCCGTCCCGTGGTAGATTTCCAAACGCCATCCCCGACCCAGGGTGACGACCAGGTTCGCATCGGTGACCGTGGCCAGCCCCCGGAAGCCCGACGACGGACGGCCGGCGAGGCCCCAGGTGCGGTTGTCGTATGCGCCCCCGCCGACGTACCAGAGGTCGCCCGTTCGGTGCAGGGCCAGGCGGTGGAGGTCGGCCCGGAAGCGCACCCGCCTGTGAGGGCTCAGGAGGACCTGAACGAACCCGTCCATCACGTTCGACAGGTTGTAAAACGGTATCAGGGCATACAGCCGCGGCGTATTGGGGCCCGGGATGAAGGTCCCGTGCGTCCCATCCCGGGGGTCGGCATCCCCCGAGCCCAGAAAGGCACCCAGCCGCACCCAAGGGCGTCCGGGCCAGTCCGTCTGGAGCCCGCCCTCCAGGGCCGCGGCGTAAGCCGCATGGCGCAGGGTTCCCCACCGCCCCCACTGAGCGGCCGCCCACACCAAGGCGTCCCACCGAAGTCCGGCTCCGTCTCCGACGGCGACCCCGTGGGCACCTACCGTAAGGATGCGGACGGCCGCCGAGTCGGCCATCCGCTCACCGACGGGTCGGTTGTCGACTTTCAGGACGCGGCGGTCATCCCAATAGACGAGGCTGAAGAGACGGCCCTCGAGGACCCGTGCGGGGAACTTCCTCTCAGCCGTCAGACTCCCGTACCCCACGACCACGCGGGTCAGGGGCGCATACGCCTGTAGGTCAAAGACTCCCCGGGTGGGCCATGCCGCCAGGGCCGTGGCCGTCGTACCGGAACCCGTATACTTCATCAGCAGGCCATCGAAGGACCGCTGAACCGACGAGAAGCCGAAGGAGCCCAGGATGCGGTGGGCGATGCGGTTCTGGCGAATCCAGACGAGACGGGGATGGTCGAGGCCACCCTCGGTCCCGTCGCCGAACTCCCAGCGGCCCACTTGGAGGGTGAGCGACCCGGACCGCCACCGGTAGAAGAACTGCTTGGGAAACACCGAGGCATCCCGACCCCCGTTGACGGCCTGGAGAGTCCCTCCCAGACCCAGCTGACCGGCCGGGGAAGGGGCCACGGCGCGGGTCGGCACGTGCAAGAGGGCGACGCCGGCGACCTCCAGGACGGCCTCGTGGGGTCCGTGATGCCAGTGGAGTCCCAGCCGAAAGAGGCTGTGGCCATACGTGTAGCGGCTCTGATAGCCGGGGACCTCAAACCACCGCCAGGCTTCAACGCGCGTGCGCCACAGTCCCTGAAGACGGACCTCGGCGGCGCGAGCCCCTGCGGTCCCCAGCAGGCCGATCACCACCAGGAAGACCCCCCGTCGCATGGCTCCACCTCCAGGCACCCCCCCTTCTACATTTTATTGAGCTTAGTTTTGAAAATATTCTTGGATTCTCCCCGGTAGAACGCACCCCCGACATCCAAGCTCTTCATTGTCACTCCGTCACTTCATCACCTCTGTTACTCTGTTACTCCTATTATAGGGGGTCGGTAGGATACCGATCGACATCTTCGAGCAGACCCCCTACGAACTTTGGCAACACGAAGCCCAATAAGCACTTTTGCCCACACCGTCACCCGACTCGCATCTTCCGACTGGCCTTCAAACCCCTTCGACCGAAGCGGAACCGTCCTGGTGGGAGGTCCGGGAGTTCCCGACGGGCTCGCTCTGACGGGAGGCGCGTGGGCTTGACGGTCCCGAGGGCGGGCATTATGATTAGAATGAGCTATCCCATCGAGCGATGGGTAGGCTTTTGCCCACGACGGGCGGGAATAGCTCAGAGGAAGAGCGTCTGCTTGCCATGCAGAAGGTCGCGGGTTCGAATCCCGTTTCCCGCTCCAGGGAGGCGTCGCCAAGCGGTAAGGCAGGGGCCTGCAAAGCCCTCATTCGGCGGTTCGAATCCGCCCGCCTCCTCCAGGCTTTGAGTCTTCCCCCCTCTTGAAGGACTCCCCAAGGGTCCTCGTCCCCCGCGGGTCTCAGGACGCACGATACTATGCTAAACCCCGTGTGCGGGTTTTTCGAAGGCAGGTACCTGGTCCCAGGTGTCCGGTACCGGCTACCTGGCACCTGATACCTGATACCCGTATCGGATTCGCGCCGAGGACCGAACACCGAGCACCGAAGACCGAGCCCGGCCACCGGAAAACGCGCACACCGGGTATGCTACTCTGTGACGCATCGCCATTTGTTTCACCCTGGAGGATGACCCCGAGGGCCGGTCCCTTCTTGTCGTTCCTTCGTCCCGGAGGTCCGCCCGAGCATTCGGCAGGAGGGATTCCGACCGTCGGGAGGGGGAGGAGGGTTTTTCATCGCGTCTTTCCGGGGAAAAGGTCCTGGAGGCACAGGGGTTCGGGGTGGCCCGACCGCAGGGCTCGGATGGCCTCGATGGCCGCCGCCGCCCCGGAGAGGGTCGTGATGCAGGGGACCTTGCACCGCTGGGCCGTCTGGCGGACGACGGGCTCGTCGGCATAGGCGGCCGGGCCCATCGGCGTGTTGATGATGAGGTGAATCTTCCCATTGATGATGAGATCGGCGATGTGGGGTCGGCCCTCGTGGATTTTGCGGACGACCGTCACGGGCAGGTCGGCCGCCTGGAGGACTTGGGCCGTCCCCGCCGTAGCCAACAGCGTGAAACCCAACTCGTGGAGCTGACGGGCCAGGGGGACGACGGCCGCTTTGTCCCGGTCGTTGACGGTGATCAGGACGTTCCCCGTCGTCGGGAGGCGGATTCCGGCGCCCAGCATGGCCTTGGCAAAGGCGGTCCCGAAGGTTTCGCCGATGCCCATGACTTCGCCGGTGCTCTTCATCTCGGGTCCCAGGAGGGGGTCCTCCTCCGGAAAGCGGTCGAAGGGGAAGACGGGTACCTTCACGCAGTAGTAGGGGGGGCGGCCCTCGCCGGTCAGGCCGAGATCCCGCAGGGTCGCTCCCATCATGAGGCGGACGGCCGCGTCGACGACGGGCACGCCCGTCGCCTTGCTGATGAAGGGGACGGTCCGGGACGCCCGGGGGTTGACCTCTAAGACGTACAGTTCCCCGTCCCGGTAGGCGAATTGGATGTTCAACAGGCCCTGGACCCGGAGGGCCCGAGCGATTCGGGCCGTCCAGTCGATCATCGTAGCCCGGACGTCGTCGGGGAGCTTCCAGGCGGGCATGACCATGGCGCTGTCGCCGCTGTGGATACCGGCCTCCTCGATGTGTTGAAGGATCCCGGCGATGTAGACTTCGTTCCCGTCGCTGAGGGCGTCCAGGTCGTACTCAAAGGCGTCTTCGATGAAGCGGTCGATGAGAACGGGATACTGGGGCGCCACCCGGAGGGCCTCCTGAAACAAGGCCTTCATCTGTCGAGCGTGGAACACCTTGGCCATGGCCCGGCCGCCGAGGACGTACGAGGGCCGAACCAGGACGGGATAGCCGATGGCCTCGGCGACGGCCAGAGCCTCCTCGAGGGTCTGGGCCGTCCCAAAGGGCGGATGCCGAAGGCCCAGGTCTCGCATGAGTTCGGCAAAGCACTTTCGGTCCTCGGCCCGATGAATGTCTTCGGGCTGAGTCCCTAAGATGGGCACGCCGGCCTCGGCCAAACGGCGGGCCAGCCGGAGAGGCGTCTGACCGCCGAGTTGGACGATGACCCCAAGGGGCCGTTCCGTTCGGACGACGTTGAGGACGTGCTCCAGCGTCAGGGGCTCGAAGTATAGGCGATCGGCCGTGTCGTAATCGGTACTGACCGTCTCGGGATTGCAGTTGACCATGATCGTCTCGTAGCCCATCGACCGGAGGGCAAAGACGGCTCGGACGCAACAGTAGTCGAACTCAATGCCCTGGCCGATGCGGTTCGGCCCACTTCCCAGGATGACGACCTTCGGACGGTCCGTCGGGAAGGCCTCGCATTCGGACCCGTACGTCGAGTAGAGATAGGGCGTGATGGCCTCGAATTCACCGGCGCAGGTATCGATGCGTTTGTATGTCGGGACGATGCCCAGGGCCTCCAGACGGGCCCGGAGGGCGTCCTCCGTCGTCCCCAGGCTGTCGGCGACTTGGGCGTGGCTGAAGCCCCACTGCTTGGCCCGCCGCAGGAGCTCCGGGGGAACCGTTTCGAGACGGAACCGCCGGAGTCGGCCTTCCAGCTCGACGATCTCCTCGATCTGGTGGAGGAACCAGGGGTGGATGCCCGTCAGGGCCGCCACGTCTTCCGGCTTCATCCCAGCATGGAGGGCGTAAAAGATGTAGAAAATCCGGTCCCACGAGGGATAGCGGAGCTTGGCGATGACCATGCTCCGGTCAAAGGGCTGTTGGTAGAGCTGGCGGAGGACGTCGTAGTCGATTTCTAAAGACTGCAGGGCCTTCATCAGGGCTTCCTTAAAGGTCCGCCCAATGGCCATGACCTCGCCGACGGATTTCATGGATGTCCCAAGGGTCGCCCGGGCCTGAGGGAACTTCTCGAAGGCCCAGCGGGGGATTTTGACGACCACGTAGTCGAGGGCCGGCTCGAAACAGGCGACCGTCTTGCCGGTGATGTCGTTGCGGAGCTCGTCCAGGGTATACCCGATAGCCAGCTTGGCGGCGATCTTGGCGATGGGAAATCCCGTCGCCTTTGAGGCAAGGGCCGACGAACGGCTGACGCGGGGGTTCATCTCGATGACGGCCATCCGGCCCGTCTCGGGGTGCAAGGCGAACTGGACGTTGGACCCGCCCGTCTCGACCCCGACGGTCCGGATGACCCGCAGGGCCCAGTCCCGCATTTTCTGGTAATCGACGTCCGAGAGCGTCTGGGCGGGGGCGACGGTGATGCTGTCACCGGTGTGAATCCCCATCGGGTCGAAATTTTCAATGGAGCAGACGACGATGGCCTGGTCGGCCCCGTCCCGCATGACCTCCATCTCGAATTCCTGCCAACCCTCCAGGTATTCCTCCATCAGGACCTCGTGGACGGGGCTGACCTGGAGGGCCCGCTCCAGGGCCTCGGGGAGCTCGGCTCGATTGTATACGATGGCGCTTCCCGTCCCGCCCAGCGTGTAGGAGGGCCGCAGGACCAGGGGGAAGTCCATGTCCGCGGCGGCCTGCACACCTTCCTGGACGGTCGCGACGTACGCGCTCTTGGGTACGTCCAGACCGGCCTGAGTCATCGCCTCCTTGAACCGGAGACGATTCTCCGCCAGCTCGATGGCCTCTGGCCGGGCACCGATCATCTCGATGCCCAGCTCCTGCAGGACGCCGGCCCGCCAGAGGGCCATCCCCAGGTTCAGACCCGTCTGGCCGCCCAGCGTGGGCAGAAGGGCGTCGGGTCGTTCCCGCCGGAGGACCCGCTCGGCCGTCTCCAGGACGAGGGGCTCGACGTACGTCCGATGCGCCATCTCGGGGTCCGTCATGATCGTGGCCGGATTCGAATTGATGAGGACGACCTCGAGACCTTCCTCCCGAAGGGCCTTGCAGGCCTGCGTACCCGCATAATCAAACTCGCAGGCCTGTCCGATGACGATGGGTCCGGACCCGATGATGGCGATTTTCCGGAGGTCCTTGCGCTTCGGCATGGGTAGACGTTCCCTCCGACGCAGACATTGAAATTCCAACGCGAGGGGAGATACCCCAGCCGTAGAGGCGGCTTCCCTCGGCCCCGGTCGTTAGGGCGTTTCCCGAATGGCCTGACGGGTCCACTCGGACTCGGAGACGATGAGACTGGCCACGTACTTGATGGCTTCGGCAGCACGGCGATGATTGGGGTGTTCGACTTCTAGCTACGGCTTCAGTGATAACTTGGACACATATTATTTAAATATTCAAGATTTCAAAAACTTTAGAACGCATGGCCTCATCCGTCAGGAGACCCTCCACAGTAAACCAGTGGGTGACGATAGAGCGATTGCGTTTCAGTTCTTTTTGGGCCTGCTCAGTGAGGGATGTGCCTTGGACAATTAGGATGGTTACCGCGGTCGGGTTCTCTTGCCGGACCCGGGTCAGGCTTTTTAGCGCCGCGCCCAGACGCTCCAAGACCCCGGCAGGGTCTATGCCACCTTTGACCTCTACAGCCGCCTGGATCTGGTCCCCTTTGTAGAACGCGATGTCTGGCTCATCGCCGAATGTGACCACGCGACCGCCTGAAAGTTCCATACGCTTGCCATCTGGGTCCTCTTGGACTACCTGTCCCTGTTCGCGCAATCTGCGTTGAATCAGGCTTTTCACCAGGACCTCCACCTGCGCCCCCTTCGCATTCTGCCAGGAGCCCTGCGCTTGGGCCCCAGCTGCCATACCGCGCCACAGGTCCAGCTCCCGCCCAGTGATCTCTTCGTCTAGCTCAATCAATTGGCTAATTATCTGATTCAGGTGATAAGCGATTTGTTTTGCCGTCTCCTCATCCGGAGAAGATGTACCTGTCTCGTACGCGTTTACCGTTAATCCTACCCGTGCCATAGATTTCTGTGAGACCATAGAAAGCATCCGATAGTAAGCCGTTGAGCCCGGAATTGCCCTCAAGACCTGCGGATGGGCAAAGACGATGACGGGCTTGATTCCCCGGTGGATCACCCGATTCCAGGCGGCTTCGGAAATGCCGAGGTCATGTAAGTTCCATTGAAGACTTTCCCCCCTGACAGCCTCCACCTTTTGGGCAACCGAGAGCATCTCCCACTCATGCAATTTCTGATGAAAGAACTGGCTCTTGGCCAGTTGATCCGTGAGCCAGGCTTGATGGCGGAGAGCCATGGTCATTCCTGTTTCCTCCATACGACAATGCTTTCCCGCACGGGGACACGCCCGTACCGACCCATTTGCTGGGAACTGTTCCCTTTGTAACGAGCAACGACGATTTCTTCAACCGTGAAACCCTCTTCCTCAGCCATTTCGGAGAGGATCAGGTCCACCGGGAGCAGGCGTCCCTCAAAGCGCACGTTGTCCACGACCATAGCCACGCGCGCCGAAGGGGCCAGAACTTTCCTCCACTCCCGGATAACCCTCCGCATATCCACGAAATACCCGGTCAGCATATCCGGAATACGAGGGTTGTTAAGGGATTTCGAGTGTGCTCTTAGGAAATCCACCAGTTCCCGTACTGCCGGATGCGGCGCCTCTTCGGACGGCGCAAGTCTCGCTTCAATGTGGGAGCGGAGAAGACTATGCCGTAGTTCCCTCAGTTCGGCAGAGTTTCGAACGAAGTGGAAACAGAGCTCCAGAGAGTACGTGCGGGTGTAGTCATACCGGTTGGCGTAAGGCGGAGATGTGATGATGACCGTGGGCGGACGTTCGAAAGAGAACTCATCCAACCGCCGGGTATCTCCCGGAACAACCCGGAAGGGCCGAAAGGCTTTGTCCCACCCAAGCGCCTCCAGCCGCCGGACATCCGCTTCGGCTTCCCGCACCTTTCTTGCCAGCGCATCCTCCGGGTCCGCCGGTCGTTTATCTCGCCTCAGCCGTAAGAACTGACCATCCTTGGAGGTGTGGCTACAGGCTTCCAGAATGGAGAAGAAGAGAAGCAGGAAAATCTCCCGGAACGGCGAATCCAGGCTATCTATGGCCGTCTTCCAGCGGCGTAGCTCCAGCATGGTCTCGACGGAAAACGCCATGCTCATAATGGCCACATCCATTGCAACAGGGGCCGGATCGGCCGAGGGCGCCATTTGTCGGAGGCGTTCAAAGACTCGCGTCAGGTCTCCCGGACGGACCCGAAAGAAAAGGGGCAGAGTGCGGGCGATAAACACCGCCAGGGGCAGACGGTCCATCCCGATCGCGGAAATCCCCCGACAGGACGCGGCCAGGAGCGTAGTGCCCATCCCGCAGAAGGGGTCGAAAACGGTATCCTCCGGACCAACCCCGAACCGAGTCAGCCACTCCTCCACAAAGGAGAAGGCAAAGGCTTCCTTGTAGCGGTACAGGCGGAGAAGCGGAACTTCTCGGTTGCCCCCATAGGAGACCCACCTTCCCATACGGAGGTCTTCACGCAAACGGTGGGCATATTTTTGCTCCAATCGCCAAGCTTCGTTTCCAAAGTAAGTAGTTTTAATATTTATGTCAAGTAACGCCGGTTGTCCCATCTCCTTCCCTCCCGAACCCACCATTCTTTTGCTCCCCCTCTTTCCAATGGCGACCGGCTTGGTCTTCGCCGGTCATTATCGGTATCCGCCCGTTGTTGAAAAGTCCCATGATTGAATGAATGCCAACAAAAATGGCAACTATGGGTAACCCCGCCCGTATCGGCCCCGGTCGTTAGGGCGTTTCCCGAATGGCCTGACGGGTCCGCTCGGACTCGGAGACGATGAGACTGGCCACGTACTTGATGGCTTCGGCCATCTCCCGACGGGCCTCGGCGACTTCCCGACGGGTCTCGGCGACCTCCCGCCGAAGCTCGGCGGCTTCCCGTCGAAGTTCCTCCTGACCCCGCTCGATGCGGTCCAGAAGCTCTACCGTCTCCTGACGGAACTCCCGAATGAGGTCTCGGATGGACTCGACAGCCGCCCGCATCACCCGATTGTTAAGGATACCGTAAATGGTCAGAAATACCCCCAGAATGGTCGCCATCGTACCCATTATGGCCAAATTTTCCCAAAAACTCATGATAGACCCCCTCCCCGGATAGGCCCGCCGGTTTCCCGTAGGGGCGAATCGTCGACGTCGGCGTTTATCCCGTCCCGGCCGAGCTCGGAGCGGCCAGGCCCAGTTTTTCCCGGAGCTGGGCCTCCAGCCTCTGGGCTACCTCCGGATTCTCCTTCAAGAACTGCTTGGCGGCTTCCCGACCTTGGCCGAGCTTGACGTCCCCAAAGGAGAACCAAGCGCCCGACCGGACGATCAACTTGTGCTCCAGCCCCAGGTCGATGAGGTCTCCCTCTCGGGAGAAGCCCTCGCCGAACATGAGGTCCACGTCGGCCTGCTTGAAGGGCGGGGACAGCTTGTTCTTGACGATGCGAATCCGGGTTCGGGCGCCGATGTTTTCCTCGCCCTGTTTGATGGAAGCCACCTTGCGGATGTCGATTCGGAGGGAGGCATAGAACTTCAGGGCCCGGCCGCCGGGCGTCGTCTCCGTCGCGCCGTAGGTCATCGGACCAATCTTTTCCCGGATCTGGTTGATAAAGATCAGGCACGTCTGGGAGCGGTTGACGATGCTCGTCAGTTTCCGAAGGGCCTGGGACATCAGACGGGCCTGCAGACCGACGTGCTGATCCCCCATCTCGCCTTCTAACTCCGCCTTCGGCACGAGGGCCGCCACCGAGTCAATGACGACGACGTCCACACCGCCGCTCCGGATCAGCGTCTCGGCGATCTCCAGGGCCTGCTCCCCATAGTCGGGCTGGGAGATGATCAGGTCGTCGACCCGGACGCCCAACTTGGCGGCATATTCCGGGTCGAGGGCGTGTTCGGCGTCGATGAAGACGGCCACGCCGCCGTCTTTCTGGGCCTGGGCGATCATGTGCAGGGCCAGAGTCGTCTTCCCCGACATCTCGGGACCGAAGATCTCGACGATCCGGCCGCGAGGGAAACCGCCGATGCCCAGGGCGGCGTCCAGACTCAAGATACCCGTCGGGATGACCTGGACCCGGGCGACGGCTTCCTTTTGACCGAGACGCATAATGACGCCCTTGCCGAATTGGCGCTCCAGTTGGAGCATGGCCGCTTCGATCATCCGCCGCTTCTCTTCTTGTACGGGCAGAACCGATTCTTCCCGCTTGACAGCCATGGGTCTATCCTCCTCGAGGGAATTCTAAAGCCCGGGCGAGCCATCGGCCAGTGGGACTTGGACAGGGCGGAACGGGCTCAGCCAGCGGAACAGGAAAAGGCCTCATCCGTCCCAGAGCTGTCGACTTTCCCGAGATGATGGGCGGCCGACCGGCCGTCGGGCTCACGACCCCATGCGACTGCGTGAAAGCCCGGTCGAGGGTAAAATATAAGCGAAACTTTGAGGCGGGTCAAGCGGCCATTCCCGCGTCTCGGCCCCAAACGGCCCTCGCCTGTCTCTGAACGGCTTCACTTCGTCACTCCGTCCTTTCCTCGACGACCGCCCGATCGACCAGCATAATCGGAATGTCGTCCTCGATGGGGTACTTGCGGCCGCACTGGGTGCACTTCAGCCACTGGCCGTCGGGCGTCAGGACGACCGGCGTCTTGCACAGTGGACAGGCGAGAATTTCCAAGAGTTCCTTAGCAATAGGCATAACCTCCCCTCGTCCAACCCGAAATGGGGCAGTGTTCGAGTCGTTCCGGAGGCAGGGGGTGGATGCGTTTCTACGGCCATACGGAAGTCGGCAGTAGGGACATACGGCGATAGGGCAGTAGGGCAGTACGGCAATAGGGCAATAGGGCAGTACGGCAGTAATGCTTTGTTAAGATTTGAGATGTGGGAATGGTGCCAGGTACCAGGTTCCGGCTACCGGGTAAGCGAAATCCGAGCCATTTTTATCCTGCATCATGCATCCTGTATCCTGCATCCATATCTTAACAGAGCAGTAGGGCAATGATTTATTGCTCATTACTCGTCACTCGTCACTCGTTACTCGTCACTTTCTTTTCGACCGACCCAAGGAGGACCTGGAGGTCGGGTTGGTCTGGATTCGCCGCCAGGGCGTCTTGGAGTAAAGGCCGGGCCCGGTCCCTTTGGCCGGCCGTCCAGTAGCAGAGGCCCAGAGCCCGTAGGAGGCGCCAGTGGCGTTGGCCGGCCTGGAGGAGCTGTTCCATCTCGGGGAGGGCCGCCTCGCACCCGTTCAGCGCCTGGTGGGCCAGGGCTTGGAAGAGCCGCCGCTGGGTATTGTCTGCCGGTAAGGCTTGTAGAAGACTCAGGGCCTCGCCGGGCCGCTTCGTCGCCAGGTAAAACTCGGCCAGACGGAGGACGGCAGGCTCAAAGTCGGGCTTGCGCTGGTGCGCCCGTCGGAACCAGGCTTCGGCTTGGGACATGAGGTTCTGGGACCAGGCCTGCTCACCGGCCGCCAGGTCCCAGGCGAAGAGATTGGTTCGCGGCAGGGACCGGACATAGACCTGGGGGTGAGGAACGGCACCCATGGGAGAGACCGAGAAGGGCAGGGTCCATGTCCCGACGGTCGCCGGACCTTTCTGGAGGGTCACGACGACTTGATAGCGGCCCGGTGGGAGGTCTTTCAAAGGAATCGGGATCAGCCATTCGTAAACGTCCGAAAGGGTCGTCGGGGTCAACGAGGCCGGTCGACGGAACTGCAAACTGGCCTTCTGGCCCGGCTCGGCCGACTGGACCTCGACCTGAAGGTGGACGTCGTCCGGCTCCTTCGTGTACACGCGGCTCCCCACGTACAGGGTCTCGGAGGCCGCAAACTGCTGTTTGAGGTCGATGGCCCACCGATACAGTCCCGTTTGGAAGGGGCTCAGGAAAGCCGGGTTGGCCGGTTCCGTGCGGTAGCCCAGGACGGGCGGGTCGGCATAAGTCGGGCCAGCCGGCACAGCCGGGACCGACAGGCGGTCCTCCCAGAAGGAGAACTCCCGGCCGAGGGGGTTCTTCAGGAGGACGCGAACGCGATAGGACCCTGGGATCAGGGGAACGGCGTCCTGGAGGAGGATGCCGCTGGCCCGGACCCGCCGGAGTTCGGCCTCGTCTTTAAAGTCCAGCCGGAAGCGTTTCTGGAACTGATAGACCCGCCGGCCCGTCGCTTCGTCTTCGACGGACCCGACGGTCTCAAAGATGGCGTAAATCCCTTGGTCCGTCTCGGCGACCGAGATCGTCTCGGGCTGGAAGGCGTAGGCCCACACGTGGTACCCCAGGTCGGGCCACCACTGGAGGGTGTGGGCAAAGCGGGCGGGGATAAACCGGTTCGCCTCTTCGATGTCGATCATGCCGGCATAACGCTCGAAATCCCGAGCGTAGGAGTCGTCGAAGTGCTCACGGGGAGATTCGAGGATGCGGGCGATGAGGAGGTCGGCTTCGGGAGACGCCGTGAAGCCTAAGGGGATCTCGCCCGGGATAGGAGACAGGACGACCTGAGCCAGGGTCGGATGGATGGCCTGGAGCTTCTCGTAGAGGGCCTCATAGTTGAAGGGGTCCAGGCCCTCCGGGCGGATGAACAGGCTATAGGGACCATCGCCGACGGGGCTGTACAGCTTATAGTCCCCGACCCCGCGGGGCTTGTAGAAGACCATCGCAAAGTGGGCCGGCAGGCCGGGTCGGCCCTCGCCGTAGTAGTACCAAACCTCCGTCGGATAGATGTCCAGGTCCATGTCAAAGCGTTCGATGCTCTTCGGCGGTCCGAGGACCATGTAGACCCGCCCACGGTCGGTCTTCCAGCCGGGGACGCCGCCAAAGCGGAATCGTTGATTGACGTAAGCGAAGCGCCGTTCCATCTCGTCCCGGTATTCGTTTTCGGGTGTCCCCGGCGTCGGGTCCCGCATCTTCCAGAACAGTTCGATGAAGCGGTCCCGCTGTTCATCGGTCGAGAGCCGTTGGAAGACCTCCCGTTCCTTCGGGGTCATGATCCAGTGAGTGACTTCCAGGAAGTGCCGATACTTTTCCTTCAGAGCCGTCGTCGGGGGGCTCTCCTGAGAAGGGACGAGGGGGGCACCTGTCCCAAGACCGAGAAGGGCAAGACCGATGAAAAACTTTCGAAAGTCCCGCATCGGGAGCCCTCCAAGACCCCGCGGTACCGGTATTTCCCAGCCTGCTCTCTATCCCGGGGCCTGTCCGGGACGATGAATCATCGGGTCGTCGTTACTCCGGAGAAGCGGCACCCCATAGCTGGCGCCACAGACGATGGGCGTCCATGACACAGCGGGCCAGGACGTCGCGGGACCACACCATGCCGACCGTCTGGGCCGGTCCGTCGTCGGCGGCACTCTTCCGTTCCATGTGGACGTACCATGGGTTCGACAGGCCGTGCCACCAGAGCTCATAGTAACTGCGGCGGCCGTCGGGCCACTCGGCCGGCCGGACCGAGCGGACTAAGGCGGTCCACTCCCGGGGCTCCCACTCGACGACATGGAGGGGTTCGGTCAGGTAGTCGACCGTCGTACACCACGATTCGACCAGACGGCGAAATTGATGTCGGGCCGGCGTACAAGCGTCGGGGACCCGCCAGTAGACGGTGAGCCGGTGGAGGACGACGGCCCAACGGTCCGAGTCGGTCACGTGGCACTCGACCTGAAGGTCGCCGAGGTCGAGGACCGCCGGACCGGCGGACTGGGCCGACAGGTGGTGGCAAAACTTTTGGATGCGGGGCCATTCGGCCATGCCCGTACCTCCACGCGTCGTTTTAATATGGGCGACTTGCTTCTCGCGGGGCAAGCCGGGTCGTTTCACGGAGAAGGAGTAACGGAGTGACGGAGCGAAGGGCCAAGGGGTGAAGCTCCGTCCCTCCGTCACCCCCATCGCTTGCGTCCCCGCCGGGGAGTCAGGCCATCTGGACTTCCAGGTGGGAGCCGCCGTCGTAGGTCAGGACCCGCCGCCGATTCTGGATGACCGTCTCCAGGTGGACGGGTCGCTTCCAGAGGGCGTAGATGTTCTTCAGGGTCTCCTTGGCGTAAGGGATGTCCAGGTCGACGCCCTCGTGTTTGTGCTTCAGGTACAGTTCGCCCCGATTCTTGTAGTTGCCGTCCTGGACGTAGATGATGGGCTTGCCGAAGTTGGTCAGCTGAAGGAGGAGCTGTTGCTTGACCTTGCGGTAGTCCCGGTCCTTGATCTCGTAGTAACCCGTCTCCCGGTTGTACTGATAGACGAACAGCTTGTGACGGGCGCAGAATTCCTCGGTCAGGAACTGGTCGATGAACGTCAGGTCATTGGCAAACCGACGGACTTCAAAGATTTTTTGCAGGCCTAAGCCCAACTTCCGGTCCCACTGCGCCTTGACCCGCATGTCGTCGCAGGCCTCCCACTCGGGGCCGAACCGGCCCTTGTTCCACCGCTCCTCGATGTCCTTCCACAGTTCATAGCCCAGTTTGTAGGGATTGAGCCGATGGGGCGGGGCGGCCAGGACGCCCGAATGCTTGTCGGCGTATTCGACGACTTCCGAGTCCTTCAAGAGGTACCGGGTCATGATGCGGGAGTGCCAGAAGGTGGCCCAGCCCTCGTTCATGATCTTCGTCGCCCGCTGGGGGGCAAAGTAGTAGCTCTCGTCCCGGATGATGGAGAGGATGACCTTCTGCCAGTTCTCGAGGGGGGCGTGCTCGATGAGGAACAGCAGGACGTCCTTCTCCGGGGCGATGGGGAAGGGCGGCGGGGTCTGGCGTTTCTTCTCGTGCTGTTGCTTTTGGGCCTCGATGAACTCGGGCGGGTTGATGTAGGGGTCCAGGTAGGGGCGGGGGACTTTCAGCTTGACGGGCGTCGGTCGGGGCTGAACCTCCTCGGGCTTTTGGCGGCTCTTGCGGGGGATAAACAGGGAGTGAAAGTCGATGAGGTCCTCCAGCGACAGGCAGATGTCCAAGAAGGACTCGACCTCTTCGGGGCCGTAACGCTCGATATAGGTCTGGATGGTCGCCTCGTGGTTGGCCATCGTGTCGATCATCTTGCGGTTGGACTTGGAAAACCACGTGTTGTTCTTAAAGAAATCCGAGTGGGCAAACACGTGGGCGATGACCATCTTCTGGTCGACCAGGGTATTGCTCTCCAGGAGATAGGCGTAGGCGGGGTCGTTGTTGACGACCATCTCGTAGATACGGTGGAGGCCGTACCGATAGCTCTGGCGGATGTACTCGTACTCCATCCCGAAGCTCCAGTGGGGGTAACGCTTCGGGAAGCCCGCGTAAGCGGCCAGCTGGTTCATCGTCTCATAGTCGACGATCTCGAAGACCGTCTCCAGGGGGTCCAACCCCTCCTGAAGGACGTACTCGTAGACTTCCTGGATGAGGTCCTGAATCTGTTCGTGCGTCCATCGGGCCATCGTCGGCATCCTGACCGGTGTTCGGTCCGGGGCGTTCCGAATTCGGTAGAGCGCCCAGGTCCCAACGCCGGGCTACTGCTCTGTTAAGATATGGATGCAGGATACAGGATGCATGATGCAGGATAGAAAGGGCCAGGATTCCGGCCACCGGGTACCCGGCACCCATGCCCAATTTCCCCACCCCAAATGTAATCTTAAAAAGATGCAGGATACACGATGCAAACCCCATGGGCGCGTTTTTCGAAGTGTGAGCCGGGGCATCCGCCGGGGTCCCGGCCTTCCATTCAGGCATCCGATCCCAGGTCCCGGGTTCCAGGTATCGGGTACCGGGCACCCGGCACCTGGTACCGGATACCCGGTACCTGACCCGGTCCGACGCCGAGGGCCGGACACCGAGCACCGAAGACCGAGCCGGAAAACGCGCCCATCGGGTCCGCATCCTGCATCTTATCTCAGCGCTACTTCCCCTTTCCCAAAAAAGTCTTAATAGAGTCGTATATTTCCTCCTTACTGTTGATCCGGGACAGGATGAGGTTCTCGGCCCGGCCGAGGTGCCGTTCCAGGTGGTAGATGAAGTCGCCGCTCCCGTAAGCACTTTTGACCTGGCCGTAGCAGAAGAGGTTCACATGGGGCAGGTAGTGTTCCCGCAAGAGCCGGATGCAGGTCTCGGTGTCGCCTCCGTCCCAGTTGTCCCCGTCGGAGAACTGAAAGACGTAGATGTTCCATTCGGCGGGCGGGAACCGCTCCTGGATGATCTCCCAGCCCAGTTTGTAGGCCGACGAAATCCGGGTCCCCCCGCCCTCCCGGAGGCGGAAGAACGTCTCCCGGTCGACCTCCTTGGCGGCGGCGTCGTGGACGATGTAACACGTTTCGGTCCGCTTGTAGTGGTGTCGGATCCACAGGTCGATCCAGAAGCTCTCCAGGCGAACGATCTCCTTCTGCTCCGGTCCCATCGAACCGGAAACGTCCATCATATACAGGATGACGGCCTTGGCGATGGGGACCAGCCGGACCTTCCAGCTCCGGTAGCGACGGTCCTCCCGAATCGGGACGACGACGGGGTTCTCAAAGTCGTACAGGCCGGCGATGAGCTGACGCTTCAGGGCCTCCTTATACGTGCGCTTGAAGTGGCGGAGCGACTCGGGCCCCGAACGGGCGATCCCCGTATAGCGCTCCTTCTCGACGTAGATGTCCTCTTTCCCCTTGGGGACGATCCGGGGGAGTTCGAGCTCCTCGGCCAGAATCTGGACGAGCTCCTCAAAGGTCAGCTCGACCTCCAGGAGGTGTTCGCCGGGCTGGTCCCCGGCGGCCGCACCGCCCTCGACCTCGCCGACGCCGATGGGCGTCCCGATGTCGCCCTCGCCCTGGCCGACACCGCCCATCTTCCGGGTATCGAACCGGAAGTGGGGGATCTCGATGCGCGGGAGCGGAATGCTGACGACACCCCGCCCCCGGGGGACCAGGATCTCGCCATGGCTCATGTACTTGCGGAGATTCTCCCGGATCTTGCCCTTGACGATTTCCCGGAAACGCTGATAGTCCCGTTCAATCTGGAGTGCCATGGCGTCTGCTGACTGGGGCCGTCCATGGGCCCGAAAGCCGTCCCCATCCGGGGGCCCGGCTACTGCTTGATGTCGCCCCGGGCAAAGATGCTGGCGACGTAGTGGAGGACATCCGAGGCGCAGATGTCGCAGTATCCGAAGTTCCGCTTCATGCGGGCCTTGATGATGTCGATCTTCTCCTGCGTCTCCTTGTCGACGACGCTGGTCACGAGGCTGGACAGCTTGATGGCGTCCTTCTGGTCTTCAAAGAGTTTCAGCTGGAGGGCCCGGTACAGCCGCTCGTTGGACCGGTAGTCGAAGCCCTTCCCGCTGACGGCCAGGGCCCCGATGTAGTTCATCAGCTCCCGTCGGAAGTCGTCCTTGCGGTTTTCGGGGATATCGATCTTCTCTTCGATGGAACGCATGAGCCGCTCGTCGGGCTCTTCGTACTGGCCCGTGTACTTGTTGCGGATCTTCTCGCCCAGCGTGTAGGCCCGGACGTTGTCGATGTAGTTCAAGAACAGCCGGTTGATGGCCTCCTCGTCGGCGACGATGGCCTGCTGGACCTCGTTTTTGATGATCTCTTCGTACTCGGACCGGACAAGGGCCATCAGCTCCCGGTAGTACCGGCGCTGGTCCTCCGAACTGATCAGGGAGTGGTGGTCCAGGCCCGCCTCCATTTCATTCATGACCATGAAGGGATTCACGCAGGTGACCGTCGGGTCGGCGACGAGGGCGTTGGAGATCTTGTCCTGCACGTAGCGGGGAGAGATGCCGAACATGCCCTCCCGACGGGCCTCCTTGCGAAGCTCGGCGACCATGTCCGCCGTGAAGCCCGGGATCATCTTACCGTTGTATAGCTTCAGCTTCTGCATAAGGGTGATGTTGTAAATCTTGGGTTCCTCCAGCCGCGTCAGGATGGCCCACATGGCGGCGACTTCCAGGGTGTGGGGGGCGATGTGCTTGCCCCGAACCCGCTCGGGGTTGAAGTACTTCTGGTAGATCTTGATCTCGTCGCTGAGTCGGAGGACGTACGGGATGTCGACCTTGATGGTCCGGTCCCGGAGGGCTTCCATGTATTCGTTGTTCTGAAGTTTGCGATACTCGGGCTCATTGGTGTTATGGCACACGACGTTGCCCACGCCACACACGAAGTTGTGGAGGCCCTCACACTCGATGTCGTAGACCCACTCGGCGGACGTCGGCCGCCGAAGCAGGCGCGCCTGGAACCGGCGCTGTCGTCCCCCACGCTTGCCATCTCCAGACACGAAGCGAATGCGGTAGGCCGGGGCACGCCCCGGGCGCTCATGTCGGTAAACGCTGTAATCGTAACCGAGTAGCGTGGCCAGCGTTCCGACCTGCGCCGCGAGCATCGGTGAAATCGTCTTATATTCGAAGTACCGCTCCCGATAGGCGGGCGAAGCCGTCGACGCGATACGCGGAGGCACGCGCCGCGACCCGTCCGTCTTCATAAGCTCGTTGAAGGCGTGGGCGAGGTACGTCGTCGGTAGCCAGAAGAGGAAATCCGGCAGGCGCTTGTGGTGGGAATATTTTCCACAGTGGTGTACGGCCAACCTCGCAATCGCCTGGGAACCGAGATAAAGACGCCATGCCGAATCCGTCTTCGCGCCCACGTCGATAAAACCGCTTCCTGTAGTGATCCGCTGGTAGGCGGCACGCACGCGTTCGAGCTCGTTCCGGTCCGATTGCGTGATGACGATCCCGCCGTTGCGCCCGTTCACGTGCCCTTCCGAAGCGTACCAAACCAGCACCGTGATAAGGTCCTTCAAGGCGTCCTCGTCGTCGACCACGTCGTAGATGGCGCGAACTTCGGTCGCGTGACGAGGCAGGGCGAGCCGAGCCCACCCCGGACGGGCCGGCCGAGTCATCGGACCTCCCCCGACGGCCAGGCGCACCTCATGGGTGACGAACCCCTCGATGCCCGCGACGACATCGATGGCCCGAACCGATTCGGCTACGAAGGGCTCATCGAAGCGGCGGACGGCGAGGATCTCGTGTCTATCTTCGGGATAGAAGACGTGCCCGTCCCGGTCATAGATGGCGTGGTTCGGCGTCGTCTCCACGACCCCCCACTTCTGCGACGTCGTCAGCATGTCCCCCGAAAACCGGTGCCGGAATATCGAACGCACCCGGGTCCAGCGAACGCGACCGGCGTCGTCCCATGCCAGGACTTCCAGGCCACTCGGGTCACGGGCAAACCGCTCGTAGAGGGACTCGATCGTCGCCCAGCCGGGCACGCCGCGGAACCGGTACGGGATCGGGGTCCAACCGGCTACGCTATGACCGATGATGACCTCGTCGATGTACGTCTGGGCAAACTTCTTGGGCTTGATGAGGTGCTCCTGGGAGGCGCCCAGGAGGTCGTACAGAAAGGCCACGTCCAGCTTCAGGACCTCGATGAACTCGATGAGGCCCCGGTTGGCCACGCAGAACTCCCCGTCGAAGTTGAAGGCCCGGGGGTCCGAATCAGACCCGTAGATGGCGATCTTCCGGTAGTTGATGTCGCCCGTCAGTTCCGTCGAGTCCTGATTCTTTTCGTCCTTCGGCTGGAAAGTCCCGATCCCGACCCGGTCCTTCTCCGACAGGATCAGGCGGCGGACCCGCACGTGGCGGATGACCCGATTCCAGTCGCCCTGGTACTTGCGCATGAGTTCCCGGTACATGAAACGACAGGGCGGACACAGGTCGCCCTCGACGAAGATCTGCTGGTCATCCGGTAGACGGCGGTTGACTTCCTCGAGGATGACGTCCCGGACCTCGGTGGGAATCAGCTTGAGGGGCTCCTCGTTGATGGGACAGGGGTGGAGGACCGACGAATCGGGCGTCCGGTACCAGTCGTCGGGGTCGATCTCGATGGGGATCCAGCTGAAGGAGTAGAGGGCGCCTTCGTCGGTCTTGGAGTACTCCTCGAGGCCCCGCTTGAGTAGACGCACGATCGTGCTCTTGGAGCTACCGACGGGACCGTGCAGGAGGATGACCCGCCGTTCGGGGCCATAACCCCGAGCGGCCGCCTTAAAGATGTTGACGAGTTGCATCAGGTGCCGTTCCAGGCCGTAGACGGCGTCCTCCGGCGCAAAGGGCGGACTATAGAAGAAGCGGTAGCGGATGAGCTGGTCCTTGCCGTCTTCGATCCACTCGTAGCCGTACGACAGGATCATGTCGTACAGGCGCTGGAAGGCCGAGCGGGCCACGCGGGGGTTCTGCTGAAAGATCTGGAGGTACTCCTCAAAGGTGCCTTCCCAGTGAAGTTTGCGGTAAGACTCGGGCCGCAGGAGTTCCTGCACCCGGGTCAAAACGTCGGGGACCGTCTCCATGCAGTTCACCTCCGCGGACTGGCCTCATGTTACAAGTTTAGGCTTCAGGGGATGCAAGTCAACGAAGCCCGAAGCTGACTGCTTATCCCTTTCATAAGGTGGCCTGGGCTGACAGTCGGCATGCAAAGACCCGGAGTTGAGGCGAGGGGAGATGTTGCCGGATGAAGCGGACACTCAGTCGGACTCGGCGGGCCCGATGCCCACCCGAAGCAGGGAGAGACGGGGGTCCTTGGGCTTGCAGGGAAGGCGGACCGAGGGCCTGCCCGACGGCAGTCCCCAGGAGGAGGGTGAAGTGGGCCCGGTCCTGGGGGGTGCGGGGCCGAAGCGGCCGCCCTGGGTATCCCGAGGCCCATGCGCCGGCCATCCAGGGCCACCCGGTCCGCCCGGGGGTCGGGCCGACCCGGGTTCCTCCGGCCCTGGGACCCAGACCCCGAGGACCCGGACGGCGGCGACCCGGCGGACGACGAACGACGGCTTCCGCTCCCGAAACCGCTGGAACCCCGAGACCCGATGAAAGCCCTGGTCGCCCCCCAGGACCGCCCATTGGGCGACCGGCGGATCGGTGTCTTACGCAAGGCCGCCCCCTGGACTGGCATCGCCTCTTAAGGTCGGGATGCCATTCCGTCCCGAGCCCTTGGCCTGCCCTCGGGAGCCGGAGCCGTTCATCGACCCAGGGGTTCCGCTTCCAGGCACGGCCCCGTTGAATCCCCAGCCGGGCGGAGCGACGAGGCCGGAGCCCCCGCGGCCGCCATCCCCCGGGCGAGGGTCTTCGGCGGGGAGCGGCGAAAGGGGTCTACTCCCATCGGAGGCGACCTGCGCGCCCCTTGCCTACCCCCAAAAGGGATAAGCGGTCAGGGCATAGTCCGGCCAGCGGGCCGTCTCGGTTTCGGCGGCCCGGACGACATCCTCGAAGCGGTTCGCCTGAAGGAGGGCCTCCAACCAGCGGATGAGGTGCATCGGCCGGGGGTCCAGCAG